>Ga0066709_100001707_pt1 | contig 14965 bp, 14 predicted proteins | sample GraSoiAngelo_158_FD_79665 | JGI IMG/M metagenome (GOLD analysis project Ga0066709, IMG submission 79665) | Grasslands soil microbial communities from the Angelo Coastal Reserve, California, USA - 14_1009_16_30cm | ecosystem: Environmental > Terrestrial > Soil > Grasslands | place: USA...
CCGAGTGGTTGTGGGAAATCTACCTTTCTCCGCGCTCTCAACCGCATGCACGAGCTCACGCCAAGGACACGCATGGAAGGCACGGTCCTGCTTCATGGCGAAGATCTCTATTCGAACACGGTCGATCCAGCGATCGTTCGGCGCCGTGTCGGAATGATTTTCCAGAAGTCGAATCCATTTCCAACCATGACGATTGGCGAAAACGTCGTGATCGGCTTGCGATTGAATGGTGTCCGGAACCAGAAATTTCTCAATGAACGGCTGGAGAAATCGCTGCGGATGGCTGCTTTATGGGACGAAGTGAAGGATGATTTGCACAAGCCAGGCACGAGCCTTTCAGGCGGCCAACAACAAAGGCTGTGCATCGCACGCGCGCTCGCTGTAGAGCCGGAAGTAGTTTTGATGGATGAGCCTTGTTCGGCGCTTGATCCGATCGCCACAGCGAAGATCGAGGAACTGATCTACGAACTGAAAGCGAAGTACACGATCGTAACGGTGACACACAATATGCAGCAGGCCGGCCGCATCTCGGACTCCACCGCTTTCTTTTACCTTGGCCGGCTGATCGAGTTTGGCCCAACGACTAAAATCTTCACAAATCCAAGCGAAAAACAGACCGAAGATTACATCACCGGCCGATTTGGTTAATCGAAACATCAACATTCTTATGATCGCCCCTAAACACATCCTGGGAACATTCGACGAGGCGCTTGCTTCGTTGCGCAATAATGTACTGATGATGGCAGGACTAACCGAGCGCAGCCTCGAGCGAGCGATGAAAGGGTTGTTCGAGCGAAATGACAATCTTTGCCTAAGCGCGATTGCCGACGATGAGGAAATTGACCAACTCGAGAAACAGATGGACAAGGATGGCGTAGACATCTTGTTGCGCTTTCAGCCTCTCGCTTCCGATCTACGGCGCGTCGTATCGGCCATGAAGCTCTCATCAAATCTCGAGCGGATGGCCGATCAGGCGACATCGATTGCGCGACGCGCCCGCAAGCTGAATCAGCATCCGCCGTTGACTGAAGTCGAATTGATCAGGCCCATGTACGAGCATGCAATGTCCATGTTTAAGGACAGCATAGACGCGTTCGTTCGGGAAGATGTCGATCTTGGGTGTGCTGTTGTTCAGCGCGACGAAAACCTGGATGATTTGAACGGCACTGTCAGCCGGAAGCTGATCGATCGCATGGCTGGAGACCCGGGGCAATTGCGCGGCTACTTGAACCTGATTTTCATTGCACGGGCTCTCGAGCGCGTCGGCGATCATGCTACTAACATGGCCGAGGAAGCCGTTTACGCCGCTGCGGCAGAAGACATCAGACACCAAAATCTCGCGGCTCGTACCTGACACAGCGCGTTGCGTATGGTCTCTTAATCGGCCATCGTTAAGAATGCCGCAAGCCCAGGTTACTCCCCGGACTGAAGAGAAAAGCGGCGCGACGGCTGTTCCGCAGATTGTCCAAAGCGCCCATGAGCGGTTTGGCGACCCGAAAAATTTTATCAACCGGGAGTTGAGCTGGCTCGCGTTCAATCGGCGCGTTCTGGAGGAAGCGCAGGACCCTGCACAACCGCTGATCGAGCGAGTTAAGTTCCTCACGATTTTCAGTTCAAATCTGGATGAATTTTTCGAAATTCGCGTTGCCGGCATCAAGCAGCAGATACAGAGCGAGACAAGCGATGTTGGTCCAGACGGTTTAAGCCCCACCGAGACGTTCAACCGCATCCAGAAAACAGTGCGCGAACTGGTGGCGTTGCAATGTGCGCTCTGGAAGAACGAATTGCAGCCGGAGCTGGCAAAGAACAGCATTTACGTGCGCGAGATCAGCGAACTTTCACCGAAACGCGCGGCATGGGCGCACCGCTATTTTCAGCACGAAGTTCTTCCGATGCTTACGCCGCTCGCCGTGGACGCGAGCCATCCTTTCCCGCATCTGTTAAACCGCAGTCACAACCTGCTCGTGCGAGCAAAGACACGCCGTCGCGGCGAACCGCTGCACGCCATTGTGCAGGTGCCGCGAGTCGTGCCCCGGCTGATCCTGCTACCGCGCGGCGCCGGTGCAAACGAGCCGTGGGAGTACATTTATCTGGCGTCGCTGCTTAAGGAGCATATCGGCGAACTGTTTCCCGGCTTGATTCTGGACGGCGCGCATGCGTTTCGCGTCACTCGCAACAGCGATCTCTACATTGACGATGAGGAAGCGGAGAACCTTTTGCGAACAATTGAGCAGGAGCTGCGACGCTCCAGCCGCGGCAATGCGGTCCGGCTGGAAGTGGAAGCTGATTGTCCGAAAGATTTCCTGGAGCTGCTTCTCGACTTTTTCAACCTGTCCGAACCGGACGCCTACAAACTCGATGGACCGTTGTCGATGACACATCTTCTGCCGCTCGTTACGAACGACGCGTTTGCGAAGCTAAAAGACCGTCCGTTCCAGCCGGCGCGGGATCCGGCGTTGCCGCCACATGTGGATTTCTTTGAAGTCTTGCGACGCCAGGACGTGCTGCTGCATCATCCCTACGATAGTTACGATCAGGTCGTCGAGTTGGCCGAGACAGCGGCAAAAGATCCACAGGTCCTAGCAATTAAAATCACGCTCTATCGTACGAGCGGAGATTCGCCCATCGTCGAGGCACTCATCGACGCGGCCAACGCAGGAAAACAAGTCACCGCAATTGTCGAGCTGCGAGCCCGTTTCGACGAGGCCAGCAACATCCAGTGGGCCCGTCGACTGGAGGAAGCCGGCGCGCACGTGATCTATGGTGTGGTCGGTCTCAAAACACATTGCAAGGCGCTGTTGATCGTTCGGCGGCACGCCGACGAACTCCGGCGCTACGTCCATCTCGCGACCGGAAATTATCACCCGCGAACGGCGCGCATTTACACCGACTTCAGCCTGCTCACCAGTGAACCGCAGCTGAGCGAAGAGGTGGCAACAGTTTTCAACACGCTTACCGGACTGGCCGGTTATCCTGGTTTGAAAAAATTGATGGTCGCGCCGTTCGACATGCACAGCCGGCTGATCAAATTGATCGAGCGCGAGCGCGACAATTCTCTGGCAGGCAAGCCGGCGCGCATCGTTGCGAAGATGAACGCGCTAGTCGATCAGGAGATCATTGAGAAGCTCTATGAAGCGTCCTGCGCCGATGTGACGATTGATCTGGTTGTGCGCGGAATCTGTTGCCTGCGCCCGAAAGTTCCAGGTCTCAGCGACAACATTCGTGTCATCAGCATCGTGGGCAGGTTTCTCGAGCACAGCCGGATTTTTTATTTCGAAAATGCCGGTCAGCCGAGGGTTTTTCTTGCCAGCGCGGACTGGATGCCGCGCAATTTTTACCGGCGAATTGAGCTGACTTTCCCAGTCGAGACACCGGCGTTGCGCGATCAAATTATCAACGACGTGATTCCAGCGTTTCTGAACGATCGTGTAAAGGCGCGCGAATTGCAGCCGGACGGCACCTACCGGCGTCTAAAGCCCGAAGGCGCGGAACCGCCCCGGCAGGCGCAGTGGCAATTTCGCGAAGTATCGCGCGAGCGTATGAAAAAGCTCAGTGGCTCGACGAAAAAGGCGCGTGCAGACCGACTAGTGCCGATCGCGGTCGTGCACGATGGTCCGACGACCAGACCGACAAAATCGGAGACGCAGTGAAGAAACGAATCCTCGTCATCGACATTGGCGGATCGAACGTCAAATTGATGATTTCTCGCGCGCAACGGCGAAAATTCAAATCCGGTCCGGACCTGACGCCGAGCGAGTTGGTGGCTCAGATCAAACCGCTAGTAAAAGATTGGAGCTTCGACGCCATCTCGATAGGATTCCCGGCGCCAGTCCGCAACGGCTGCATCACGAGCGAGCCGAAGCATCTCGGGCCGGGATGGGCACGATTCAATTTCGAAAAGTCGTTAGGCAAACCAGTTCGCATCATCAATGATGCCGCCATGCAGGCGCTGGGCAGTTTCCGCGGCGGACGGATGCTATTTCTTGGGCTAGGCACAGGACTGGGATCGACATTGATTTGGGAAACGAACGTGTTGCCCCTTGAACTGGGGGATCTGCCTTACGGCAATGGCCATATCATCGAGGATTACCTTGGCAAATCGGGAATGAAACGTTTGGGCGAAAAAGAATGGAAATGCGAAGTCCTTCGCGCCGTCGCTTTGTTGAAGAAATCGCTTATTGCCGATTATGTCGTTCTCGGCGGCGGCAGCGCGAAAAAATTGGACAACATGCCGGACGGACTCGAGTTGGGACACAACCGAAACGCTTTTCTTGGCGGCCTTCGCCTCTGGCAAACCGACCCGCGCACGCGCAGGCCAAAATGGCAAACCTTATGAAAGAGCCTCACACAAAGCGCACAAGGAATAAAAAGGGCATTTTTGAATAGTTGGCGTTGTGTCCTTCTTGGACGTTGTGCGAGATCTGATGATGCAACTTTACTTCTTTCGCCATGGTGAAGCCGACTGGCCGAATTGGACAAAGCCGGATGATGAGCGGCCGCTCAGCGATTTCGGTAAAAACGAGGTGCGCCAGGTGGCGAAATTTCTCGACCGTCTCAAGATTCGACCGGATTTGATTGTGAGCAGTCCGTTGCCGCGCGCATCGCAGACGGCGAAAATCGCCGCGGAATGTTTAAAGGCTAAACTGCGCGAGGACGGATCGCTCGCGCCCGGATTTGGGATGAAGGAGCTGCGACCACTTCTAAGGCGGCATCGTTCAAAAGTTCTGATGCTGGTCGGGCACGAACCGGATTTTACAACTGTCATTTCGGGGCTGACCGGTGCTTCCCTCAAACTTTCCAAAGCTGGCGTCGCCATGGTCGATGTCGATCCTGACTCGGAGGAAGGAAGACTTCTCTGGCTGTTCCCGCCGAAATTCGCGCGCAAAGCGAAGTCCTAACGCGGCGAATGGCTGATCCTACGGCTTCACCGTAGTTGCCGGTGAACTCGCTGGCGGTACGCTGCCGCCAGAATTCGGCGCGGCGGAACTGCCCGGCGATGTCTGAGCCGGCGGGATCGCCGGAGACGAGACCGGCGATGATTTTGCTCCAGCAGGCGCAGGTGACGTTTGCGGCGCGGCTTGCTGTTTCATCAGCTCACGCCGGAAAGCGCTCCCGGCCGCGCTCCGGTGCGCATAGAGGACTGATAAGCCAAACGTGAGAAGGAAAAATATGCCAGCGAGCCAAGTCGTGAATTTCACCAGCACGTTGGTGGTTTGTGCGCCAAAAATGTTCTCCGTGACACCTCCGCCAAAGGCTGCCCCTAAGCCTTCGCTCTTTGGCCGCTGCATCAGGATGACGAACACCATCAGCGCAGCCACCACCGCGAAAATGCCAAGGCAAAAATTGATCAAGAGGGTCATCGGGAGGCGAAATATGAACGCTAAATGAGGAAAGACAAATGGCGTTGCCAAGTTAACTCGTAACTCGTGAATCGTTGAATCGGAAATCCCGATGTAACAATTTAACGATTTAACCAATCAAGTTGGCGTTCTTGATCTGGTTCCAGATTTCGTCCATCTCCGCGAGCTCGACATCGCCCAGTTTCACGCCGCGTGTTTTCAGCTCGTCTTCCAGACGGTTGAAGCGTGTGACGAACTTGTCCGTAGCGGATTGCAACGCGCTTTCGGCGTCGATGTCGCATTTCCGGGCTAGGTTCACCACCGCGAACATCAGATCACCCAGCTCCTCCGCGATCGATTTGTGCTGTTGCGACTCGATCGCCTCTTTCATTTCTCCCAGCTCTTCTTCGACCTTCGCGATCACGTCACGGAGTTCCGTCCAGTCGAAATTTACCCTGGCTGCTTTGGATTGGGCTTTTTGCGCGCGCACAAGCGCAGGCAACGCCTTCGGCAAACTGGCCAGATAATGAGAGTCATTTTTCTTCTCTTTGCGCTTGATCGCTTCCCATTGTTTAAGCACGGCGCCGGAGTCGCGAGCGTCGCTCGTGCCGAACACATGCGGATGTCGTCGGATGAGTTTATCCGATACATTTCCAATCACCTCTTCGATGTTGAAGCGGCCGGTTTCACGGGCGATCTCGGCGTGCATAACGATTAGCAGCAAAAGATCGCCAAGTTCCTCGCGAAAGTGCTTGTCCTCGTGTGTGCGCGCGGCCTCGCCCACTTCGTATGCCTCCTCGATTAATGCCGGCAGCAACGACTCGTTCGTCTGCTCGCGGTCCCATGGGCAACCGGCGGGACTGCGTAACTTGGCGACAATGTCGCAGAGCTTCGCGAAGTGATCGGTAATCGCTGATTGGGGATCAGACATGTAGGGAATGCAGTCGTGATGTTCAACTCTTCACTGAGCACGGATCTAACGGGAATCCAGTGCCGAGTTACAACGATCGCACTTTGTTCTTCGCGCGATAGTGTGCGGCAAGAGCTGCACGTTCCGCGACAAAGCGATCAGACTGACGATTTTGACGCCTCGGCCACTGTTCGATGGCCGTCAGTCAGTCTCAGTATCGGCCTTGTACGGCGTCGCGGATCGTCTGTTGTCGAATCGCCTGCAGTTTTTGGTACTGCTCAGGCGACAGAATCGTCTTCATCTGAGGATCCGTCTGCTGATGAATAGCCCTGAGTTGTTGCATTTTCTGCATTTTTGAAAGCGAATTATCATTCTTGATTGCCTGCACTTTTGGTACTTCGGCGATGAGAATGGGTAATACTTTCTCCTTCTGTTGTGGTGTGAGGTTAAGCTGCTGTGCTATCGCTTGAGCCTTTGACATCGCCGTCCCCTTTTGAGCAGACGAAGTTGATATCAGCAGCGCAACTATCGCCATGGCTAAAGCCGAGATAACAAGAGTGTGGTTCTTCATTTTTTTGTCCTTGGTTTGCCGCGCATCGTGGAGACGCCGTTTGCCCAAGTCAAGCGGAATCAAGGGGACGAATGAGATCATGTCACAAATTGTATCACTGCGCTATTGGAGAAGAAATCCCGGTGTAACAGCGGTAAACTGTAGCCAGCCGTAACCAAGGCGCCCAGGTTTCGCGAGTGGGTTAGCTTGACGAAGCGATCGGACAGTTTCGCGCTACAAAAGGTGCCACTTCAGCTCGCGCGAATTTCTTTTTCTTTCCCATAAACGGCGGCCGCCGAGAAATGCATTTTCATTTTGACCGCGCACGATTCCCTTTGGTAACTGGCCGAACCGATGCACCAATCCACCGCCAAGAACGACGTAATCGGCAATGAATGCTCGCTTTAATTGGCTGACCGCGTAAGACACTTCGCGTTTCCACCTCTTCTTGCCCAGCGTCGCCAGCCCGGGGAGACCGAGATTGTTCTCGATGATCCTTCCGTTCGGGTATGGGAGATCGCCTAACTCGAGTGACATAAGAATTCTGTCCCAGACCAGTGCGGATCCGAGTCCTGTTCCGAGGCCCAGAAAGAGCATTCGTCCGCCGCCGAGATAGCTGCCGAGCGCTTGCATGGCTGCGTCATTGACGACGCGCACCGGTATTCCGAGTGCCTGCGCAAAATTAAAATCAACCCAGTTTTTGCCGAGGTGCTTCGGGTTCCAGAGAACACGCCCTTTGCGCACGGGTGCCGGAAAACCAATCGACGCGACATCAAATTTCCAGCCGCGCACGGTCTCCTTAAATTTGGAGACGAACTGTTTTGGAGTCATTCGTGGACCGGAGGCAAATTCGCGTTCGACCCGCTTCGACATGAGCAGTTTGACAAAGCTGCCGCCGATATCGACAACGAGAATTCTTCTACTCATGAGCGCGCGCCGCTGCGAACGCGCGACCTTATCGGCCCCGCCCGAACAATCGCCCCATGCCGCCCTTCGGTTCGGGTTTTGCAGCGGTGGTGCCAGGCCAGCACTCTACTATTTCAAGCGCAACGAACCGGTAAAGCAGTTGCCGGGCAGATTTGAGATCGAGCCGCAGATTTTTTGCAATCTGTTGCACAGACCGGGAGCCATTGAATTGCGAGGCGAACTGCGCCTCATCCGAAGTCAGCTTCAACTTCTGCACACGATCGAACCCTTCTCTTGTGAAAGCCGGAATGGACGCCGGATCGAACCTTGCAGGTTGGTCCAAGTTTTGGACAAGTCGCAACGTTTCCAGTGACCAGTCGTCCACATCCGGATCACCCGTGACATCGCCGAAACTGCTCAACAGGTCGGCATCTTTTTCAAACATGATCCACACATTCGGGGCGGACCACAATTGAGAGAAGATTGTCTGGCCATAATTTCGCATCAAATCAAAGGCCGGCTGCCGCTCGATCGATTCGTTCCGGGCAAGAGTAAGTAGAAAAGGAGTTCCGTTTTCTTTCTGCTGGTCGCGAGCATTAGCAATCGCCTCCGGATCCACGTTGGCGAGAATAGCCGGAGTCTCCGGACAATAAAGATCAGGATCCCGAGTCGTGGATAAAACAATCTCGCCGTCCCGCGCGAGAACATCGACAGGCTCCCGATCCCAGCACGCCCGCAGCAAACCGGTCAGGTTTTCTTTTCCAATTGCTCGTATTGCAAGGTTCAACGGAAATAGATTTGTGCGTCCGCAAAAATAGACGTCAGCCGTTGCCGGATCGCTCTCCCGCGCGACTTCAGCAGCCGCAACACCCGTAACCGGTTCGGCCCAATCGGATGCGGGCGGCGACACGCGCCACCAATCGTCGGACTGGAAAGCTTCAGGGCTCGTGCCCGGCTCCGGCGCAGATTCCTCTTCCTGCCGAACGGGTGGCCGATCGATCTGGTCGCGCTCTTCGCTGTTCGAATGTTCCATTTTGGCTTCTAGTACCTTGGGTTTGCCGGCTGTTGTCGGCGTAAATGTTCTGCTCGTCGTAACCAAAGGCCATATCAAGGCTGTATCAAGAACCCAATCTTCGCAACGGAGAAGTCTCACGTCCTTCTGAGAATCGCCGCGCCAGCTCGCGTCTGCTGATCTTGCCGCGCTCGTTGATCGGAATTGCGTCGACGATGAAGATTCGCTTCGGCACCTGCCATGGACTTAGAGCCGCACGGCAGAATCGTAGAAGATCGTTTTGGGTTAGCTGCGGCGACGCCATTACGCACGCTGCCACTTCTTCGTTTCGCAATCCTGTGCCTGTAGGACAACCGAACACGACCGCCTGCCGAACGCCCTCAAAACGCAGCAAATGCGCTTCGATTTCCGCAGGATTCACTTTTTTTCCCGCGACGTTAATCACATCCGATACCCGGCCCACGATTTTGAGCACCGAATTGTGCGGTGCGAGGAGGTCGTCCGGAACAAACACGCCGTTGCCAAGTTTCTGCTCGTCAGGCTCGGGGAAATAGCCGTCGCTCACTGCTTGGCTGCGAACGCGGATCTGGCTCGCGGATGTGGTTGGATCAACAAGTTCAATCTCAACACCTCGCATCGGCCGGCCCACCAAACCGTCCTCAAACGTTGTGCCTTCCTCGTCGTAGCAAATTCCGCCGCATTCCGATGCGCCGTAAAAGGAATGGATCGGCTGTTTGAATTCCTCGCGCAACGTCTTCGCGACCGAGCGGGAGAGCGGTGCTCCGGCAGAAATGCACAGCCGAAGTATTGGAGGCATGGGGACATCATCCATTTCGCAAAACGCCTGATAAAAAACTGGCGTGCCCGGAAAAACCGTCGCGCCCGTGCGCGCAAGATCAGCAAGAACCGCTCGCAGTGTTCTGTCGCGGCTCACCACCATAGGCACGCCGCGCGCGATCAGTGGCGTAAGCAAATTGCTAAACCCATAGGAGTGCGAGATTGGGATCACGGCAAAATTCAGATCGCCATCTGAAATGCGCATCGTCTCGCAAATCTGATTGCAATCGGCCAAAAGCTGATGACTGCGAAATCGAATCGCGCGCGGTGCGGCCGTTGTGCCCGACGTAAGTTTCAGAAGCGCTGGCGCATTTTGACCCCAATCTGCTGTCGCTTCAGCTGTGCCCAGCCGAACGATTCCGGGAGAATTTCCGGTGGGGCCAGTGGAGACTACAGCGCTCGCTCCACAAATCTTCAACGCAGCCTCGCGCTGTTGCGCGCTGATGGATTGGTCAACGGGGAGAACAACGAGCTGCTTGCGCAAGCATGCGATGAAGACGGATGGCCAATCCTCATGATTTCCAATTTGCACCGCCACGACTGCGCCCGCAGACAATGTATCGATGTTTGCTTCGAAAGCGCGCGCCCGCCCTTCAATATCGCGGAAGCTGCGGACGATTTTGCCGTTCGGATTGAGAACCGCAGCACGATTACCTTTGTGGGAGAGCGTCCTCTGCCACGAAACCAGCAGTGGATCGTCCGATTTCATCACTTGCAGGAACTGTCGTGCGCGGATACATTCCGCGCTCCCTTTAGAAGATGAAAGCAAGCATTCATCCAGAATATTACGAGACTGATATGGTGTGCGCATGCGGCACGGTGTATCACACCCGCTCTACGCGTCGCGATATTAAGATCGGCATTTGCGCTGCTTGTCATCCCTTTTTCACCGGCGAACAAAAGTTTGTCGATACGGCGGGGCGCGTCGAGAAATTTGCCCGGCGCTACGGCAGCACCAAAGCCGCTCGCGCTGAGAAGAAAGCTTAGCTGAAGTGTCGCCGGGGGGCGGTAAGCCCAAACCGACCGCGATTCAGCGATCGCGGCTACCTGATGGACTTAAATTCCCTTATTCAGCTCAAACGCGAGCGCTTCGAACAACTCGAGCGCGAGATCGCGGATCCGCGGCTGTTCGATAATCGCAAGCGCGCCGAGGAAATCATGCGCGAACACGCGAACCTGAAAGACCTGCTCGAAAAATGGGGCACGCTCGAGATCGCCCGCCGGCAATTGGACGACAACCGTGAGCTGGCGACATCGCGCGATGTTGAGATCGCGGCCATGGCTGATGATGAGATTCCGGAACTCGAAAAACGCGTAGCCGATCTTGAGCGGGATGTTCAGGTCGCCTTGCTGCCAATTGATGAAACGGAAGAGCGCGACGCCATCGTAGAAATCCGAGCTGGAACAGGTGGCAACGAAGCGGGCATTTTTGCCGCCGATCTTTACCGAATGTACCATCGCTATGCGGAATCTGCGGGACTGAAAACTGAGGACCTCGAGTCAAGTCCTTCAGAGCTTGGCGGATTCAAAGAAGCGATCTTCCGAGTTTCGGGCGAATCGGTTTTTCGAAAGCTCCGTTACGAGAGCGGCGTGCACCGTGTGCAGCGCGTGCCTGCGACCGAAGCACAGGGCCGCATTCATACATCCACGGCAACCGTGGCGGTCTTGCCCGAGGCGGAAGATGTGGATGTCGAATTGAGACCGGAGGATTTACGCATCGAAGTCTCGCGCGCAGGTGGTCCCGGCGGGCAAGGCGTGAACACCACTGACTCGGCCGTGCAGGTGATGCATATTCCCACAGGGATGATTGTTCGCTGCCAGGACGGCCGCAGCCAAATCAAAAACAAGGAACGCGCGTTATCGATCTTGCGGGCACGCTTGCTGGAGCGCAGGCAGCGCGAGGAAGCGGAGAAATACAGCGCACAACGGCGAGGACAGATCGGCACGGGTGGACGGGAGGAAAAAATTCGCACCTACAATTTTCCGCAGAACCGCGTCACCGATCATCGCATCGGATTGACGCTTTATAATCTGGACCGGGTGATGGATGGCGACCTCGGCGAATTGATCCACTCATTACAAACCGCGGATATTAGCGAGCGGTTGAAACAATCAGCGGCTGTGGTGTAATCAGCTCATTAGTTAGACGCCTGTGTGAGCAATACCTCTTTGACCAACCCCGCTTGCGTCACCATTTGGAATGAGGGCGTCTGCAAGCTGAATACCAGCACGCTGGAATCGTTGCTGCGCGCGGCCGACTAAAGTTCAAACCGCGCGGAGAGTTGCTCGCGCTGTTTTTGCAGCTCTTCAGGCACAATGCCGCCTAACGAATCGAAAAATTCCTTGTGCGCGGCGATTTCTTTTTGCCATTCCTCGTGATCGAGCCCGAGGAGTTCGTCAACGGCATTGTGACCGATGTCGAGCTCTGCCAGACCAAGATCATGGGGACTGGGCAGCCAGCCTATAGGCGATTTGACCGCTCCACCGTGCCCCTCGCACCGGTCAATGATCCACTCGAGCACGCGCATGTTTTCACCAAAGCCCGGCCAGAGAAATTTTCCGTCCGCGCCTTTGCGAAACCAATTCACGTTAAAGATCAGCGGCGGGTTAGCGAGGCATTTCCCGATGTCCAGCCAGTGCCGAAAATAATCGCCGATGTTATATCCGCAGAACGGCAGCATCGCCATCGGATCGCGTCGCACTCGCCCCACCGCACCCGCGGCCGCTGCGGTGGTTTCGGAAGCCATCGTCGCGCCCAAATATACGCCATGATTCCAATCGAACGCCTGATAAACCAGCGGCACAGTATCGCTGCGGCGGCCCCCGAAGATGATCGCGCTGATGGGCACGCCTTCGCCTTTCTCGATGTCGGCGTCGAGCACGGGGTTGTTGCGCATCGGCGTGGTGAAGCGGCTGTTGGGGTGCGCCGCTTTTTCTTTTGATTCCGGTGTCCAATCATCTCCACGCCAATCAAACGCATGCGCCGGCGACGGGCCGTCTTTGCCTTCCCACCACACGTCGCCGTCGTCGGTAAGTGCCACGTTGGTGTAAATTGTGTTGTGCGCGATCGATCGCATCGCGTTTGGATTCGATTTGTAACTCGTCCCGGGCACCACGCCGAAATAACCGTTCTCCGGATTGACCGCGTACAACCGGCCATCGCGGATACGCATCCATCCGATGTCGTCACCGATCGTGGTGACCTTCCAACCTTTGAAATGCGCCGGCGGAATGAGCATCGCGAAATTTGTTTTACCGCACGCGCTGGGGAAAGCGGCCGCGACGTAGTGTTTTTTTCCCGAAGGCGATTCCACGCCAAGAATCAGCATGTGCTCGGCCATCCAGCCTTGCGTGCGCGCCAAGTACGAACCGATGCGCAAAGCGAGACATTTTTTGCTCAGCAAAACGTTGCCGCCATAACCGGAGCCGACCGAAATAATCGTGTTGTCCTGCGGAAAATGACAGATGAACCGGCGCTCAGGATTGACGTCCAGCAACGAATGCACGCCGCGGTTCCATTCCACATGCGGATCGTTGCCGAGCCGTTTCAGCGCGACCTCGCCCATGCGCGTCATGATTCTCATGCTGAGCACGACATATTTGGAATCGGTGATCTCGAATCCGATCTTGGTTAGCGGCGAATCCACCGGGCCCATCATATAGGGAATGACAAACATCGTGCGCCCGCGCATAGCGCCCTTGAGTAGCCCCAGAAGCTTCGCATACGTCTTTGCCGGCTCAGACCAATTATTTGTCGGCCCGGCTTCATCCTTTGTTGGGGTGCAGACAAAGGTGAATTGCTCCACGCGAGCGACATCGTTTGGATTGGAGCGATGCAGATAGGAGCGAGGAACTTTGTTTTGGTTCAGCTCAATCAGGACGTTTTGCTCAAGCGACTCAGCAATCAAAAACTCGTTCTCGCGGTCCGAGCCGTCGCACCAGAAAATGTTTTCAGGTTCGGTCAGGGTGGCGATCTCCTGTACCCAATCGAGCACGGCTGTGTTGCGAGGCTTTGCATCGCCGATCCCTCTAGGCGGGAAGGTGGCGGGCGTGAGATTTTTCATCGAGGGAAAATGCCCACTTTAACCACGAACGCTGGCTTCGCCATGTTGAATCGTCGAACTATTGACCCGTTAAAGCGGCGTTACTTTCTGTATCGCTTCCCCGCTTCAATGCTTTTAACGCTGCCACGAATCACTGTTCGATTGTCGTTTGACTTGCGCAAGCACACTGCGCGGCATTAATTAAAACTATGTTCGGGGTGACCACCTCCGATGATTATCGGCCGGTTGCGTGGATGGGTCGCTATCCTGTCGATGTGACTACGCTTTTGGTCGGAGTGCATGTTTCCTGTGCAATCCTGACCGCGTTCCTTTTCGCGATCGGTTCGGTCGGCGTGCTCAACTATGCGATGTTCGATAGCGCACAGATCTGGATGCACGCACAAATCTGGCGACTCATTACCTACGCGTTTATTCATCCGCCGACGGGTTATGCGTTGCTTTGGTTCGCGATTGAAATGTACATGCTTTATTTCTTTGGCCGTGAAGTGGAACGTTTCGTCGGCCGGCGCGCTTACATTTGGCTCTACGCTCTCTTATTGCTGGTGCCGGCGCTGATTTTGACTCTGTGGGGCCTAACCACGCGAACCGGATTGGCCGGGTCGGGAGCGCTGCATTTCGCCGTGTTCGCTGCGTTCGTCACGCTCTATCCCAACGTTCAATTCTTTCTTCGCATCCCGGCCAAATGGGTCTTCCTAATTCTGGCCGCGATTGGAACTTTGAGCGCGCTGGCAGCCCACGATTGGCAAGATCTGGTTGTCCTCTGGGTGAGCGTCGCACTCGCCTTTTTCTTCATCGAATCGAGTGGCGCTGGCCCGGAGCTCGACTGGTGGAACGCGATGAAAACGCGGTTTGCTCCGCGACCGAAATACCATGTCCTTCCGAAGCCACGGCCACGTGCCGGCAATGGCCCCACGGAACCGGATGACGTGTGCGGGTCGATTGATCCGATCCTCGACAAGATTTCCAAGTCCGGAATTGGAAGCCTGACGGCGAGCGAGCGGCGGCAGTTGAATCGGGAGCGCGAACGCTTGCTAAAAAAATCGCACTGAACAAGGGACGCCGGCTTGGGCAGCCGTCCTTCCCGAAAGCTGCTGGAAAGCCGTCACTCCTTGATCTGCGCCTCGATTATCTCACACAGCACGTGGATCAGAAGCTGGTGCCCTTCCTGGATCCTGGCTGTTGAGTCGTCTTTGACCAAAAGGTCGACGTCCGCGATGCCTGTTGTCGATCCGCCATCGCGCCCGAGGAACGCGATCGTTTTCAGTTTGCGCGCTTTCGCTTCTTCCAAGGCGTGAAGCACATTTTTGGAGTTGCCGGAGGTGGTGAAGCAAATGAGCACATCCCGCG
>Ga0066709_100001711_pt1 | contig 14958 bp, 15 predicted proteins | sample GraSoiAngelo_158_FD_79665 | JGI IMG/M metagenome (GOLD analysis project Ga0066709, IMG submission 79665) | Grasslands soil microbial communities from the Angelo Coastal Reserve, California, USA - 14_1009_16_30cm | ecosystem: Environmental > Terrestrial > Soil > Grasslands | place: USA...
CCCTAGGAACGGTGCTGAGGGAGCGAGTGGGAGCGGCGCGGCCCGGTCTGGACTGACGAGCGCCAGCGAGGAGGGAAGGCCGGGCGTCTGAGCGCCGCGAAGCGAGCGGACGGGGTGCTCAGGCGCCGCTGTCGCAGGTACCGGGCGGCGGCGACGGGTTACCCAACTGGGCGATCTTCTGGTTGACCTCGGTCTTGCTGCCGAGCTCCTTGAACTTGCTGCCCAGCGTCACGTCGACCACGTTGTCGGTGCGCTTGATGTCGAAGCCGCCGGTGTCGGTCAGGCCCAGGAAGTACCCGCGCACCACCGACGCCGCCGCGACCGCCTTCGGGCCGTAGCTCAGCTTGGCCACCTGGTCGTAGTTCTGCGGGTGCTCCTCGACCTTGCCGACGGTGAAACCGCGGTTGCGGAAGTCGTCGGCCACTTGTCCGGCGAGACCCGGAATCCGGTTCTTCGGGCCGGTACCGTTGTAGACGTTCAGCTTGATCTGCGACGGCGGGGGTAGCTTGGTGCTGATCTTGATCTGGCCCGGTGCGCAGCCGCCGCCCGCGTAGCTCATCGACGACTGCTTGTCTTTGATGATCGCGGTGACGACCAGGACGAGCGCGGCGATCACCAGAGTGCCCACGATCGCGAGCGCGCGCGCCCGGGCAAGACTCATGTTCCGGCTCCCCGTCCACTGGTGGGTCTCCGCCGAGACTAGCGGTACCGTCGCCGAGGCTAACTCCCGCATGACAACCGCGCCCGAATCCGACCCCCCGAACGGCGCGCCGAACGCGATCTTCAGGTGCCCGACCCTACCTTTGTGGCGCCTGGCTCGTGTCGGCTCAGTCACATTGGGAACAAGTTAGTACGGCCGGGCGTACAACAGCCCCATCGGGACGGTAAGGTACCGCGCCCGACGGGGCAGTTTCCGGCGGCGGGATTTGGCACCACCCGGCGGGAAGAAACAGCGTTGTCTGGCGTTACACCGGGCGCGATTCGACAAAACAGGAGTGTGACATCCGATGGCCACCGACTACGACGCCCCGCGTCGCGACGAGGTCGACCTCGGCGAGGACAGCTTGGAGGAGCTCAAGGCACGGCGCGTCGACGCGCAGTCGAGCGTCGTTGACGTGGACGAGGCGGAGGTCGCGGAGAGCTTCGAGCTACCCGGCGCCGACCTCGCCGACGAGGAGCTGACCGTCAAGGTACTGCCGATGCAGTCCGACGAGTTCCGTTGCTCGCGCTGCTTCCTGGTGCACCACCGCAGTCAGCTCGCGATCGAGCGCAACGGCGAACTGATCTGCCGGGAATGCGCCTGAGCCGCCGATGAGCCCCGACGATCCCGACCAGGGGATACCGGCCGACGAACCGGCTGCCGGTACCCCTTCGGAGGCTGCGTACGCTGACGAGCCGGCGCCCGCGGAGGAGCTGTCCGGCACGCTGGCCGCGCTCACCGCGGACGACCTGGACCAGTCCGAGCGGCGGCGGCTGCTCGGACGGCTCGCGGCGCAGATCCGGGCACGCGGGATCGGCGACCTCTTCCGGCCCCGCGCGGCCATGCGCTGGATCGCCGACCTGGTCGGCGACATCGCCCCGCGGCTGCCGATCCGCAACCGCGACACGCTGCGCGCCCACTTTCCGGGCCTGTCCGACGAGGCGATCGCCGAGCGGCTCATCCGCAACGCCGCGCGGACCACCGCGGCCGTCGGGGCGGCCAGCGGCGGCGTGGCGGCGATCGAATGGGTCGCGACGCCGGCCCTGCTGTCCGCGCCGGTACTGCTGGCGGCGGAGACCGTCGCCGTCGTCGCGGTCGAGATCAAGCTGATCGGTGAGCTGCATGAGCTGCACGGCGAGCCGATCACCGGTACCCCGGCCCAGCGGGCGGCCGCGCTGATCCAGTCCTGGGCGCACCGCCGCGGGGTGAACCCGATGCTGGAGGGCATGGGCGCCGCCGCGGTGCTCGGTATGGCCGCCCGCAAGGAACTGCGTGACCGGCTACTGCGCCGGTTCGGCCGCAACCTCACCACCTACGGGCCGATGCTCACCGGTGCCGCCGTGGCGAGCTTCCTCAACCGCCGCGCCACACAGGTGCTCGGCCAGCAGATCCGCAAGGACCTGTCCGGCCGGCAGTCCCGCCCGGCGATCACCCAGTGGCCGACCCAGCCGGATTAGCCTTCGCGGCCAGTACCGCACGGGCGAGCTTCTCCGGGTGCCGCGCGCTGACCACCCAGTACGGCGTCGGGTCGGCGGGATCGTCCAGTACCACGAGAACGGCGCCGGAGATCCACGGCCGCTGCACCACGAACGCCAGCGGATCGGCCCGCGGCCCGAGCGCCGCCCGCCGGCCGGCCGCATCGAGTACCCCGACCTCGCCGATGTACCGCACCGGCAGGTGGGCGTCGTCGACCCACAGTTCGCCGTCGCGCACCGCCACCTTGATCCGGCCGAGGTACCACAGGCCGGCCGCGGTCAGCGGCAGCAGGATCAGGTACGGCACCCAGGTCGCCCGGCCGGGTGCGCCGAGATACACCTCGGCGGCCGCGAACGCCGCGCCGCCGAGCCCGAGCAGCCACAGCCACCACGGCACCAGGAGCCGTTCGGCGTACCCGTTCGTTGGGTGCTGTGCCACGCTGACGAGGGTATGCCGCACCATTGGTGGGACGAACGAAGGGGAGCCCGTGTCCGAGACGGTACCGGTGGCGGTGCGCCACCTCGATCCGCAGCTGCCGACGCCGGCGTACGCGCATCCGGGCGACGCCGGTGCCGACCTGGTCGCCGCCGAGGACGTGGAGCTGGCCCCGGGTGCGCGGGCGCTGGTCCGCACCAGGATCGCGATCGCGTTGCCGGAGGGGTACGTCGGGCTGGTGCATCCGCGCTCGGGCCTGGCCAGCCGGCTGGGCGTCACGGTGCTGAACGCGCCGGGTACCGTCGACGCCGGCTACCGCGGCGAGATCATGGTCAACCTGGTGAACCACGACCCGGAGCGCCCTGCCAAGATCTCCCGGGGTGACCGGATCGCGCAGCTGATCGTGCAGCGGGTCGAACGGGCGGACTTCCACCGGGTCGACGAGCTGCCCGGGTCGGTCCGGGGCACCGGCGGGCACGGCTCCACCGGTGGCCACGCCGGGCTGGTCTGACGTGCGGTCACGACGAGGAAGGGTGGCACGGTGATCTTCTCCCGAGGTCGCGGGAGCGGTGGACGGCACCACAAGGCCGGCGAACGCCGCCCGGGCCGGCACTCGGCCAGCTCGCGCCCGGAGCCCGACGAGGTCGACGCGCTGGACGCCGAGGAGCCGGCCGAGGAGGTCGACGCCACCGGGCCGTACGACGTGAGCGAGGCGCCCGACGACGTCGAGGTGATCGACCTGGGCAGCTTGAAGATCCCGGTCGTGGAGGGCGTCGAGGTCCGGGTGCAGGCGGCGCCGGACGGCACCGTCCAGCAGGTGCTGCTGGTACACCGGGACAGCGTGCTGCAGCTGGCCGCGTTCGCCGCGCCGCGCAGCGAGGCGATCTGGGACGAGGCGCGCGCGGACCTCAAGTCCTCGCTGTTCGGCGACGGGGTCGCCGCGGAGGAGGAGCCCGGCGAGTACGGCCCGGAGCTGCGCGCCCGGGTACGCACCCCGGAGGGCCTGCGGGACCTGCGGTTCATCGGCATCGACGGTCCTCGCTGGATGGTGCGCGCGATCTACCAGGGGCCGGCCGCGGTCGACCCGGCCACCGCCGCCGGCCCGCTGGCCGACTGCCTGCGCAACCTGGTGGTCGACCGGGGCAAGGAGGCGATGCCCGCCCTGGAGGCGCTGCCGCTTCGGCTGCCCAAGGAGTTCGCCGAGCAGCAGGCCGCGGCGCAGGCGGCGGCTGCCGAACAGGCGCAGGCCGCGGGGCCGCCGCCGGCCAACGGCGCTTCTCCCGGGGGTACCCCGCCGCCGCGGCGCCGGCCATCTCCCCGTCCTCGTCGCTCCCGATAGCCTCGGGTGTCCGATTCGCCAAGAGTGGTTGACCGGATGGCCGAGTCCCGACGTACGCTTACCGGACAGCTGGCCGACGGCCTGTTGCCCGGTAAGGAGAGTGACGCCCCCGCCATGGCGACCGTCGAGCGGCCCTCGCCGTTCCGCAGGTTCTTCCGCCGCCTCACCGCCTCCGAGGCGCAGCTCGACGCGGAGGAGCTGCAGCGCGGCACCGCGGAGTCCGGCTGCACCCCGGCCTGCGACGTGCGGCGCGGGCAGCTCGTCAGCGTCAACGGCCGGCTGCGTACCGTCGTATACACTCCGCGAACCAACCTGCCCACCCTGGAGGCCGAGCTGTACGACGGCAGCGACGTGGTGACGCTGGTCTGGCTGGGCCGCCGGCACATCGCCGGGATCGAGCCGGGGCGCCAGCTCACCGTGCGGGGACGGATCGCGATCCGCGACGACCGCAAGGTGATCTACAACCCGTACTACGAGCTTGAGCAGCCGCGATGACTGCCGGAGAAGCGGAGTCCGCCGCGGAAGCCGGGGACGCCGGGGAAGACCGGGAAGAGCAGCTGCCGAGCTTCTCCGAGCAGCTCGCCAGCCAGCTCGGCGGGGTACGCGGGGTGATCGAGTCCGGCGTCCCCGTACTCATCTTCGTCATCGCCAAGCTGATCTGGCCGTTGACCCCCGCGCTGATCATCGCGGTCGGGTCGGCGGTCGCGATCGCGGCCTGGCGGCTGGCCCGGCGGCAGACGGTTCGGCACGCGGTCAACGGGCTGGTCGGCATCCTGTTCGGTGCGTTCCTGGCCTGGAAGACCGGCAGCGCGAAGGCGTTCTACCTGCCCGGCATCCTGATCAGCCTGGGGTACGGGGTGGCGCTGCTGGTGTCCGTGGTGGTCCGGCGGCCACTGGTGGGCTGGGTGTGGTCGGTCGTGGTCGCGCAGGGCAGCATGCAGTGGCGGCAGGACCGCCGCCTCGTCCGGCTGTTCAGCTGGCTCACCGTGCTGTGGGCGGTGACCTACCTGGTGAAGGTGGGCATCCAGGCGGTCGTGTTCCAGCACACGTCGGCCAACGACCCGGGCACCGTGCTGGGCATCCTGCGGCTGGCCCTCGGGTACCCGCCGTACCTGCTGCTGATCGCGATCACCGTCTGGGCGGTGCGGCGGTCCCAGCCGGCGCACGAGGTGGCCGTGGAGCACGCACCGCACCGGCCGGCGCACCGAGCCTGACCGGCGCACCGAGCCTGAGGGCGCCCGCCCGTCAGTCGCCGGCGCGGGTGCGGCTGACGCTGTCCGCCCCGAGCACCACTGCGCGTACCTCGTCCTCGACCTGCGTCGTGCACACGAAGACGAGCTCGTCGCCGGCTTCGAGCGGGTCGTCGGCACTGGGTACCAGCACCCGCTTGCCACGCAGGATGGCGACCAGGGCGGCGTCGCGGGGCAGCGGCACGTCGCGCACCGGCCGGCCGACGTACGGCGCCTGATCCGGCAGGGTGATCTCCACCAGGTTCGTCTCGCTCTGCCGGAACGTCATCAGCCGGACCAGGTCGCCGACCGTCACCGCCTCCTCGACCAGTGCCGCCATCATGCGTGGCTTGCTCACCGCCACGTCGACGCCCCACTGGTCGGTGAACAGCCACTCGTCCTCGGCGCGGTTGACCCGGGCCACCACCCGGGGCACCCCGAACTCGGTCTTGGCCAGCAACGAGACGACCAGGTTGACCTTGTCGTCCCCGGTGGCGGCGACGACGACGTCGCACAGGTTCAGGTCGGCCTCCTGCAGGCTGGACAGCTCGCAGGCGTCGGCCAGTACCCACTCCGCCTCCGGTACCCGCTCGGGGCGCAGCGCGCCCGCCGAGCGCTCGATCAGCATGACGTGGTGACCGTTCTCGATGAGTTCCTTGGCCACGGAGCGGCCCACGTTGCCCGCACCGGCGATGGCGACGCGCATGGTCAGTGCCCTCCCTCGGGCGGGGCGCCGGCGACCTTGGTCACGCCGGCGGTCATCTCGTCGGTGACCAGCATGAAGATCTGGTCGCCGTCCTGGATCAGCGTCGACGGGGTCGGCAGGGTACCCAGACCGAACCGCATCAGGTATGCGACCCGCGCGCCGGAGGCCTCCTCCAGGGCGCGTACCGGCCGGCTGATCCAGCCCGGGTGTACCGGTACCTCGACGATCGCCACCACGCTGGTCGGGTCGCGCCAGACCTCCTGGTGCCCGTCCGGGACGAGCTGGCGGAAGATCCGGTCGGCGGTCCACCGTACCGTCGCGACGGTCGGGATGCCGAGCCGCTCGTAGACCTCGGCCCGCTTCGGGTCGTAGATTCGCGCGACCACCCGGGCGACGCCGAAGGTCTCCCGGGCCAGCCGGGCCGAGATGATGTTGGAGTTGTCTCCGCTGGACACCGCGGCGAATGCGTCCGCGTGCTCGATCCCGGCCGTGATCAGGACGTCCCGGTCGAACCCGATCCCGGTCACGGTGAGTCCGGTGAACTCGGAACCGAGCCGGCGGAAGGCGTCCGCGTCCTGGTCGACGACCGCGACCGCGTGTCCGCGCGCCTCGAGGGTGTGCGCCAGGGTCGAGCCGACCCGCCCACAGCCCATGATCACAATGTGCACGTGTGCGCCTCCCGGCCGCCAAACGGTTCCATCACCCACAGCGTGCCACGGGTACGCCGCGGATGGCGCGCCAGCCTGCCCGCCCGGACCCGGCGGATCGGCCGTACGCTTGACGGTCGTGGCCAGACCCACCTCCCTGCTGAAGCGTCTGCTGATCGGCCGGCCGTTCCGGTCGGACCGGATGCACCACACGCTGCTGCCCAAGCGCATCGCGCTGCCGGTGTTCGCCTCCGACGCGCTGTCGTCGGTCGCCTACGCACCTGACGAAATCCTGCTGACGTTGTCGATCGGTGGCGCCGCGTTCTTCGCGTACTCGCCATGGATCGCACTCGCCGTGGTCGTCGTGATGCTCGTGGTGGTGGCCAGCTACCGGCAGAACGTGCACGCGTACCCGTCCGGCGGCGGCGACTACGAGGTGGCCACGGTCAACCTCGGACCGCGGTTCGGCCTCGTGGTGGCCAGCGCGTTGATGGTCGACTATGTGCTGACGGTCGCCGTCTCGGTCTCCTCGGGCGTGGAGAACCTGGGCGCGGCATGGGGCTTCGCCGCCGAGCACAAGGTCGAGGTCGCGGTGGTCCTCGTGGTGATCCTCACCGCGCTGAACCTGCGCGGGGTACGGGAGGCCGGCGCCGCGTTCTCGATCCCGACCTACGCGTTCATGGGCTCGATCCTGCTGATGATCGGCTGGGGCCTGTTCCGGTTCTTCATCCTCGGTGACCAGTTGCGGGCGGAGAGTGCAAACCTGACCGTGACCGCGCCACACGAGATCGTCGGGTTCGCGTTCGTGTTCCTCATGGTGCGCACGTTCTCCTCCGGCTGCACCGCGCTGACCGGCGTCGAGGCCATCTCCAACGGGGTACCGGCGTTCAAGCCGCCGAAGAGCCGCAACGCCGCCACCACGCTGCTCATGCTCGGGCTGATCGCGATCACCATGTTGATGGGCATCGTGACGCTGTCCCGGCTGACCCACCTCAAGCTGGTCGGGCCGGGGATCGCGCTGCCCGAGGGGTACACCCAGAAGACCGTACCGGCGCAGCTCGCGCACGCCGTGTTCGGCAGCTTCCAGCCGGCGTTCTACCTGGTCATCGCGACCACCACGCTGATCCTCGTGCTGGCCGCCAACACCGCGTTCAACGGGTTCCCGGTGCTCGGCTCGATCCTCGCCCAGGACCGGTACCTGCCCCGCCAGCTGCACACCCGCGGCGACCGGCTGGCCTTCAGCAACGGCATCCTGTTCCTGGCCGCGTTCGCGATCGTGCTGATCGTGGCCTTCCAGGCCACCGCGACCCGGCTGATCCAGCTCTACATCGTCGGCGTGTTCGTCTCGTTCACCCTGTCCCAGACCGGGATGCTGCGGCACTGGAACCGCCTGCTGCGCACCGAACGCGACCCGGCCATCCGCCGCCGGATGTACCGCTCCCGCACGATCAACGCGGTCGGCCTGTGCATGACCGGCTTCGTGCTGGTGCTCGTCGTGGTCACCAAGTTCGTGGCCGGCGCGTGGATCTCGATCGCCATGATGATCGGCATTTACCTGACCATGGTCGGCATCCGCAAGCACTACGACCATGTCGCGCAGGAGCTGACCCCGAGCGAGGAGCGGGAGATGCTGCCCGCCCGCAACCACACGATCGTGCTGGTCAGCAAGGTGCACCTGCCGACGCTGCGGGCGCTGGCGTACGCGCAGGGCACCCGGCCGGACACGCTCGCCGCGGTCACCGTCAACGTCGACGACGCCGACACGCGGCACATCCAGCAGGAGTGGGAGGAGCGGGAGATCCCGGTACCGCTGATCGTCATCGACTCGCCGTACCGGGAGATCACCAAGCCGATCATCGACTACGTCAAGTCGCTGCGGCGTGAGTCGCCGCGTGATGTGGTGACCGTGTTCATCCCGGAGTACGTGGTCGGCAAGTGGTGGGAGAACCTGCTGCACAACCAGAGCGCGCTGCGGCTGAAGGGCCGGCTGCTGTTCGAGCCGGGTGTCATGGTGGTCAGCGTGCCCTGGCAGCTCGCCTCCAGCCAGCGCAAGAACCTCGCCCGCCTGGACCAGACCTCGTGGCCGGTGCGCGGCCCGCGCGAGCCACAGCCCGAGGACGTGACGGTCAACCGGTGATCGGCGACCCGCTCACCCTCGACGTCGGCGCGGTGGCGCACGGCGGGCACTGCGTCGCGCACGCGCCGGACGGGCGGGTGGTCTTCGTCCGGCACGCGCTGCCCGGCGAGCGGGTGGTCGCCGAGGTGACCGAGGAACGCCGCGCTTACCTGCGGGCCGACGCGGTGTCCGTGCTCGTCGCCGCGCCGCAGCGGGTACCGCCGCCGTGTCCGTGGGTCCCACGATGTGGTGGATGTGACTTTCAGCACGTCGACCCGGCGGCGCAGCGGGAGCTCAAGGCCGCGGTGGTGGCCGAGCAACTGGCCCGGCTGGCCGGTCTGGAGATGACGGTACCGGTGGAGGAGCTGCCCGGTGGCGCACTGGGCTGGCGCACCCGGGTGCGGTACACGGTGGACGCGGCGGGGCGGGCCGGGCTGCTCGCGCACCGGTCGCACGAGGTGGTACCGGTGGACCGCTGCCGCATCGCGCACCCGGACATCCAGGCGCTGCCGGTGACCGGTACCGAGTGGCCGCGCGACAACCACGTGACCGCGGTCGCTTCGACGGGTGGCGACGTGGCCGTGTACGGCGACCACGGCGACCCGGGCACGGTCACCGAGTTCGCCGTGGGCCGGCACTGGCGGCTGCCCGCCGACGCGTTCTGGCAGGTGCATCCGGACGCGCCGGACACGCTCGCCGATGCGGTGCTGCAGATGCTGGCACCACGGCCGGGGGAGCGGGCCTGGGACCTGTACGGCGGGGCGGGGCTGTTCTCCGCGGTGCTCGCCGACGCGGTCGGGCCGGACGGTGCGGTCACGCTCGTGGAGTCGGACCGGGCGGCCGTGGCAGCCGCCCGGCGGAACCTCGGCGACCTGCCGACCATCCACATTGTACAGTCCACAGTGGAGCGTTTCCGGCCGGCCGACCGTCCGGACGTCGTGGTGCTCGACCCGCCGCGGTCCGGCGCGGGTGCGGCGGTCGTGGGTACCGTCGTCGGAGCGGGACCGCGCGCGGTGGCCTACGTCGCGTGCGACCCGGCGGCGTTCGCCCGTGACGTGGCGACCTTCCACGCGGCCGGCTGGCGGCTGGCCGCGCTGCGCGCGTTCGACGCCTTCCCGATGACCCACCACGTGGAGTGCGTCGGCCTGCTGGCCGCCGCTAGGTGACCGGTGCCCTGCCGGCCAGGGCCTTGCCCCAGCGTTGGCCGGGCAGTTCCACCAGCCGCCAGGTCACCCAACTGACGCCGACCGCGCAGCCGGCCGCGGCCGCAAGACACAGCGCCTGTACCGGCAGGGGCAGCGTAGCGGCGGCGCGCAGCACCGGGGCGGCCGCCGTGAAGAGCAGCAGATGCAGCAGGTACACCGAATACGAGACCACGCCCACCCGGGCCAGCCAGCGCGGCATCCGCCGGTTTCGCAGGAGGAACCCGGCGGCGAACAGGGCACCGGCGACGCCCACGGTGATCGGGGTGCGCGGCCAGTACCGCACCCACCCCGGCCCGGCGGCGTGCAGCTCGCGGATCGACTCCACGGTCCACACCGCGAGCACCACCACCGGCACAACCGCCACCCACCAGCGGGAGATCTGCTTGTGGTGGCAGCGGTAGATCACGGTGCCGGTGAACATCAGCGCCGGGATCAGCAGCCCGTCCCACCGATGTACCGTCTGCTGGTTGGCGGCCAGCAGCGCCAGCGCCAGCACCCCACCGGCCACGGCGCCGACCCGGGCGAGCCCGGCCCGACCGGTCAGCATGGCCGCCAGCGCGAGTAGCCACACCGCGACGGCGACGAATACCGCCTTCCGATGGCTTCCGTCGGACGCGGCCACCGGCAGGGCTGCGCCCACCGCCAGCGCCGCCCCGGCGAACCCGAGCGCCACCGGCCCGCTGAACCGGTGCAACCGCAGCGCGAACAGGCCGGACACCAGCAGGTAGAACGCCATCTCGTAGGCCAGCGTCCAGGCCACCCCGACCACCTCGGGTACCCGCAGCAGGGTGGGCAGCATCGACAGGTACGCCGCCGAGCCGCGGGCCGGGTGCGTCGCCGCGTAGGTGGGTACCGGGTTCCGCCCGGTCACCGCCAGGACGGCGAGCAGCGCGATGGTGACCAGGTACATCGGGTACAGCCGGAAGATCCGGCCGATCCAGAATCCGCGGACGTCCCCGCGCCGTTCCAGCGACGCCGGGATGACATAGCCGGACACCAGGAAGAAGAGGGCCACCCCGGCGTAGCCGGCGAAGAACCACTGCCCGACCCGGTTCTCGACGTGGACGAGCAGGACGGTGCTCAGGTGCCAGTACAGGACGAGCAGGACGGCGATCCCGCGGAGGGCGTCCAGCCAGGCCATCCGCGACTGGCCCGGTACCCCGTCCGGTCGCGCGTCGCCGCCGGCGGGATGCCCGGACGGCGGGTCGCTGAGCGCGTTCGTCCGCGCGTCGATCGTCACAGCGACCGACGGTAGCGGACCGCGGGGGTCGCAGCGTCACAGCTCCTCCACACTCGGCCCGGCGATCTTGGTACCCCCGGTTAGAGTGGGTGCTCATGAGCGAGACCGATGGTGGGCTACTTGCGGCGATCACCGGCCCGCAGGACCTCAAGGGCTTGACCCCGGCGGAGCTGGCGCTGCTGGCCACCGAGATCCGCGACTTCCTGGTGGCCAAGGTGTCCCGCACCGGTGGCCACCTCGGGCCGAACCTCGGCGTGGTGGAGCTGACCCTGGCGCTGCACCGGGTCTTCGACTCGCCCAGGGACCGCATCCTGTTCGACACCGGACATCAGGCATACGTGCACAAGATGGTCACCGGCCGGCAGGACGGTTTCGACCTGCTGCGCCGCCGGGGCGGGCTGTCCGGGTACCCGAGCCGGGCCGAGTCCGAACACGACGTGATCGAGAACTCGCACGCCTCCACCGCGCTGTCCTACGCCGACGGGATGGCCAAGGCGTTCGCGCTGCGCGGTGAGCCGCGTCACGTCGTCGCGGTGGTCGGCGACGGCGCGCTGACCGGCGGGATGTGCTGGGAGGCGCTGAACAACATCGCGGCCGCGGAGAACCCGCTGGTGATCGTCGTCAACGACAACGGGCGCTCGTACGCCCCGACGATCGGCGGGCTGGCCCAGCATCTGGCGTCGCTGCGGCTCAATCCCGGGTACGAGAAGGTGCTCGACCTGGTCAAGGACGCGCTCGGGCGGACACCGCTGGTCGGGGCACCGATGTACGAGGTGCTGCACGCGGTCAAGAAGGGCATAAAGGACGCGGTCGCCCCGCAGGCGCTGTTCGAGGACCTGGGCATCAAGTACGTCGGGCCGGTCGACGGGCACGACATCGTCGCGGTGGAGTCGGCGCTGGCCAAGGCCAAGCGGTTCGGCGGGCCGGTGATCGTGCACGCGGTGACCCGCAAGGGGTATGGGTACCGGCCGGCCGAGGACGACGAAGCCGACTGCCTGCACGGGCCGAGCAGCGCGTTCGACGTGGCGACCGGCAAGCTGCTGGCGCCGCCGACGCTCAAGTGGACCAGCGTGTTCGCCGACGAGCTGGTGGCGCTGGCCGACGAGCGGGCCGACATCGTCGGGATCACCGCCGCGATGGCCGAGCCGACCGGGATCGCCCGGCTGGCCCGCCGGTACCCGGACCGCGCCTTCGACGTCGGCATCGCCGAACAGCACGCGGTCACCTCCGCGGCGGGCCTCGCGATGGGCGGCATGCACCCGGTCGTGGCGGTGTACGCGACGTTCCTCAACCGCGCGTTCGACCAGGTACTGCTCGACGTGGCGCTGCACCGGCTGCCGGTCACCTTCGTGCTCGACCGGGCCGGCATCACCGGACCCGACGGGCCGAGCCACTACGGCATCTGGGATCTCGCGGTGTTCGGCAACGTGCCGGGGTTGCGCATCGCGGCACCCCGGGACGCGGCGACGGTACGGGAGGAGCTGCGCGAGGCGGTCGCCATCGAGGACGGGCCGACGGTGCTGCGGTTCCCGACCGGCACGGTACCGCCGGACCTGCCGGCGCTGCGCCGACGCGGGCCGGTCGACGTGCTCGTCGAGGCCGAGCGGCGCGACGTGCTGCTGGTCTGCGTGGGGGCGCTGGCGCACCTGGCGGTCGATGCGGCGGCCCGGGTCGGCGAGCAGGGGTACGGGGTCACCGTGGTCGACCCGCGCTGGGTCCGTCCGGTACCGGTGGAGATCGCCGCGCTGGCCCGGGAGCACCGGCTCGTCGTCACCGTCGAGGACGGGGTGCGCGGCGGGGTCGGCGACGCGGTGGCGCAGGCGCTGCGCGACGCCGAGGTACCGGTGCCGGTGCGCGACCTCGCGATACCCCGGGACTGGTACCCCCACGGCAGCCGCGCGGAGATCCTCGCCGACGCCGGCCTGACCGCGCAGGACGTGGCGCGGCACATCGTCGAGGCGATCTCGGGGCTGGAGCCGCAGGCGCACGTGCTCCCCGCCGCCCGGAGCTGAGGTGTCCGCGCCGGACGCGGTGATCGACCTCGACCGGCTGGCTCCCGAGCAGCCGCCGGCCCGGCTGCCGCCGCGTACCCGGCGGCGCCTGCTCGTCGCCGGCACGCTTGCGCTGGCCCTGCTGCTACCGGCCGCGGCGGCGGCGCCGGCCGTGCCGCTGGTCCGGCCGGTGCGCACCGTCTGGGTCGATGGCGGCGCGACGTACCAGCTGCTCGGCGACACGCTCTACGTCACCGAGCGCGGCTCGGCACGGCCGCGGCTGACCGCGTACCCGCTGCCCGGCGGCCCGCCCCGCTGGTCCGTCCCGATCACCACGGCCGCCGGACCCGTCCAGCTCGCCGAACTGGGCGACGTCATCCTGATCAGCACTCCGCTGCCGGGTCCGCCGGTGACCCCGCACGTCGAAGCGGTGGACCGGAGAACCGGCGCGGTGCGCTGGACCAGCCCGCTGTCGCTGACCGGGCTGGACCGCACCCGCAACCGCGTGGTGCTGGGCCAGCCGGTCCGGATCGACCTGGTGGAGGTGTCGCCGCCGGGCGACATCGTGGCGGTGGACGCCGGTACCGGCACCCGGGTCTGGACCTACCACCGGCCGTTCGGCTGCCTCGCCGACCTGCCCGACGCGGTGACCGACCGCCGGACGCCGCTGGCCGTGCTGTGCGCCGACGGTGAGCTGACCGCGGTGGACCTCGACACCGGCCGGCCGCGCGGCGGTACCCGGGTCGGCCCGACCGGGATCATCCTCGGCTCGCCGGCGCCGAGCGTGGTCGCCGCGCTCACCGACCGGATCCTGGTCAGCTTCCCGGTGGAGGCGGGCGGCTGGACGGTCGCCTCGTACGATCCGGGCCTTCGTCCACAGTGGACGCTGCACCTGCGGTTCAACCGGCCGGGCGTCGCGCCGTGCGGGTCGCGGCTGTGCCTGTGGAGCGCGCCCGACCTGCTGGCGCTGAATCCGGGCAGCGGGGCGGTCGCGTGGCAGCTCACGGTGTCCGGCACCGCCAGCTCGCTGGGCGGGTACGTGCTCGTCGAGCAGCCGTCCGGGCGCACCTCGTGGCTGGTCGACACGGGTACCGGCCGGACCCTGCTGACCCTGGCCGGCTGGACGGCGCGGGGCTCCTCGACCGGGCCGCCGGTGTTCTACCGGTCCGACGCGCTGGCCCGCCGGCTGTGGGTCGCGGTCCTCGACCCCGGGCGGTCGGCGCTGCGCGTGCTCGGCTCGGTGCCCGAACCCGACGGCGATACCGCCGGATGCACGACGGCCGGCCGCTACCTTGTCTGTCGTACCGTCAAGGATGCCGTCCAGGTGTGGCGGATCGGCGTGCCCGGCTAGCCGGGCGGGTCAGCGGGAGGCGGAACGTGCGCGTACTGGTGGTCGAGGACGAGCGCAACCTGGCCGAGGCCATCGCGCGGGGGTTGCGCCGGGAAGGGATGGCCGTCGACGTCGCCTACGACGGGTCGGTCGGGCACGAGATGGCCTTCGTCACGCGGTACGACGTCGTGGTGCTCGACCGCGACCTGCCCGGCAAGCCGGGTGACGAGATCTGCGCCGACCTGGTCGGGTCGGGCGCGCTGACCCGGGTACTGATGCTGACCGCCAGCGGCAGCGTCGCCGACCGGGTCGAAGGGCTCGGGCTGGGCGCCGACGACTACCTGACCAAGCCGTTCGCCTTCGACGAGCTGGTGGCCCGGGTACGGGCGCTGGGGCGGCGCTCCTCGCCGGTCGCGCCGCCGGTGCTGACGGTCGGCGACCTGGTACTCGACCAGGCCAAGCGCGCGGTCACCCGCGGCGGCAAGCCGCTGGACCTGACCCGCAAGGAGTTCGGCATCCTGGAAGAGCTGATCAAGGCGCGCGG
>Ga0066709_100001712_pt1 | contig 14957 bp, 12 predicted proteins | sample GraSoiAngelo_158_FD_79665 | JGI IMG/M metagenome (GOLD analysis project Ga0066709, IMG submission 79665) | Grasslands soil microbial communities from the Angelo Coastal Reserve, California, USA - 14_1009_16_30cm | ecosystem: Environmental > Terrestrial > Soil > Grasslands | place: USA...
TAGCCTTCGCACCGAACTCAGTACACCTAAAGGAGGGAATCTTATGGAAAGAAAAACGGCGAGTGACTTCGATCCGCAACTGCTTAGTCTTTTCCACAGATATGTGCATGGCGGCATCAGCCGCCGCGAGTTTTTGGATGGCGCTGCCAAATTCGCCGTCGGCGGCCTCACGGCGACGGCATTGTGGGACATGCTCCGCCCCAACTATGCTCTGGCGCAGCAAGTACCCAAAGACGACAAGCGAATCAAGGCCGATTACACCAATTACCCCTCGCCCAAGGGCAATTCGTCCAATGGTACGATGCGGGGATTACTGGCCCGTCCCGCAACCGGCGACAAATTTCCCGTTGTGGTAGTAGTTCACGAAAACCGCGGCCTGAATCCTTATATTGAAGATGTCGTGCGGCGCTTGGCGGTCGCCGGCTTCATGGCCCTTGGACCCGACGCGATTTGGCCTCTCGGCGGCTATCCGAGCGTCGACAAGTATGGCGCTGAAGCCGATGAAAAGGCCCTGGCGATGCAGAAGCAATTGGACGGCGGGAAAATATTCGAAGACTTCGTCGCCGCGGCAGAGTTCTTGCTGAAACATCCGCAGTCCAACGGCAAGCTTGGCGCCGTCGGCTTCTGCTTCGGTGGCGGTGTCGTAAACAGGCTGGCAGTCCGGTTGCCGCAGCTTGCGGCCGCAGTTCCTTTCTATGGCGCTGCGCCGGCGGTTGAGGACGTGCCAAAGATCAAGGCCGCGCTCCTGCTTAACTTTGCTGAGCAGGATCCCAACATCCTGGGCAGGTGGCCCGAATACGAGGCCGCGCTTAAGGCGAATAACGTTAAATACGAAGCGTATATTTATCCTAAGACGAATCACGGCTTCCATAACGACACCACGCCGCGTTTTGATGAAGCCGCCGCCAAACTCGCCTGGCAACGCACTATCGACCACTTCAACAAGACGTTGAAGGCCTAGAATTCGGTTAATCTGGGAGATCGGCACAGGAGCAGAACCTTCGCACCTGTGCCGACTGACCCGGAATAGACCGACGGCGCACAAGTCTGTAACGCGCCGCGGACCATCCAGGACCGTGCGGCCCGCCGAATTGACCTTCACTCTCGCGTCAATCATGTGTTATCTGTGCGCCCGCGGTTTTCGATTGATTGCAAACGTTCCAGCCGCTCAAATCGCCGCTCAAGCGAAATAATTCGCGCTCGGATCGTAAATTGAATCAGCGACCGAGAAAGATTTGGCTAAATTCCTTACCGCTTTGATCGAGAATCGGGGCGATAAAGTCAACGTCCACTAGGAAACTTTCCTTTTCCACCAACTCGGGAAATCTTTGCTTCACGCCTTTGCGCGCGACCACGCGGCCGAAGGTGGTGATCATGCTTTGGCCTTCTTCGGACAACGACCAATCGACGAACAGCGCCGCCGCGTGCGGGTGAGGCGCATGGCGTGCTAGCATGAGCTTGTTCGCTTGCGCGAAGTAAGGATCGAGAATGACGTGCTCGATCGGCGCGCCTCGCCCTTTGAGATCGAGAACTGTGTGGCCGGACAATACCAGTGCTAACGGCCGCTCTCCCGCGGAGAGCAACTGACTTTGAGCGGTTCGGCCGCGAACCATTCTTAGGTCCTGTTTGGCCAGGTTGCGCATGTACTGAAGCCCCTTTTCTCTGCCCATATGTTTTAGCAACACGGCGAACCATTCATAGGCTTCGTCATCGAGGAACATGTTGCTTTTCCATTTCGGCTGAAGCAAGTCTTCGTAGCTTTTCGGCGCTTCGCCGCGTTTCACTAGATTGGTGTTGTAGCCGAGCACCATCGGTATGACATATAGGGAAGTAAAAAAGCCTTCCTTGTCTTTGTTTGGCGCGATGAAAAAGTCGCGCTGGGGCGATTGATAGGGGTCGATGGCGCCGACCTTTTTGATCGCGGATGCCTGCTCCGAAGAACCGTTGGTGACGTCGAACAAGTGATTCCCGGCGTTCATCTCCGTTTGAATCTTGATCACCTGACGGTTGCCGGAAACCCGGTACGGATTCACCTTAACGAATGGATAACGCTTCTGAAAGACTCGAATGAACGGATCGATTTGTTGGGCTTGGAGCGAACTGTAGAAAGCTACTTCCCCTTCGGTCTTAGCCTTCTCCATTAGAGCTTTCTGCCGCTGTTCGGCAGGCAACTTGTTGAGCTTCGCCAAAACCGCACCAGCAGTTTCCGCGGCGGCGCCGCAATAAGCAGCCGGTGGGTATACTGTGCCTACCAAAATTACAACCATAATTGATGCAAAATAGTTCATGCCGCTCCTCCGTTAAGAGTAATCAAGCCCGATTCGGCCTCAAGTGATCGGTTCTCGGTTATCCCACGCGATCGGTGCCTGTCAACCCGTCCAGTGGGGAGCGATGCTCGGAGAAACTCATATTGACACCCATTGGGGTATTCGATAGCGTCACGGCTTCGATCGCCAATTTCGGTATAGAACTTCTTTAACTTGGAGAGATTCGTGGACGAGCTCAAGCCGATCAAAAGCGGCAAAGTCAGAGTCGATGACGTTAACCTGTACTACGAGCTTTATGGCGAGGGCGATCCGCTCGTGTTAGTGGCAGGTACCGGCATCAGCCTTGCGCCTTGGCGCGTATCTCAGGTACCGGAGTTCGCCAAACATTATCAAGTCTTGATCTACGATCATCGCGGTCTGGGTCGGAGCGATAAGCCGGACATGCATTACACGACCCGTTTGTTCGCCAAAGATTGCGTCGGTTTGATGGACGCTCTAGGCATCAAAAGAGCGCACATGATGGGCCATTCCATGGGCGCGCGGGTGTGCCAGTGGATCGCCTTGGATTATCCGGAAAACGTGCGCAGCTTGGTTCTTTCGGGTCCAGGGTCGGGAAAATATAGCGAGGACCTGGAAGATTATCCGCGCGGCGTGCCAATGGACGCGGCATTGGAGATGATCGAGAAGGGCTATGAGAAATACCAAAGCGATCATTGGGGACCAGGCTTCATGTTCAGTGAACAATTCATGAAAGACCACCCGGATATTGTAAAAAAATATCAGGAGCTAATCGTCGACGAAGTGCCGCCGCTTAAATGTTATCTGCGCCATGTGGTTGCGCGCCAATGCCACGAAACGACGCACTTGATAGACAAAATCAAAGCACCCACGTTGTCATTGTCGGCAGCAAAGACACTCATGAGGGCGGCACTGGTAGCCATGTTGTATCTGCCAAAGTGCTCGCCGACAAAATACCCAATGCAGAACTGATACTCGTCGAAGGCGGCCGGCATGGGTATCTGCGCGAGATGCCGGAAAAGGGCCATCCGCCGATTTTAGACTTTTTACGGTGTCACTAAGCTAAGGAAGAGAAACCATGTTCCATCAACATGATCACGGCGTCCACTTTACGATGCGCCGCCCGGATGAAAAGATCCCTCCGGTCAATGCCCGGTATCAAAGTTAGCGGATGGGGGAAGGTGTGAACAAAAACGAAATCCTTGAGAAGCAAAAAAAATATCTGTTCTCGTGCGTGGCAACCTATTACGACGAACCGCTGGTCGTCGATCATGCCAAAGATCAGTATGTTTACGATGCCGACGGCAAGGAGTTCCTGGATTTCTTCGGCGGCATCCTCACGGTGAGCGTCGGGCATTGCAACGAGAAAGTAACGAAGGCGATCGATGAGCAAACCCACAAGGTGCAGCATCTCTCGACGCTTTACGCCAACGAGCCGCAGGTTCGCTTGGCGGAGAAGTTGGCGCAAATTACTCCCGGGCGGCTGGAGAAGTCGTTTTTTACCAATAGCGGCACGGAAGCGAACGAAACCGCTGTATTGTTGGCGCAACTCCACACCAAGTGCCAAGACGTCATCACGCTGCGCCACGCCTATAGCGGCCGCTCTTATCTAGCCTTAAGTTTATCCGCGCAATCGAGCTGGCGGCTGATGCCGAACGTCGTTCCCGGAGTCCATCACATCGCCAATGCTTACTGTTATCGCTGTCCCTTCGGACTGACATATCCAAGTTGCGACTTGAAATGCGCCAAAGACGCCGAAGAGGCGATTCAAACCATGACCTCGCAGGGACGCGTCGCCGCGTTTCTCGCCGAACCGATTCAGGGCGTGGGCGGATTCATCGTGCCGCCGAAAGAATATTTTCAAGAGATCGTCGGCATCATCCGCAAATACGGCGGTTTGTTCATTGCGGACGAGGTGCAGACCGGCTGGGGCCGCACCGGCGGTAAGATGTTCGGCATCGAACATTGGGGCGTCGATCCCGACATCATGACCTTCGCGAAAGGCATGGCCAACGGCGTGCCCATCGGCGCAACCATTGCAACGCCTGAAGTCGCCGATAGCATGCGCGGCAACACCATCTCGACTTTCGGCGGTAACCCGGTGACTTGCACCGCGGCGCGCGCGACGATCGACGTCATCGAAGAGGAAAATCTGGTTGAGAACGCCCGCGTTATGGGCAATCGGCTGCGCGACGGCTTGAATGCGCTGCAAGCCAAATTTCCGGTGATCGGCGATGTCCGCGGCATGGGTCTGATGCAAGGCATGGAACTCGTCGGCGAGAAAAAACAGCCCGACGTGGAAAGCGCCAAGCGGGTCATGGAACTGACCCGGCAAAATGGCTTATTGGTCGGCAAGGGCGGCACTTACGGTAACGTACTGCGCGTGGCGCCGCCGCTCAACATTGATAAAGATCAAATCGATTACGCGTTAAAAGTTTTGGATCAGTCCTTCGGTCAATTAGGGCAGTAGACTCTGCAATTGCAGATCGGCAGCTTTGGCGCGAGATGATTGCGTCCTTTCCATTTTTTAGATTCCAATCCGTATGAACACGCTCGCTCGCAGGATCGTTGGATCGATCCCCGTGATCGTGGGAATCTCTTTCCTGATATTTCTCCTCATGCATATCGCGCCGGGAGATCCGGTGACCTTACTATTGGGCGACGACGCTACTCCGGCCGACGTGGAACGGACGCGGCACGAGTGGGGTTTGGATAAACCGCTGCTGGTGCAATATTGGGATTTCTTATCCCGTGCGGTCACCGGCGACTTCGGGCGATCACTTAAGTTCAATGAGTCGGTCATGAAATTGATCGGAGAGCGGCTGCCCGCCACTCTTGAATTGGCTTTCGCCAGTTTGTGCGTCGCGATCACGATCGCGGTGCCCCTCGGCGTCTACTCGGCGATTAAACATAACTCTTTTCTCGACCACGCGGGCATGAGCGTCGCTCTCATCGGCGTCTCGTTGCCAAACTTTTGGCTCGGCATCATGCTGATCTATTTTCTCGGCGGGCAGCTCAATCTATTGCCGGTCGCCGGGCGCATCGAGTACGGCATCGAAGTCAAAACAATTACGCGACTTTATTTACTCGACAGTTTGATTACCGGAAATTTCCCCGCTTTCTGGAGCGCGTTGCAGCATCTATTGATGCCGGCGTTCACCTTGGGATCAGCGCTCGCGGCCATCGTTACACGCATCTCGCGATCGAGCGTGCTCGAAGTCATGCGCCAGGATTACGTCACAACAGCGCGGGCGAAAGGCTTGAGCGAAAGAACCGTGATCTGGCGACATATATTGCGAAATGCCCTGATTACGATCGTGACCATACTGGGGCTTCAGTTGGGCGCGTTGCTGAGCGGTTCGGTCATCACCGAGACCGTATTTTCTTATCCCGGAATCGGCGATCTGTTAATCCAATCCATTTCGGCGCGTGACTACAAGCTCACTCAAGTGTTGATTCTGATGTTCGCCGTCACTTATTTCGTCGTGAATTTGTTGGTCGATTTGCTTTACAGCTGGATCGATCCAAGGATCAGGTTTTAATGTCCTGGTTGCGTTACTTCAAAGTCTTGGTGGGCGGCGCGATCTTGCTTCTGCTTTGCGTTTGCGGCGTGGCCGCGCCGCTGTTGGCGCCGCGCGATCCCCAGGCGCAGACATTGGAGGATCGACTGCGTCCGCCGCGTTGGACTGAAAACGGCTCAGCGGCCTATTTTCTCGGCACCGACAATCTCGGCAGGGACATGCTGAGTCGAATCATCTACGGTTCGCGGATTTCATTGATCGTCGGCGCCGCCACAGTCATCTTCGCCGGATTCGTCGGTTGCTCGCTTGGGGCTATTGCCGGCTATTTCGGACGCGCGGCGGATGACGTGGTCAGCAAAATCTCGGAAATTTTTCTGGCGTTTCCGTTCTTGTTGATTGCCATCGCAATCATGGCGTTTCTTGGTCAAGGTGTCGGCAATCTCATCATGGCGTTAATGCTAAGTCGGTGGGTGCAGTATTGTCGCGTCGTCCGCGGCGAGGTGCTCTCTCTCAAAGAACGCGATTTTGTAACGGCTGCAAAGGCGTTAGGAGGTAGGGATTTTTACGTGCTCTTCCGTCACGTGATGCCCAATACGTTTGCCAGTGTCACGGTGATTGCGACGTTCGGTATGGCGATCGTCATCATCACGGAAGCGAGCTTGAGCTTTCTCGGTTTGGGTGTACCGGTGCACATCCCGACATGGGGCTCGATGTTGAGCGAAGGACGGAGCTATATTAATCGCGCGCCGTGGCTTACGATCTTTCCCGGATTGGCGATTTTTATTACTGTGTTCGGCATCAATTTGCTCGGAGATGGGCTGCGCGACATTTTCGATCCGAAATTAAGGCGTCAACGATAGTTTCAAAGACTCAGGAGGAGATAATGGGAAAAGGCAAAACCGACATAAGCCGGCGGAATTTTTTAAAACGGAGCGCGCTTCTCAGCGCAGGCGGTTTGGCCGCGCCTTATCTTTCGCGCCAGAGTTTCGCGGCGACCCGCGACCGCGTGACGATTTTTCACTCGAGTGTCGCGGACTCGATTAATCCTTACAACCACAGCTCCAGTCCGATTTACGGCAATTGGCAGCATGTCATGGAGCCGCTCATCGAGCTCGACTACGATAAGAAGGATTATGTCGGTGTGCTCGCCGAGTCGTGGCAATTTCAAGGCAACAAATGGAGCTTTAAACTCAGAAAAGGCATCAAATTCCACAACGGCGCGCCCCTCACGTCCAAAGACGTCGCGTTCTCGATTGAAAAAATGCGCGACGAAAAGGGCGGCAGCCTGCAGGCGCCGAATTTCAAAGACGTAACGGAAATCCAGACGCCGGATGATCAAACCGTGATCTTCGTTACTAAGCAGCCGCTGGCAATTTTTCTCGATCGTTTAGAGAACCGATTTATTTTGAGCAAAGTGGCCGGTGATAAATTCGGTGACAAGCTCTACGAAAATCCGATCGGTACTGGCCCCTACAAATTCGTCAGCTACCAGCGCGGCGGCAATATGGTTTTTACCCGCAACGACGACTATTGGGGCGGCAAGGCAGCGATCAAAGAAGTCATCTTTAAGAAAGTCACGGAAGAAGCGGCGCGTTTGGCGGCTTTGGAGTCGGGTCAAGCCGATTTCGTCAACAACATTCCGGTGCATGAAGTGGCGCGCCTGCAAAAACATCCGCGCGTGCGCGTCGACCAGGTCGAGGGTCTGCGCATGTTCTTTCTCGCCTTCAACATGACGCATAAACCCTGGGACAATAAACTCGTACGCCAAGCGGCTAATTATTCTGTTGACGCTCCGGCCATCGTAAAGAATATTTTCGACGGCATCGGTTACCCGTGCAATGGGCCGGTCGGTGCCAATGTGATCGGCGCGGATTCAAAACTGAAGCGCTATCCGTACGATCCGCAGAAGGCCAAGCAGTTGTTGGCGCAAGCGGGCTTTCCCAACGGTTGCGACATCCAGTTGTATTATTCCGCCGGCCGTTATCCGAAGGACAGGGAGGTTTGTCAAGTAGTGGCCGCGCAGATGGTTAAGGGCGGTTTTCGCGTCGAGCTCATCTCGCAAGAATGGGCGCTTTTCTGGGACAAGCAAGGCGTCAATGGCGGCAGATTGCCTTTCTATTATATCGGCCGAGGTTCGCTGACAGATGCCGACACGCTCTATGATCAGTATTTTCGCACCGGAACGACGAAACGGACGAATTACAGCAATCCGGATCTCGACAAGCTGGTCGAAGAACAGCAAAAGACCGACGTCCAGAAGAAACGCGTCGCGATTCTACAGCAGGCGGGCAAATTCATTATGGATGAAGCGCTCTTCATACCGCTTTACAATCTTGCTGATATTTACGGCGTTGCCAGAAATGTCGTGTGGAAAAAGCGCCCCGACGAAAAAGTTCTCGGCTGGGATATGAAAATAAAGTAAGCAATCCCTTGCGGCGGCTGCGCTGAAAATTTTTTCGCTATTGCTCGATTTGCAAACTCTGAACCTGGAGGCACGATGGGTTTGGACAAGGCTGGAATCAAACGAAGAACTTTTCTCAAACAAAGTGTTCTTGCGGGTCTGAGTGCGTTTACGGGCGCGGCCTTGCCGCGCCTCGGTTGGTCGGCGTCCAAAGAACGGCTGATGATTCTCAGCAGCATCGGCTTGGACACGCTTCATCCCTACGCCCACAGCTCCGGCCCGCAGTACGGCATCTGGCAACACATGATCGAGCCTCTGGTCGAGATCAACTATGCGCGCAAGGATTATTACGGCGTGCTCGCCGAGTCGTGGAAATTTCAGGGGAACACCTGGGTGTTTCGCCTGAGAAAAGGGATTCATTTCCACGATGGCTCGCCGTTTACCGCGCAGGACGTGGTCCATTCGGTCAACCGCATAAGAAACGACAAGAGGAGCCTGCAGAAGTCCAATTTCGACGATCTAACGGAAATTCAAGCTCCTGATGATAATACCGTGGTCTTCACGACCGCGGTGCCGAACGCCGTTATGCTCGACCGGTTACAAAATCGTTTTATCGTCAGCAAGAGCGCAGCGGAGAAATACGGCGATGACGTCGATCAACACGCGATCGGCACCGGGCCGTATAAGTTTGTGAGCTGGCAACGCGACGGCAATCTCGTCATGACGCGCAACGACAATTATTGGGGGCCGAAAGTTGATATCAAAGAAGTCGTCCTAAAAAAAGTCGGCGAGGATGCGACGAGGATATCCGGCCTGCTCGCCGGACAGGGCGACGTGGTCAACAATGTTCCGGTGGAAGAGATCGCTCGCTTGGACAAACATCCGCGGCTGCGTGCCGAAAAAGTCGAAGGGCTACGAATGTATTTCTTGGCGATGAACGTCACCCACAAGCCGTTTGACAACAAGTTCGTGCGCCAGGCCTTCAACTACGCCGTTGATCCCACCGTCGTGATTAAGCATATCTACGAAGGCAATGGGTATGTGATGAGCGGGCCGCTCGGCGCCAACGTGATCGGCTACGATCCCAAGATCAAGCGCTATCCCTACGACCCGAAGAAAGCCAAGGAGCTAATTACAAAAGCAGGCTTCGCCAATGGCTTGGAAGTGAAACTTTATTTTTCGCCGGATCGTTATCCGAAGGCAAAAGAAGTCTGCCAGGTCATCGCGGATCAACTCGCCAAGGCCGGCGTAAGGACCGAGCTCGTCTCTCAAGAATTCGCCATCTTCTGGGGATCGGATGGTGTTAATGGCGGCAAAATTCCGTTCTACTACGTTGGTCGGCCAGCCATCGATGCAGACACGGTTTACGACCAATATTATCGGTCGGGGAGAACTAAGCGGGTCAGTTTTCAAAACGCCGAGGTCGACCGGTTGATCGACGAGCAGCATAAGACGGGCGATCAAAAAAAGCGCGTTGCGCTACTGCAACAAATAGGGCGCATTCTAATGGAGGAGGCGGCATTGGTCCCATTGTACACCTTAGCCGAAATCTACGGTGTGGCTCGCAATGTGATTTGGAAGGCGCACCCGGAGGAAAAGGTTCTGGCCTTTGATATGAAGATTCGCTAACACCCTTGTGAAACCCTCGTATGCCGATTACCCTGCGCATTGTCGAAGGGTGCGTTCAATCGCCCCACCCTCTTCCGTGTTAGTGGGGCGTGATCGTGCTCGCATTGACTCACGGTTTCCCGACACGATCACGACGGCCGCGCGCCTTTGCGATCTTTTGGCGAGTCTAAAAAAGTGTCAGTAAGCTGCTAGTTGGACTTGATATCTCGGTCAGATAGGTAGAGTTCACTACGGTCAAATTGGAGGATCGAATGAGTCCAAAAAGCCGGGGCATTAAGCGCAGGGATTTTCTCAAAGGAGGAGCACTCGGCGGTCTGGGTGCTTTGCTCGGTAATTCCATCGTACGCACAAGTTACGCGGCGTCGAAAGAACGGCTGACGATTCTTAGCAGCATCAGCCTCGATACCCTGCATCCCTACGCTTATAGTTCCAGTCCCCAATACGGCATCTGGAACCATATGATCGAGCCGCTGGTCGAAGTGGACTACGCAAAGAAGGTTTATTACGGCGTGCTCGCCGAGTCATGGGAGTTCCAGGGCAAAAAATGGCTATTCAAACTGCGCAAGAACGTTCGCTTTCACGACGGCAATCCGTTTACGGCACAGGATGTGATTTACTCCATCAATCGGATCAAGAACGATAAGCAGAGTCTTCAGAAAGACAATTTTCGCGACCTGACCGAAATGCAGGCGCTGGACGATAACACAATCGTATTCACGACCGAGGTTCCCAACGCGGTCTTTCTCGATCGATTGCAGAACCGTTACATTCTCAGCAAAGCGGGGATGGAAGCGCAGGGCGGCGAGTCAGCCGAGCAAAAACCGGTCGGCACCGGGCCGTATAGATTCGTCAGCTGGCAGCGCGACGGCAATCTGGTGTTAACCAGACACGACAATTACTGGGGCAACAAAGCGGCGATCAAGGAGATCGTTTTCAAAAGAGTCAAAGAGGATGCCGGCCGGGTGGCGGGACTTCTCGCCGGACAAGGCGATGTCATCAATAACGTTCCCGTCGAAGAGCTGTCCCGATTCGAAAACCATCCGCGGGTGCGCGCGGAAAAGGTCGAAGGCGTGCGCATGTATTTTCTCGCTATGAACGTAACCCATAAGCCCTTTGACAATAAATTGTTCCGCCAGGCGATCAATTACGCCGTCGATCCGTCGGTGATCCTCAAGCATATTTATGAGGGCAACGGCTATATCATGAACGGACCCCTGGGAGCGAACGTGATCGGTTACGATCCCAAGATCAAACGCTATCCTTACGACCCAAAGAAGGCCAAAGGGCTGCTCGAGAAAGCCGGCTATCCACAGGGAGCGGACGTCAAACTCTATTTTTCGCCGGACCGATATCCCAAGGCGAAGGAAGTTTGCCAAGTAATTGCCGATCAGTTGGCCAAAGATCGGGATCAAGACCGAACTGGTTTCCCAGGAATTCGTTATTTTCTGGGGCAAAGAAGGAGTCAACGGCGGAAAGCTGCCGTTTTACTATGTCGGCCGGCCGGCCGCAGATGCGGATACGGTTTACGATCAATATTATCGTTCCGGCGTCACTCCGCGTATTCAGTATAAGAATCCGGATTTCGACAAACTCATCGATGAGGAACAGAGAACCGGCGACCCAAAGAAACGGGTCGCAATCTTGCAGCAGGCCGGGCGGATCTTAATGGAAGATGTGCCGTTCGTGCCGCTCTACACGTTAGCAGAAATTTACGGTGCGGCGCGCAATGTAGTTTGGAAGGCTCGCCCCGACGAAAAGATCATTGCCGCCGAAATGAAGATTCGATGACGTCCAACGCGCGCATATCCTTCTGATCGTTTCTTAACCGCCGCCGGTTTCATTAGGCCAGCTCGATCGGCCATGTCCCCTGCGCAAAAAAGTTTTACGGTCATTTGGCGACGAGATTGAGTGGCCTCGGACAAATTTGCACAGCCGCGACAAGCTTTACTGGAAAATTGTAGAATCTGTTGCTCGTTTTCTTGGCATACTGGTTGCTGCCAGAAAGTCGTATGGAAACGAATCACGGTACTGTAAGCGAAGCTGCGCCCGTGAAGATGCGCTATGCCTCAATTCTCCGCTGCATCGGTCAGTCCCTCGAGGCGATGGACCTTAAATCGATCGAAGTGAAGACCCACGGCGACGATTTCATCGTCCAAACATGGAACCGGGGCACATCGATGGCGATGGACGTGGAAAAGCATTATTCGCCGGAAGATTTGCGAAAACTGGACGCGGAAGGGCGGAAAAAGCGAAAACCTTTTGCGGGCCCTCCGAGCCTGCTCAGTCTGTCCTTGATTTTGCGCTTCGCCGGTAACTACATCGATCGTATAGGTGGAAGGCTTCTGAGGGTTTCCTGGCAAGACCAATCAGACAAGATTCAATCGGTAACCGTCCAATGGGAGGCCGTCCAGCCGGCGCGGGAAACCAAGGAGTCCCACACGTCGACGGTTGAGGAGCTGTGCCTGCACATTTACAAGCAACGCAAGAAAATCAACTTGGCGTCGGAGCGACAGGCGCACCGGCCGTTTGTCAGCGTGGACCGGAACAGTTGAACGACGGATGACGCTTAGGCCTGATACTTAATCTCGCCGCCGACCAGGGTCATCTCGACTTTCAAATCTTTGATTTTCTCAGCCTGAATTTCAAAAGGATCTTCCGCCAGCACGGCGATATCGGCCAATTTACCGACTTCGAGTGTGCCTTTGTCGGTTTCTTCAAAGCCGACCCAGGACGCCGTGGTCGTGTGCATGGCAAAAGCTTCGCCGACGCTAATCCGTTCTTCAGGCACCCAGACCTCGCCCCAACGCATCTTGCGCGATACGCACGCCGCGATATCGCGCAACGGGTCGACCGGCCAGTAACCCGGCGAGTCGGAGCCGCCGGCGATGGTGACACCATTTTTCAACAGCGTACGAAATGGAAATGCTTTGGTCAGCCTCTTTTCACCTACGCAGTCGAGAATTGCATCACCGACGTAATAGCCGATCGAGATATTTGGAATTGCGATGATGCCGGAGCGGACCATGCGCTGCATCCGCTCGGGTGTGCATAGCCAATTACCCATGTGTTCGATTCGGTGGCGGTGGTCTTTGCGCGGCGAATTTTCAATCGCGTTTTCATAGGCATCCAGCGCCATATCGAAGGCGCGGTCGCCGATCGCATGGACGCAGCAGCGCAGTCCGGCCTCGTGGCATTTCTGCACGGTATGGTTCAATTCGTCCTGTTGGATACGGATGATGCCGTAATTATGTTCGTCGTCCTCGTAGGGTTCGTAAAAACAAGCGTTGCGGCCGGTGATACCGCCGTCGATGCTCATCTTGACCCCGCCGACGCGCAGCCACTCATTACCAAACCCAGTGATCACTCCAAGCTCGATAAGGCTTTTCGATTCGATCATGGATTCGATCACGCGTGGCAAGATGCTCACGCGCGCGTGCATGCGGTTTTCTTTGTAGAGTTCTTGATAAGCCCGCACTGGTTCGGCGTAGCGGACGATGTCGTGAACCGTCGTCACGCCACGTTCGAGGCATTGATTGAGCGCGTACACGATGCCGTCTTTAAGTTGCAGGTAATTAAATTCCGGCGCGACTTTTTTAAGAATTAATTGCGCCCGCTCGTGGAGTTCACCCGTAGGCTTGCCGGTTTGCGGATCGTGCTTAATGTGGCCGCCGGCCGGGTCGGGAGTGTCGGCGGTGATTTTTGCTGCTGCAAGGGCGAGACTGTTGCCGACTGTAATGTGCGCGCCGAACGAAATGGACACAGGGTTATCCGGTACGGCTCGATCGAGATCATGCTTGTCGGGAAATCGCTTGTCTTTGAGTCGAAAGTCCTGCATTGGGCTGCCATGAGCAACGATCCACGAACCCTTGGGCGCGCTGGCCGCGGCATTGGCAAGTCGTTGCAAGATATCCGCCACGGAAACCACGCCGACGTAGAAATCACGACAGTCGACCAACTCCATTTCCGCTGTGCCTTTCTCTGACAGATGAACGTGAGTGTCGGTCAAGCCGGGAATGGCGGTGCGAGCTTCGAGATCGATCGCTTGAGTGTCAGGTCCGGCAAGCCTTCGGACATCGTCGGATGTTCCGGTGGCAACAATGCGTGAACCGGCGCAGGCGAGAGCTTCGCAAGTAGAAGTTTCATTGGTAAAGGTGCGAATCCTGCCGTTGTATAAAATAAGATCGGGATAGGGTAACGGGCGCGACTTCATGAGCGCGGTGCCTCCAAATTCAATTCGGACATTCAGGCTATAGGCCGGTTACTCGGCTCGTGTCAATTGCTCGAGACCATTCCCGTGGAAAATCCACTCGCAGCGGGGCGTAATCAGCGGGCGAAACCAGAGGTGCGCATTTCAAGTCACCATTGAGCAGTGAGACATTTAAGCGCTTTAGCAATAGCGGTGGGTGATAACGCCTTCGTCACGGCGTAAAAACTTCGTTTGCCGACGAAAAAGTCGCGCCCGGTTGAGGTCCGCCGGAGATGACATAAATTGATTGATTAATAACCGCTGCTCCTAGGCCGTGGCGGGCCGTCGGCATCGGTGCCCAGCGCTCCCAGCGGTTTTTTGTCGGATCGTAGGATTCAACTTCCCGGTGTGTGCCTCGACCCGATTCACCGCCAAAAACAAAGATTCTGCCGTTCAGCGTAGCGGCGGCGATACCGCTTCGCACGGTCGGTAGGGCAGGCCGAGGAGTCCACCGCTCCGTGCTCGGGTCGTACACTTCGTTGTCCGCGATGCTACGGTCGTGCCTGCCATTGAGCCGTCCGCCGATGACGTAGAGTTTGCCATCGATCACACCAATCGCGTGATGATCTCGCGGTGTCGGCAAAGATGCTCGTTTGGTCCACCGGTCTTGCGCGGCGTCGTATTCTTCGTTTGCATTGGTATTCTTTCCGTTTGATCCCGCGCCACCGATGGCGAATATTTTGCCGCCGATAATCCCGACGGCCAGCGCGCCCCGCGCGGTCGGCATAGTCTTCTTTGTGCTCCACTTATCCATACCGGGATCATATTCGTAAACTGTGTCTACCTCGCCTATCCCAGTGATATAACCGCGGATGACGTAGACCTTGCAGTTCATCACAGCGGCGCTGATTGTATTCAGTGGTTGTGGTAGCGGA
>Ga0066709_100001713_pt1 | contig 14957 bp, 16 predicted proteins | sample GraSoiAngelo_158_FD_79665 | JGI IMG/M metagenome (GOLD analysis project Ga0066709, IMG submission 79665) | Grasslands soil microbial communities from the Angelo Coastal Reserve, California, USA - 14_1009_16_30cm | ecosystem: Environmental > Terrestrial > Soil > Grasslands | place: USA...
CACGTTCGCTGACCGCACCGGCGTCGACGAGCAGCTGCCCGAGGCGCACCGCCGCGCCGTCGCGCGCCTGGGTGAGCGCGGCCACCACCTGCTCGACGCTCGCCAGGCCGGCCGCGACGAACAGCTCGCCGAGCCGCTTGCCGTCCGCGTCGACGCTCAGGTCGTCAGGCCGGGTGACCGGCTCCGCCGCCGGCGCGGGTGACGCCGTCGGTGGCGCATCCTGGGGTACCTTCCTGCGCAGCCTCACGCGGCCACCGCCGTCGGCACCGCTGAGCGCAGTTCGATGTCCTTCGGGTAGAGACTGCGCGCCGCCGCGTCCTCGTACCGGACGACGCCGGACTGGACCAGCGCGGACAGTGACTGTTCGAAAGTCACCATGCCGTCCTTTTGCCCGGTGACCAGACTGTTGCGCAGCTGGTGGGTCTTGCCTTCCTTGATGAGGTTGCGCACCGCCGAGTTGGCGACCAGCACCTCGTACGCGGCGACCAGGCCGCCGGCGGTGCGGGGCAACAGCCGCTGGTACACGATGCCGGTCAGCGCCGCGGCCAGCTGTACCCGCACCTGCGTCTGCTGTTCGGCCGGAAACACGTCGACCATGCGCGCCAGCGACTGTGCGGTGTCGTTGGTGTGCAGTGTCGCGAAGACCAGGTGGCCGGTTTCGGCGATGGTGAGTGCGAAGCGGATCGACTCCAGGTCGCGCATCTCGCCGACGAGCAGGACGTCGGGGTCCTCGCGCAGTGCCGAGCGCAGCGCGTCCGGAAACGACGCGGTGTCCGCGCCGACCTCGCGCTGGTTGACCGCGGAACGCTGGTGGTTGTGCACGTACTCGATGGGGTCTTCCACGGTGAGGATGTGACAGGCCCGGTCCGCGTTGATCTGGTTGATGAGTGCCGCGAGCGTGGTCGACTTCCCGGAACCGGTCGGGCCGGTGACGAGTACCAGACCCTGGTGCCTTCGGGTGAAGTCCCACAGCACCGGCGGCAGCCCGAGCTGCGCCATGGTGGGTACCTGAGCGGGAATCATCCGCAGCGCCAGTGCGGTTTCGCCGCGCTGGCGGAAGGCATTGCCGCGGATCCGGGCCCGGTCACGCCAGGCGAAGGCGAAGTCGTACTCGTGGCTCGCCTGCCTTGCTGTCGCCTGCTCGGCGGTGAGCAGTTCCGCCAGGAGCGCCTCGGTGTCCGCACCGCTGAGTGTGGCATGGTCAGGTACCGGCGTCAGTGCGCCGTGTACCCGCAGCTGCGGCGGGATGCCGGCGGTGAGAAGCAGGTCGGTACCGCCCGCTTGCCACAGCTTGTCAAGTAGTGCGTCGATGCGGCTGCCGATGACATGACCGGACATGGGCGATCCTCCAGATGTGGCGGTGATATCGGGAGGGCGGCATGAGGCCGCCCTCCCGGTCGCGGGCTAGTTCAGCAGCCGACGGAGGTGATGACGCCGTTCGTCATGGTGACGGCGTACTTTGCGCTGCCGCCGACGGCGGCCGGCGGCGCCTCCCGGAGGTACCCGGCGTCGACCAGCGCCTTGGTGTCGGCCGCGTGGCCGCTGTTCTTGGCGACGTAGGCCTCGTCGGCGATCTCCACGTTCTTCACGTCGGCCTTGCAGGCCGCCTCGACGCCTTGGTTGTTGAAGTTGCTGACCGCGAAGACCACGACGCCGGACAGGACACCGAGGATGAGTACGACGACGAGGAGCTCGACGAGCGTGAAGCCGGAATCGTTCCGGCGCAGGGTGTGCAGGCGTTGCTTCAAGGATTCCCCCTTGGACAAGGGGCAGCCGGGGTGACTGCCGCGAGGTGACCCCGGCCGGTGGCGTACCAGCCTGCCGAGATCACGTGCAAGAAAGCTAATCGCGGCAAGGCACGCGTTTCGTCGCCAAGCACGGCGTGCCCGGTGACCGCGGGTATGCGTCCGGACCCCGGTCAGCCGCTCCGGCTGACCGAAAACCCGGACAGACAGGTGGTTCCGGCGCGAAACATGCCTGCCGGGTTGGCGCGCGCCGGGTGGCAAGCAGCGAGATCTTGGACGCCGGTACCCCCTGCAAGGGGTGCAGGCGTCCAAGATCTCGGGGATCCGGCCGAGCCCGGCCGGCCGGCGGCGGGTGAGCCGGCCGATCCGGCCGATCCGGCCGATCCGGTCGCTAGCTGGCCGAGGCGAGCGACCCGATCGCGACGTGCCGGCCGACCCGGCGGCCTTGCACCGCAAGGATTTCGGCGGCCCGCTCGGCGCGGGCGGTGGCGGCGGTGGCCTCGTGACCGAGGCTGGTCGCCGCCGAGGCGGCGATCTCGGCAGCCCGCCGGGCGTTCGCTTCCAGCGCCGCGACCGCCTGGTACCCAGCCAGCCGCCGTTCCCGGGCGATGCGCCGCAGCGTCACCTCGTGGTCGGCGAGGTGGCGGTGCAGGTCCCAGCCGTTGCGGTGGGCCAGGGCATCGGTGAGGTCGGCGATCGAGAGTTCGCCCCGGCGGTACGCCTCGGTGGCGACCCGGTGCAGGTGCCGCTCCCGGGAACGCAGCTCGGCCGGGCCGGGCGGCGTCGCGGAGACCGGGAACGCGGCGGCCCGGATCGCCCGGCTGGCGGCCTCGTCGGCGGCGGTGTAGGCACGCCACGCGGCGTCGCGGGCGCGGCACACCGCCTCCCACTCGTCCTCGCGGCGTTTCGCGGTCACCGTGGCGTTCGCGGCGGCGACCGCCACCTCCTCCGCATGCCGGTTCAGGTCCGCGGCCTGCGCGCCCAGGTGCACCTGCCGCAGCCGGGCGGCGCTGGCGTGCGCCCGGGCCGCGCGGTGCCGGCGGCGCAGCGCGGGTGCGGCGGTGAACGCGCAGCCGACGATCACCGCGCCGACCAGGACCAGCCACATGGCCAGCGCATATGGGAGAGCTCCGAACAGGTCATGCAGCAACACTCGCATGATCGACACCTCGGTTGGTCGTCGAGAAAAAGGAGGGGTGGGTGACGGGATCAGGCGTCGCGTCTGGGCGGCGCGCGCGGGCCGTCCACGCCCGGGGCGCGGCCTGCGGGCCGCGCGGGCGTCACAACCACCCGGGGGTACCGGAACGAAGCGGCCTGCGGCACATCGACCGGCACCGTCGCGACGCCGGTCCCGTCCGCCTCGGCGGCGACGGGTTGCTGGTCGACCGGTGCGGAGATGACCGAGGTCGACCGGTCGGGCGCGAGCGTCCCGGCGGTGCCGCCCGCGCGATGATGTCCCTGCCCGGCGCCCAGTGCGGCGGCGAGAAGCGCCAGTCCCAGCACGATGGGCAGATACCGGCGCGGGCCCCGGATGCTCCGGCGGGCGCGCGCGGCGGTGGACATTCCCCCACAGTACCGTCGATACTTCGACCGCGCACCCGACCTGGTACCGACTGTCCTATGTGGACAGCAAGGACCAGAGGGGCCTGACGTGACGTATACCGCTTGATTCGGCAAACCGGAAGCTGTCGAATGCGTAGCCGTCTGACTACGATGGCGCGAGGGCAATGGCGGGGCAATGGCGGGGGCCGTTTCGAGGAGGCAATCGATGCAGCCGCGACCCGACTGGGCGCCCGAGACGATCGACGTGGAGCAACCCAGCGCCGCACGCATCTACGACTACCTGCTCGGCGGCTCGCACAACTTCGCCGCCGACCGCGAGTTCGCCCGTCAGGCGATCGCCACCATGCCCGACGTACCGGTACAGGCGCACGCCAACCGCGCCTTCCTGCGGCGCGCCGTGCAGTACCTGGTCGACGCCGGGGTACGCCAGTTCCTCGACGTCGGTTCCGGCATCCCGACCCTGGGCAACGTGCACGAGGTGGCCCGGCAGGCCGCACCGGACGCGCGGGTGGTGTACGTCGACGTCGACCCGGTCGCGGTGGCGCACGGCCGGGCGATCCTCGCTGGCGACGGGTACGCCACGGTGATCCAGGAGGACCTGCGCCACCCGCAGCGGATCCTCGGCCATCCGGACGTCAAAGCCGTGCTCGACCTGGGCCGGCCGGTCGCGGTACTGCTCGTGGCGATCCTGCACGTGATCCCCGACGACGACGAGCCGTACCGCACCGTCGCGACCCTCCGTGACGCGATCGCGCCGGGAAGCTTTCTGGCGGTCGCCCACGGTACCGACGAAAGCCGGCCCGACGAGGCGCGGGAGCTGCAGCGGCTGTCCCGCCGGACCACCACGCCGCTGATCCTGCGCGACCGCGCCGCGGTGGCCCGCTTCTTCACCGGGTGGGACCTGGTCGAACCCGGGCTGGTGTGGGCGCCGCAGTGGCACCCCGACTCGCCCGACGACGTCGGCGAACACCCGGAACTGTCCGGCAACCTGGTCGGCGTGGGGCGCAAGCGGTGACCGAACTCGTGGACTTCGCCCGTGCCTGGACCCGGGCCGTCGTCGGTACCAGCTACGTACCGATGGCGCGCGCCGAGGTCGAGAACTACCTCGCGGGACTCGCCGACCGGCTGGCCGCCGCGCTGGTCGCGGAACCGTTCAGCGCCGCGGCCGGGTACCGGGTCGGCGCCGACCTGGCGGCCGCCGGGTTCGTCGCGCCCGAGGCCCTCGGCCGCACGGTGACGCTGGTCAACCAGCGGCTGCTCGCCGACCTGGGACTCGCCGGCCCCGAGCCGGCGCAGCCGGATGCCGGCCCTGGGCCGCGGGAGCGGCTCGCGGCGCTGCTGGAGGCCCTGGTCACCGGCTGCGCGCGGGGGATCCGCGACCGGACGCTGGACGGGCAGGAGGCCATCCGCCGGGCCGCGCTCGCCGCCCGCGAGCAGGCCGAACAGGCGCTGCGGGCCAGCGAGGTGCGGCTGCGCTACCTCGCGCTGTTCGACCAGCTGACCGACCTGCCCAACCGGACGCTGTTCGGCGAGCGGCTGGGCGGCCTGCTCGCCGACGCGCCGGCCCGCGCCCGGATCGGGCTGTGCTTCCTCGACCTCGACGGGTTCACCGCGGTCAACGACAGCCTCGGTCACCAGCTGGGCGACGAGCTGCTGACCGCTGTCGCCGAGCGGCTCACCGGCCTCGCCGACGAGGGCGGGTACCTCGCCGCCCGGCTCGGCGGCGACGAGTTCGCGCTGCTGGTTCCCGGTACCTCCTGCACCGACGACATGGTCAAGGTCGCCGACCGGGTGCTGTCGACGCTGGCCGCGCCGGTCCGGGTCGGCGACCACGAGCTGCCGGTCTCGGCGAGCGCCGGGATCGTCGAGCGCCCGGTGGCCGGCGCCGACGCCGCGGAGCTGATGCGTGCCGCGGACCAGGCGCTGCACTGGGCGAAGACCGACGGCAAGCGGCGCTGGCGGCTGTTCGACCCCGACCGCAGCGCCCGCGACGTGGCCCGGTTCCGGCTGTCCGCGGCGATGCCGGCCGCGCTGGACGACGACCAGTTCGTGCTGGTGTACCAGCCGCTGGTCGACCTGCGCGACGGCCGGCCGCGCGGCCAGGAGGCGCTGGCCCGGTGGCGGCACCCGCGACTGGGCATGCTCGATCCGGCGCGGTTCATCGACCTCGCCGAGGATACTGGCCTGATCGTCAAGATGGGCCTGCGGCTGATGGAGCTGGCCTGCCGGCAGGCGGCCGGGTGGCCGGACGAGCCGTTCGTGAGCGTCAATCTCGCGGTGCGGCAGATCCGCCATCCGGGGCTGGTCGCGGACGTGTCGGCGGTACTGGACCGGACCGGCCTGCCGGCGCACCGGCTGCAGTTGGAGATCACCGAGAGCGCGCTGGCCGGGCGGGACACCGGTACCGTCGAGACGCTGACCGGGCTCGCGAACCTCGGGGTACGGCTGGCGATCGACGACTTCGGCACCGGGTACGCCAACCTGACCTACCTGCGCGACCTGCCGGTGCACACGCTGAAGCTGGCCGGTCCGTTTGTGCACTGCCTGCGCACTCCGAACGTGTCCGACGCGGCGGGGGAGACGATCCTGGGCGCGCTGATCTCGCTCGGGCACGCGCTGGGGCTGACCGTGACCGCGGAGGGCGTGGAGACCCGGACCCAGGCCCGGCGGCTCGCCGTGTTCGGCTGCGATCTCGGTCAGGGCTGGCACTTCGGCCGGCCGGCACTGGTACCGGCACTGACGAGCTGACCCACCTGGGGTTGGTCCGCGGCGCGGGCCGACGTGGCAGAATCGTGCCGAGGCAACCGATGGCAGCGATCGTGTCGCAGATCGAGATCGCCCGCCCGCCCGACGAGGTGTTCGCATACGTCACCGACGTGTCGCGCTTCCCGGAGTGGCAGGGCGACGTGGTGCGGGTACAGGTCGAGGCTGGCGGCACTGCGGGGGTGGGCGCGCGGTTCACCACGACCCGCCGGTTCGCCCGCGCGGAGCGCACGCTGACCCAGGAGGTCACCGCGGTCGACGCGCCGCGAACCTGGGCGGCGCGCGGGATCGACGGTCCGGTCCGGCCCAGCGCGACGGTCGCGATCGAGCCGATCGACGGCGGTACCCGTTCCCGGGTCACCTTCGGGCTGGACTTCGTCGGGCACGGGCTGGGGGTGGCGCTGCTTCCGCTGGTTCGCCGGCAGGCCGAGCGCGGTGCCCCGGTCAGCTACCGCAGGCTCAAGGAGCGCCTGGAGTCCGGCCCGCGTTAGGCGGGCATCACACCCGGGTCATGGCCGGCCGGGAAGGTCGCCAGCCAGCGGCGCTGCGCGTCCGTCTCGGGTACCGGATGGCCGCGGGCCGCGCCGATCAGCTGCCAGGCCCGCTCCGCGGGGGTACCGAGGCGGACCAGCAGCGCTCCGGCGACCAGCGAGGAGCGGCCGATCCCGCCCCGGCAGTGGATCACGACGTGCCGGCCGTCCGCCAGCTCCGCGGCCAGCGCGTCGACCAGCGCGGCCGCCTCGACCCGGTCGGGTACCCCGAAGTCGCGGATCGGGAACGCGCGGAACTCCAGGCCCGCGCGGGTGGCCGCGGCCGGTTCGCCGGACAGGCCCAGCAGCCGGCGCTCGGCGGCCGGCAGCAGGCAGACCAGGATGTCGACGCCGGCGGCGCGCAGGTCCGCCAGTTCGCCGTCGAGCCGGCGGCCGCCGCGCGGGCGGGGCATGATGCCCAGCCGGCCCGGCCCCGGTACCGGAATCGGATAGCACTCCATGACGCCTCCTTGCGCTATCGTGCCGGGTCCGCGGCGCGGCCCGCGGCGGTTGCGGCCCGCGCCGCCCGCCGCGCGCCGCGATCTTGGACGCCTGTCGCCCCTGAAGGGGGTACCGGCGTCCAAGATTTCCCTCAGCCGGAGGGCGCCGCCGGGTCCGCGGCTGGAAGGATTGCCGCATGGAACCCACGCGCACCGCGGAGCGGGCAGCGGCTCCGCGCCCGGCGGCGGCAGCCGGCGACCACCTGGCCCGCAAGGGAGTCCGCACGGTCGCCCTCACCTGGGTGGACAACGCCGGCATCACCCGGGTCAAGACGGTGCCGCTGAACCGGCTCCAGCACGCCGTCGACTGGGGCGTCGGGATGTCGCCGGTCTTCGATGTGTTCCTCGTCGACGACTCGATCACGACGAGCCGGTACATCGGCGGGCCGGCCGGCGACCTGCGGCTGTTTCCGGACCTGGGCCGGCTCACCGCGCTCGCCGGACAGCCCGGCTGGGCCTGGGCGCCGGCCGACCGGCGTACCCAGGACGGCGAGCCGCATGTCGCCTGCCAGCGCACGTTCGCGCAGAACATGGTCCGGCAGGCGGCCAAGGCGGGGCTGACGCTGAAGATGGCGTTCGAGGTGGAGTGGTTCGTCGGCGCGCAGGACGGTACCCCGGCCTGCCGCGGGCCGGCCTACGGGATGACCCGCGTCATCGAGCTGTCCGCATACATCGATGCGGTGCTGACCGCGCTGCGCGAGCAGGACGTGCCGGTACAACAGTTCCACCCGGAGTACGCCCCGGGACAGCTGGAACTGTCGGTGGGCGCCGCCGATCCGGTGGCGGCCGCCGACCGCAACATCCTTGTGCGGCAGACGATCCGGGCCGTCTCGCAGCAGCACGGGTACCACGTGTCGTTCGCGCCGACGGTGGTGGCCGGCGGTGTCGGCAACGGCGGGCACCTGCACCTGTCCGCCTGGCAGGACAGGGCCAACCTGTTCAGCGGCGGGGACGGGCCGCACGGGCTCACCGACCGCGGCGAGTCGGTGCTCGCCGGGCTGCTCGCGCGGCTGCCCGCGCTGTGCGCGATCGGCGCGCCGAGCCCGGGCAGCTACCTGCGACTGGTACCGCAGCGCTGGGCCGGGCCGTGGCACTGCTGGGGACTGGAGAACCGGGAGGCCGCGCTGCGCTTCATCACCGGCAGCGCGGGGGAGCGGGACCGGGCGGCCAACGCCGAACTTAAATGCTTCGACGCGTCGGCCAACCCCTACCTGATCGCCGGGGCGGTCACCGCGGTCGCGGCCGCCGCGCTTTCCGCGGGGTTGCGGCTGCCCCCGGAGGTACCGGGTGATCCCGCCCTGCTGCCCGAAGCCGACCAGCCGCCGCGGCTGCCGCAGAGCGTGCCCGAAGCCGTTGCGGCGCTTCGGAAAGACGACCTGCTGCCGGACGCGCTCGGTGCACCGCTGCTGGAGGCGTTCTGCGCGGTACGCCTCGCCGAGCACGAGCTGTTCGCCGATGCCGAGCCGGCCGCGGTGGCCGAGGCGACCCGGTGGAAGTACTGAACGGGCCGCTGGTCGACGCGCACTGCCACACGGTCGTCGCGGCCGACCTGGACCTGCCCGGGTTCGCCCGGTGGTGCACCGAGGCCGGGTCACCTGATCCGTCCTATGTGGACAGTCAGGTCGGGCTGGCGGTACGGCGCTGGTGCCCGCCGGTGCTGGGCCTTGCGGCGCACACGCCGTTACCGGAGTACCTCGCCCGGCGGGCCGAGCTCGGCTGGCGCGCGGCGACCGCGGCACTGCTGCGGTCGGCGGGCCTGGCAGAGCTGCTCGTCGACACCGGGCTGGACGGGTTGCCGCTGAAGGACTTCGGCGACCTGGCCGGTGCGCCGGTTCGCGAGGTGGTCCGGCTGGAACGGGTCGCCGAGACGCTCGCCGGTACCGACGCGGCCGGCTTCGCCGACGGGTACCGCACCGCGTTGCACGACCGCGTCGCGACCGCGGTCGCGGTGAAATCCGTTGCGGCGTACCGGTTCGGCCTGGCCCTTCCGCCCGACCGCCCCGCCGACGCCGACGTGCGGCGCGCGGCCGGAACCTGGCTCGGCAAAGGCGGCGGCCGGCTGACCGATCCGGTGCTGCTGCGGTTCGTGCTGTGGGCCGGGGTCGACACCGGGCTGCCGGTGCAGGTGCACACCGGTTTCGGCGACCGCGACCTGTCCCTGCGCGACGCCGATCCCGCGCTGCTGCAACCGTTCCTCGCCGCCGTCGAGCCGGCCGGGGTACCCGTCGTGCTGCTGCACTGCTACCCGTACCAGCGACAGGCCGGCTGGCTCGCACTGGTGTACCCGCACGTGTACGTCGACGTCGGGCTCACCATGACCCATCTCGGGGTACGGGCGGCCGCCGCCCTCGGCGAGTTCCTCGAACTGGCGCCGTTGCGCAAGCTCATGTTCTCCACCGACGCCTACGGTCTGCCCGAGCTGTACCCGGTGGCCGCGGCCCAGTTCCGCACCGCACTGCGCACACTGCTCGACGGCTGGCTCGCCGCCGACGCACTGTCCACAGTGGACGCCGAACGGATCGCGGCCGGCATCTGCGGCGGTACCGCCCGGCGGGTGTACCGGGTCCCGGCGCGACCGTGACCACTCAGTGGAAGGGATCTCCCCAGCACGGCACCCGGCACGCAAGACTACGAGGAGCACAAGGCAACCCAGCGCCCGTTCCTGTCGCCGCCGCACGATTCGCAGGAGGGATCGCGATGACCGACCTGTCCCGGCTGATCCTGGGCACCGCACCGGACTCGTGGGGCGTGTGGTTCGCCGAGGATCCACACCAGGTGACCTGGCGCCAGTACCTCGACGAGGTGCCCAAGGCCGGGTACTACTGGACCGAACTGGGGCCGCCGCGGTTCCTGCCGCAGGATCCGGTACAGCTGCGGGACGAACTGGCCCGGCGCGGCCTGCAGGTGTGCGGCGGCACGGTGTTCGCTGGCCTGCACCGGGGCGCCGACGCGCTGCGCGACGCGATCGCGGCCTTCAGCCGCGAGGCCCGGCTGCTCACCGAGGTCGGCGCACGGTACCTGGTGCACCTGCCCGAGCAGTACACCGACATGCATACCGGCACCGCCACCGAGGGCGTGCGGCTGGACGAGGAACAGTGGAAGAACCTGGTGACCGGCACCAACGAACTGGGCCGGGTGATCCGCGAGGAGTACGGCGTGGACCTGGTGTTCCACCCGCACGCCGACACCCACGTCGACACGCAGGACCGGGTGGAGAGGTTCCTCGCCGACACCGACCCGCGGTACGTGAACCTGTGCCTGGACACCGGACACGTCGCGTACTGCGGCGGCGACAACGTCCAGATCGTCGAGCGGTTCCCCGAGCGGATCACCTACGTGCACCTGAAGCAGGTGGATCCGGCGGTGCGCGAGCGGGTGCGCCGGGAGAACCTGTCGCTGGCGGAGGCGGTACCGCTGGGCGTGATGGTCGAACCGCCGTACGGCGAGCCGCGGATGCCGCCGTTGCTCGACGCGCTGGCCCGGCTGGACCGGGACATCTTCTGCGTCATCGAGCAGGATCTCTACCCGGTGGCGCCGGACGTTCCGCTGCCCATCGGCGCGCGAACCGCCGGGTACTTCGCCGGCTGCGGGCTCGGCCCGGCGCGCCGGTGGCCGTACCGCCGTTAGTTCCGGAAGGAGGCATCGTGACCCTCAACGTCGGAGTGATCGGCGTGGGCATGATCGGGCAGGACCACATCCGCCGGCTCACCCAGGTGCTGTCGGGAGCCCGCGTGGTCGCGGTCACCGACGTGGACCTCAACCGGGCCAAGGCGGTCGCGGGCGAGCTGGCCGGTGCCCGGATACACGAGAACGGGCAGGACCTCATCGGCGACGACGACGTGGACGCGGTCATCGTCGCCTCGTGGGGGCCGACGCACGAGGAGTACGTGCTGGCGTGCATCGCGGCGGGCAAACAGGTCTTCTGCGAGAAGCCGCTGGCGACCACCCGGGAGGCGTGCGAGCGCATCCTCGACGCGGAAACGAAAGCCGGGCGCCGGCTGGTGATGGTCGGCTTCATGCGCCGGTATGACGACGGGTACCGCGCGATGAAGGACACCATCGCCCGCGGCGACATCGGTGCGCCGCTGATGTTCCACTCGGCGCACCGCAACGCGACGGTACCCGGGCACTACGTCAGTGACATGATTGTCAACGACACCTGCGTGCACGACGTCGACATCGCGCGGTTCCTGCTCGACACGGAGATCGTGGCCGCCCGGGTGGTCAAGCCGCGGCGCAACAGCAATGCCGCCGACCACCTGACCGACCCGCTGTTCCTGCTGTTCGAGACCGCCGACGGCGCGATCGTCGACGTGGAGGCGTCCATCAACATCCAGTTCGGGTACGACATCCGCGGCGAGGTCGTCGGGGAGAGTGGCACGGTCGAGCTGGCCGAGAGCGCGGCGGTGCTCGTCAAGCGCGCCGGCGGGTACGCCGGGCGGATACCCGAAGACTGGCGGGAACGGTTCGTGCGCGCCTACGACCGCGAACTGCAGGAGTGGGTCGACGCGGCGACCGCCGGCCGGTCCACCGGGCCCAGCTCCTGGGACGGTTACGCCGCAACGGTTGTGTGCGATTCGGCGCTCGCGGCGTTGCGCAGCGGCGAGCGCGTCGAGGTGTCCCTGCGCGAGCAACCGGAGCTGTACCGATGAAGATCGCTCTCGATCCCGCGATGTACCACGCCGACCTGTCGGTCGCCGACGAGGTACGCCGGGCGGCCGACCTCGGCTACGAGTACCTGGAACTGTCCCCGCGGGCGGACTTCTTCTTCTGGTACCGGTACCCGAAGGCCGACGACGACACGCTGGCCGAGGTGAAGAACGCGTTGCGGGAGACCGGTGTCACGATGCTGTCGCTGGTGCCGGTGTTCAACTGGGCCTCGGTCGACGAGCAGGAGCGCGAGGCACAGGTACGCAACTGGCGGCGGCTGCTGGAGATCGCCGTGGAACTCGAATGCCCCGTCGTCAACTCCGAGCTGTCCGGAAACCCCAACGACGCGCGCCGTAGCGAGCACGCGTTCTACCGGTCGATGGACGAGCTGATCCCGGTCTTCGAGCGGTACGGCATCGGGCTGAACCTGGAGGCGCATCCGTACGACTTCGTGGAGACCCACGACGAGGCGCTGCTGGTGATCCGCGGGCTCAACAAGCCGTGGGTCAACTACGTGTACTGCGCGCCGCACACCTTCCACCTGTCCGACGGTGCCGGCGACGTCGGCCGGATGCTGCGGTCGGCCGGCCCGAAGCTGGCGCACCTGCACGTCGCCGACTGCCTGAACCACAAGCTGCACGTGGGCAACCGGTACATCGTCAACCCGCCCGGCGTGGACGCCCGGGTGCACCAGCACAACGAGATCGGCAACGGCGACGTTGCCTGGGACGAGTTCTTCGGTACCCTGCGGGACCTCGATTTCGACGGCATCGCCACGGTGTGCGTCTTCGGCTGGGAGGAGCACGCCGACGACATCCACCGCCGGATGCTGGAGCGGCTCAGGACCGAGCTCGGCGGCACGGAGAAGGCACGCTCCGGTTGACCGCAAGGCCGCCCGGGTCGGATCGTTGATCCGTGGCGGTGCAGCGGGACGAGGTACGGAGCGCGCAGCGCCTCGCCTACCTGGACAACCTCAAGGTGCTGCTGGTCGCCGGGGTCATCTTCGGGCACGCGTGGGCGGGGTACGCGGCGGTGGGCGGCTGGACCTACACCGCCGTGCGGGAGACCAGCCTGCATCCGCTGAGCATCGCGGTCGGGGAGGCGGTACTCGGGCCGTTCGGCTTGTTCGTGATGGCTTCTTCTTCCTCATCGCCGGGCTGCTGACGCCGCAGTCCTTGGCGCGCAAGGGATCCGGCCGGTTCGCCGGGGACCGGCTGCGGCGCCTCGGGGTACCGCTGCTGGTGTTCACCGTCGTGCTGTGGCCGCCGCTGGTGTACCTGATGGACCGGGCCACCGGCCACCGGCCCGAGGTGTCGTTCACCGATCCCGGACACGTGTGGTTCGTCGAGGTACTGCTGCTGTTCTCGCTCGGGTACGCGGCGGTGTGGCGCACCGCGCCGCGGAGTTCTTCGGCGGCTGGCACTGGGCGGCGCTGGCCACCGCGACGACCGAGGGCCTCCTCTCCGTCATGGTCTCGGTGTGGTTGCTCGGTTTCGCGCAGCGCCGGCTGGACCGGCGCACCGGTACCGTCCGCGCGGCCGCGACGCGGGGCGCCTACGCCGCCTTCATCGTGCAGGGTCACGTGCTGATCGGGCTCGCGCTCGCGGTGCGGCCGCTGCACCTGCCGGCGGAGGCGAAGGCGCTCGCGGTCAGCGTTGTCGGGGTGGTGGCTTCTTTCGGCCTCGGCTGGTTGCTGGTGACCCGCACCGCGCTGGGCCGGCTGCTGTGACACCATCGCCGGCATGAGGGCGGTCGTCTACACCCGGACCGGCGACTCCGACGTGCTCGGCCTCGTCGAGCGTGCGGTACCGGAGCCGGGGCCGGACGAGGTACGGGTGCGGGTACGCGTGTCCGGCGTCAACCCGACCGACTGGCAGGCGCGCCGGGGTGGCGGATCCGGCCAGCCGACGGCGTTCCCGGAGATGGTACCGGGCGAGGACGGCGCCGGAACCGTTGACGCCGTTGGTCCCGGAGTACCCGCGGAGCGCGTCGGCCAACGGGTGTGGTTGTGGGAGGCGGCCTGGCAGCGGGCCGGCGGTACGGCACAGGAGTTCGTGGTGCTGCCGCAGCGGCAGGCGGTACCGCTGCCGGACGGCGCGTCGTTCGACCTCGGCGCGAGCCTCGGCATCCCGGCGCTGACCGCGCACCGCTGCCTGACGGTCGCGGTCGGTGGCCCGCAGCGGCTGGCCCCCGGCGCGCTCGCCGGCCGCACCGTGCTCGTCGCGGGCGGCGCGGGAGCGGTCGGCAACGCGGCGATCCAGCTCGCCCGCTGGGCCGGCGCCACGGTCGTGGCGACCGTCAGCGGCCCGGAGAAGGCGGCGCTGGCGCGGGCCGCGGGCGCCGCGACGGTGGTGAACTACCGCGAGGGCGATCCGGTGGCGGCCGTCCGTGCCGGCGCACCGGACGGCGTGGACATCGTGGTCGAGGTCGCCCCGGCGGCCAACGCCGCGCTCGACGCGGCGGTGGCGGCGGTCGGCGGTACGGTCGCGGCATACGAGGGCGAGGACCTCACCATCCCGCTGTGGCCGTTGATGCGCAAGAACATCGGGTACCAGTTCGTGCTCGTGTACACCGTCCCGGCCGCCGTCAAGCGGTACGCCGTCGAGGACGTCTCGGCCGCCGTGTCCGCGGGCGCGCTGCGGGTGGGTGCCGGGGCCGGGCTGCCGCTGCACCGGTACCCGCTGGCGCACGCGGCTCGGGCGCACGACGCGGTGGAGGGCGGGGCGGTCGGTAAGGTGCTCATCGACATCGACTGAAGGATCGGGGTGATGGTGTTGGGTCGGCGGGTCGCGGCACTGCTGCTGGGCGCGGCGCTGCTCGCCGGCTGTCAGGCGACCGGGCCGGTCGGCGTCTGGTCGCAGCCGTCGCCGTCCGCATCGCCGGCGGCTTCGGACCCGCCGTCGGTCGCGCCGTCGGTGTCGCCCAGCCCGGCACCGTCGACCTTTCCGGTACCGGCCGGGGTCAACGCCGGTATCGCCGTGTTCGACCGGCAGGCCGGTGCCTTCGTCGTCGAGCAGCACACCACCGCACGGTTCCGCTCGGCGTCGCTGGTGAAGCTGCTCATCGCGCTGGACTACCTGTGGAACCGCGGTCCCGGGTACGCGATCCCGGCCGCCGACCGGCCGCGCCTTTCCATCATGCTGCGCAGCAGCGACGACAACGCGGCCAGCTACTTCTGGAACCTGGACGGTCGCGACCAGATCGTC
>Ga0066709_100001714_pt1 | contig 14954 bp, 9 predicted proteins | sample GraSoiAngelo_158_FD_79665 | JGI IMG/M metagenome (GOLD analysis project Ga0066709, IMG submission 79665) | Grasslands soil microbial communities from the Angelo Coastal Reserve, California, USA - 14_1009_16_30cm | ecosystem: Environmental > Terrestrial > Soil > Grasslands | place: USA...
GGGGGCAAGTTTGACCAGAATTCGTACAAGGTTTCGGGGGGCCTGCACGGCGTGGGTGTATCGGTGGTCAATGGACTCTCCGAGTGGCTCAAGCTCAAGATCTGGCGCGACGGCAAGGTGCATCAGATGGAGTTCCGCGACGGCGTTCCTGTCGCGCCGCTGGCGGTGCTCGGCTCTACGGAGCGACGCGGCACCGAAGTGCATTTCAAGGCCTCGCCACAAACCTTCTCCAACGTCGAGTTTCATTACGAGATCCTGGCGCGGCGTATTCGCGAGCTGTCGTTCCTCAACAACGGCGTGAAGATCGAGCTGGTCGATCAACGCGACGGAAAGAGCGAGACTTTCGCGTTTACCGGCGGTATCAAGGGGTTCGTCGAGTACATGAACCGCAGCAAGACGGTGCTCCATTCGCGGATCTTTCACTCCACCGGCGAGAAGGAAGGGGTCACGATCGAGGTCGCGATGCAGTGGAACGACTCGTATGCCGAGTCCGTGCAGTGCTTCACCAACAATATCCCGCAGCGCGACGGCGGCACGCACTTGACCGGCCTGCGTCAGGCGATGACGCGCACGCTTAACAGCTACATCGAGAAGGAGGAGCTGGCGAAGCGGGCCAAGGTCGAGACGACTGGCGACGACATGCGCGAGGGGCTGACCTGCGTGCTGTCGGTCAAGGTTCCGGAACCGAAGTTCTCGTCGCAGACCAAGGACAAGCTCGTCTCCTCCGAAGTGCAGCCGATCGTGCAGGAAGTCGTCGGCGGCAAACTCAGCGAATTTCTCCTCGAAAACCCGGCGGATGCACGCATTATCTGCGGCAAGATCATCGAGGCCGCCCGGGCGCGCGAGGCCGCGCGCAAAGCACGCGAGCTCACGCGCCGCAAAGGGGTCCTCGACGGCATGGGACTACCCGGCAAGCTCGCCGACTGCCAGGAGCGCGACCCGGCGCTCTGTGAGCTGTATCTGGTCGAAGGCGATTCCGCGGGAGGCTCCGCCAAGCAGGGCCGCGACCGCAAGTTCCAGGCGATCCTGCCGCTGCGCGGCAAGATCCTTAACGTCGAGCGTGCGCGCTTCGACAAGCTGATCAGCTCGCAGGAGATCGTTACGCTGATCACGGCGCTTGGCACGGGCTTTGGCAAGGCCGGTGTCGACAAGGACGACAAGGATGCGTTCGATATCGCGAAGCTTCGCTATCACCGCATCATCATCATGACCGACGCCGACGTCGACGGATCGCACATTCGTACACTGCTGCTTACCTTCTTCTATCGGCAGATGCCGGAACTCGTCGAGCGCGGCCACATCTACATCGCGCAGCCGCCGCTCTACAAGGCGAAGCAGGGCAAGCAGGAGCACTATCTGAAGGACGACCACGAGCTAAAGCAGCATCTGCTCAAGGTCGCGCTCAACGGCGCCGAACTGACGCCGGGTGCCGGTGCGGGACCGCTTGCGGCCCAGACCTTCGAGAGCGTGGCGCGCCAGTATCTGCTGGCCGAGGCGGTAGTGGAGCGCCTTGCGCGTCTCATCGATCCGTCCGCGCTGTACGCCATGCTCGGCGGCGTGCCGGTCGAGCTCGGGACCGAGGCGGCCGCCACACGCAGTGCCCAGGCGCTGCAGGATGCGATTGCCGATCCGGAGCTGCGCGTCGAAGCGCGCTATGACGCGGCGGCGGAAACCCGCCGGCTCGCGATCATGCGCACCCATCACGGGACGCCGCATCTGACCGCGCTCGATGCCGATTTTCTGGCGAGCGGCGACGGCGCGCAGATTCGGGCTGCCGCCGACGTGCTGCAGGGGTTGATCCAGCCCGGCGCGGTGATCAAGCGCGGTGACAAGCAGGAGGCGGTCAAGTCTTTCAAGGAGGCGCTCGACTGGCTCCTCGCAGAGGCGCGCTCCAGCATCGCCATCCAGCGCTACAAAGGCCTCGGCGAGATGAATCCCGGGCAGTTGTGGGAAACGACGATGAACCCCGAGGTGCGCCGATTGCTCAGGGTCCGGATCGAGGACGCCGTGGCGTCCGAGGAAATCTTCTCGACGCTGATGGGCGAGCAGGTCGAGCCGCGGCGCGCGTTCATCGAGTCGAATGCCCTGGGTGTGCGCAACCTCGATATCTGAAGCTTCCCTGCGCGGCAATCATCGCGGGGAATCTGCCCTCACGCTTCGCGCCTCGCGGCAATGAGCCTGGATCGGAATGCTCTGCTTGCGCGCCTTGGCCTCAAGGCGCAGAACGCCGGCGCGTGCGCGGCCCCTGACGACTGGCGCGGCGCAGGCCCGAATCTCGCATCCGTGAGCCCGAGCGACGAATCGCTGATCTCCAACGTCGCGACCGCGACTGGGGCTGACTGCGATGTCGTGCTCGCCAGCGCGGTCTCCGCCGCCCAGGCTTGGCGCGACGTGCCCGCGCCTAAGCGCGGTGAAGCAGTGCGCCGCCTGGGGCTGCTGTTGCGCGAACACAAGGATGCGCTCGGCACGCTCATCGCCCTCGAGAACGGCAAGATCAAGGCCGAGGGCGATGGCGAAGTGCAGGAGATGATCGACATCGCCGACTTTGCCGTCGGCCAAGCGCGCATGCTCTATGGCAAAACCATGCACTCGGAACGCCCCGCGCACCGTATGTACGAGCAGTGGCATCCCCTGGGTGTGGTGGGCGTGATCACGGCGTTCAACTTTCCGGTGGCAGTCTGGGCGTGGAACGCGCTGCTCTCCGCGGTTTGCGGCAACGCGACCGTATGGAAGCCTTCCCCAAAGACTCCGCTGGCCGCAATCGCGGTGCAAAATCTTTGCAACCGGATCATGGCGGAGCTCGAGCTGCCGGCGATCTTCACGCTGCTGATCGATGCCGGCCGCGACGCGGCCGCGCGCCTCGCAGCCGATCCACACGTGGCGCTCGTCTCATTCACCGGATCGTCGGCTGTGGGGCGCCAGATCGCGCAGAGCATCGCGGGACGTTTCGGACGAACGCTGCTCGAGTGCTCCGGCAATAACGCGATCATCGTCGCAGAGGATGCGGATCTCGACCTCGTGGTTCCGGCAGTGGTTTTCGGTGCGGTCGGGACCGCCGGCCAGCGCTGCACGACTACGCGCCGGCTCATCGTGCACGAGTCGATCGAGTTGGTGCTCGTGCGGCGCCTTCGGCACGCGTACGCCCAGGTCCGGATCGGCAACCCGCTCGAGCCCTCGACGTTGATGGGCCCGCTCATCGATGCCGCAGCGGTGGCTGGCTACCGGCGCGCGGTCGAGGAAGCGCTTGCTGCCGGCGGCGAGCTCGCCTGCGGCGGCAAGGTGCTGGACGGTCGCGGCTTCTTCGTCGAGCCGACGATCATCGCCAACGCCCGCAACGAGTGGCCGGTCGTACAGCGCGAGACCTTCGCGCCCATCCTCTACGTGATGCGCTATCGCGAGATCGACCAGGCCATCGCCCTGCAGAACGCCGTGCCGCAGGGACTTTCCTCGGCGATGTTCACCGGCAGCTTGCGTAACGCCGAGGCGTTCCTGTCGGCGTCGGGCAGCGACTGCGGCATCGCCAACGTCAATATCGGCACCTCGGGTGCGGAAATCGGCGGCGCGTTCGGGGGCGAGAAAGAGACCGGCGGTGGCCGCGAGGCCGGATCCGACGCGTGGCAAGCGTACATGCGCCGCCAGACCACCACCGTCAACTGGAGCCGGGAGATGCCGCTTGCTCAGGGGATCAAGTTCGGCGGAGAGTAATCCGCGCGCTCGCGAGTGCACTCGCTTTGCTCGCGGGACCCGCGGGCGCTCGGAACTCCACTCGCTTCCGCGGGTTTCCCGCTCGCCGCTACGCTGCGCGCTTGCGCTGCGTCGGCTTTCCGGCAGGCTTGGCCGTCTTCGGCGCGAACTTGCCGGGCTTTGCGCTCCTGGTTTTTCCGGATTTGGCGGCAAGCAGCGCGACCGCTTCGCCCAGCGTGACCGCGTCCACGCGGTCCTTGTCGGGAAGCGTGGCGTTCACCCCGCCGTGCTTCACGTACGGACCGTACCGCCCCGCATGCAATTCGACCGGTTGCTTGTCCTTAGGGTGCGGACCGAGCACGCGTAGCGCCGACGCGCCACGCACGGATCTTCCGCCGCGGCCCTTGCCGCCCTCCTTCGCCTCGAACTCGAAGCCGACCTTGCCATCGGGCTGACGCACCAGGTAGGCGGCAAAAGGCCGCCGCGTTCGCGCCGAAACGAAGTTCAGCAGATCGGTCTTGCCCGAAGAGAGCAGCTTCTGCATGTGCTCGCGCTCGATCGGTCGCTGCAATATGATCCGCCCCGAGCGGAAGTCACAGGTCTTCTCCGGCCCGACGGCCCGCTCGCAGACGTAGGCGGCGGGAAGCTCGAACACCCGGCCTCCGCACTTCGGGCACACACCGAGCGGATCCTGGCCGGTGAAGTCCGGCGCCTCGACCCCCGAGCCGCCGTCTCCGTCGCCGAAGTCGAACTGCACTTCGTAGGCGTCGTTGAGCCTCAGGCGCGCGGCGAACGGCCGACCCAGCTTGCTGCGGAAGCCTTCGAGCGGACCCACGGCCCGGTCGGTGAGCAGCGCTTCGGCTTCGGGAATCTCCAGCTGTCGCCCAGCGATGATTTTCCACATGCCGAAGTCGCACGACTGGCACTGGAACTTCTTGTAATTCTCGTGCACCTCTCCGCCGCACTTGGGGCAGCGTGACGAAAGCGTGGCGAAGTCGCCGGGGATCGTGTCGCTCTCGTGATGCTTGGCCTGGCTGACGATATGCTTGGTCATGCGGATGATCTCGCGCATGAACTGCTCGCGCTTAAGCTTGCCGTGCTCCATCTGCGCGAGCTTGAACTCCCATTCGGCGGTGAGCTCGGGCGAGAAGAGCTCGGGCACTCCGAGGCCATGCAGCAGCGTCATCAGGGAGAACGCCTTCGCGGTCGGCGTGAGCTCGCGCCCGTCGCGAAGGACATACTTCTCGTGGATCAAGCCCTCGATGATCTGGGCGCGGGTCGCGGGCGTGCCAAGCCCCTTCTCGCGCATCGCTTCGCGAAGCTCGTCGTCCTCGATCGTCTTGCCTGCGCCCTCCATTGCCGAGAGCAGAGTGGCTTCGTTGAACCGCGCGGGGGGTTTGGTCTGGTTGGCGACGACGCGAATCTCGTCGGTGGCTACCTTCTCGTTAGGCAGGACCTTGGCCAGCATCGGCTCCTCGGTGGACTGCGCTTCCTTGCCGTACACCGCGAGCCAGCCGGCGCTCACGAGCACCTTGCCCTCGGTCTTGAACGGCTCGCCGGCGACGCGCGTGATGCGCGTCGTGAGCAGGTATTCCGCAGGCGGATAGAAGACCGCCAGAAAGCGCTTGACCACGAGATCGTAGAGCTTGGCTTCGGCCTCGGTCAGGCTCCGCGGCTTTTGCAGCGTCGGGATGATCGCGAAGTGATCCGAGATCTTGGCGTTGTCGAAGATGCGCTTGTTGGGCTTGAGCCATTTCGCCTTGAGCACCTGTCCGGCGAACGCTGCATACGCGTTGGTCTGCTTGAGCGCCTCGAGCGTCGCCTTGACCGTGGGCAGATAGTCCTCGGGAAGCGCGCGCGCGTCCGTGCGCGGGTAGGTCAGCACCTTGTGCCGTTCATAGAGCGCCTGAGCGAGCGAGAGCGTGGTGCGCGCCGAAAAGCCGAAGCGACCATTGGCTTCGCGCTGAAGGCTGGTGAGGTCGTAGAGCAGCGGTGGGCTCTGCGAGGAGGGCTTCGATTCTTCGCTGACCGTGCCCGGCTGCCCTTCGCATTTCGCCGCGACGGCGCGGGCTTTCGCTTCCTCCCACAGCCGTTCGGCGCGGGCATCCGGGTCATCCTCCGGCTTGCGAAACTTCTCGTCGAACCAGCGGCCGTCGTAGTTGCCGCCCGCGGCGCGGAATGTGGCGAGGACTTCCCAGTAGTCGCGCGACTTGAACCCGCGAATCTTTTCCTCGCGCTCGACCAGGATCGCAAGCGTGGGCGTCTGCACGCGGCCGACCGTGGTGAGCTGGAACCCGCCCGACTTGGAATTGAACGCGGTCATCGCGCGGGTGCCGTTGATGCCGACGAGCCAGTCGGATTCCGAGCGGCACACCGCAGCATCGGCCAGCGGGCGCATCGCCTCGTCGCTGCGCAATTTGGCGAACCCGTCCTGGATCGCTCCGGGCGTCATCGACTGCAGCCACAGGCGTTTGATCGGCTTGCTCGTCTTGGCGTACTGGACGATGTAGCGGAAGATCAGCTCCCCCTCGCGGCCGGCGTCGCAAGCGTTGATGAGCTCGCTCACGTCCTTGCGCTTCATGAGCCGGAGCAGAAGCTTGAGCCGCGGTTCGGTCTTTTCCAGCGGCCACAGGGCGAATTTCGAGGGGATCGCCGGCAGGTGAGTGAACGTCCACTTGCCGCGCTTGACCTGCTCCTCGTCGGGCATCCCGATTTCGAGGAGGTGCCCGATTGCCGACGAAAGCACGTACTTTTCGCTCTCGAAGTGGTCGTCGCGGCGCGTAAAACCGCCCAACGCGCGGGCTATATCGGCCGCGACGGAGGGTTTTTCGGCGATGATCAGGCGCTTAGCCATGGAAGGGCAGATGGGCGCTCAGGGCGGGCCGCAAAAGAGGGGGCAATGATAAGCAAGGACCGAGCGCCGAACAAGGAACGTCTTCGGCCGGCGCACGCGTAGCGAGCGTCGGCCAGTTCAGCGCAGGCGCTGGTAGCTCCCTCCCGGGAGGGGTGCGACCTGCCCGGAGAGCTCGAGTTCAACCAAAGCGGCGGCCACGGCGTCCGCGGGCAGGCCGGTGCGCCCAGTGAGCACGTCCATTCCTGCCGGATCGTGACCGAGAGCCGTAAGGACGCGACCGGCGTTACCGGTCGCGGGCGCGTCGTCACGCGAAGCTTCGTCCCGCGTTGCGAGCCCGAGCTCTTCGAGCACGTCGGACGCCGTCTCCACGAGCTTGGCTCCGTCCCGGATCAGGCGATGGCTGCCTTTCGAAAACGGCGAGTCGATCGAACCGGGAATCGCGAAGACCTCGCGGCCCTGGTCGGCGGCAAGCCTTGCGGTGATCAGGGAGCCGCTGTTGAGCGTCGCCTCGACCACGAGCACGCCGCGCGCGAGCCCGCTGATGATGCGATTGCGCCGCGGGAAGTTCGCCGGCAGCGGCGGGGTGCCCAGGGCAAACTCCGACAACAGCCCTCCATCGTCGGCCAAGCGCTTGGCGAGCTCGCGGTTCGCCGGGGGATACACGCGATCGAGCCCGGTGCCGACAACCGCGATACTGCTGGCCGAGGCGGAGAGTCCTCCGCGATGGGCTGCTGCGTCGATGCCCAGTGCCAGGCCGCTGACGATCGTGAGCCCTGCGGCAGACAACGCGGCCGCGAACGCTTCGGCGTGTTCGATGCCCTGCGGCGTCGCATTGCGACTGCCGACGATCGCCAGCGCCGGCCGGTTGAGAAGCTCGCGCCGCCCGACGTAACAGAACGCGGGCGGCGGATCGGGAAGCGTGAGTAGCGCGGCCGGGTAATCCGTGTCGTCCCATGCGACCAGCCAGTGGCCGGGCGCTGCTAGCCATTTCAGCATGGGCTCGAGCAGCGCCGGGTCCGGCCCGCGCCGGAGGGCGTCCGCGATTTCGGCCGGGACGAATCGCAGAAGGCTCGCGCGCGCCGCGCCGCGCAACTCGAGCGGCCCCCCGAAAGCTTTTAGCAGCGTGAAGAGCGGGCGGGTGCCTAAGCCCGGGATGAGTTGCAGCGACGCCCAGGCCTCGACGCGGGCGTCGACCTCCATCGGAAGCGGACGCTAGGGCCTGCGCACGACGTCACCCACGACAATCGGCTCGGTCGTGTTGAGAACGATCGCGTAGGAGAGCTTGTCGAACACGCGGAAAACGAACAGCAAGCCCGAACGCTCGGGCGGCAGGTTCAGGTAGCGCGACGGGGGCACGATCGCCCGGGTCTGCTCGACGAGCTTGGAGAGGATGTCCGGACCCTCGTAGGGCCTTGGGTCCGCGATGACCGGCGCCGGATGATAGATCGCCAGAACGTGGCCGACCTCGATTCCGTCGCGCACACCGCGGTCGAGCGTCACCAGATAGCCGCGGCCGGTTTCGACCGAATCATTGGCGAGCGCGATGATGCGGCCGTCGACCGCCTGCTCCGGCGCGTGCGGCACATAGTTGACCAGCTCCTCGCGTGGCGCGGGCACCACGGTGTCGCCGAAGAGAATCTCCTCGCGCGCGGAGGTGATCCGCAGCGTGCTGACTTCCCCGAAACGCTCCACGTGAGCGGTGCCGAGGAAGCGCAGCTCGTTGCCCAGCAGCTCGTTGCTGTCGAACGAACGCAGGACCCGGGCCGGCCGGTAGATGAACCACTCGGTGCCCGCCGTCTCGTCGACGTTGACCGCATAGACCGCGTCGCCCGCGCCACGGACGACGCGCGTGTCGCGCGCGGCGACGATCTTGCCCGCGCCGGGCAGCCCGTCCGGGCCGGTGATGCTCGGCCGGCTCAGAAACGGCCCGATATCGCCGGTTGGGATGGTGGGGATCGCTTCGGCCGCGAGCGGCGCGACGCGGATCGAGGGCGACAGGCGGGTGACATCGGAGCTGGCGGTGCGCTCCAGGCTGAGCCTCGGCGCTCCGTCGCTGCGATCGAACACGACCACATCGCCCGGATAGATCCAGTGTGGATTCTTGATCTGGTCGCGGTTCATGCGCCACAGGTCGGGCCAGCGCCAGGGCTGCTTCAGGAACCTGCCGGCGATGCCCCAGAGCGTGTCGCCCTTCTGGACCGTGTAGCGTTCCGGAGGGTTATCCTGCAGCTGGATTTGCTGCGCCTGGAGGCTGCCCGACGCGAGCAGAAGCGGCAGCAGGCAGGCCGAAAGCAGCGACGACGCTGTGATAGACTTTGCGCGCATGATGCCTCTCCGAAACGGAAGGTTCATCGTGACCTTGCTAACGTCCTAAACCAACGCAAAATAAGGGTTTAGGCGTGATTCTGCATCCCGAATATCCATTTGGCAAGCTATTATGATTCTGGACATCCTCGAATACCCCCACCCGCGGCTCCGAAGGGTCGCCTCCCCGGTCGCGATCGTGACGGCCGACATCCGGAAGCTCGTGCGGGACATGGCCGCAACCATGTATGCCGCGCCGGGCGTCGGCCTCGCCGCCACGCAGGTCGACGTCCACAAGCGGATCATCGTGATCGACGTGAGCCCGGCGCACGACGACCTTAGAGTCTTCATCAATCCGGAGCTCATCGCCGCGGAAGGCGAGGCCGAGTGCGAAGAGGGCTGCCTGTCGGTGCCGGGCTGCTATGACAAGGTGCGGCGGGCGGCGCGAATCACGGTGCGCGCGCAGGACGCGCGCGGCGAACCGTTCGAGCTTTCAACCGACGGGATGCTCGCCGTATGCGTGCAGCATGAAATGGATCACCTGGTTGGCAAGGTCTTCGTCGATTACCTGTCGCCGCTCAAGCGTGCGAGGCTCGCGGCGCGGGCGAGGAAGAAGCAGCGGATCGCGGTTTAGCTTCCCGCAACCCGATGCGCATCGGGTTCGCCGGGACGCCCACCTTTGCCGCGGCGGCGCTGGAGTCGATCCTGGCCGCCGGGTTCTCCGTCGGGCTTGTGCTCACCCAGCCCGACCGGCCCCATGGTCGCGGCATGAAGCGAGAGCATGGTCCGGTCAAAGCGCTCGCCCTCGCGCACGGGCTGCCCGTCCTTCAGCCGCCGAGCCTGAAGCCTGAGCGCGACCGGACCGCGATTCTGGCCACACCGTTGGACGTGCTGGTGGTTGCGGCGTATGGATTAATCGTCCCCGGGGCGATGCTCGACTGGCCTCGTTACGGTTGCATCAACATTCACGCCTCGCTGTTGCCGCGCTGGCGCGGCGCGGCACCGATCGAGCGCGCGCTGCTTGCCGGCGATCGCGAAACGGGGATCTCGATCATGCGCATGGACGAGGGATTGGACACCGGCCCCGTTATCAGGCAGCACCGGGTGTCGATAGAGGCCCGGGAAACCGCGGGCAGCCTGCACGACAAGCTCGCCTCGGTTGGGGCGCACGCGATCGTCGAGGTGCTCGGCGAACTCGAGCGTGCCGCGGGTCTGGACGCAGTGCCGCAACCCGATGTGGGCGCGACCTACGCGGCGAAGATCGATCGCGACGAAGCGAACATCGACTGGCGTGCCAGTGCGCAAGCGATCGATCGCGCGGTCCGCGCGTTTGACCCCGCGCCCGGCGCCCAGACCAGCTTGAGCGGTGTGCCGCTGAAGATATGGAAGACACTGCCGGTCGCCGGCCGGTTCGGCGCGCCGGGCAGCGTCATTCGAGCCGAGGCGTCGGGCGTCTTCGTCGCCTGCGGCGACGGCGCCCTCGTGGTCACGGAATTGCAGCGCGCCGGCGGCAGGCGCATGTCGGCGGCGGCGTTCCTCGCCGGTCATCCGCTGGACAGCGGCGCGCGGTTGGGCGCGCCGGACGGTTGAATCACCGGCTGCGGCCGCAATCTAAGGTAACGCATGCCCCGCTGGAAACCGGGGTGGAGAAAACCATTATGGTGGGCAACTGGTTGAAGACGGGCGTGTTGATGGCGGCAATCGTCGCGTTGTTCGGCGCGGTCGGCGCGTTGCTGGGTGGAGGCGAGGGCATGCTGCTCGCGCTTGCACTCGGGGTGGGCGTCAACTTCTGGGCGTATTGGTTCTCCGACGCGATGGTGCTCAGGCTCTATCGCGCACAGGAAGTCGACGAGCGCAGCGCGCCGCAGCTCTATGGCACGGTCAAGGAGCTCTCAGGGGGCGCCGGGCTGCCGATACCCAGGGTGTATCTGATCGACGAAGCGCAACCAAATGCCTTCGCCACGGGACGCAACCCCGAGCACGCCGCGGTTGCCGCGACCACGGGTATCTTGCAGCTTCTGAGCCCGCGCGAGTTGCGCGCCGTGCTCGGCCACGAGCTGACGCACGTCAAGCATCGAGACATCCTCACATCGACGGTGACCGCGTCGATCGCCGGCGCGATCTCGACGCTCGCGCAGTTCAGCCTGTTCTTCGGCGGCAGAGACAACGATAACCGGAACCCCATTGTCGCGCTGCTGGTGCTTATTCTCGCGCCGATCGCGGCGATGCTCATCCAGCTCGCCATTTCGCGCGCCCGCGAGTACGACGCCGATCGTGGCGGAGCGGAAATCTCCGGCGATCCGCGCGCGCTGGCCGACGCGCTGGGGAAGATCGAGCGTTACGCGAAGGGGCTGCCGCTCGAGACCGCGGAGACGCATCCGGCGACCGCGCAGATGATGATCATCAATCCGCTCTCGGGCGGGGGCCTCTCGGGGCTTTTCAGCACGCACCCGCCGACCGAGGAGCGCATCCGCCGCCTGCTCGCGATGGCGGCTTAGGCGATTTCGACCCGGCGCGATGGAGCGAGCGCAGCGCGTCGCGGCCAAGGCGGTGCGGCGCGTCCTCGCGGGCACGCCGCTGGCGAAGGCTCTCGCAACCGAGGGAGAACTCGGGCGTGATGATCGCGCGCTGATTCACGAGCTTGCGTACGGAACGTTGCGTTTCCTCGGGCAGCTCAAGGCGATCGTCCGCGCACTTGCGAATCGACCGCTCGCGGACGCCAACGTCGAGGCGCTCCTCTGGGTCGCGCTCTACCAGCTCATGCACACCACCGCGCCGGTGCACGTGGTGGTCGATTGCGCCGTGCGCGCCACCCCGCGCGTCAGGCGCACCTCGGCGAAAGGGATGGTGAATGCCATTCTGCGCAATTTTCTCCGCCGCAGGGACCCCTTGCTTGCGCAGGTCGCGCGCGATCCGGAAGCGCGTTTTTCGTACCCGCACTGGTGGATCGAGCGTGTGCGCGCCGACTACCCGGAGCGTTTTACCGCGATTCTCGACGCCGGCAACGCGAGGCCGCCACTCTGCCTGCGCGTCAATGCGCGGCGGATCGCGCGCGAAGCTTTCGTCGCAATGCTCGAGACGCACGGCATCGGCGCGAAGCGCGTTGGAAGCGCGGGTGTCAGCGTCGATACACCACGGCCGGCTACAGCGCTGCCCGGCTACGCCGAGGGCGCGTTCTCGGTGCAGGACGCGGCAGCGCAACTCGCGGCGCCGTTGCTCGGCGTCGGCGACGGCATGCGCGTCCTCGATGCGTGCGCAGCGCCGGGCGGCAAGACCACACATCTCGCCGAGCTCGCCACACTCGAGCTGACCGCGCTCGACGTCGACAGTGCAAGACTCGAGCGCGTTGCGGAGAACCTCGCGCGGCTCGGCCTCTCCGCGCGGCTGGTCGCGGGCGACGCGGGCAATCCGGACGCGTGGTGGAACGGAACGCCATTCGACCGTATTCTCGCCGACGTTCCGTGCACGGCGTCGGGCGTCGTTCGCCGCCATCCCGATGGCAAATGGTTGCGGCGGGAAAGCGATCTCGCGAGCTTCGTCCTGCAGCAACAAAGGCTGCTCGATGCGTTGTGGCCGATGGTTGCGCGCGGTGGCCGACTGCTCTACTCGACCTGCTCGGTGTTTCATGCCGAGAACGCGGATCAGGTCCGTGCTTTCGTTGCGCGACACCCAGACGCAGCGTGCGTGGATCTTGACCTGCCGTCGTCGCTTTCAGCGACCGATGGCCAACTCTTGCCAGTAGAGGGCGACGCAGAGCACAATCACGACGGATTTTTCTACGCCCTGCTCGAGAAAAGCTGAAGCCCCCACCCGGATCGCGCGGCTCGCCGCCGCCCGTGGCATGTCGCCAACGAACCGCTTTGTCGGCCTGTTGTGCCTGACCGCGTCACTGTTCCTGTGCTGGGGGGCGTGGGCGCCGCCGGCGCGCGCGGACACGATTCCCGTCAAATCCGCGGAGCTGCTCCCCGAGGACGAGAGCTACGTGCTGAACGCGCAGTTCGACGTCTCGTTCAATCCGACGCTCGAAGAAGCTCTGCAGAAGGGCGTATCGCTGTATTTCGTGTTCGAATTCGAGCTGTTGCGGCCCCGCTGGTACTGGCTTGACGAAAAGCTGGTCGAGCAGTCGATTCAATATCGCATCGGCTATTCCCCGCTCACGCAGCAGTACCGCGTGAGCACCGGGCTGCTCTCCCAGCAGTTCGCTTCTCTTGATGAGGTCGAGCACCTGCTCTCGCGCGTCGCATCGCGGCCGGTGGTCGCGGTAGCGGCGGTGAACAAAGGCGATCGCTATGAAGCCGCGGTGCGCCTGCGGCTGGACGTCGCGCAGCTTCCCAAGCCGTTCCAGGTGAACGCGCTCGCCTCGCGCGAGTGGTCGCTCGCGGCGGAGTGGTACCGCTGGAGCTTCACGCCGTGAGCGCCGCCGAGCCGTTTCACGGCGCGAGCGTGGGGGTCGTGTGAACGGCGTTCGCGCCCCGCGCGTCATCCGCTACGTGCTGCTCGCGTGCGCGTGTCTGGGCGTGATCTTTCTGTTCCTGCTTGCGACCGCGAGCGCGAACACGGCCCTTTTCGCCCGCGGCTACGACCTGCTGCTCGTGCTCAACGTGACGATGGTCGCGATTCTGATGGGCCTGGTCGGATACCAGCTCCTGAGGCTGCGGCGAAACCTCAAGGCAGGCGTGTTCGGCGCGCGGCTCGCTGCGCGGCTGGTGCTGCTGTTCGCGTTGGTCGCGGTGTTGCCGGGCGCGCTGCTCTACGGCGTATCGGTACAGTTTCTCGGCAAGAGCATCGAGTCCTGGTTCGATGTTCGCGTCGACCGTGCGCTGGAGGGCGGGCTCAACCTCGGGCGGAGCGCGCTTGAGTATCTGCTCAAGGAAACGACCAACGAGGCCACCCAGCTCGCGCTCAGGCTTCAGGAGGCGGAGCCGGGCGGGATGGCGTTGCGGCTCAATCGCGCGAGCGAGCAGGCCGGCATTTACGAAGCTGCTTTGTTCTCCGCTTCCGGTGGCGTGCTCGCGGTCGCCGGGATCTCCGGGTCGACCCTCACGCCGGAGCCGCCACCGGCGCAGGCGTTGCGAAGGGCGCGATTGCAGCAGACCTATTCAGCCATCGACCAGATGGGCGATCAAGGGTTGATGCTGCGCGCCGTCGTTGCTGTGAACAGCGCTGATCCGACGGAACCGTTGCGTGTTCTTCAGGTCATCGAACCGGTGCCCAAGCAGCTGCAGCAGGACGCGGAGAAGGTTCAGTCGGGGTATCGCGATTACCAGGAGATTTCGTTCTCCCGCGCGGCGTTGAAACGCCTGTACGCGCTGACGCTGACGCTGACACTTCTGCTCGCGTTGTTCTCCGCGCTGGGTCTCGCGGTCGTGCTCTCCGAGCAGTTCAGCCGGCCGCTGGGATTGCTCGCGGAAGGCACGCGCGCGGTCGCCCAGGGCGATTTCAGCCGTCGCAATCCGGTGCAAAGCCACGACGAGCTGGGCGTGCTCACCGAGTCGTTCAACACCATGACCGCGCAGCTCGCCGAGGCGCAGCAGAAGGAGGAGGAGAACCGGCAGGCGATCGAGACGACGCGCGCGTACCTGGAGAGCGTGCTGGCCAATCTGTCGGCGGGCGTGCTCGCTTTCGACAACGCATTCCGCCTGCGCACCGCCAATCCCAGCGCCGCCGTGATCCTGCAGCAGCCGCTCGCGGACCTGGTCGGCGTCCCGCTCGCCGACTGGGGTCCTCGGATCCCCGCGCTGGGCGCCTTTGCGGATCTCGTCGCCGATGGTTTTCGCCGCGGGCGCGACGGACACTGGCAGCAGCAGGCCGAGCTGTCGGTATCCAACCACACGCGGGTCCTGCTGATGCGCGGGTCCGGGTTGCCCGGCGAACCCGCACCCGGCTGCGTGGTCGTGTTCGACGATGTCTCAGAGCTCGTCCAGGCACAGCGCGACGCTGCGTGGGCCGAAGTCGCTCGACGGCTCGCGCACGAAATCAAGAACCCGCTGACCCCGATCCAGCTTTCCGCGGAGCGCCTCGCAGTCAAGCTCGGCGGCAAGCTCGACGCCAGCGACGAGGAGGCGCTCGTCCGCGGGACGCAGACCATCATCGCGCAGGTGAGCGCGATGAA
>Ga0066709_100001715_pt1 | contig 14954 bp, 14 predicted proteins | sample GraSoiAngelo_158_FD_79665 | JGI IMG/M metagenome (GOLD analysis project Ga0066709, IMG submission 79665) | Grasslands soil microbial communities from the Angelo Coastal Reserve, California, USA - 14_1009_16_30cm | ecosystem: Environmental > Terrestrial > Soil > Grasslands | place: USA...
ACCGTCACCGGAAGACCTCCCAGGGTCAAGTCGTAAACCTGGGTCGAAGCGCTGCCGCCACTCGCACCCGACCCCGCCTGAGCGTAGACAAACGATGCGGTGAGCTGCGCGGGTTGCCCCGCGAACACCACGAGGTCTGCCAGTGAGGCGGAACCGCTCCCGTTGCCGTTCGCACCGCTGGTCGAGGCGTTCAACACGCTCGCCGTCAACACGGCGGGGACGTTTTCACTGGGCGACCCAGCACCTTCCCAACCGCCAGTGGATGCCAGTGCACCGGTATCTGAAAGATAGAGCGGGCCGACGCCCGCCGTTGGGACATTGACGTACGCGCCGACAGCGCGCCCTGCATATGAAGCCGCTGACGCCGGTAACGCTATAAGAACGCTGGCCAGGGCCAGCACACATAATGCAGGACCTGGCGGAAACCTGAATCGACACGAATGATGTTGATGTTGCGTAATCATGGAATGTTCTCCTTTAGGTTATGAGATGAAGAGACAATGAATCCGCGCAGGGGCGGACGATCGGATGAGAGTCAGGTTCAGGTCAGGCTGCGATCCACCACTCACCTTCCAACCTGGTGAGAAAGGCGTCTCCGGCCTGGATGGTGTTGACGATCCGTTCATCGCGGGAGTGGATCAGCATCCAGCAATTGTCGGTTCGATGAAAGACGCAGTGATTTTCAGAAAGAGTGCGACACAAGCCCGGATCCATCGGGCCGGTGGCAGCAACAGCGCCCCGCTGCCACGCATGGTAGAAGAGGTGATTGAGAACGTCGCCCATGCTCTCTTCTTTGCCGCCCAGCTGCAGCACCTCCGCGACGCCGGAAGGTCCGAGGTAGTACAAGTACCAGCCGAGCGGACGACCAGCAGCGGTGCGCACAGCCACCTTGTGCAGCGTGCCGCGATGACGCTTCGCTTCCAATACCTCGATCAGCCAGGCGAGCGAAGGAACGTCGTAGACAGGCTGCAGCGAACGGCCATTGGCAAACGTCGACAGAAAAGCAAGCATGGTCACAACGTCGAGATCGTCAGCGAGCACTTCGGGTGGCTGAAATCGAAAGACACGCTGAGGGATCACGTTAAGAGTTCCATCGACGATTCGACAGAGCGGATTGAGCGTCCGCGCCATCGCCCCGCTCAATCCTCGGTGATTGAGAAACGTCAGGGCATACTGAGCGGGTCGCAGAGCACGGGTCCAGTTGAAGCTGTACAACAGACAGACGCTCCCGCCGAGGAACTCCCAAATGCGGCGAGAAAACTCATTGCCTTCCGCCAGGGCGAGATCCTGAGAGCCTCGGAGGAATTGACGGGCCAGCTCCACGCCGGCCAGTGTGCCTCTCTTCGAAGGGTCCACCATGAAGTGGTGCCCCACTGCGGCCCGAACAGCACGTCCACGAAACTTCATCTGGCGAGGCATGATTCCGACGCACCCGATGATGCGCCCTCTCTCGTCTTCGTAGGCCAGTGAGGGCAAAGAGTCGTCGCGCCACGGCGGTTCGAAGAAGATTCGCTTCAGAAGCGCCGGCTGCACCGTTCCGCCGAAAACGCGCTGGTATAGATCGGTGACTTGCATCAGGTCGTTCTCGGAGAGCGGTCGAATGGGTCCCCGGCGTGATCTCCCGGCCGCGTGAGAACTGTGACCGGTTTCGGAGGAAAGCATTGTGGTCGTGGAGCTCATATGGAGATCAGATGGCGGCCGCGGACTTCGGGAACCGCTGATTGGCCAGTACGAATGACACGATGTGTTGAATCGAACGGAAGTTATCGGGTTCGAGCTGGTCGAGAGATACGGAGACACCCAACTGCTCTTCGAGCTGCACCAGCAGCTCAATGAAGCTCAGTGAATCGAGAAGGCCCGTTTCAAACAAATCGGTATCTTCGGCGGGGACTTCCAGGTTCATCATCTCGAACAGATTGGAAATTTGGCGACTGAGTTCGTTGAGTTCACTCATGCTGTATCTCGTCCTCCGAAAACTCTGATGCAAGTACATCGAGGATCAGCCGATCGTAGGGACGGCCGTCGATCCAGTGGCATTCTCGTTGCCGCCCCACCTGCCGGAACTTCAGCCGGAGGGCGATCTTGAGGGACTGGTTGTGCTCGACAATCCAGGTGTTGATGGCATGGAGTCCGAGCTCCCGAAACCCGAAGCGGAGCATCTCGGCCAGGGCGCGCGTCGAGTAGCCATTTCGGGTGTAGCGTTTGTCTCCCAGAGCCGCCCACAGCGTTGCGGTGCGGGAGGCCCGATCGATGTTGCTGAGGGCGACTACTCCCACCGGTTCGCCGCTATCGGACGTGAATACCCGAAGCTCATGCCGATTGCTGTGAGCCATCACCTTCAGCCACTGCGGAGTGAGGACTTTTTGTCCATCTCCGAAGTCCAGCCACTGGCAGTTCTCTTTCCGGGAAAGCCAGCCGGCTACCTGCTCGAGCAGCTCTGAGCCATCGATCGGTTTCAAATCCATCTTGTTCATCCCCCGTATTGCCAGGGCGATTCAGCAACGGTGAGCGGAGCCATCTCGTGGCGCGTCTCCGCCTCCACTACTTCCATGACCACCACGAAATGGTCCCCCTCTGTCGGCAGACAGTGACGGACGCGGCACTCGAGGTAGGCCGCGGCATTCCGCAGCACCGGCGCGCCGGTCTTGCCGAGAGTAAACGGCTCCTTGTTGAATAGGCCGTCGTTCACGTCGGTCGGCGTAAAGAATCGTTGGGCCAGATCGCGCTGCTCGACGCTCACCACATGCAGCGCGGCAACGCCGCTCTCGGACAAGCACTGATAGACATTGCTGCGGGGCCGGACGGCGGCCATCACCAGAGGTGGATTGAAGGACGCCTGTGAGACCCAGGTCACTGTCGCTCCTCCGTATCGCTCACCGCTTTTCGCAGTCAGGATGTAGATGCCGTTGGAGAACATCAGCAGGACAAGATGCTTCGCCTGGGTATCCATTGCCGGATTCTCTGTTTGTTAGCGGGCCGCGAGTTGTCCTTCAACAGTCGCTCCGCTATCGACTCGCGGACGAGGCTGAGCGGTCAGGTCGCGAAAACGGCTCTTCAGAAGCGGCCGGTCCACCTTGCCGTTGGCGTTCTTCGGCAACGCCGGCAACTCGAGCCATTCGCTGGGCACCATGTAGGCCGGAAGCTTCGCCATCAGTTCTTTGCGCAACATCACCGGCGTTACGGCCTGCCCTTGCCTTGCTACGTACGCGCAGCAGATCGTGTGGCCTTCGAATCCCTGTGAAGGAATGGCCACCACTGCACTATCCTGCACGACGCACGAGGCGGCGAGCGCCACCTCAATCTCGCCGAGCTCCACGCGATGCCCGCGGGTCTTCACCTGCGAATCCGAGCGTCCGTGAAAGTAGACCTGACCGTCCAGCCCCCGCGACGCGAGGTCTCCCGTCCGATACAGTCGCTCTGAACCATTCGAGATGAAGGCCGAGGAAGTCGCTTCGGAATTGCGCCAATATCCGGGACTGAGGCCCACTCCTCCGATGTAGAGATCGCCGACCACGCCAGGAGATACCGGTCGAAACTCGGAATCGAAAACATGCAGCGACTCACCCGCGCACGGAGTTCCGATGGGAATCAGATCATTCTCTTTCTGCGGACAGGCTGGAATGGTGTAGTAGCTGCTGGCGATCGTCGCTTCGGTTGGACCATAGAGGTTCGTGAACGTGACGTGCGGAAGCCGGCGCATCCAGTGAATCAGCGTCGGGGTCGGGAGAACCTCGCCACACCACAGAAGCCGCTTCAGATCCGGAAAATCGCCGAAGCGGATCGCATCCAGGTTGGCCATGTATGTGAGCAGCGAAGGAACCGAGAACCACTGCGTCAGCTGATTGCTTCTGATGAAATCGGCGAGCCTGGTGGGGAACAGACTCAGGTCCGGCGGCACGAGGTACAGCGCCGCTCCCGCCGCCAGCGTGCCGAAGATATCGAAGACCGAAAGGTCGAAATGCAGTGGCGGGTGACACGATTGCCGGTCGCTCTCGGTGATTCCGAAGTATTCCATCGCCCACTCAATGAAGTGAATCACGTTGGCGTGTGTGATGAGTACGCCTTTTGGTGTCCCTGTCGACCCGGAGGTGAACAAGAGATGAGCAACATCGTGGTCGTGATTTTGATACGAATTCGCTGCGGTCGGGTAGGTCAGTACATCACGAAGATCGACGGCCGCCCGGAAGCGATGGCCAGACACAGGTTGGTCATCCAGCCAACCAATGCGGGTTTCCTCCCGGATCGGTAGGCTGGCAAAGAGCCTGTCGATCAGTGGCGCCACTTGACCGGCAGCCAGAATCCAACGGGGCTCACTGTTGTCGAGCATCTTCAACAAGCGAGGAGCCGGGCTGCCGGCATCGAGCGGCACGTAGATGCCATCGCACTTATAGATTGCCAGGATGGCCGTGATCGAAGCCGCCGATTTCGGCGCCAGCAGACAGATACGATCGCCCTTACGGCAGCCCGCCTCCCGGAGCAGGTGAGCCAGCTGATTGGAGCGTGCTTCCAGCTCGCCGTATGTCATCGTCGTCTCATCGGAGACCACCGCCGCAGCGTCGGGCCCACGCTCGGCGCGCTCGGTGACGTAGTCCTGGAGAAGTGTTTTCATCGCGCCACCGCCGGCTCCAAGGCCCGGCTGAATGCAGAGGTCTGGTATTCGAGATCTTCGAGGCTGGGAGGAATGTCGAGAATGAAGGTGCTGTAGCCGAGTGCCACATAGCGGGCGATCTCGTCGCCGACGACGTCGAAACTGCCCACCAGATAAGGACACATCGTCTTGTAGTTCTGGAAGGGCACGAGCCAGTAGGGGTTGTCGGGCACTTCGCCGGGAAGTGTTGAAAGTTGCTCGTGCCACACCGAGTCGGAGACCTTCATGGCCAACTGGTGCGTCAATTGCCCCTTTCGGTCTTCCGGAAAGCGGGCCCGCGCGATTTTCCAGGCCTCTCTCCCCTCCGGCCTGGCGATGATGCCGACCCGAAGACCCCAGTCGCCCGTTTCGGGCAGTCCTGCCTCTTCCGCGGCGGACTTGGGATATTTCACGGCAGTCGCGCCGAGCGCGCGTGCCGCGGCGAGACCAGCCTCCGACGAGCCGGAGACAAAAACTCCCGGCGCCAGGTCCGATCGAAGCGGCGGGGTCATTTTCAGCTTATCAACCTTGTAGAACTGACCGGAGTAACTGATGGGGCCTGCCGTCTGCAGCAGACAGAGAATGATCGTGGTGTACTCGACCAGGCGCTCATAGCGCTGATCATGTGGTGTCGGATCGTTCAACGCATCGAGATCATTCTTGAACCCGCCGGCCACCATATTCAGATAGATGCGCCGACCGTACAGAGAGCCGAAGGAAGCCGCCAGCTTGGCCACGGTGTACGGGTGCATGTAGACGGGCTGGATCGCCACCAGCGGACAAAGTGTCCTGGTGTTCTGAATGATGATCTGCGAGACGACCCACGGGTCGACGAGCGAGTTGTCGGAGTAGACGAGAATGCCGGTGCAGCCGCACCATTCGCTCCATTGGGCGACCTCAATGACCCGCTGCACGTACTCCATCGGATCGACGCCGTTCGACGCGGGACAGGTTGTGAACAGATGAATTGGCTGATCGGAAACATTCGGCATGGCGGCTCTCCAGGTCAGATCAAAGGTTCGTTGAAGCGGCGGATGGCAGCTGCCGCGCTGCAGGTCAGATCGGGTTGACGAGCGCGGGCATTCTTCGGGTACCGATGTCCCGTCTCAACAGCGATTCGTAGGAAAGGCTGGTCGCTTCCACCATTCGGCTCATCGAGAACTGCTCGGTAACCGAGAGGCGGCCGGCCTGCGCCAGGCGGGCGGCGAAAGCAGGCGTTTCGAGAAAACGACAAATGGCATCCGCTAGCGAACAGGGATCGCCGGAGCGCACCAGCAATCCGTTATCGCGATCCTGTACCACCTCACCGGTCCCGCCTACCCGCGTAGCGACCACCGGCACACCGGCGGCCATCGACTCCAACAAGGTATTGGATAAACCTTCACTCAGCGATGCCAGCACCGAGACGGAAAGCTCGGGAAGGATGCGTTCCACATCGGAACGGAATCCGGTAAAGACGACCCTCTCCTGCAAACCGAGGTGCGCAACGATACGCATTAGTTCCTGCTGATAGGTGTCGTCTCGTCTCACGGCCGGGCATTGAGCAGTGGCGGTGAAGCGATCGCCGATGATGACAAAACGCGCCGCGGGACAGCGGGAAGCAACGATGGCCGCGGCGCTGAGAAAATCTTCGAGGCCCTTGAGAGGCATCACCCTACCGACGACACCAATCAGCGGGGCATCGGCAGGAAGTCCCAGCTCGCGGTGCAGACTTCCGGTTTGCACCGGCTGGTCGAAACGAACGACGTCAACGCCATTCGGGATCACTGTAATTCGACCGCCATCGTAGCCGTCCGCGACCAGCCAGTCTTTGATGGCATTCGCGTTGACCAGGATGCGATCGGCGAATCCGCAGGCATATCGCTGGATCCATCGCCGCCTTGGCGACAGGTACGGTCCCATATCGCGGATGGATGCGACGACGCGCGCGCCGGCGAGCTTCGCCGGCAAGATGCCGAACACATTGGCGTAGAAGTTATAGGTGTGCACGATATCGATTCCCAGCCGCCGGATGTCGCGCGCCAGCCGTAGCTGGGCAGCCAATACGCGGGGATGTTTGAAAGTCCACACGTTGTAATCGAGGATGGGGACGCCTCGGGCATCGATCTCTTCGAGGAGCTGGCCTATGCGACGAAGGCATCCGAAATAAAGGGAAAAACGGGACGGGTCCAGCGCCAGGCCCAGATTCACGAACTGGCGCTCGGTGCCTCCGAAGGCAAACACGGCCACGAGCTTCATGAGTTTCACAACTGGTTTGTCCGGACGAGGAGAACTCATGCAATGACGCCCGCGGATGACGGCCGCCATCGGCTCTCCTCGTCGAGGGTTGTGAGAACGGACAGCCGCGGGCGGCTGTCCTCCACCAAGTTGGTTCTGCTGATCGCGTCGTCTGTCGCGGATCGGGCGGCCAGCGCCAGCCCGCCGATGTAGAAGAAGTAGAAGTGGTAGGCGACAGGATGAAAAAAACCGGCGACCAGGAAGACGATCAGGCTGACCTCCAGAGCCTCGGTCAGGAGGAAGAGGCTGCGAAGTTCCGGCACTGAAGCCGCTCGCTGGCGGGAGGAACGCGCCGCCCTGAAAACTCCCCAAAAGAGAATGAGGAACATGATGAGGCCAGGCAGTCCGAGGTCGACGGCATACTGCAGATAGATGTTATGGACCTGTTTCCACTGCGGTCCCCGCACCTGATTGAGCGCCAGAATATCCATGCCGATGCCCGCGCCGATGATCGGATGCTCCGTCACGAAGTGAATGGCGGCGACGGAGTCGCGCCAACGGGCCTGGGCCGATCCGGTCGGATCGGCGTCGATTGACCTGATCGTCGAGATTCGATCGACGTAAGTGGAAGGCAACAACGGCAGGAAGACAAGCGTGAGCAGCAATACTGCAACCGCCCACTTCCGATCCGAAGCTCGCTGGAACAGCTTGACGGAATAGACCACGCAAATCGTGGCCAGGCTCAGGAATCCTGCTCGGGAAAAGGTCAGAATCACGCCGACCACATCGAACGCGATCACCAGAAGGCAGAAAATCCGGATCGATGACCTGGTGGTGTTCAGGAAGATGGCGACGCCCAGCGGTATCACCAGATTGAGCATGAGGGCCATATCGTTCGGATTGAGGGTGAGGGCGGTGTTATAGCCGAGGATGCGGTCGCCATTGACGACGTGCTTTCCGGTCATGAAGTTTTTGAGACCGCCGGCAGCAAGCGGGACGGTGCATAGGAACAGCGACACGGCGACAAAGCGAAGCCGCGGCACGCTCGTCACGATGTTCGACAGCAACCAGAAGATGGTGAGCGCCTTGAGGTATGGGTCGGTCAGGATGTTGAAGCTGCCTCCGGGCCAGAGAGAAAGCGGCAGCGTGAGAATCGCCCACGCTGCAAGAGCTGCCGAGACCAACAGCTCTTTGTTGATGTGCAGCAGCGTCGCTCGCTGCCGCCAGCGGTCCCACAGAAGGCAGACGGTCGCCGCGCCGGCTGCCATCAGCGCGATTCGGAACGGTGCCAGTGCTGGAAACCAGTTTTGGGGCGAAAGCAACAGGATGAAAGTGAAGATGACCACAGCGATAAATGCCGCTGAACCATTCGAACGGACACGTCTCATCGCCGGGTGAGTCGTCGCACGATTCGCGTGCGGCTGCCACCACGCAACGTCACTCATGGGGAAATTCGTTAGAGCAGTCATGTCAGCGCTAAGCGGCCTTCACGCCTCGCATGCGAATCGGGCCGTCGAAGATCTCGACCTCTTTGAATCGGTTCTCTCGAAACCAGCGGAAGACCTCCGGATAGAGAAACTTCCACTGGTATCGCGGCGTGTACCAATCGAACGTGTCCAACCAGCGCCAGCGCCAGTCAGGCAGCATCGAAATGGGGAACAACAGATTGAGCAACTTGCCGATCACTGGAAGGCGGTAGACGTAGTAGAGCGGAATGGAGAGCGCCGAAATGACGCCCATGACTCGGAGCGGGAGTCGCGTTGTAATCTTCCGCGCCAAATCGGGAAATCGGTGCGCGAAGCCGTATCGGTCGTAAAGGTAAACGGCCAGCCCTCCACCGACCTTGACATTTGCGGCAAGGCGATCGAACGCCGCGCGCGGGTCGGGGGTGTGATGGAGCACTCCGATCGAGTACGCCAGGTCAAACGTACGCTCGCGAAAGGGGAGCGCGAAGATGTCGGCCTGCGCGAGGTGAACGTTTGGAAGCCGGCCGATGTTGAGATACGCGGCGTCGATGGCGCTCGAGATGTCCACTCCGAAAACCTCGGCATCTTTTCGCGCCACGCATTCCGCGAATCGGCCCGCTCCTACACCCGCATCGAGCACCAGAGCGCCGGCATAATCGCTCTCCTGCCATCCGGTCGTGGCCAGAAGGGCCCGCTCCGACTCGCACGTCCCATTCATCGAATCGAGTTGAACCTTTCGGAACCACGTCCATTGCCGTCCGAAGCTCGAGGCATATGAGTCTGCATCGACGAAACGCGGGATTCCCCGGACCACAGGGTATGTCGCATCGCACTCGAGGCAGCGCAATGTGCCAGTGAGCACCTCCGACCCGTCCTGTTCGTCCGTGGTCAGCTTCAGCGTCGACTGGCAGCTGGGGCAGACCAGAAAATTCAGCGCACGGACTTTCATGGTGCCTGTAATGCTGAACGCGTTTCCGTATCGCCCGCGTAGCGGAGGCGCGGCACAGGCTGGAGGGCCGGCGCAGGCCGTTTCGGACGGCATTCCGCTTCGAGGCGCGCACATTCTTGTTGGGTGACCGGTGCTGTGTAAAAGTCCGCATCGCCCGGGGCTGATGTGAGGCTGGAGAGGAACAAGCGGCCGGTTTGGAGGATGATGCGTAGATCCAGCCAGAGTGACATCTGCTTGATGTAGTACAGGTCGTACCGCATCTTCTCGGTTTCCTGTTCGAGATTGTTGGCGTAGCGGTAGCGAATTTGCGCCCAGCCTGTGATTCCCGGCAGCACCGAGCAGCGCGCCGCGTAATACGGGATCGCCTCGCGGAAAAGCCCGAAGTTGCAAACGGGGTGCGGTCGCGGGCCGACCAGATTCATTTGGCCGCGGATGACGTTGACGAGCTGCGGCAACTCATCGAGTCGGAGCCTGCGCAGCCACCTTCCCACCCTGGTGATCCGCGCCAGGTTGTCCTGAACCCATTCGGACGTGGGACTGTCGACCGGCTGCATCGTTCGGAACTTGATCAGCTGGAAAGGTCGCCCTCCCTTTCCGAGCCTCGTCTGTCGGAACAGCACCGCGCCCCCCGAATCGAGTTTGATAGCTAAGGCAATGAGCCCCAGGAGCGGGGCAAACACCACGAGACCGACCAACGCCACGCTGAAGCTCAGCACTCGTTGCGTCGCTTTGAGCAGTCGGGACTTCCGGAGTCTCTGGGAAGCAATCAGTTGGCCCGGCGTGACGGCCTCGATGGCCAGCTTTCCGCTGAACCGCTCGTAGGCATCCGCGATGTCTTCAACGACGATTCCATTCAACTGGAATTCGAGCAGCTCAGAGGCGGGCATTCGCCCTCGCCGGTCGGAAAGGGCAAGAATGATCCGATCCGGTCTAACTGCCCGCACGATGGTGCGCAAGTCGCTGATCTGCCCCAGAATCAGCCACAAGGAGTATCGAGTCTCGTAGCAGGGGGTCTCTTCGACCACTCCGATGATGGTGTAGCCGCGCTTCGGATTGGCTTCGATCTCGTCCATGAGCTTCTGAGCCATCGGCCCGTTGCCGATCAGAAGCACTCTGGTTCGCAAGTGCGAGCTCCATCGACCCTCGCGCGCGATGGGGCGCAGTACCAGCAATAGCGCGGTCACGGCCAGAAGGCCCGAAGCAAATGGAGTCCTCAAGCCGGGAACTGACCGATGCAGCGCGACCATGAGCCCGCCTGTTAAGACCAACGACACCAGTGCGCGCCGAAGCAGGAAATGAGTTGACATAGAGTGATCCAATCAGCGGCCCGAAGCGTGGTCTACTCGACGCTCCCGCAAATTGGTTTGCGGCTATTCGCAGGAGTCATCTGCGGCCGTAATAGGCGTAGTAGTACTTTCCGTAACGGGAGTGGCGGTAGGATTCGCCATTGAAGATCAGCCCGAGGATCTTGGTGGGCCCCAGACTGAGCAGAGTCTCTTCCAGCAGCTTGCGGGGGGTTTTGTCGGCTGCCACTACGATGAGGAATCCATCGATCCACTCAGCCAGCAGCCGGCAATCGGGAGCGGGAAGAACCGGAGGGCTGTCCAACAGTACATAGTCGTAGTGCTGACGGGCGTCGCTAATCAGCTCACCCAACCGGCTCGAGGCGAGCAGGTCGTACGTGTCTGCCTCCACGCGGCGCGTCGTGACCACGGACAAATTGAACGGGTCGAGACGCCAGATCGTCTTCTCCAGCGTCTGCACCGGTTCCAGAATCGCATCGACTAGTCCCGGATCGCCACGGCCCTTTCGGCCGAGCATTTGCGCGACGGCGGGACGCCGGAGGTCGGTGTCGAGCAGCAGCACTCGGAGCTGCCCGGCCTTTGCAATGGCTCCCGCGAGATTGATAGCCGTCAATGTCTTGCCATCACCAGCGATGGGAGAAGTGATTGCCAGCACCCGACATCCATCAGTGGGACACGCCCTCTCGACGCCGTATCGGAGCGTCCGGTACTGATCGGCCTCGAATGAATCGGGCCTGAGCAAGCTGACCAGACGCGGATCGGGATCCGCTTGCGCATCACGCCACCAGGAGATCTCCGGGCGTCGCTTGACGGCGTCGAATGAAGGGCCTCGTTCGTCAGTGTCCAATGAAGTCATAGTTGTGAGCCGGCCAGCATCCAAACGAGCTGGGTGTTTTCTCGAGCTGCATGATAGGAAGCGACAGCCAGCAAGGCACACACAGCTACAACCACGCCGACGGACAGCGCGACGCGAAGAAGCTGGGGCCCGAGATTGGTTTGGACCTTTAGGTAAGGGATGCTCGCCAGAACCGGGATACTGGTGAACTGGCGTAACTCTCCTATGGAGTGAAACGACGTATCGCGGTGCTCAGCCAGCAACATCACTCCAACGGCTGACCCCAGGGCAAAGCCAAGCGCCATAAGGAGCAGGCGGAAACGGTTTGGCGCCGCCGGTTGGGTGGGGGCAATGGCCGTATCGAGGACGCGGAACGATTCTCCTTTTTTCGTCTGTTCCAGGCTGTCGGCGAGCTGAGCCTCCTCATAGCGTGACTGCAGAGAATCGTATGTAGCCTTGGCGGTCTTGTAGTCGCTCTCGAGCTTTTCGAGTTCCTGTTCGTGCTTGGGTGCCAACTGGAGGCGCTGGTCGTAGGTCGCAATTTGGGCCCGGAGCATCTGCTCTTCCCGTTGGAGGGCGGAAAGCTCCCCTTCCGTGCTGCGGACTGTTTCTGTCAGCCGCGGCAGGCGACTGGTTTGACTCGAGCTTTCGTTGACTCGCTTGCGCTCCAGTTCGCTGATCTGTGCTTTGATCTGGATGACCTCCGGATATTTGTCAGTGAATTTGACCTGGAGGTCATTGAGCTTTTGCCTGAGGGCGGCAAGCTCGTCGTGTGATTCTCCTCCCCTGGCGAACTGCTCGACGAGATGATCATGCCGTTCGCGGGCCTTCTGCTGATTCTCGGTGTTGATCCGCAACTGGGTGTTCAGCCGTTCGAGTGTCACCAGGTTGATGGAGACCTGGTCAGGCAACTCGCCCGCGCGTTGCTCCTTGAAGGCCTTGAGCCGGCCGTCCTGACGCTCGAGCTCCTGCGCTGCGGTGGCCAGTTGACTCTTGAGGAATTGGGCCATCTGTCCGGTCTGCCGTTCGCGCATCCTGCTGTTTTCCTGGACGTAAAGGGATGCCAGCGCGTTCGGCACTTCGGCCGCGCTCTTCGGGTCCAGTCCGATGTAGCTGATCTTCAGTCCGATGGTTGTCGGACGCCCCCGGTTCTGGTCTGTGCCGGTGAACTCCACATGAATATCTCGGCGCATCCGCTCCACGAGGGCATCGGTGGGGACTTGACCGCGCATCCGCGGATAGAGGTTGAGGCGATTGATCAAGTCGCTCAAGCGTGAGCGGCTAAGAATTTCTTGCTGGATGGTGACCAGGCGCGTCTCGAGCTCCGGCACCGATGCCTTGACGAAGTCGGAAGATGCATCCTGGCTTTCTACAATCACTGTTGCCGAGCCGCGATAGATGTCCGGGAGAAATATGGAAAATGGAGCGGCGAGGGAGAAGATGGCGGCGAATGTCATCAGTCCGGCCCATTTTCGCCGCCGGAGGATGTCCAGAATCAGTTCGAGGCCGGAGTCTCCAATCTGCGAACGCGCCATCGCTCTTTCCTCACCCCTTACGGGACGACGATGATGTCTCCGGGTTTGAGCAACAGGTTTTTTTCGCCCTCACCGTTGACGGCGGCAAAGTAATCAAAACGAATGCGCTGCGGCGTCGCGCCATCACGTCGAAGAATGCTGATCTTGCGGCGCGCAGCAAACTCTGTGAGACCCTCTGCCAGAGCCAACGCATCCAATACCGTGGAGGGGCCCTTGAGCTCATATCGCCCAGGCATCCGCACATTGCCGATCACAGACACTTTGAAGCTGTGGATCTCCCGAACGACCACAGACACATCCGGTTTCTGAACATATGCCGAGAATTTCTCGATCAACACGTCGCGCAGCTCCATCGGTGTGAGCCCCACGGCAACGACGTCGTTCACCAAGGGCAGCGAAATATTTCCGTCGGGCCGAACAGGCACCACACGTTGAAGATCGGGCGAGTTCCAGACCGCAATGTCGAGCACATCCTCGACCCCGATCCGATATTCGGATGGCGCCGGGTTCGTCGTTTTCGGCTCGTCCGCTAACGAGGAGAAGGCAGCGGCATAGAGCAAGGCGATCAGCGGAAGAGCGCGTTTCATTTCATTAGTCCCTGCCGCTCCAGCGCGCTCTCAGACCCACCGACAGCGTGCCGTGCGAAAAGTTGTCATTGGCTCTCAACCGATCGATGGCGCCGCGCTGCGAGTCGAAACTGTATATCGCGTCGATTCCCATCAGTGGGGTGATCGTGTAACGCGCGCCCACACCAATCCGGTACACCGTGGCCTGGAGATCACCTCGCACGGTCCGAAGAACCGCGGGGGCGGCAAACGCAGTGAGGAAGCGAGTCGGTGCGTAGCTGAATCTCGCCTGCAGGTTCCGCGCTTCCACTGTGCCAATCGATCCCATCACTGTGGTCTGGGTCTGCTGACCGGAGATGGCAATGGAGGTCGATCGCCATTGGTGCGCCAGCGAAGCAGACAGCTCTGCGGCCGGCGAACCATCGGTGATGCGAGGTCCAGCCTGCAGCATCAGGCGGGTCCGCTGCCCCAGATCGCGCTTCCAGCCTGCCAGCACGAGGTATGTATTCGTTCGGTTCTTCGCTTTGTCGAGATTGAAGACGTAGAGGCCCTGCTCATAGTCGACCGTGAGCGAGTCTCGTGCGCTAAGGCGTTGCTCGATTCCCACCGTTTGAAACTGCGCACGCGTCGATGTCCCGCCGGCCAGTTCCGCACTGGTGGAGAAATAGGAGGCGTGGGCTGACAAACGCGGTGAGATCCGAAAACGGGCCGCGGGTCGAAGCGTGAGCTGCTTGGCACGGACACGAAAGGCAGCCAGGCCGGTCTCGATATTGAGATCGGTGGGAGTGTCCGTGTTGACGTAGGCGCCGTCCAATGCGAGCACAAGGCGCGGGGTGGATCGATACTGAACGCCGATCGATGCCTGGTCCCTTGCTCGCGCGTTGTTGAGAGTGGAATAGTTCGCAAATCGGTCACTGTCGAACGCGTACTTCCCGGTAGCGGACCAGCGCGGAGAGTCGAGTTGCAGGGCCAGCGCCGGCCGAACGCGCAGAATGAGATCGCCCGCCGGTCGTTCTTCTGAAAAAAAGAGATTGTCGTCATGGACTTCGTTGATTTCAATCGAGGGCTCCAAAGCGACCCGGTACTGTGCAAGCATCTCGCCCCGAAATAGCATCCCCAGGAACCCGAGAGCGAAAGCCGTCCCTGGCGATCTCAAAACAAGTCCTTCATGCAGGAACGACGTATGTGCAATCGACCAACGCGACCACACTCTGTTGCAGTAGATTCACCGAAAGAACCAGAAGGCCTTTGCGCATCTTGTTCTTCACGAGGACGCCTTCCACACCTTTCAGCGGCCCAGCGGTCATGCGGACGCGCTGGCCTTCACGCAAGTACGGATACGGCGCGAGGGTGAGCTGGGCATCGAGCGCTCGCTGAAGAGACTCGATCTCCACGCCCGCAATCGGACTGAGGCGGTCCCAGCGGTCGCCCAGAATTCGGACCACACCCCTGGCC
>Ga0066709_100001716_pt1 | contig 14953 bp, 15 predicted proteins | sample GraSoiAngelo_158_FD_79665 | JGI IMG/M metagenome (GOLD analysis project Ga0066709, IMG submission 79665) | Grasslands soil microbial communities from the Angelo Coastal Reserve, California, USA - 14_1009_16_30cm | ecosystem: Environmental > Terrestrial > Soil > Grasslands | place: USA...
CCATAAAGAATTCTCTGACGCAGCGTGCTACTGACAAATATCTGAGGAAAAATAACAAGGCATAGAAGTCCGCAGTAGGTCATCGGCGCTTCCAAGTAATTCTGCCATCCGCGAAAATCATTTCCGGTTCCAATCAGATCGTTTCCGAATGGCCGCAATACCGCGGTTATGTAATGCAATGACGACTCCAAACCAAATATCGGCTTGGAAGATAATTGGCCCACCAAGGAAGTTGGTCCGGAGCCGCGCGGGCTGTTCACAAGCCCGTAAAAGCTGTTCACGCTCAAAATGGCGCCAAGGCCAACACCGAGAAGTGCCGCCGCCGCCAATAGAGCAGATGTTCGCAAGATCGGCAGCGGCTGCCATGAGAAGCGCTCGATAAGGCGTGCCGGGATGTAAAAACACAAGAGGAGGGCCCCCAGGTAGAGATGGAACGCTCCAAGGAAGCCGACGATTGTCACCGCCGGCACAAGGTAAACCCATCGTCCGCGGGTGGCTGCTTGTTCGGCCGCGAATAAAAGGAAAGTGAAACAGACCACTTCATTAGCATGGAAATACCAGCAACTGCCCATGCACATATAGGCCGAGAAAGACAACAACAATGCGCCAAGGAGGCAGCTCGTAAAAGCTAGGCCGCGATTGGCAAGGAAACGCGCAAACAACAAGCCGGCGAGCATCACGTAGAGCAGATGCTGATAAACCAGGCCCTTGGCGATTGCTCCTGTGGCCAGCCAGACAACCGGAGTGATTAGAAGTGCGCTCAGGGAAGGAATGATGTTCTGGCCCATTCCGACACGAAACGACCATGAAGGAATTCCTTCATCGCGGATATAATCCGAAACTAGAACATATCGTGGATAATAGATGTTAATCGAGTCTACACCGACGTCTTTGTAAAGCAGAGTACCGCCGCCGAAGATGAAATGCGAGTAGGCGAGGGGCCAGAGCGCTACCAAAACCAGAGTAACGACAGCTACGCAGAACAGCCAACGATTGCGCGCCTGCTGCTACGAAGCACCCTCGGATCGAACAACCCTCGAACCGAGTATCATGTGCCGGAGTTTGTTGCGAGCAACTTCATCCTTAAGAAGCAGTCACAGCTACCGATAACCACAATTCGCGAACCAGAGAAAGGAACGATCCAATCGCTGCGTCGAATCGAATCGAGGAGGATGTTTTTCGGAGAGAGATGAGGGATTTTCAAAAATGGCAGGATGCCTGAAGGGTTGGCTTTGATCACTTTTAAATCGCTCTGGCGTTCGCTGTTGCACCGGGCTTATCAGAGTATCTACTTTACAGAACGTAGGCAGGTAAATTTTTCCGGCGCTTCTTGGAAGATGGTGCACTGGCGCCTCGTCTCCGTCTGCGACTAGCTGGGAAACTGTTCGTTCCATCGTATCGGCTTAAATGGCCGCAGCTCGACTGGTGGAAAAATAGAGAATTTACTCAGAACCTTGATTGATTCGGCGAATTGCGCGTGCTCAATACCGATCGCAAATGGATGGTGCATCAACTCTTAAGATTGGTTGCTCACTTGCCGGGCGATACAGCGGAGTGTGGTGTATTCCGCGGAGCAACATCTTATCTCATCTGCTGTGCCAACGAAGAATCTCAAGCGCGAGATAAGACGCACCATCTCTTTGACTTGCTCGAGAGTCTTTCATCTGGATCACGGAGTCCACTGGAGTAAAGGAGATTTGAAATGCGGGATCGAACACGTGCGGAAAGCGCTTTCTGATTTCGCCAAGATCAGCTTTCATCCTGGCTGGATACCAGACCGTTTTCAAGATGTGGATGATTGGAAATTTTCATTTGTCCATATCGACGCGGACTGGCCGGAGCCAACGAGTGAGAGTCTGGCATTTTCTGCCCGCGCATCGAAGCAGGCGGAATCATCGTTTGCGATGACTATGGTCAAAGCCCTTCTCCTGGAGCTACGCACGCGGTCGATCATTTTCTGGCAGATAAACCGGAGAAGATGCTGATGCTTCCGGAGGGAGGCGGGTTCTTGATTGTGAAAGTGCCAACGGCAAGCCCCGCCCGGTTGGAGCAAAGAATAGCAATCCGCTGATATTGCTCTGTGGTCCTAGCGCTCCCAATCGGAGAGATCTCGGTCGAGAATTCGGGATAATGCCCGCGTGTCGTCACGATAAAAGTCCAGCAATTGCGTTCGGGTCGCTTCCTTAATCCGAGTCGGTGTAAATGATTTGAGATTTCGCTGCTGAACCCAATCGTGCAAACGGTACAGCTTTAGTTTCCAAAACCAGGCCTGCGGGGTGCGCCCGGACGTGTGCTTCTGAAGAAAATGTCGAGCTCGATTCATAGCCCCCATCAGCGCTTTGGAGCGGGGAATTTTCCGCTCGTTGACGCGCCGGTTCAGACTGGGGGGGACGAAATCGGGCGCCACGCCGAGAAACGAAAAACACTGCTGCAGTACTGCTCTGGCGTCTCGCTGAATGTCGTCGAAGAGCAGAAAAAGACATTGCTCGCGCGGAAAAACCTTAAGGAATTCCTGCACATGAAGATGGTACAATCCTATCCGACGAACTTCGGGGTAGTCCTTGAGAAAGCCTTCCATCGTCTCGGGTAGAAGAGATTCCTTGGCGATCTGGTAATAGAATGATGTCAGCGCGTCCACGGGGTGACGAAACGAAAAGATGAGGCGGCATTTGGGATTGTGATCAAAAATCAGGTGCGGGGAGCGCGCGTCGCAAAGATAGTTGGGGGAAAACTCACCGAGCCGTTGCCCCGGCTTGTAGTGGACAAAGCGGTCGGCCAGCCACTTTGCTCCCAGACTGGCAGGGACCGGAAACTCCGGCCAAATCATATTTTCACAGAAGTAGTTAAGGCAGGTTGGCTCCGCCATGCAGAGTTCCGGGTGTTCGCTCAGGCAGGTAGCCAGCCAGGAGGTTCCGCATTTCGGGGCACCCACTCCGATAAAATCGATCTTGAGATCGTCTACGTTCATTTCCCGATTTGATTGCGCGGCAGCCGAAGCAGAGCTGTCGGCTCGTTAGGCAATGTGCAACAAATCTATCACATTGATTTCTGGAACGCGTTATGCGCTGCGCGAAGGTTCAAAATGCAGTAAGGCAAATACGCAATCGAAGAAGCGGCAGCAGCGCCGACCGCGCCCCAGATCGGAATCAGCCACCAGTTCAACAACACGTTAGCAATGATGGTCAACCCGGCGTTCGCGAAACGCTGCCAAGCCAGACCTCGGTAAACCATCAGATTGCCACTGTATATCGTTGCAGCATTGAATATGGCGAAGGGAATTAGCACCAGGAGTGGTCTGGAAGCAGCATGGTATTCCGGCCGAAAGAACAGGTTCATCCCCCAGAGTGCAAAGGCCGCCACTCCTACACAGGCCAGTAAGTATATCCCCGCAATGCCGCCCAGAATTTGATAATAGAGCCCGCGTTGGGACAAGGCCGTTTCTTCATTGAACCGCGCCAAACCAGGAATTGCGCCCATGCTGAAAGCCAGAGAAAGATGGGGAAGGAACATGACGACTTGTTTGGCTGCAGCGTAAATCCCTGTCTCGTAATTAGTGCCCAAATTTTTTAGCATGATTGTATCAATTTCGAGCGAGATGAAGCCCGCAATGGACATGAGGAAAGTGGGAAAGCTATATAGATAAACCTCGCGCATTTTCCGGGGCGGCGCTGGGGAAGCAAAGATACCCGGAATCGTCCCAAGGGTCAGGATAACGCCCACGACGAAAGCGACAGCGACGGCAATGGTGAAGGCGGTAACAATGGCGAGAAACCTGTCTCCGCCGCGAAAGAGCGCGATTACCAGAATCAGCTTTGAGCCGTGCTCCAGGGCATTGATTACGAACGTAAAGCGTAAACGGTGCAGCGCCTCGAAAAGATACTTGAAGTACTCCATGATGGAGTAGAGGGCGATGAGCAGGAGGCTGCGCTGCATTAGCGCGAGATAGGACGGCTGCCCTAACAGATCGAGCAGCGGGCGGATCAGAAGCGCGATCGCGAAAGTGAAAAAGAAACTGGTTATCAGGCGGAGCGCGAATGTCAGCCGCACGATTCCGCCTAATTCATCCGTATCTCGCGCTGCCGAAATATAGCGTTTGACGGCGATATTCACACCTTGGTCGGAGATGAGGAGGATAATGTTGAGGAGAGCGAGAAATGCCGACCAATTGCCCCAAACGCCCACGGTCATTTTGTGGGTGAGGTAATAAATGAGACCGTAGTAGAAGAAAAAAGCCGCGCCTTTTGCGGCCATGGCCCAGAAGGTTTCCTTTGCGTATTTCCCGGCCGTGGCCATCAGGCGCGCTTGGAATCGACCAACGAAAGAAAAAGTTGCTCGTAAGCTTCAATCATCCGCGCCATCCCAAATCGCTCCAACACATCACGATGAGCCTTTTCGCCCAGTTGATGCGCGAGATCTGAGTCTTCCATCAGTTCGCGAATTCTTTGGGCAAAGGCATCAACATCGCCGGGTGGAAGGAGGTAGCCGCTCACACCCTCTTCAATCAGTTCGCAAGTGCCATCCACCGCGGAAGCGACGACAGGCAACCCCATGGCCATTGCCTCCATGACTGCATTTGGCATTCCTTCAAAATCCGAGGTGTGGACAAATACGTCCATAGCCGCGAGCCATGTTTCAACCTCTGGCCGTGCACCTAACCAGATTACTCGATCTCTCAGGCCCAATTCGTCCGCCAGAACTAACAATTTCTGACGCTCTGGGCCGTCGCCCACGACGAGAGCCTTCCACCGGTGAAGCGCGGATAGCTTGGCAAGAGCACGCAGGAAGAGCGAAAGATTTTTCTGAGGGTAAAGTCGTACTACGGTGCCGAGCAGGACAGTTTTTGGCCCAAGGCCTAGTTGCCGCCGAGAATCAGTGCGTAGTGCGCCACTTCGGGTCCGCAAATCCTCTACTCCGTTTGGAATGATCACGATTTGATCTTCCCGAACGCCTTCTTTTTCACGGGCGTGATTTACAATCTGACCGCTATTAAAAATAACCTTGTCGGCCCATCGCACCGTCTTTCGATCAAGCCAACGCTGCCAGGCGGGCTTGGCAAGGTTGCGCACCTGGATTGAAGTCACCAGCAAACGGCAGCCGGCAAGTCGAGCGGCCGGGCGTCCCAGGGTGTCAGCAAAATCCAGCATTGTCATTACCACGTCAGGCCTTGTCTTCTTTAGTATCGCGACCAAGCGCCACCAGCCAGCACCACCTAACAAGAGCGCAGATTTTCCGATATAAGTTACGGCGCATCTGGCGGAGGAAATAGCTTGTTCAATATCAGAATCTCGAGCTTTATTCAAAACAATCACCCGTTGGACGTGGCCGCGATTGGATAAGCCGCGCGCGAGGTATGTGAGGAAGCGTTGGGCGCCGTGCCGTCGCAACGAGTCTACGATGAAAATAATTTTCATCAGCCTGTGCGCAATTTCTCTTCTGAGTGGGTCATTGCGTGGCAGCGGCAATACGCGAGGCGCGCTCGAGAGATGCAACCGGTTGCATACGGAAGACAAACTCATTGCAGCCGATGGGAACTGGTCCTGGGATAATCCGTTCCAATCTAAAACCAAGCCCCCTGAGGAGCCTATTCACTTCTGCAGTCGTGGCGCACTCATAGGTGTAACCAGCTACCCAGTCGATGACATCATAATAAAAATCCATGCCTCGAGCTTGACGTAACGGAGGGCGGCATGTGACGAACCATTTCGCCACGTAAATGACGGGATAGAAAATTCAGACAAAGCAGATGTTGAATCGCCGCAGAACTTTTGTTGTAAAACCACTTCACGATCCTCCAAGCGGGGCTGGACCAATGCCGGGCATAAATTGCGACGGTAAAATAACCGTGCGGCGCGACTAATGAGGCAGCGTTACAAATTGCGCGCTTCATTGCGCCCGTGTGGTGGAGGACGCCCCATGAGTGAACGATTTGGTATGCTCGCGTAATTGGATCTGGTGATTTGGCGCGCAATGATTCGACAACGGCTTCATCAAGGATCGAGCCGATAACAATCGGAATGGTCCGGTCGGACAGATCGGGGAAAAGGCGTTGTTGGTTTGCCTGCGGAATTTCTTCACAGATCGGATTGACGTCGCAACCGACAGTCTTCGCACCCATTGAGGTCGCTGTCAGGAGCGTCAGCCCTTGACCAAAGCCAATATCCAGAAACGACTGACCAGCTAAATCGATCTCGCCCAGCAGTTCGATGAAATCTCTTTTGGCCTGTTCAACACCGCCAACCGTGAGCGCACGCTCGGAAAATGCTTTCCAGTTGCGACCAAAATCGAATTGCGGTTTATCATCGCTCATTTCGCGGAGGAAAGATGCCGGGAAAACAGGCCTGCGTATTGCAATGCCACATTCTTCCAGGAGCAAAAATCCGCTGCGCGCTTACGTGCAGATATCCCCATGCGCCGACGAAGATCGGGCTCACGCAGTTGTATGAGGGCGGAAGTGGCTCCCTCCTTGAGATCGAACAAAAAACCGGTATCGCCATTCAATACGAGCTCCTCATTGCCAGGAACTCTGCTCGCGACGACCGGGAGTCCGCAGGCCATCGCTTCAAGAACAACGTTGGACATCCCCTCATAAAGCGAGGGGTTCACTAAACAGTCGGCTGACTGATAGACGCGCGGAAGTGCCGCGGGCGGCAGCCACCCATGCCATGTAATTAACGAAGCAATCCCCAGTTTGCCTGCTAGTTCTTCAAGGCGCTGCTTCTCAGGTCCGTCCCCAACGAGGTGAAGTTCAAACGTGGTGGTTGGAAGCTGGGCCACTTGCCGGAACAGAAAAGGGAGATTTTTTTGCTGCTGAAAACGGCCAACGAATAAAATTCGTAAGACACTCTCGTTTCGCGCCGGCCTGGAATGGGCGGGAATAAAAAACTCGGTATCAACACCGTTTGGTATCACCCGGACGGGAAACGGGTCGGCAATTTCTGCCATCTTTCGTAATCCATCTGAATTGGCAACGATCGCAATGCTGTTTTTCAAGACGGCACGGCGAATCGGACTCAGAACACGGTGAAGAAAATTAAGAGAGGGTTCGGCGCCCGGGACATCTCCACCGCGAAGGGAAATGATGTACGGAACTCCGCATATCCATCGGCCTAGGAGACCAATTGGACCGCAAGGCATGGAAAAGAAAACGATGGCGCCCTCCACCCGATGGGTTCGAATGATCGCGGGAACAAACATCAGGCCCGCGGCGAGAAAGGAGGCCATTTCTAACACATCGCTTCGGTCCATTTTGCGGCGCAGGCTGGGAACGCGGTGAATGATGATTCCTTGATCTTCGTAACGCGCGGGCAAACCTTTGAATTTCCCAGTTAAAACGACAACCCGGTGGCCGAGTTCCGTGAGAGTTTTCGCGATCGCTCCACCAGCCGTCGCTGCGCCGGCACCGACCGGTGGATATTCATAACTAACGAGCAAAATGTGCATCAGCGGTTGTCGCAGAAATAAACAAGAAGCTCGAGCTCGCTAGGAAGTCGCCCGTAAATCGATCACCAGTGAGAAAATTCAGAACGACACCTGATTTGCCGCCGCCCACTTCTCTAAAACATAAACGCTCCAAAGAAAGGCGGATTCATTAGATTTGCCGGCGCGATGAGCGGTCAGTTTTCGCGCGATGACATGGGCGTGCAGGGAAGGGAGCGCTGAGTGCGCAACCGCTAGTTCGTTTTTTGTGAACCAGGCACCGACTGGCACTCCGAATCCTTTTTTCCTGCGGTGCAGAATTCCCCTGGGCAAAACACCTTGGAGAGCCTTTTTTAAAATGTACTTGGTCGTGCCGTGGCGAAGCTTGTAAGCGCTTGGGATGCGGCGAACGAAGTTTACCAGTTCAATATCCAAAAAAGGCGAGCGGACCTCGAGGCTATGCATCATGCTCGCACGGTCTACTTTTACCAGGATATCGTCCTGCAGATAGAGTTTCGTGTAAAACTGCAGTGTCTTATCCACCAGATCCGTCTGCGGACATGTTTTCCACTGCTCAATTGCTTCTGAATAAAGGTCTTCGATATCGACTGACTTGGAGAATAACTCCTCGAGCGACGGTATATCGACTGGGGCCATCCACATGGGAAGCCACAGACGCGGATCATACTCAAGGCCGCGCAGCGTCCGCTTGATTTTGAAATCAAGCGCCATGTTCGCATGTGAAACAGGCAGCCGATCGAAGACGGCCTTGATAGCCGCGTGAATGGAAGGCGGAAATACCTTTCGGTAGAGCTCGGCACGCCTCAGCGCAAGAAATGGATCGTATCCGGCGAAAAGTTCATCCCCGCCGTCGCCTCCCAGAGCAACGGTAACCTGCTGTCGGGCAAATCCACTTACAAGATATGTTGGCAGCAATGAACTGTCTCCCATCGGCTCATCCAGCCTGTTCAGGCAATCGCTGATTACCTCTCGAGCGCGGTCGATTGATAACGTTTCAATCTGATGATCCGTTTTGAATTTCGAACTCACCCGCCGTCCAAAGCTTGTCTCATCGAAAGTTTTCTCGTAAAAGCCGACACTGAATGTTTTCAGTTTTCCGTCACCAATATGCCGCGATGCCAATGCGGTTACGGCCGATGAATCGATTCCACCGCTGAGGAACACACCCACGGGGACGTCGGCGATCAGTCTCCGTTTGATGGCACGATCAAGTAGCTCGCGAATGCGCTGGCCCCATTCCTCCTCCGGCTTGCGCGGGATGGTGGCAAACGGTTCAAGAAGAAGGTCCCAATATTTTTCAACGCGACATTCGAAAGAGCGAACATCAACCGAGAGTGAGCAACCAGCCGGGAGCTTTATTGCACCTTCGTAGATCGACAAAGGTGACGGAAGGTATCCGTAAGCGAAATATTTCTGCAGTGCCCGACCGGAAACATTTTTGGAAACACTCGGATGTCGAACGAGTGATGTGAGTTCAGAGGCGAAGACAACGGCTTCCTTCGTCCGCGCGTAGTAAAAGGGTTTTTCCCCGAACCGATCGCGACTACAAAAAAGTATGCCACGGCTCACATCGTAAATCGCGAATGCCCACATGCCGTTGAGATGTTCCGGCAATTCAGCTCCCCATTCGCGATAACCCAGAAGAAGCACTTCCGTATCGGAGTGGTCCGTCTGGAATTTGTGGCCGAGTTTTTCCAGCTCGTCGCGTAGTTCGCGATGATTATATATTTCGCCATTAAAAACGATCACCAACTGACCATCCACCGTCACCATCGGCTGATGCCCGCCGGGAAGATCGACAACCGATAAGCGTCGACTGGCTAGTTGAATGGGAGGTGTGGCGGAACTCCAACTTCCAGAATCATCCGGCCCGCGGTGCCGAAGAAGCGCTGACATTCGGCTGAGGTCCTCCGTCGAGCCGGCGCCGATGAAGCCACAAATACCACACATAGTCCGGCAGACCGCCGCTAACCTACTGTCTGCGCGCGGCCGTGTCGGGTAACCCGATCTCAGAGGAAGCGGGCAGTTCGGCCGCGCTTATGGCCGAGATCGTATAAGTTGTTTTCTGCTGCGATTCATAATAGGTGCGCACCAACAACTCAGCCAGCAGTCCCATCAGGAAACACATCGCGCCCGTAATCATGGCCATGACGAACAGCAGAGGCAGCGGCGTTTCTATAAAGGATTTATTGCCGAGAAATTTGTAGTAGATGGCCGCGCCTCCCGCAACGACTCCGATACCGATACTAAGCAGACCGACGCTCCCAAAGACATACATCGGTCGTTGACCAAAGCGATGAAGGAAAACAACCACCAGCAAATCAAGGATGACTTTTGGAATTCGCTCCAGCCCATATTTGGAAACACCGCGGTATCGAGGACGATGTTTCACCGGCACCTCTGTCAGTCGCGCACCGTTCCAGTAGGCGTAGATCGGAATGAAGCGATGCATCTCTCCATACAGTTGTATCCCTTCAAGCGCGCTCCGACGGTACGCCTTCAACGAACATCCATAGTCGTGCAGATGCACCCCCGAGACGATGGAGATGAGTTTGTTGGCAAGCCGGCTGAGCAAATTTCTGCGAATCCGGGCGTCCTGGCGGTTCATTCTCCATCCGGAAACGACGTCGAAGCCTTCGTTGAGCTTCGCGAGAAGTGGAGCAATGTCCGCCGGATCGTTCTGAAGATCTCCATCCATCGAAATCAAGACTTCCCCACGCGCAAAACGGAACCCTGCCATCAGCGCCGCTGTCTGGCCCGAGTTTCTGCGCAGGCGTACGACTCGAAGTTGGAGATTGGTCATCCCCCGAAGCGCACTCGCGGTCTCATCGGTGCTTCCGTCGTCCACGACAACGATCTCATAATTCAGGCCGAGCGCGTCGAGAGTTTGACTGAGGGCAGGGAGCAGCACGGTTAAACTCTCTGCCTCGTTATAGACGGGCAAAATTATGGAAATCAGCTCGCGCGCCACGATGAAAGGGACTCGTACTCCTGGCTGTCTGTCGAGCAAATTCCGTGTCATTGGTTTATAACGCGTTTCAGGATAGAACTATCTTCGCCTCCGAAAATGTGAATGATCGTCTCAGACGAGGATGTGTGATGATTCCCGTTAACGGCACTTTTTGGGTGAATGTACCGTCGAGATTTCCAGGCTTCAGGCCAATTCTTTTGAATTGTTGTGTAGTGTAGTTGACCGATAGACTTTCACCTCTCGTGCTTGGAAGTCGGCCCTCGAAATCGTCAGATGCAAGGACTTGGACGTGGCGAAGCATATCCGCAGCAGAAATAGCATCGAGCTTAGCGCGCGGTGGAAGTTCGATTTCAACAGCCGCATAGGAAGTCGAAGCCAGGACCGCCGAAAAGGAAACCAGACTTAGCCTCAGGCAAAACATCGGAGCTTTAGGGGAAACGGTGCCTTTTCGGTCATAAGACCTGAACTGCTCGCCTTCGCTAGGGCTGATGCGAGAGCTGCTGCTCAACTTTGTGCACGAAGTCGTCTAGCAAACGATTGAACTGCTCCGGCTGATCGATAAATACCGCGTGGCCAGCGTCGGCCACGACCTCCAAGCATACGTTTGGGCTCGCCTGAGCATTTCTCTTTGAGCGGCGAGTTCTCCGAATTCCACCGAGGAAACAACGAGCGTTGGTTTGGACATTTTCTTCGCCACGGGGCGTGGGTCGACCGTAAGCACGCCGGCAACGAGCATAATCACTCCGAGACTAGTCGGGTTGCGCAGGCACCGAAAACCGGGCAGGCGTGGCCATGAAACTCACGCAGGTGAGCGCTGTCCGGGATGCCGGAGTCGGAGCGATTCCCGAGCCGCCCACCGTCTCCAACTCAGTTCTCGGTGGTATTTGCCTTTGCGCACTGAGAGCGGGCCAACTGCTGCACCGTTGACCGGCTGGTTCGAAGGCCTGCTCAGGGATCGACCTTTACTGACAGTTTTCCGGCGAAGACGAGAACCTTTGTCTCTCGCCTTTTCAACAGAACGTTTTTACGCGGCGCTACCGACTCGCGCAGAACTTGACTTTCTAATGCTTGTGGAATTTTTCAATATCCAATGAGACGCGGCTGACTGTGATCTCCCACAAATACAAATGCATTTTCGTTGAGGTGCCCAAGACTGGCTCGACCAGCGTCCGGGCAATTTTGGGGAAACCATGGAAGCCTCACTTGGATCTTTGGCAGATTAAAAATCATATGGAGAATTATTGGACGCATGTGGGCGGGCGAACGAACCGGATGCTGGAAGTTCTTTATCTTACGCTGCCAAAGCAGCACAGAAACAACGCCGGGCGTAAGCAATTCGAGACCTACTTCAAGTTCGGTTTCGTTCGCAACCCCTGGGACCGCATCGTTTCGCTTTATGAGCGCAAGGAAGTGGGGCAGCTCAGAGACAAAATGACGTTCGAGCAGTTTGTCGATTGGATCCAATATAGCAGCGCCACGTGCATCCATTCGGCACCACATCGCTACCAGCTCGATTGGTTTGTCGATCATAACGGAAATGTGCTCGCCGATTTCATCGGTAAGTTTGAGCGACTCGACGAGGATTGGGCTTTTCTGGCGAAGAAACTCGGGATCAATGCAGCGTTGCCCCACTGGCGAGCCAATCCTCGGGAGCGACATTACACCGAATATTATGACGCACGAACGCGTGAAGTGATCGCGAATAGGTTTAGAATCGACATCGAACGGTTCGGCTATAACTTCGGGAAATAGAAAAGGCGATCGCCTTAAGGAGTAGCAACTCAAACGATGCCGCCCGCCAAGGTTTGTCCGCCGGAACGTTTGCAGAAGAGACCTCTGCCTGCGATCCGCATTCGTCCTGACGATGTGTTTATTGTCTCCTATCCGAGATCGGGCAATACGTGGGTCCGTTTTCTCATGGCGAACTTGTTAGCTCCCGATGAGAAGATCACTTTCCGCAACATCGAGAACTACGTTCCCAGCGTTTACAAGTCCGCCGACGTTCTAGATGCGCGTGAAGGCCGCCGATACATCAAATCTCATAACCCTTGCTATGAGCTATACCCAAAGCTCATCTACGTTTATCGCGACGGACGCGACGCACTGGTTTCCTACTACTACTACGCTACCGGAAAGAACGTGTTCTCTGGAACATTCGAAGACTTCATTTTCTCGCCTTTCGTTGAACAGTTCACATCTTGGAAAGACCACATCGCACGCGCTTGGGAGTTTGCCTCCAAATATCCAGACCGCATTTTGATCCTTCGCTACGAAGAAATGCTAATAAGTACGCTCTCTGCTCTCACCAGCATTTCCACGTTTCTTGGTCTGGCATGTGACTCTCGAGCCATTGCTGACGCAGCAACGAAAAGCTCCTTCGAATATTTGCAGAAGGTGGAGAAAGAAGCAGGAGGCGAAACACTTGGCAAGAAGTTCACCTTCTTTCGAACCGGCACGAGCAATCAATGGCGAGATCACTTTGGTCCGCAGTTGTATCAACAGTTTCTACGGCAAAACGAGCAAACGTTGCGCCGTTTGGGTTATCAGATCTAGCTAGGAACTTACGCGTTAGTGAAGGGCGTTGTTCTCTCATTCGATCCCCATTTGGAGATCGCAAACCTACTGGTCGAGACGTATAACCGATTGTGGCCTGATTGCCGTTTTCAATTTCGAATTCCATTCACCGATCGCAATCCAAGCTCAATTTTCCGCGCCCAAAACGTTGAGTTCATATCAACGTCGCCCGATATCCGCAGCACAGTGGAAAGTCTGTTGTGCGATCTGCCCGAACACGAGTTTGTATTCTGGTGCATCGACGATCGCTATCCGATCGAGATCTTCGAGCCGACGGTTCTTCGCGCAGTTCGAGACTTTGCTCCTCACGCAGGCAGCGACATTGATTCGATCAAGCTGACTGACCTCACGGTGGAGGGAATCATGGGAAAATTGGATACGAGACAAGGAATGGCAAATCGACGACCAATTTCGCTCCCGCGATGGCTAACGCGAAACTGGCGGCGGCAGCTTTCTCTTCGTCCCGATGCTCAGCGAGCGGAAAACGATAAGACGTGGCGGCAGCGCGAAGAAGGGGTGGCCAGAGAACCCGCGTTTCGCCTGGCCGATCAGCCTTTCTTTCGACAGCTCGGGCATCCAAAGAATGGATTTTACATGCCGCAATTCACCAAACCGGCATTTCTGAAACGATTTTTCCTCGCTCCAGCCCTGCCGTTAAAGTACAACATCCGCGAATTTCATCACTTCCTGCTCTCGACAAATCTTGAGCATAAATCTTATTTTCCGAATAAATTTCTGCTTTCGGTCGGCGAATCGACCTTCAGAGGTCGCTTAAGCATGGTTTGCTACGAACAGATGCTCAAGTTTGGCGTGGTGCCGCCAAAAATCGAAATCGTAAGAGACTACAAGATTTACTCCGATCGCGGTCTTGCCGGAATCATTGAACTCAATTCATAACCGAAGCATCATCGGAGGGTTCGCACCAACGGACCAGGATTCAAATTGCAGTGCCGTGGATGTAAATAGAATGTAGCGCTTTGATGAAGCTCGTTCGAATCTTTAGCTTCAATACGTCTGCCCGATCCAGCATGCGCCAAGCGGCCGATGTGTGTTCATCGAACGTGTGACCAATCCGCGCTGAAATTCCATGGACCTCTCGACCATTGCCAATTTGATCAATGCCATCGCGGTGACCGCTGGCGTCATTTTCGCAGCGGCACAAATCCGGCAGTACCGCCACCGGCGCCAGCGCGACGCCATGCTTGAGTTGGTGCGTTCGTTCCAGAGCCCGGCGTTTACTGCTGCCTTGCGTCGCGTCCTTTCCCTGCCCGATGGAGCCGACGCGGTAAAAATACGGGAAGTGCTCGGACCCGACGGCGAAGATGCGGTTTATTTAGTCTCGCTCACTTGGGAAAGCCTGGGTGTTCTAGTTTTTCGCCGCGAAGTGACGCTTGATTTGGTGGATGATTTTTTCAGTGGTCCACTTGTAATCTCGTGGCAGAAACTGAAAGTTTATTCCGAAGAATGGCGACGGACACTGAACCGGGACACTGGTAACGAATGGTTTCATTGGCTCGCGGAAAGAATGCTGGAGCGCGAAAAAACTTCGCCGCCGATTCCTGCATACGAAGCGCACCGCAATTGGCGTTGACCCCGTAGCGGCGGCCTATGACCGCCGGATCTAATCGGTGGATGGCCTTTTCATTGGATTGGCGTCTGACGCAGAAGCCTCTACAACAATTCGGGCTGGTTCCTGGAATAACTAAGCTTTCCATCCAAAATCCTGGCTGCGGAAGTAAAAGGATGCGGCTCGGTCTTACTGGCGTCGATGATGTGAATGACTTCCACACCATGTGCCTTCAAGTAATCGGCAATCAAACCGCGATGACATCTCCACCATACCGCTTCGGCGCACATGATTGCGGCCGCGCCATGGCGGTCTGCCATTTTTTGCAACCGTGCAATTCCACGGGCGAATTCCGCTGTTTCCATGTGGTCGGCGTAACCGCGAAATGATTCGTTGCGCCAAGC
>Ga0066709_100001717_pt1 | contig 14952 bp, 11 predicted proteins | sample GraSoiAngelo_158_FD_79665 | JGI IMG/M metagenome (GOLD analysis project Ga0066709, IMG submission 79665) | Grasslands soil microbial communities from the Angelo Coastal Reserve, California, USA - 14_1009_16_30cm | ecosystem: Environmental > Terrestrial > Soil > Grasslands | place: USA...
CGTGTATCGATTCGCGAGTGGCTCAAATGATATCGAAGTACAAAAAGGTCCCAGATGATCCGTCGATCCAGAAATGCATAGGTCTGTTGCGCGACGTCATTTCCGGAAAATGAGCAGTGATTGTCCAGGCTAAGGAGGCCACCGGTTGCGCAGGCCTCCAGATTCCTGTGGATTTAGGATGTGCTACGCCGAGCCCGGCCTTGCGAACAATGGTGTCGCATCCATAAAGATCTTCATCTCCGTCACGAGCCCCTGTTCATTGAACCGGAATAGATCGGCGCAGGGCAGCGTAATGGTCCGTCCATCTGTGGTGCCGTATGTGATATCGATCTCGCAGGCGACGACGCCACCACCGGCCTCCACCATGTTCTTCACATCAAAAGTGGCGCTCTTGATGAAATCCATGTGGCTGGAAGCGGCGGCCTGTTTGATCTGATCAATGCCGACAGCCGGTGGGAAATTGCCGAATTGGTAGGTCGCATCCTTGGCGAACAGCTTCATGGCTTCCGGAACGTTAAATGTTTCGAATATCTTCAGCAACCGTCGAACGGTATCGGAGTGACTCATTGCGGTTTCACCTTTCAGTTTTGCCTATGCGAATGCCGGAGTGGCATCCAGGTATGCGTGCAGCGATTTCACTAGGCCGTTCTCGATCCGGATAAAATCGAGGCACGGTACCCTCACAACCTTCCCGTCCTTGCGGTGATAGACGACATCCATTTCGGAAACACAGGTATTCCCCATTTGCCAGGTATGCTTGACGTCGTGCAGCACCCGCTCGAACATAGGCGTGATGCGGGCTCCGAACGCCTCAATATCCTTACGCCCGTAGACGGGGGGAAAATTCGCGATCTTGTACTCAGCATCTTCAGCAAAGCATTTCACGTACGATTGGACGTCGTTCCGATGCACAGCATCGAACAGCCGTTCAACGATTTCCACGCTCATTCCGATCCCCTTTTTTTATGTTCTGTAATGGAAGTTTACTCAAGAAGCTCCGATGAAACGGAGTTCACTTTACAGCGCAGCCGGAACACTAGCACCGACTCCGCTGGCCTGTCAATCAAGTCTCCGGCTCGCGACAATACGAACGATGAATTTCCGTATATAATTCGCGATTCATTCGGCCTAATGTCGGCAAATTACCGACGAAACTGCGATGAAGATAACTTTGCGTCGAAAGATTCTTTTCTACTCCAGTTCTCTGTTGATCGTTCTAATTATCGCCATGTTGGTTTTCGTAAATTACCAGGCGGAAGGATTCGTCAACGCGCGGATCACAAGTGAGCTTGAGGCCGGACGAGAGCGTATCCAGAAGGCGGAGGAGGAGCGAATTCAGACGCTCAAACTGACTGCGGGTCTGGTGGCATCGCTTCCGATTGTGAAAGCCGCGCTGGAAACCAGGCACGCCGCCACCATTCGCGATGTCCTGTCTGACTATTTGCATCAGATCCATTCCACCGACTTGTTTATTGCGCTGGACTCGATGGGCAATGTCGTGGCTCGCACCGACACGGTGGAACTGACGCCGGTACCTCCCGATTTCGAGATGGGAATTCTGAAAACGCCCGCCGGTACTTATTATGCGGCGAAGAGCACTTCCCAGCTGATTGGTGAGGTCTTCGGATACGTCATCGCCGGGGCGCGCATTGACGATAATTTCGCCCGCACGCTCCACGAAACGATCAATGATGATGTTGTTATCGTCGACAACGTGGTCCTTGGCTCCAGCCTTTCCCGCACAGCGGGGCTTCCGGCAAAAACGCGTGAAGGTTGGGAGGCGATTGCCGGTAAGGCAGGCCCACCCCGAATAATCGACATCGATAATGAGAAGTACGGTGCTGTTGCAACAGAATTAGCAGTCGAAGGTGGTCCAGGTCCTCTAGCCGTCATCATGCAGTCGCGGACTCGTGCGATAGCGCCATACCGCGGAATTCAGATCGGGCTTTTGGTGCTCGGTCTCGTAACGGCCATCGTGGGAATTGGCACTAGCGCTGTGTTGGCTCGCAATGTGACGTCACAGATCGAGAAGCTGGTGCAAGGCACTCGAGAGGTTGCGGCCGGCAATTTCGATTACCGTCTGGATCTCCGTTCAGCAGACGAAATCGGGGACCTCGCCGACTCATTCAATACGATGATTAGAGGCTTGCGAGAACGCGCAGATATGCAAAGGTTTGTCTCCTTGTCTACGGTGGAGATGATCCAATCCGCGCACAAGAAGGTCTCTGCCGGCGAAAAAGTCATTCTGACGATTTTCTTTTCAGATATGCGCGACTTCACTGCCATCACCGAGAACCGGCCTCCCGAGGAGATCGTCACGCTTCTCAACACGTGCCTCAGCCTTCAGGCGGAAAAGGTGAAAAAGTTTCACGGCGATATCGACAAGTACGTCGGGGACTGCGTTGTTGCTCTGTTTCAAGGTGACGATATGGTACTGAATGCCATTCGATGCGCTTTCGAGGCCCACCGGGCACTGGATGAATGGAATACTGCTAATCCCGGCGGTCTTCCGATTCATGTCGGCATCGGCATCGTGACCGGCGAAGTGATTCTCGGCAGCATCGGCAGCGAGGATCGGCTGGACTACACCATTATTGGTTCCAACGTCAATTTATGCGCCCGCCTCTGCTCCAAAGCCGGTCCCGGAGAGATACTACTCGCCGAGAGCACGTATTCGCGCGTGAAGGGGCTCGTCGCCGCCGAAAAAATCGACCCGATTCAGGTGAAAGGCTTCACCGATCCGATTCCGGTTTATCGAATGGGGAAGCTGTAGCGAGGCAGCTTACATTCCGCGCGATAAATGAGCAAAACCGGAGTGTTGCTGAAGGACAGACGCTTCGGGCACCGCGGAGCGGTGCGTGCACGCCCCCGGCGTGCCCTACAGAAGCTTAATTCTTTTTTGTATCGTAAGCGGCCTTCGGATAATCCTGACCGAACTTGTTCTTATGCGATGTTTCGACAAACTTGGATTCATCCAAAGTAACATCGGGCACTGCCGCACCCGAGACGGCGGCTGTCCACTCGACGCTCGATGGTTCGGCGCGCTCGGACCAAGCCGTGATGCGATAGCGGCCTGCAGGAAGATCCAGTCGATACATGCCGGAGGCGTCAGCTTCCGTGATGTACGAGGTCGGCACCACGAGAACAAAAGCACTCATCTGCGGGTGGATGTTACAAAACACGCGATATGTAGCCGGAGCCTTGAACACGCGATCCTTGGATGTGCCTGCTCGATACAGTCCTAGATCGAACGGGCCGGGCGTTGACAGCGTGAACACATTGTGAAAGATCGGATCGTTATTCGGGAAACTGACCGTCGAGCCGGCAGGTATCGCAAGCACATGAGGAACGAACGATTTGTTTCGCTGAATTAGCTTGAACTGTCCGGGTTGGATGCGGTTGCCGTCCAGCGCTTCCCCATAAACGATGGTCTGCACCGCCACGCCAGGAGCACGTCCGGTGAATCGAATCCGTCCAGTCACAGAGACGGCTTGGGCGGGAATTGACAGCAAGACGACGAGCGCAAGTGTTGCTATTACATGTTTCATGGTTCAAAAACTATACGCAAAACTCAGATTGAAATGGTTGTTCTTTCGGAGCCCCTCTGGAATCCATTTCGTCTGCAGTCGCTGGTATTCGAAGGCGCCTCGAAATTCCGGCGTGAAATTGTAGATGGTATTTGCGAAGAAGTTCGCATTGCGTGAAAGTGGAGCCGGATACTTTATTTGATCGAAAAGACGATCTGTCCCATAGCCTCCATTAAAACTGAGGCGCCTGGTTGCCGCGATTCGTGTTTCAACAAAGCCCCCCGTGGATTTCGCCATCTGCGCCAGCGATCCGCCGAAAGCACTCAGGTTACGCCCGACGAAGACCTCGCCGCCCATTCCAAATCGGCCTGCACTGAAGTCGAAATCCGCAGACGATGCCCAGCTTGGAACGACTCCTGTAATATAACGCTGCCGTCCGTAATGTCCCGAAACCCCGAATTCCCATTGCGGCTGCTCGTAGGGACCGGCGGGAGTAGCGCGCCATGAAATGCGGCTTTGCACGGCTGGCATGCGTGAACGCTCACCGGCGAGATTCAGAGGTACGAATTGGTAGGGGCCGCCGAAATCTCCGGCAACGGGTGAAAGGATTCCGCCAACGATCCGGATTTGACCAGCACTTCCGGAGCTGAATGTGCGTTCGCCACGGATTTGCGGCGCTCTCAAATACAGGTTGCCGGATCGGTAAAGGAGGGGGAAAGCCATACCCGCCAGCGAGGTCGGATTCTTCGGCGCGAGAATCATGTGATCCTGGCCAATCTCGATTGCGGATTTTTCTCCATCCAGCCGGACGTATCCGTAGAGCAGACGCGGAAGCGCTATCACCTGACCGGTTTGAAAATCCGGGATACCGCCGAAGAAATCCATGACCATGGTCCCATTCATCTTCATCCCACGGACTTCCGGTCCTTCGAGGAGCACGCCAATCCGGCTTTGACGCAGACTTGAATTGAAAGAACCGGGCTTGAAACCGGGCTGCTTTAAACCAGCGATGTTTGGGATATCCAACCAATTCGGCTCACCAGTGTTTAAGAATGTATTTGAAACAACAGTTCCGAAGACTTTCATCGGAAATTTGGAACTGCTTTCGATTTTCGTTTGTGCCTGTTCTTGAACCTGCGTTTGAAGCAGAGATACTTCATCCGCGATCGCAACCTCGGAACGGGTGCTTAGCTCGCGCTTCACCTCGTCCAATTCTTGCCGCAGGCGTTGTATTTCCGCCCGCATGGATCGCACCTCGTCCTCCAGAGTTTGAGCGGAAAGGGTTGGAACGGCAAAAAACAGAATGAAAAGAAGAACTGGAATCATCACACATCCTTTCTGGATTACCGTGCCACCGGGATCGCGGGTAAACACAAAGACACAAAGAAAGCTGTGAATGAATTAGGGCAGCCCCTTCTCACGAAGCGGGATGCCATTGATGACAATGGAATCGTGTTTCGCGGGAGGGGGCTGCCCCCAATTCATTCACAGCTTTCTTTGTGTCTTTGTGTTTACCCGCAGTCAGTCAGCAAACACTGGGGTGATATCCATGAAGATCTTCAAAGATTTCACCTTGCCGTCACGGATGCGGATCGTATCGCAGCAGGGCAGCGTAAAGCTTTTGCCATCGTGCCTGTCATATCTAACATTCATCTCGACGACGACGGTTTCCTGATCGACTTCCCAGATGTTTTCGATGTTGTGCACCACCTTTTTTACCTTTGCCAGAAATCCCTGGGAACTATTGATGATGCCCTGTGGCCCATACACGACAGGGAAATTGCCGAATTGATAATGCGCGTCGTCCGCATAGAACTTCACAAAATTATGGACATTCATGGATTCTCCGGCCTCAAACATGCGCCGGACCAGTTGGGTATTCGCGCCTTCGGGCTTTGGTGTTGTGGTCATGTTTTTACTCCTTTCGATTCACTTTCCCACGACGTTGTTGCCTTACTTATTCAGAGCTGTTTTGCGGGACCCTGGGGCAGCAAAGTCCGTATCATTATCTGCGTTGTACTTCGCACGCGCCTCATCGAACTTGGTTTTGATGTAGCGCGTCACCTGATTGAACTCCAGTTGTTCCCCATTGGGCCCCTTCGCATAAAACAGCGACCAGCCATGAAAATCGCCGAAGTCCAGATCCGAGTACCCTTCGATGAAGTACTCCGTGGCATTCCAGAATTTGTTCGCCGCGTATTTGAGAGGCAGATTCAATCGTTCTTCGTGAGAGCGGACGTGCACAACGCGGTTGCAGACCACGTTCATGATCCCTCGGCGCCGGCATTCCTCTTCAAGGTCGCGCGCAAAGACGTTGAGATCGACGTCGTCCTTCACATGAAACGAAATGTGTCCGGCGTTGCCAAACCCAACGCTGGTTGGAAGCTTCGGAAATGTGTTGGGAGCATTCTGGTCGAGCCGGGCATCCCGGAAGTGCAGCAACTCGACGCACGTATTCCCGAAAGAAATAAAACACACATCCAAGGCTTCCTTCGTACCGTCCCGGATGTCGGGAATACCTAGAGACCGCGAACTGGTGTTCTGCTGGACGGCGTCGATCTCTTCTTTCTGAAATAAGGTGTTGTACAGGACGTCTCCATAGAAGCCCGTGCCCAGAGCGGCGATGCGGCCTCCAAGCACGCCCACATAAAATTCAAGTGATTTGGCCATGTCATCGACCGTTACGCCGACGTGCTGCACGCCTTGCAGCACACGCCCGAGACCCGTGGATCCCTGGCTGCCCGAAAACTGAGAAGCGATGTCGTGTTTCATCGGTTGATGCTCCCATGTTGGCACAAGCGCCGGAGAACGGCTCGGCACTCATATGATTCGTCTGAAACGGCCCGGTCTGTGTAAAATGCCGCCCGATTATATCTGGAATGGCAACACACTAAAAGTGCGTACATGCCTCTGACACGAATCTGATTGTAGGGGCGGTCTATGCTGAAGTCCGTGACTCGGCTCGCAGCACCTCTCTGGCGCGGTTGACGGCCGTGGCGTCACCGAGAACAATCAGAGTTTGCCCTGGTTCGACCAGCCAGGAGTCGTCCGGATTGTATGTGAACCCCTCCTGCCCCTGAGCTCGTACGGCGACGACGAAAAGACCAAATTGCGAGCGGGGTTGTATATCCTCCAGTTTTCGGTTCGACCAAACTGATCCGTCGGTAATGTGCAACTCTTCAAACCGGTAAGTGGACTGATCGCGAAGCATTGTATCCAAAAACATCACCACCGAGGGCCGGACCAATTCCGAGACCAAGCGGAGGCCACCGATCGCTCCGGGATTGACAACGGCATCAGCGCCGGCGCGCTGAAGTCGCTCCGCCATTCCGGGTTCGATTTCTTTCGCCACGATCCGAATCGAAGGATTCAGCATGCGAATACTCAGCGTGGTGACAAGATTGTCTCGATCGTTGGCAAGCGCAATCGCCACACCGGAAGCCCGCTCAACGCCGGCGGCCTTCAGAATGGCGGTATCATCCGGCACGCCTTCCAAGATCGGGGCGTCAAATTTGGAGCGAAACTGGGCTACGACTTGCGGATCGGGTTCGATAACGACGAAGTCCCTCCGGATCCGAGACAGTTCTTCGATGATGCGGTAACCCGTCTCGCCAGCCCCGCACACAATGAAATGTCCTTGCATCGAATCGATCCGTCTTTGCATCCGCTTTTTCCAGAAATATTGATTCAGATCTCCTTCGACGATATACGCCGTCACGACTGACACGGCATACAGCGTCACACCCACTCCCACCAGAATTAGGACTAGAGTATAGGACCGCAGCAGCGCGCTATTCTTCGTATCGACAACCTCGCCGAAGCCGACTGTGGCGATGGTTATCACGGACATGTACAAGCAGTCCAGGAATGGCGTCTGCGGACTCAACACCTTGTAGCCGGCGGCGCCCACAACATATGAGCCCAGCAGCAAGGCAATACCGATCTGGAATCGCCGTTTCATGCACGATTACTTACTCTGCATGACCCACACACCGTTCCAATCCTCCCGTGGCGGAGAATTCTTCAGGTGTTCACAACGGTCGATATACATCTGCGAAACATAATCGCTGGGATTGAGCGATAACGCGTGTCGAAACGCTTTAATGGCCTCCGCCCAGCGCCTTTCGCGGTAGCACCTCAGGCCGTAACGGAAGTTGTTGAGAACCTCCATGCAATTCGGGAAGCTTTCATCCGAGTGGGAATCGAGGACTTCAAATATAGCCACCGGTTGATTTTTTCCTCTCATGATGACGCGATCGACTTCGCGGGTGCGGTATGTGCGCTTTAGTCTCTTCAACGTGTACTCGCTGATCAGCAAACGCGCGTGGTACTGTTTGCACGCGCTCTCCAGACGGGATGCCAGATTGACGCCGTCACCGATCACCGTATAGTCCATGCGCCGCGGCGACCCGATATTGCCGGAAACGATATTGTCGGTGTTGACGCCGATACCAATATCGATTGGTCTTCTGCCTTCTTTCGCCCGCCGGACATTGTATGCCTCTAATTCATGAAGCATGTGCAGGGCGGCGAGCACCGCGCGATCTTCGTCATCTTCGTGCGCCATCGGCATACCGAACACGGCCATGATGGCGTCGCCGATGAATTTATCGAGCATGCCGCCTTCGTATTGAATGCAATCCACCATGATCGTGAAGTATTCGTTCAGCAGACTTACGGTGGCTTGCGGACCAAGTTCTTCGGTCAACGTTGTGAAGCTGCGAATGTCAGAGAACAGCACGGATGCCATACCGCTTTGTCCGCCAAGAATTTCTGCTCCCGCCTGAAGCACTTTTTCCGCGACAGAAGGATGCATGTAGCGCGCCATTGTCGTCTTCAGCCGCTTTTCACTGGTGATGTCCTCCATCATGACCAATGAGCCCAGCTTCTTTTGCTGGATGCTGATTAGCGGAAGGACGGTGACGTTCGCAGATATTTTTTCATCGCCAAATGTCAGTTCTGCATCCATCGTCACGTCTTGAATCTGCTTCTGGCCGGCAAGCTCGATCTTTTCGGCCACCCATTTGTTGGTGCCCCCAAAAACCTCCGAGGCGCTACGCTGAAGAATATCCTGCGGCTGAAGTTTCATCATGTTCAGCCCTGCAGCGTTACACGTGACGATGGTGCCATGCTCGTTCAGAGTGATAACGCCAGTCGACATACTTTCCAGAATGCTGTCGTTATAGTTCTTCATATTCTGAACATCGTCGAAGAGCTTGGCGTTTTCGAGCGAGATGGCGATCTGTGAAGTGAATGCTTTTAAGCGCGCTTCGTCTTCTTCGGTAAACGTGCCGCCGCGCTTATTCAGGACTTGCGTTACGCCGATTGTTTTCCCATCTTTGTTGATGACCGGGACACAGAGGATCGATCGAGTGAAGAAGCCTGTCGCCCTGTCGACGGAAGGATTGAATCGAAGATCAGCGTATGCGTGCGGAATGTTCACGCTTTGAACGGATTTGAACACCGTTCCGGCAATTCCCTTGTGGTTGGGAAAGCGGATTTGCGTTGCACCAAGGCCCTCGCCGACTTCGGTGTACAAGTCGTTCGTCTTTTCGTCGTTGAGGAAGAGCGTCGAGCGTTCGGCGTTCAGCATTTTCGTGATGGTGCCGATTAGCTTCTGGAGCAGCGGGCCGAGCTTGATTTCGGTGGAAACTTCCGACACGACCCTCAACAATTCCAGCTGCTCCTGGCGGTCGCGTTCGATTTCCTCGGCAACCCGGCGGCTTTCAAGCGCAACAGCGGCTTGCCTCACTAACGCTTCGAGCACATCACGATCTTCTTGACTGAATTCTCCCTCGGTTTTGTTCAGGAGCTCGGCCACGCCGATCACCTGACCTTTAAGAGTTCGTAACGGAACGCATAAGAGGCTCTTGGTCACATAACCAGTTTTCTTGTCAATCTCGGCATTAAACCGCTCGTCGGCATAAGCATCGGGGACGATCGCCGCCTGTCCTGTGGTGAAGACGTGGCCCGCCACGCCGAGGTGGTTCAACATTCGGATTTCGCGAGTGACTTTGCCGACCGTAACGCGCGTGTACAGCTCCCCCGCACGGGAGTCGTTCAGGAACACGGATGCTTGTTCGGCCTTGATGACCGACGCCGTATATCGAGCAAGCACATCGAATGCTTCGGCAAGATCGCCGGCGACGGCAATGTTGTTGGACACCTCGAGCAGAAGCTCCGACAGCCCGGCGCGCGGCCGCCGCGGTTTCTGCTGAACGGCGCGTTCTTTTACCACTTTCATCCTACTTCCCCAACTTCCCACGGAGCGCAGTGATCGTTTCGTGCAGTTCTGCTAACTCGTGTTCGTGCTGCAGGCGCACATTTTGCATCCTTTCTTCGTGTTCCGCTTCTCGCAATTCCAATTGATCTCTCAATTCGACAATGCTCTCACGCAACTGTCGGATTTCGGCATTGGCGTCAGCCACGGCTTGCTGGATCTGCACGCCTTTTTCATGGTGAAGGCTTTCCAATTCTTTACGCAATGCGATGATCGTCTCTTTCAGCAGCTTGGTCTCGAGATCAGACACCATTTCCCCTTCTTTGCGATTTGAAGGCTACGCAAAGAAGCGGAAAAAATCAACGCGAGGTTAGAAAGAAACCCGGAAGATGAGCTGGACCTGGCGCGAAGTGTCGTTTACCGGGGATAGAACCGGCAGCCCCGATGAGGACGCGGCACGGCCGTATTGGGCGATGCCGAAGTTGCGGTTTGCGATACTTGCCACCGGAACGTTCAGGTTCGCATGATTCAGAAAGTTAAATGCGTCGGCGCGAAACGTCGCTCGGCCGGATTCCCCCAGCCAAGGAACCGGGAACGACCGGCCTACCGAGATATCGATGTTGTAAAAACCGGGCCCGTAAAACGCGTTTCGGCCCGTATTGCCGACTTGGCCCGTCGCCGGAATAGCGAATGCGGCCGGATTGAGATAACGTTTGCCCCCGGCTACGGGCGTTCCGGCCCCTGCATACAGGACGGCAGGGTTCACCAGGTCCGCACGCTGATTGAGGATGCCGGACCCGCTTGGCGCGGTCGCGAACACCGTAAAGGGAAGTCCCGACCGGAACGCCGCCAATTGCGAGAACTTCCAGTCCCGAAACAGGTAGCTCAACTTCCGTGCGCGCCAACGCGGCAGGTCCAAAATGGAGAAGAATACTAGATTGTGCCGCTGATCGAAATCAGCGCTTCCCCGATCGCCGCGGCCGTCAAACTCACGCGTGAACGCGGAAATCACGGGACTAGCAACCGAAGCCGTGACTCGAGTCGGATTCAGGTTGAAATAATCGCCGCGCAGAGCATCGCTCTGATTATCGATCACATGACCCAGCGTATACGCGGTTTGAAATTGGGCCCATCCCGCCCGATAACGCGCCATGACCGAAACTGCGTTGTACGATGAGCCTCCCTGATTTGCGCGATACCAAATGGGTCCGATCGGCGCGTTATTGCTTCGATTGACGATGTCCGTCGTGATCAGCTTCCGTCCAAGAGATCCCAAGTAGTTCACCTCAACCGTCCACTGGTTCGTCAATGCCTGTTGAATACCAAAAAAATGGCTCTGCACGTACGGAGTACGCAGGCCGGGCTGGAACATTGTGGTCGGCGCACGCGCCGATTGCGTGACCGGATCGGCGAAACGAGTCACCAGAGGTTGACCCTGAAACATCGGCAGAACGCTGGCGACCGGGGAAAGATAATTGATTGTGAGGCCGGCAGTGGAAAAAGCTCCGGGCAGCACGAAGTTATTATTCCGGACGTTTTGCCACACGTTGTCGAACATCCGGTCGTAAAACACGCCGTAAGCGCCTCGGACCACCGTACGGGCCATAAACCGCGGGTTGTACGAAAACCCAACTCGCGGTCCCCAGTTATTCCGATCCGCGGCATAGACGGGCTCGTCGCCACGATCGGGCCGCAATTGGGCCATGGCCAAGCGTTCGGCCAAGCTCGCTCCCGTTCCAAGCTGCACCAGGGCGTCCTTTACGGGTCCAACATTATGCGGATTGCCGTAGAAGTCATACCGTAGGCCGAAGTTCAACGTCAGATGCGGCGTTATTTTGAATGTGTCCTGAGCAAACAAAAAGAATTCACGCAGCCGGTACTCTCGATCGAATCGAGGCTGAACCAAATTCGGCAACGCCAAGCGATCCAGCGAAGTGCGAAAGAGACTTGGCCGGTCGGCTGCGAAATCGGCCGCGGTTGCGAATTGGTACAGTCCGTTTTCCTCGGCGGTAAGAACTCCGCTGATGTTCCGGTCCAGAAAGCCGCCGCCACCGGTAACGACATGCCGCCCTCGCATCCATGTCAGATTATCCAGACCTTGCCAGCTCCGAACACGGTGCTTAAATTGAGCCTCGATAAAATTTCCGCCGGGAAGAGCAGTTCCGTCGGCGGACAAAAGCAGTGGAATATCGGCGTGCGGCCTTGCCAAGTCGACATCGTGGAGAACGCCCCCGAATCTGAGCTCGTTTACGATGCCTCGGCGCAATGAGCTCTGCAGTGCAATGGCGTGGCTGTACGTCCTTTCATCAATTCCGTAGACAAAGTCTTTGTAAGGAAACCATGTATCGGAGACGCTTGACAGCGCAAAATCGGGCCGCCGCGTGTCGGTAACCGCCAGTCTGGCCATTAGGCGATGAGTCCCGCCGGAGAACAGGCGATCGGCTCGGGCCAAGCCGATGGAGCGATCGATCGGGACGGGCGTAGAGAACGCGGCGATCGCTGTAAGGCCCGGACCGCTAACCGGTGGCGGCGGGAACTCGCTCAACAGCTTCCGAGCGATGCTGTCCGGCGCCGCAGCGGCGATGAGGTTTGGGGTTGGCAATCTATAATTTTTCGGAGGGAGACTGCTTCGGCTGCGAAAGAAGTCATAATTGGCCGATATAAAAAGAACGTCGCGCCGGATGGGCCCGCCAATGCGGAATCCAGACTCTATCTGTTTGAGAGGTGTCCGTCTCAAGCCGGTTCGATTTGATTGAAAATCGTTGGCATTCAGAACATCGTTCATGACATCGGTGTACGCCAAACCATGCCATCCGTTCGTTCCGGAAGCCGTTATGGCGTTGGCCAGATAGCCCGAGGCGCCGCCATACTCAGCAGAGAAGTTGTTCGTCGATACACGGTATTCCTGGATGGCCTCGGGCGGAATGGGGCTAAGCGGTCCGGTCACAAGGTAGTTGTTGCTCTCGATCCCGTCTAGAAGGAAACTCGACGCCGAAGGACGCTGGCCGTTCGCCGACAGCCCGAGGCTGCGCGCCGTCGTCGAATCTGCGGTTACACCGGGTTGCGTGACGAGCATGGTGTACACGTCTCGGCCGGCGAGCGGCAAATCAACGATCTGCTGCGCATCGACCACTTGCGATACGGTCGATTGCAATGGAGCGATTCGCCCTCGCTGCGCTTCAAACGAACCCGTCCGATTAGTATCAACGTCCGGGCCGTAGAAGGTTACGATCGTCTTTGTCCCGGGGAGAAAAACGCTCCTGTATTGGCCCGTTTCCCAAACGTCGCTGAGCGGCCGCAACAGAAAATTGAGATCCAGCCGGGCCGCCACGGGGAGCACCAGTTCATCGAGCTGCTGACTCTGATAATTTGGCGCGCTGACACGGATGGTGTAAGAAGCTGGTGAAAGCAGCGGGAGATAATAGTAGCCGCCGCTATCACTCTGAGCCGTGCCCGTGTCGCCCGCCGCCGTGCTCGAGTAAACAACCGATGCTCCGGCCACGGGCTGACCTGTTTGGGAATCGAGGAGGCGACCCGAGATCAGCCCCTGCGTTGTCTGCGCCAGCGTGCAAAAACTGCAAGCGAGCACAGCCAGGACAAACTGAATGGAGTATGCTTTTCTCACCTACGCAAAACGGACAAAACTGCCCGTTAGAAATTTGGCTTCGCCTAGGGCAGCTCCAGCCCACACGGAAATTCCGATTCGTCGCCCAAATCACAGGAAAAACCCGTCCGGTCGGTCAGTGTGGCCGGATTGTTCCGGACGTACACATAGCGGTTCAGCGATTGCGGTGATGTATCAAAACCAGCGAACGGGTCCGACGAAATGAACCTTCCGAGGCTTGGGTCATAGTATCTCGCTCTGTAGAAATACAAGCCCGTACCGGGATCCAGCGCTTCGCCGGTGTACTGAAATTTATTAAGTGTTCCAATTTGCGGCGGCGGAAGGTCCTCCAGCAACGTCCCGAACACGTCGTACACATACCGCTGAAAAAGACTGCCGCTTGTGTTCGTCAGCCCGACAACGCTGAACTGTCCATCGTAATGGTAGTAAAACTGAAAATTCGGACTTGTTTCGGAGATCAGGCCGCGGCCGCGAACGTATGCGATGTTGCCGTTCGGACCACTTTCCTGGAGCACGGTCGTGAAACCCGTCGAAACATCGTTCAGGTATGTGTATCTTCCCGAATCGACGGTCTGCTGAATACGGTTGCCGTCGCCGTCATAGGCGAAAGCGCTGCTCGATCCGCCACCGGTAACTGAGATGAGCCGGCCGGCCGCATTGTAGGTGTAGGTCAGCGTAGTTGCGCCGGATACGCGCAGAATGAGATTTCCGTCGCGATCGTAGCTGAATGCTGTGGCCCCGGCCGTCAGGAGGTGGTCGTCGGTGTCATATGTGTAATAGGAAGACGTTTTTGGCGTGATGATTGACACCCGGTTTCCAACCGGATCATAAGCATAAGTCGTCGCCTTATCACTTACGATCGCACTTAGAATCCGGTAAAGGTTATCGTAGCTGTAGCTGGTTACTGTCCCGTTTGTATCCGTTACGGACCGGCGGTTACCAACATTGTCCAGGACGTACGAGAAGCTCGAAGTCGGATCCGGAGCGCCGCGATAGAAGTTCTGTACTCGCGTCAAACGGCCCGCGCCATCGTAGGTAAACTGCAGTCCCGCGCTATTCGGATAGGCGATACTCACGACTCGACTCGCGCTGTCGTAAGCGTACGTCGTCACCTGGCCATTGAAATCGGCCACAGCCTTCAGCCGGTTTAGAGCATCGTAAGCATATGAAAGTACATTGCCATCGGGATACGTAACTGAGGTTCTGTTATCATTTGCATCGTACGTGTACGACACATTGCGGTTGCCTGGAAAGGTGACTGATGTCATTCGGCTGAGCGCATCGTAGACGTACGTTGTCGTGCCGCTCGGGTCAGTCATCGACAGACGGTTCCCATCGCCGTCGTATGAATACCTGACGGTTTGAGGCTCAAGTCCGCCCGAATACGCCTTCGAAACTACGCGGTTGTAATTGTCGTATTGCAATGTTGTGGTCGCGCCGCTTGGCATCGTTTCAGAAGCCAAACGGCCGCCAGCGTCGTACGTGTATGTTGTAATGCGCCCGAGCGGATCTGTCATTCCCACGATTCGGTTAGCGGCGTTATATCCATAGGAGGTCGTATTCGAGAGTGCATTGGTAAA
>Ga0066709_100001718_pt1 | contig 14949 bp, 12 predicted proteins | sample GraSoiAngelo_158_FD_79665 | JGI IMG/M metagenome (GOLD analysis project Ga0066709, IMG submission 79665) | Grasslands soil microbial communities from the Angelo Coastal Reserve, California, USA - 14_1009_16_30cm | ecosystem: Environmental > Terrestrial > Soil > Grasslands | place: USA...
ATTTCAAATTGCTCTACTCGGTTCTTCTTCCCTTCGCAGCGTTGGATATCTCCTGATAAAACAGATCCAACCGCATATCGTTCACGATGTTTGTCATTTGCCAGTTGCCCATCTCGGGTCCAAGTTGCATTTGGATCTGCTGGCGGATCTGCTCCTTCGGCGTGCCTGCCTTCACCAATTCGACGGCTTTCTTGCCGATGGCATCCATTCTTTTTTGGAATGTCATGACGTCGGCTTTCTTCAACGGATCGTTGCCATGGCCAGGAATCGCCGTATCGAAATCCAGCTTCAAAACCTGGGCTAAGGACTTCGACCAGCCGAGAATGCTTCCTCCATTCGGATAGTCGCAGTTCGGGCCGGCTGCCGTGAATTCATCGCCGAGGGAAACGACTTTCACGTCCGGGAAATACACGACGGTATCACCGGAAGTGTGACCGTTATCGAAGTGGTAGGCAATTGCTTCCGCTTTACCAAGCTTCACTTTCTTGTTCTTTGTGTATGTGAGTTTGGCGTCCGCAGGTTTGCCCTGCGCCGCCTCATAGCCTTTTCCGTTAGGGCCACCCACGTGCAGGTTTTTATTCAGGCCTTCATAGACGATGACCTGCGTCCCTGCCTTTTGGAACCGTTCAATGTTTCCGGCGTGGTCCTGATGAACGTGCGTCACGAACGCGTATTTCACAGGCTGCGGTGTCACGGTTTTAATCTGCGCCACGAGTTCGTTGTAGAACTGATCACCAAGATTCTTCGTATCAACGAGAATGACGCCTTGATCTGTCACGCGGACAGTGGAATTTCCGCCGCCGTTTATAACCATGTAAACGCCCGGCTTGACCTGTTTGATCATTTGCGGAGCTGGTGGTGCTTGTGCAGCGCCGCGTGCATCGCCGCCTCGGCCCTGGCCATCGCCGCGAGGGGCTGCCTGGCCATCACCACCCCGGCCTCGGCCTTCACCGCGCGCACCGCCGCGCCGCTGACCGTCCGCCGGCGGTTGCTGGCCCTGTCCCTGGGGAGCTTGTGCCATAGAAACAAGCGGTATTGCCGCCAAAGCGACAATCACCACAAGCAATACCATCAATTTTTTTTGCGACATTGGTCCTCCTGTATTGTAACGGCGCTCTTATGAGCGCCCACGGGCGGTTATAGACCGCCCCTCTGACTGCGCGGATTCTATCACTACTCGCCAATGATCTTAACGAGTACTCTCTTCTTCCGCCGTCCATCGAACTCGCCATAGAAGATCTGTTCCCACGGCCCGAAATCCAACTTACCGTTCGTGACCGCGACAACGACTTCGCGGCCCATGACTTGTCTTTTGATGTGCGCGTCGGCGTTATCTTCACCGGTCTCGTTGTGCCGGTATTGATTAGTCGGTTCGTGCGGCACGAGCCGTTCGAGAAAATTGTCGTAATCCTGTAGCAGGCCTCGCTCATCATCATTGATGTATACGCTTGCCGTGATGTGCATCGGGTTGACGAGGCAAAGGCCTTCTTTGATGCCGCTTCTTTTCAGTGCCGCTTCTACTTGCGGCGTGATGTTGATGTATGCGCGACGGCTCTTGGTCTCGAATGTCAGTTCTTCGCGATAGGATTTCATCTGGGTCTACGGAAACTTGGGGCTCACCCCCAGATTGCGGAAGATGAACGAATCGATATCCGCACTCTGCTCGATACTTTTCGTGGTGCTGCTGGCGCCGTGGCCGGAATTGGTGTCGATTCGAATCAGCACCGGGTTCCTGCCCGCCTGCGCGTGTTGGAGCGCGGCCGCGTATTTGAATGAGTGCGCCGGAACGACGCGGTCATCGTGATCGGCCGTTGTGATCAAAGTTGCAGGGTACTCACCCTGCCGCAGATTATGTATGGGCGAGTACGCGCGAAGCACCTTGAATTCGGCTTCGTTGTCACTGGATCCGTAATCCGCGATCCAGTTCCAGCCGATCGTGAACTTGTGGAATCGCAACATGTCCATAACGCCGGCCTGCTGAATGACAACTTTCACCAGGTCCGGCCGTTGATTCGCAACAGCACCGACGAGGAGTCCACCATTCGACGCACCCTCTATGGCCAGGCGCTGAGGTGATGTGTACTTGTTGGCAATGAGGTATTCGGCCGCGGCCATGAAATCATCAAAGACATTTTGCTTCTTCAGTTTCATGCCGGCTTTGTGCCACTCCTCGCCGTACTCGGCGCCGCCGCGGATGTTTGCTGACGCGTAGATCACGCCTTGCTCGAGCAGCGCAATCCGGGAGGCGCTGAACGTGGGAGCTACCGTGATGTTGAAGCCGCCATAACCGTATAGGACCGTCGGATTGTTTCCGTCGAGCTTCAACCCCTTTTTGTGAACGATGAACATCGGGACGCGAGTGCCGTCCTTGCTCGTGTAAAAGATCTCCTTGGTTTCGTAATCGTCCGCCCGGTAGCCGGCAATCTGCGGAGACCAGAACACGCTCGACCTGCGTGTCGCGATGTCGTATTTGTAGATCGAAGAAGGGACATTGAGGGAGTTGAACGTGTAGAAAATGAACTTGTCATCGTGCTTGCCATGAAATCCGGTTGCGGTGCCCGGGCCCGGCAGAGTGATTTCGTTTTCCAACTTTCCTGACAGGTCATACACGTAGGCGCGCGCAGTGACATCCTTCAGATATTTCGCGAAGATTTTTCCGCCTGCCGTTGCAGCATCTTCCAAAGGTTCCGGCTTTTCGGGCAGCACCGTACTCCAGCTCTTTTCCGACGGATTCTTCAGATCGAGAAGAACGACCTTCCAATTCGGCGCATCTTTGTTTGTCTTGATGAGGAACTTATCGCCGATATTGTCGACGACGTAGAATTCATCGTCCGTGATCTCTGGGATTATCGGCTCCCAGCGGTTTTCATTCGTTTGGGCTTCGCGCCTTTGGGCATCGCGCACAAAGACGGCGTTGCCCTTCTTACCCTTGCCCCGGTCCTCGATATAAAGAATCGCAAAGCGCTCGTCCTCGGTAGTCTCAACGGTATGGAAGCGTTGCGGGTTCGCTTTATCGGAATAAATCAGCTCGTCTTCAGACTGCGATGTGCCGATGCGATGGTAAAAAACCTTGTGATCGTCGTTTTGCGATGTCAGTTCATTTCCTTGTTTTGGCGCATTGTATCGGCTGTAGTAAAAGCCGTTTCCCTGCCAGGCCAGGTTTGAAACTTTCACCCAATTCAGAACGTCGTCGAGCACCTTCCGTGATAGCACCTCCATCACATGAACTTCTCTCCAATCCGAGCCACCGGAAGAAATGCCATACGCGAGATATTTGCCGTCTTTCGAGAGAGCAAAATCGGCAAGCTGCGACGTCCCATCCTTAGAGAACTTATTGGGATCGATCAGGACTTCGGGAGTGCCTTCGAGACCTTTCTGGATGTACAGCACGCTTTGATTCTGTAGGCCGGCGTTTTTCGTGAAGAAAAAGTATTCACCATTCCGAAACGGCGCGCTGTACCTCGGATAATTCACGAGTTGCTCGAGACGCGATTTGATCCTTCCTCGATAAGGAATCTTTTCCAGATAACCGAACGTTACCTTGTTCTGCTCTTCGACCCACGTTTTGGTATCGGGCGCATTCTCGTCTTCGAGCCAGCGATACGGATCTGGAACCTCTACCGCGAAATACGTATCGACATGATCCACGCGTTTCGTATTCGGGTAATCCAGCTTGTCAGCCGGTAGCGGCAGAAGGACGGGCGCTATGCCCAGTACTAGCAATGCGACGAACGCAATGCTGAAGTATGCATTGTTCATGCCGAAAGTGTACGCTGACCGGCTCGCGCGTGGATGGGAGAAATTTGCTTGACCCTTACCCGACTGCCAGGCCTGTCGCCGAATTGATTCCTTTGGCCACAAGCTTCCAATCGCCATTGGAACGGGTCAGGACGGCGGCAATCTGAGTAGTCGCTGATCCGTTCGAAGCGGGATCAAACCAGTGGCTGAAGTCCGAGGACGAGTCCATCTCCCTCAACGGCAGGGCGAGTCTTTCCGAATGTTCGCGCGTGCCAATCAGCAGAACGGAATCGTTCAGAAGTGCAGCTTCAGGCAAGAGGTACGCCGGTATGTTTGCGATGAGATCATTCGCCGTGTTCCAGCCGCGCGAGGCACGGTGCAGGATCGCAAGCGCATTGATGGAGATCCACTCTTTTAAAACCGAGAAACGCAGCTCGGGATTTTCACTCAGCACCGCTCGCCGAAAGCGGGAGTGATCCGTGTTTTCAGCCGGCTCTGTAGCCGGTACATGAGAATGGCTCTTAATCGGCGGCTCAGTAACAATTGTCTGAGGCTCAGTTTCAGGGGCCGGCACTGCCATTGCGGCCGGCTCAGTAACAGCTGGGGCTGGCTGCGGAAGCCTTGGCAGGCTTTCCTGGATGTTTTCGAGAATGGTCGCGAGTCGCTGTTGTTGTATGTCGATGTGATCGCGGAGCTTTTCGATCCCCGCGATTTGGGTTTCCGCAGCCGCGCTGATGGATGGGCTAATCTCCTCGTTGAGCTCAACAAGTTTGGCTTCGACCTGCAACACCACCTTGCGCAGCGCATATCGGTCCGACTCGATACGCCGGAGGCAAGTAATCAATTCAGGCTGGAGCTTTTGAAACTCTGCGACGGCTGCCACGGCGCACACAAATCTCTCTTGCAGCTCTGTGTATGACCTGTGCCTCTGTAAGATGAGGCCGACACAACAGCCACCGAGAACAACGATAACAGCCAGCGCCGCCAATTGCATATCGACCGGTATCCACATTTGTATCCATTAATCACCAAGAGAAGGACAACTATGGTCCATCTGGGTGATTTAGACGTCTGACCCCGAATTAGCCCGGGTATAATCCTGCCGATAAAAATTTGTAAGGGGGCGCTATGAGACTGCGGAAACTGATCGTTGTTCTAATCGCCAGTTTGGCATTGGTGCAGATTGCGAATGCGCAAGACCATTGGGTCACAACATGGGCTGCGGCTCCGCAGCAGCCCCGGGCCGGCGGACCACCGCCGGCGGCGCAGGCGCCGGGCGCTGCCGGACAGCGTGGACAAGGCGGCCCTGCAGCAGCTCCGGCTCCGACGTTGTTCAATGACCAGACGATTCGGATGATCGTTCACGCGAGCCTAGGCGGACGCCGCGCGCGCGTGACACTGTCGAATGCGTACGGCAACACGCCGCTGAGGGTCGGGGCCGCGCATGTTGCCATGCGAGGCAAGGAGTCCGCGATTGTTCAGAGTACCGATCGCACGCTTATGTTCAGCGGAAAGCCATCTGTCAGTATTCCGCAGGGGGCTCAGATGATCAGCGATCCGGTCGACCTGGATATTCCGCAACTGAGCGATCTCGCAATCAGTGTTTACGTTCCAGGCGAAAGCGGCCAGCTGACGACCCACGCAACTGGCCTGCACACGACCTATATCGCGAAAGGCAATGTCACGGCCGAGCCGGTGCTGAACGACACAATGAGTACACGTTCGTACTACTGGATCTCGGCGGTTGACGTAATGGCTCCGGCCGAGGCCGGAGCCATCGTGGCCTTCGGTGATTCCATCACCGATGGCGCCACTTCCACGAATGACGCCGACCGCAGCTGGCCGAGTGCGCTTGTCGCGCGAATTCTTACCGCGCCGGGCGCGCCGAAGCTCTCGGTTCTCAATCAAGGCATTTCCGGAAACCGCCTTCTCGCGGACGGGGCAGGTGTGAATGCGCTGGCGCGTTTCGATCGCGATGTGCTCGGAATGTCAGGCGTGAAGTGGCTGATGCTTATGGAGGGCATCAACGATATCGGCCAGACGACTAGCGCACGCGGAAATGCGCCGCCTCAGAATCCCGTAACCGCGGACGAGCTGATTGCCGCAATGAAGCAGATCGTCGAGCGCGCGCATGCGCACGGAATTAAAGTGATCGGTTGCACGCTGACGCCGTATGAAGGGGCCGGTTATTACAGCGAGAAAGGCGAGGAGGTGCGGCAAGCTGTGAATCGATGGATCCGCACTGCCGGTGCGTTTGACGCCGTTGCCGATTTCGAGAAGGCGACGCAGGATTCGGCGAATCCGAAAACGTTCAAGGCCACTTTCAATAACGGGGATCATCTGCATCCGAACGACGCGGGCTACAAAGCGATGGCCGATGCAATCGATCTGAAGATCTTCAACGCGAAGAAGTAGCGCACCGTAGCGGCGGTCTATGACCGCCGCTACAACGCTTCGCGGCTCTTTCTTGCTGGGGCTGGCCCCCAATACAGCCGGACCAGCCATAGCAACCCCGCCAATACTACAATCACGATCAGCCAACGGACCACCCACAACATAAAGGCCGCTGTGAGTGTCGGCCATACGAATTGAAACTGGCGAAGGCGGTCGAAGCGTTCCATCATCCAGTGCCAGGCCGTATGGGCAACCATCGTCGAGAGAATGATCGTGCCGATGCGCTCGGCCACGACACGACTGAACAGGAATTCAAGGGCAGGGATGAGCAGCAACAGCACCAGCAATTGGCCGAGTTCGACGCCGAGGTTGAACGACAACAACGACGTCAACAAGTGCGAACCCGCAAACTGCAGCGTCTGCCGCAAGGCGAAAGAGAATCCAAATCCGTGAACGAGGCCGAAGCCAAACGTGATCATCCATCGCCGGCCCGCATTGCTGCCGACAATGTTCTCCAACGCCATATACAGAATCGAGACCGCAATCAATGTTTCAATCAGCGGAGGAAACCACAGCGCCTCCGGTCCAAGATTAAAAGCCGAAGCGATCAGTGTGATCGAATGCGCAACCGTGAACGAAGTGACGATGGCCACCAGCGCGCGAAACCGCCGGAACGGAATGATCAGGCAAAACAGAAACAGCAGGTGATCGGTTCCTTCAAGAATATGAAAGAAACCAAGCTGCACAAACCGAAACGCGGCCTGGTGCCAGCGGGGGTCAAGCCGCACCAGTCCAGGGTCGCCCAGAAATTCGAACGCGCGAACAACCCCCGACGGCGGCATAAAACGCAAAACCGTAACAACGCGCAGGCCCAAGCGCTCAAAGGCCGGGTGAATCGCGAACTCCGAACGGTCCGACTGAATCGGATAGTCGAACAATACATCCAGCATCGCCTGATCCCAGTAAAGGTCGATGTTGTCGGGAAGCCGCGGGCTCGCAACGTGCGCGAGCGCCTGATCGTAAGACGCAAATGACTTATCCGACTCCAGGGAGACTCGAGCATCGGCGATGGTCGGTTTAGGTAATCGCGTGTCGCCTTCGTCGATTTCGGTGAAGTTTGAAATCCACTGCTCGGCAGCGTCACGAAGGTACTCGTCGACGCGTGGCATATCGAGATAGCCTGGCCCGCGTTTTGGAAATTCGATGTCGCGCATCGCCTTCAATGGAACGCGTATGAGAAAACGCAGCGTTCGGCCTTCGGGCTTGAGGAATGCCTGCACGGTGATATCGGCCGGTATGTCGTGCGCCAGCGTTTGTAGACATGCAGACAGAAAGACAAAGAGAAACAGGAAGCCAGGTCGGACGGCTCTGTTTAACAACCATTTTACTTCCAGCTTCTGTGAAGAGATTTGTCGGCGAGCAGAAGTCCCCTCCTTGGCAAAGGAGGGGTGGATGCGCCCATGAAGAAAATGTCGCGAAGCCTTGGTGGTAACCATTTATGTGACGATGTTTTTCCAGTTCTTGATCAAATGCTCCGCAGTCCGCCATGCGAGAGCCTGAATCGTTTGCGTCGGATTGCGCGCCCCGCTGGTGCCCATAACGGACCCGCCCAGTATGCCAAGGTTCGGCGCCTCGTGAGAGAAGCCCCATTTATTGACCACATTCGTCTCGATATTGTCGCCCATGCGCGTTCCGCCGTACGCGTGCGTCGAAGCCCCCATTGGTCCTGCGACGTTCCCGTTGCCATTGACCTCGATCGCGCCGGCTGCCCTGTACCACTGCTTCATCTTGTCTGCGATGAACGTTCCGATCTTTTGTTCATTCTCCTTGTATTGGGCAGTGATGCGAATCACAGGAATCCCCAGCGGGTCTTTTACTGTTGGATCGAGATCCAGATAATTGTCCTCGTACGGAAGCGTCGTTTTCTGGAGATAAGCCGTGTTCGAGCGATCTGCATTTTCCTTCACGACGGCTTTCCACTTCGAGCCCCAATTTGAGCCGCCTTGCATCCAGGCTTGCACGCCATTCACGGCAGCAATCGGCCGACGCTCGGTGTAAACGTAAAGATTTCCGCCGCCAATGAAATCGAAACCCGAGTGATCGAAATTATCATCCGCCCAATTATCAATGGCGATGCCCTGACCCGGTGTTCCATACCAGTTGTTGAGCTTGAAAGGGAAGAGCGCGCTCACCGCGCCGCCCTGATTGTGGCTGAAGTAATGTTTGCCGATTTGTCCGTGATTGTTCGACAGCCCATTTGGATAAGCTTTGGACTTCGACAGCAACAGCAGACGCACGTTCTCATAAAGGTAACTGGCCAGCAGGACCGCGTCGGCCGGTTGGAAGTATTCTTGCACACCCTTCAGATAATTCACGCCGGTGACTCTGCCGTTATTGTCAACCTCGATCGTTGTCACTCGCGCTTCGGTAACAACCGTGAATTTCCCGGCCTTTATCGCTTTTGGGATCGTGGTGACTGCGGTGGAACTCTTCGCGTTGATGTGACAGCCTGCGCCAATGCAATATCCGTGATACGCGCAGCCGGGCCGGCCGTTATAAGCTTTGCTGGTGATCGCGGCAGGCGCGACGAAAGGTTGCCAGCCGAGCGACTTTCCGGCAGCGATCATCTTTTCCATGTATCCACTGGTGCGGAGCGCAGGCATCGGATATTCACGCTTGCGCGGCCCTTCGAAGATGTTGCCGCGCTCATCTTTTTTGCCGCCGATGTTGCCCGCCCTGCCGGAAACGCCGATCTCGTATTCCACTTTGTCGTAAAACGTCTCGAGTTCTTCATAGGAGAGCGGTCAATCTTCCACGGTTGATCCTTTTGGAACCCGCGATGTGCCGTAATGCCGGATGGTTTGACTGCGAACTTTGAATTCCCACGGATTAAGCCGCCAGCTCTGCGCCATGTAGTGAACGGACGTGCCGCCCACCGCATTCATCATTGGGTGGTTCACTCGAGTAGCCATCTGTGAGGTAGTGGCTCTCATTGTGATTCCTTGCAGTTTCGTTTTCTGCGGTCCCGGCGGCCAAAGCCCGCGGTTGAGTTTCAGCTCATCGGGCGCCATGTCTCTTGTGTTCAGCCACGATCCCGCTTCAAGGCCAATGACCTCGAGTCCCGCTTGGGCGAGTGGAAGACATGCCACGCCGCCTGCCGCGCCAAGCCCTATGATGACAACATTCGTTTTCTCGAGATTCGTGGCCACGCTAGAACTCCCCTTTATTAAACATCGGGTAGTCGTACGCAGACTTGCGGCTCGGTTCCGGCTTCATGTCCATGCGTTGCAGGTTCGCCGGGACCACGACGCGCGCGCCCGGATAGCCAATGAGATCCCAACCGATGAAGTTCTCGTTTCCGCCGTAGAACGGATCGGAGAATGTGCCTTGAATCGTGTGGGTCCTAACAAGATTGAAGAATTGTCCTGAATCGCCGGTAAAGCCAGTCGCCCGATTGGCTTGCATCTCCGTCAGAACGGCGTCTTGGTCGGTCGCGGAAAGTTTTGCGAATAGCGCGCCTTTTGAGGATTGAGCGAAACTATCGACGGCGGCGAGCCCGGCGGCATATGCGGAACGCTGATTCTTCAGCGCCCCGGCAAGCGCACGGTCGATGAACCGATCCGCTCGCGCCTCGAGAGCGCCGGGGCCGTTCTCATCGGCGGGAATGATGCGCGCGATGATCGCTCGTAACGTTTCCGCTTCGGCCGGAGTGAGCGTAACGAGGGCATTGCCCACACCGGCAAGCCCCTGCGTTCGCGCCTGCGCCCGTGACGCAATTGGAGGGACCGCGGCCACGCCGATCATGACGCCGAGCTGCTTCAGCATCTCACGCCTGGACAGATGTTTGTTGGTCATATGGATGGTCTCCTGACGTGAGCAGCAACATAGGTTGCGGATGGGGAGATTTTCAAGAGGAAATCATTGCCGCAGCATGTGGCCCTCTGAGGAACTTGGAAATTGGACGAATCCTGCATCTCAAATCCGAAATCCGAAATCTCAGATTGGACCGGGCCTGAGCCCCCGCCATTGCCAGTCCAATTTAAGATTTCGGGATTTCGGATTTGAGATGCAGGATTTGTCCAATTTTAAATTTGCTCCCGCGTGAGTGCAGGATTAGTCGACTCCACCCTCTACAAGCTTCGCGTGGGGCTACATTCCCTCGCCCCTCTGCGGCGGCGCGTGATACGATGCTCGGTCACTCCAAGGAGTTCGTTCTTATCTATGCGTGAAGTGAGCTTGAATGAAGTTGCCGTGGAAGAAACGGCAGGATTAACTTCGGGGCGAGTTCTTCCTCTGCTCCTCATTATGTTTGTCGGGAGCGGTTGTTCCGCACTGATCTACGAAGTGGTTTGGTTTCAGCTGCTTGAGCTTGTGATTGGCTCCTCTACAGTTTCGCTCGGAATATTACTGGGAACGTTTATGGGCGGCATGTGCCTGGGTAGTCTCCTGTTTCCGCGAATCGTCTCGCGAAGACTTCACCCATTGCGCGTGTATGCGTTCATGGAATTGGGCATCGGCGCCATCGGTCTGCTGCTTCTGTTCGCAATGCCATTGATCAACGGCGTGTACACGGCATGGGCAGGATCAGGATTCATCGGCATGTTGCTGCGCGGGATCATTGCGGGCATCTGCCTGCTTCCGCCGACATTTCTGATGGGCGCGACGCTGCCCGCGATCTCGCGGTGGGTGGAGACAACTCCGCGTGGCGTTTCGTGGCTGGGCTTCTTCTATGGCGGGAACATCGGCGGGGCCGTGATCGGCAGTCTGCTCGCGGGTTTTTACCTGCTGCGCGTTCACGACATTTTGATCGCGACGTTTGTGGCAGTGGGATTGAATGCGGCCGTCGCACTGGTCAGCCTGGCTGTTTCCAAGTCGACATCGTACATGGCTGCCGACCAAACGGTTGACACGACTCTTGCTACGACTGCCTGGCCGGTCTACATTTCAATTGCGCTGTCCGGGTTGACAGCGCTTGCGTGTGAAGTCATTTGGACGCGAATTCTCTCCCTGCTTTACGGCGCCACGGTCTATACGTTCTCGCTGATTCTTGCCGTGTTCCTCCTTGGATTGGGCATCGGCAGTACACTGGGTTCCGCTCTCTCGCACCAGATGAAGCGGCCTAGGGTCGCGCTGGCTTGGTGCCAGGTGTTGCTTTGCGCGGCCATGGCGTGGGCAGCATACATGTTAACGGAATCCATTCCATGGTGGCCGGTCGATCCCTCAATCGCGAGCACCCCCGTGTTTACGTTGCAGCTGGATCTGGTGCGCACGCTCTGGGTCGTACTCCCTGCCGCCATTCTCTGGGGGGCGAGTTTCCCGTTGGCTCTAGCTTCGGTGGCATCTCGCGGACAAGATCCGGCGCGGCTCGTGGGCGGCGTTTACGCGGCGAACACGGTGGGGGCAATTGTGGGGTCGCTCGGAGCAAGTCTGCTTCTGGTCGCATGGATCGGAAGCCAGCATTCTCAACAGCTGCTCATCGTTCTTTCCGCAATTTCCGCGCTCTTTGCTGCGGGCGCCACAGCGTTCGGCGCTGAATCGGGCAAGAACCTCTCCAAATACGCTCTGGCTGTATCGATTTTGATCATCGCCGGCTATACAGAATTGCTGGCCGCAGTGGTTCATCCGCTGCCGGCCCGATTGGTCGAGTACGGCCGGTTTGCGACAGTCCGCGGCGCCTCAAACAAAACGGTGTATGTGGGTGAAGGCTTAACGGCGTCGGTGGCTGTTTCTGATTTGCCCGACGGCATACGTAACTATCACAATGCTGGAAAGGTTCAAGCGTCAAGTGATCCTGCCGACATGCGCCTGCAGCGCATGCTCGGCCATCTCACGACGTTGGTGGTCGACAACCCTCGCCGTGTGCTGGTGATCGGGTGCGGCGCGGGCGCCACGGCCGGCGCCGTCAGCATCGAACCACGACTGCAAAAGGAAACGATCGTCGAAATTGAGCCGCTCGTGCCCAAGGTCGTCTCGACGCATTTTGCGGAGCACAATTTCGATGTGATCCGGAATCCTAAAGTCGAAGTGCGCATCGATGACGGGCGTCACTACTTGCTGACATCGAGAGAAAAGTTCGACGGCATCACGTCCGATCCTCTCGATCCCTGGGTCAAAGGCGCAGCTGCGCTGTATACGCGGGAATTCTTCGAGATTGCGAAAAAGCATCTGAACCCAGGCGGTGTGGTCACACAGTTTGTGCAGCTCTATGAAAGCAACGAAGAGGCGGTGAAGAGCGAAATTGCGACGTTTTTTGAAGCTTTCCCAAACGGCATGGTCTTCGCGAATACGGTGAACGGGCAAGGCTACGACGTCGTCTTGTTTGGTCAGGTCGAGCCCACGACGATTGATGTCGACCAATTGCAGAAGCGGCTGGATACTCCGGAGTTCGCGAAGATGGCGCAGTCGCTGCGCGAAATTGGGATTTATTCCGCTCGTGATTTGGTGGCGACATATGCGGGTAGTGCAAAGGATTTGGAACCCTGGACTCGGGACGCTTTGATCAATCGCGACCGCAACCTCCGGTTGCAATATCTGGCCGGCATGTCACTGAATACATATAAGGCCGATCCCATCTATATCAGCATGGCTTCCCATGCAAAGTTTCCGGACGCGCTGTTTAAGGGTTCGCCGGAAACTCTCGCAGCACTCCGCGGCGCGATCCGATTCCCCACCGTTTCGGGACAATGACGTCGTTCGGCAGCCAAAGCATGGTGGCGCGCCTCCGGCGTGTCATTGTGAAGCGGCCCGAAGAAGCATTCCGTAGCCGGGACCACATTGAAAAACAGTGGAAGGATCTCGGCTACACCTGCCCGCCGGATTTGGCCCGGGCCGCGCGTCATCATCAGCAATTCGTGAATCTGATGAAAGAAGGCGGGGCCGAAGTCCTCTACCTTCCCGCCGACGATCGCACTGGACTGGATTCTTTGTACGTTCACGATCCCGTGTTGGTGACCGATCATGGCGTCGTGATCTTCCAGACCGGAAAGATCGCCCGCCGCGGAGAAGGACCGGCTTTTGCGGATACGCTCGAGAATTGGGACGTCCCTATCCTCGGAACCGTTGATGCCGCAGCAACTGCCGAAGCCGGCGATATGGTCTGGCTCGATCACGACACTCTGCTTGCGGGCCGCGGCTTCCGGACGAATGCGCTCGGTATCGAAAGACTTTCGGATCTACTGAGGCCGCTCGGCGTGACGGTGATTCCCGTTGAACTTCCATACTGGAACGGTCCCGGCGATGTGCTTCATCTCATGTCCTTCATCAGTCTGTTGGATGACGACCTTGCAGTTGTCTATCGCCGAATGCTTCCAGTCCCGCTCTTCGAATTGTTGACGGTTTGTGGAGTTCAGCTCGTCGATGTTCCTGAGGAAGAGTACGACACGCTCGGCTGCAACGTTCTGGCAGTCTCGCCTCGAAACGTAGTGATGGTCAGCGGCAATCCAATCACGCGCTCCCGCCTCCAAGCCGCAGGTTGCAACGTATCGCAATTCGACGGCGGCGAGATCTGCTTCCCCGGCGCCGGCGGCCCAACCTGCCTCACGCGGCCACTGCTGCGGGGGTAATTCACCGCGGCTGCACGCTATCGCGCTTGCGCTTCGCGCGCCAAGAAGCAGATTACGCGCTTCCCAAGCCCAAGTTCCTGCGAGAAACTGGAGCGGCTCGCAGTCGTATGCGCTCTCAGGGTGCGATCCGCATCGTTTTTACGATTCCAGGGGTACGCAAAAAACGTGTACCCTGGCGAATTTCCAAGCACGCCTCCGGCGTGCTTGCCGCGCAAAACCGGTAGGAGGTGCGATGCACGTTGAGCATATCGCGGTTGTCGGTGCCGGAGCCGTCGGCTGTTATTTCGGCGGAATGCTCGCGCGGGCCGGTGTGCCGGTGACGTTGATTGGGCGTGCGCAACACGTGGAGGCGATCAACCGTGATGGCCTGTTCGTGGAACGCAACGATTTTCAAACCTACGTTCAGCTCCAAGCGGATACACGAATCGAATCCGTTCGCAACGCGACAATCGTTCTGCTGTGTGTAAAAACGATCGATACCGAAACTGCTGCGGCCGCAATCGCGCCACACCTCGGCCGCGATACGCTTCTGGTCAGTTTTCAAAACGGTGTAGATAACGCGGAACGCATCCAGAACACCACGGGAATCAATGCCATTCCTGCAGTCGTATACGTCGCAGCTGAGATGAGCGGTCCCGGCCGCGTGAAGCACAATGGTCGCGGCGATATCGTCATCGGGAACGTGCCGCGGCTCTCAAGTCTGTTTACAGATGTCGGCATCCCGTGTCGTGTTTCCGACAACATTGCAGGCGAGCTGTGGACAAAGCTGGTCATGAATTGTGCGTACAACGCGATCTCTGCGGTCACAGGCTCACGTTATGCGTTCATCAAAGACAACCCGTTTAGCCGTGGCATCATGCGAAACCTGATCGCCGAAGTGGTCGAGGTCGGTTACGCGGCCGGCGTTAGACTCCCGAGCACTGAACAGTTATTCGATGCCGCGCTCACACTCGGAGACGCGATGGCAACCGCAATCTCATCGACCGCGCAGGACATCGCTCGCGGTCGCCTTACTGAGATCGATGCTTTGAACGGCTACGTTGCGAACCGTGGCAAAGAGCTCGGCATTCCGACGCCGGTCAACAGCACCTTGCATGCGCTCGTAAAGCTGCTGGAGAGCCCAGCAAGATAATTCCACACAATATGAAAACTATTACGCTCACTATTAAAGAAAATACGTTAAGGCGCATTGATGCAATTGTCGGCCGCACGGGCCGGTTCGGAGCAAATCGCTCGCAATTCATTCGCGATGCCA
>Ga0066709_100001720_pt1 | contig 14938 bp, 10 predicted proteins | sample GraSoiAngelo_158_FD_79665 | JGI IMG/M metagenome (GOLD analysis project Ga0066709, IMG submission 79665) | Grasslands soil microbial communities from the Angelo Coastal Reserve, California, USA - 14_1009_16_30cm | ecosystem: Environmental > Terrestrial > Soil > Grasslands | place: USA...
GCGCTGGCCCACAACGCGGCCGGCGTCATCGCCGGTCCGCTCGGCGTGGGCGGTGGCGGAGCGGGCGCGGCGGTCCCGTTCGCCTGGTCGGTGAGGCCCACGCGTGCGGCCGCGGCGGTGCCCAAACGTCGGCCGCGCCCGCCGCCATGGCCACCCGGGCCGTGAAAAATCATCATGTTCATTGGAGCAATGTCATTCTGAGGAGGAACCCGTGGGGCTCCGCTCGCAGGCTCGCTTCGCGCAGGGCAGGCGACGAAGGATCCGCTTCTCGTTGTAAGCGTCGGAGTTACGGATCCTTCGCGAGCTCAGGATGACACTCGATCTTCTCAGATTGAGGGTCAAGCGGTGGCCATTAAATCGGGTAGCCGCTCGGCCGTCATTTCGGCCGGGCCGTGCGCTGACGGCAGCGCGGCAACGATGGTGTACAGACGCTCCATCCACCCCGTGCCCTGACCGCGCGCGAAGCGCAGCTGATTGCTGCCGCGTTTGAGAGGCACACCCGCCTTGCGTGCCAGCTGATCCACGTTCAACGCTGGCAGCCGGTCGAATTTGATGATGAGCTCGTCGTGCGTCGCGGTGACCGCCTCGACGCCTGCCCCGGCTGCCCTGAGGCGCAAACTGGTCAGATACACCAGGTGCTGCGCTGCCTCGGGCAGCGATCCGAAGCGATCCTCGATCTCGGCCACCAGGCTGGCGAGCTGCGCATCGTCGTCGGTCGCCGAGAATCGCTGATACAAGCGCAGGCGAACCGGATCGTCAATGACGAATTCGGGCGGAATGAACGCGTTCAACGGCACGTCCAGCGACGGCCAGACGCGTTCGAAGGGAAGGCGCGCCTCGCCGTCATGGCGCGCTTTCAAGAGGTCAACCTGCTCCGCCAGCAGCTTCGTGTAGAGATCGAAGCCGACCGCGGCGATGTGCCCGCTCTGCGCCGAGCCCAGCAGGTTGCCGGCGCCGCGGATCTCGAGGTCTTTCATCGCGATGCGCATCCCCGCGCCCAGCTCGGTCGCCTCGAAGATGGTCTTCAACCGCTCCTGGGCGACTTCGCTCAGGCTCATGTCTTTGGCGTGCAGCAGATAGGCGTACGCGCGAGCCGCGCTACGACCCACCCGGCCTCGCAGCTGGTACAGCTGGGCGAGCCCGAAGCGGTGCGCGCTGTTGACGATGAGCGTGTTGGCGTTCGGAATGTCCAGTCCTGACTCGATGATCGTGGTGCACACCAGCACGTCGAAGTCGCCTTCGGCAAAGCCCAGCATGGTCTGCTCGAGCTGGTCTTCGGCCATCTGGCCGTGTCCTACCGCGATGCGCGCTTCAGGAACCAGCCGCCGCAGCCGATTGGCGATGGTTTCGATGCCTAGCACGCGGTTGTTGACGAAGTACACCTGCCCACCGCGGTCGATCTCACGCAGGATCGCCTCCTGCACGAGTCCATCGTCGTACTCGGCAACGTAGGTACGCACCGGCAGGCGCGCCTCAGGCGCCGTCTCGAGCACGCTCATGTCGCGCACGCCGACCAGGCCCATGTGCAGCGTGCGCGGGATCGGCGTAGCAGTCAGCGTGAGCACATCGACCTCTCGGCGCAGTTGCTTGAGCCGCTCTTTGTGGGCGACGCCGAAGCGCTGCTCTTCGTCGATCACCACCAGGCCGAGGTTCTTGAATTCGACATCGCGTTGCACCAACCGATGCGTGCCGATGCAGATGTCGATCGTCCCAGCGGCCAGACCGGCGATGATCTCGCGTTGCTCCTTGTCTGAGCGAAAGCGCGAAAGCATCTCGACCTTTACCGGGAAGGCGCCGAGGCGCTCCCTGAAGGTGTTGAAGTGCTGCTGCGCGAGCACCGTGGTCGGCACGAGCACGGCCACCTGACGACCGTCCTGAACCGCCTTGAAGGCCGCGCGCAGGGCCACCTCGGTCTTGCCGAAACCGACGTCGCCGACGAGCAGGCGGTCCATCGGCCGCGGCGACTCCATATCGGTCTTGACGTCGTGAATCGCCTCGACCTGATCTGGCGTCTCCTCGTACGGGAAGCTGCCCTCCAGCTCGAGCTGCCACGGGGTGTCGACGGGATACTCGTGGCCTTGCATGGCCGCGCGGGCGCCGTACAGCTCCATCAGCTCGCGGGCCAGGTCGCGCACCGATCGGCGCACCTTGGCCTTGGCGCGAATCCACTCGCCGCTGCCCAGGCGCGTCAGCGACGGCTCGGCGTCTCCGGCCCCGATATATCGCCCGACCCTGTCCGCCTGGGAGATCGGGACGTAGAGGTTGTCGCCTTCGGCATAGTGCAGCAGCAGGAACTCGGCGTGGCCGGGCAGCTCGAGGGTCGGTTCCTGGCCAGGCGTGGCTCCGACTGGGGTGCGAATCAGCCCGCCATAGCGCGCGATACCGTGGTCAACGTGCACCACCAGGTCGCCCAGCTGCAGATCGGCGATGAAGGATTCGCGCGCCGCGGTTGCGCGCTCTGTCGCCAGCCGACGGGTGGGCGCCGATCGGCGCTGCTTGGTCCAGCCGAAGATCTCGCTGTCCGTATACAGCGCCAGACCAAGCGCGTCGGAGACCCAGCCCTCGCGCAGCAGGCCATGGACCAGTTCCACCCTGCCGGGCGCCTGCGCGAGCGTTTCTCGAGGGGCCGCGTTGACGCCCTGTTCGCCGAGCAGCTCGCTAAGGCGGCTCGCCTGCTGACTCACGACGATCGTCGTCGAGCTCCCTCTCCCTCTGGGAGAGGGCTGGGCCTGCCCCGTGGAGCGCAGCGGAGCGCGGGGTGAGGGTGGCGTATCGGCCGCCACCTCTTGTAAGAACGGGTCGAGGCGGCCGCCGTATTTGGGCGCGTGGGCAAACGGCAAGCTCTCGACGTCGGGGTCGAAGCGGACCTCGACCCGCGTCACACTGGCGCGGCGGTCGATCTCGCGCCACGGCCGGTATGGCCGCGCCAAGCCTGGTGGTACCTCGCCTCGCTCCAGCAAGTCCGTGTGCAGCTGTTCGACCTGCTCTTCGAACTCCTCGGCGTAGCGGCTGACCGCCTCGGGTTCGTCGAGCACCAGCAGGCCATCCGCGGCCAGGTAGTCGACCAGCGTGGCCGTGCCGAGAAACCCGCGATAAAACTCGAGGGCGGAGAAGGCGTGGCTGCCCTCGCGCAGCACCCTCAGGTCGCGGGCGAATGCGTCGACGAACTGGGGACGCAAGGTGTCCAGGTCGAGCGTGACGCCCAGTGTGCGCGGCAGCACCTCGTGGGCCGGTCCGACTGCCGCGGCTTCGAGCTGCTCGGTCGAACGCTGCGTGGCGGGGTCGAACAGGCGGATGGTGTCGATTTCGTCGCCCCACAGCTCGATGCGCAGCGGCTCGCCGCCTGGCGGAAAGACGTCCAGGATGCCACCGCGCCGGCTGAACAGGCCGGGTGAGTCCACCAGTGGCGAGGGCTCGTAGCCCAGCGCCAGCCACTGCGCCGCCAGCTCGGCCGGCGGCAGCAGCTGTCCGCGCTTGATAAGGCGGTGGTTCTCGCGGAAGCCCCGCGGGTCGAGCACCAGGTCCATCGCGGCACGGACCGAGGCGACCACCAGGGGCGGGGCGGTGTGCTTGGCCAGACCGGCCATGCGCTCCAGCGTGCCGAGTCGCTCGGCGAGCTTGTCGGGATCGTTTGGCAGGCGGTCGTAGGGCAGCGCATCCGTTTCAGGAAACAGCAGCACCGCGTCGGGATCTGCCGCCCAGGCACGCAGCTCGTTGGCGTACACCCGCGCCTCAGATGGTCGGCCGACGACGAGCAGCATCGGCCGCCGCAGGGCAGCATGCAACGCCGCCATCGCGAACGCTCGGGCTGGCGTGATCGCCGACAGCAGCTGTGTGTCGGCGCCGGGTGTACGGAGCGCGTCGACCAGTCCCCTGAAGCTGGGGTGGCGGTCGAGAGCGGACAGGAGCGGGTGCAGCCGCATTGGATCAGACTACGCCCTTGTTGTAACGGTTCATCGCCACGGCGGCTCCTTCTATTGCCCAGGCCAGGACGGCGTCGGCCGCGCGGGCGATCAGCTCCTCGACGATTCCCCGTTCCTCGGGCGTGAACTCGCTCAGCACGTGGTTGGTGGCGCCGGCCGATCCCGCCTGGCTGATACCGATGCGCAGGCGTGCGATGTAATCAGTGCCGAGGGCGGAGATCACCGAGCGCATGCCGTTGTGGGTGCCAGGGCTGCCGCGCTCGCGCATGCGCAGCGCGCCCAGGGGCAGGTCCATGTCGTCGTAGACCACCAGACAGTGGCTGGTCGGCAGCTTGAGGAGGTCGCGCAGGTCCTTGACCGCCCGGCCGCTACGGTTCATGAACGTGTGGGGCTTGGCCAGGACCAGCGTCAGCTCGGATGTTGGACGGGCCACCGCGATGAGGCTACCCAGGGTGGTGGTCTTGTCCTGCCACGCGGCGCCACAGCGGCGGGCGAGCTCGTCGACGCAGCGAAAGCCGACGTTGTGGCGCGTGTCGGCGAACTCCGGGCCCGGGTTGCCCAGCCCAACCACCAGCCGCGTCCGCGCCGGCTCGAGCCCCGTGAGCGGCTCGGTCGATCGCCGCCGGAAGAATCGGCGGAGGAGCTCCAGCAGGCTCAATGGCTCTCGCGTCGGCGGAACGCTCGGCCAATCACCTCCGCCTCGTGGTGCGCCGGCCGCCCGCGACGCTGCGCAAGCTTCCGTGTGCGCCGGCCCGTCGCCGTACGCGGTCTCACGCCGATCACCATGCGACTCTGAGGGGTAGGGGGCGTTAACGTCACTCCAGGTGGGGTCCCCTCCGGGGAATCAGTATGCGTTGCGATCGCGAATCACGGCCGCGAGCGTCTTGAGCAAAATCTTGACGTCGAACGCCAGCGACCACGTCTCGACATAGAACAGGTCATACTCGGTCCGCTCGACGACGCTGGTCTGGCCGCGCAGACCGTTGACCTGCGCCCAGCCGGTCATGCCGGCCTTCTCCATGTGCCGCTCGCGATACCGCGGCACCAGGTTGGCAAACTGCGCCACGAATTCAGGCCGCTCGGGCCGCGGGCCGACCAGGCTCATCTCGCCAAGCAGGACATTGATGAGCTGCGGAAACTCGTCGAGGCTGAAGCGACGAATCATCTGCCCGAGCCGCGTTCGCCGCGGATCGTTGGGGACCGCCCACACAGGTCCCGAATCCGCCTCGGCATCCGGCCGCATCGAACGGAACTTCAGCATGTAGAACGGCCGCCCATCCAGGCCAACCCGCTCCTGGATGTACAGGATCGGTCCACGTGGCGACGTCAGCTTGACCAGCAGCGCCATCACCAACAGCCACGGCGACAGCAACACGAGCATCGTCCAGCTGACCGCGACGTCGAGCGCGCGCTTCAGGAACCGCATCCAGCCTCGTAACGCAACGTCGCGCACCCGCATGAGCGGGAGGCCAGTGAGCTCGCTCGTTTCGACTTCGCGAGCCATCAGCTCGAAGATGTCAGGGAAGATTTTGATGTCTACCCGTTGGCGCGTGCAGCCGGTGACGATATCCACCAGCTGGTGGTGGCTGATGCCTGCCCAGGCAATGATCACCTCGCCGATCGCCTGCTCGCGCACGATCCTGGGGATGGCTTCCAGGCCGCCAAGCACGGGCTGGACCCGCGGGTTCGGCGAGCCGTTGCCGACGAAGCCAGCGATGCGATAGCCCAGCTCGGGCGCCGAACGGATCTTGGCCTCGACCAATTGCGCCTGCTCGCCGTCGCCCACGATGAGGACGCGCTCCAGGTCGCGCCCGCGTCGATGCGCCTCGCGCAGCAGCGCGTCCACCAGCACCCGCGTGAGCCAGACCAGGGCGATCGACAGCAACGCCCAGTAGACCAGCATCAACCGCGGTGGCTCGAGGGCGCGGTACATGAAGAAGGTGACGCTCAGGGCCGCCAACCAACCTAGCCCGACGGCCGCACCGACCTGATAGAGGAGATCGACACGTCCGAACCCCCGCCGCGGGATGTACAGCCGCCGCACGGCGAAGATCACCATGATGACCAGGACGCACAGCAGCGCCAGGTCGTCGTACGTGCTGGGCGGATCGCTGGGCGTGCCCGGGCGCGTATCGCCCACCAGCCGCATGCGGTAGGCGAGCACAAAGGCAAGCCGCAGCATGATGAAGTCCGAGACGATCAGCGCCACCACGTACAGCGCGCGCAATCCGCTCAGGCTGCGCGCCAGTCCGACCATCGCTGGTCAGAGCCCCACGTGCCGCTGGGCCGGGTGCGTCAATAGCGTCCGAAACAGCGCGACACCCAGCGCCGCGTAGATCGCCGTCCGCACGGCTCCGGTCACGAGCGGGTGGTACTCGCGGATGTAATGCTTCCGGTAGAACAGGTCCATCGCGCGGAAGAAGTGAAACGTCGTGCGCAGAGCGCGTTTACGACTGGCTGCCCCATGTTGATGCTGCACGACGATGCCTGGCTCATAGCGCACCGTCCAGCCCGCCTGGCGGGTGCGCATACACCAGTCAAGATCTTCACCATACATAAAGAAGCGCTCGTCGAGCAGGCCGATGCGTCGGACCACCTGGCGCCTGACAAGTAAACAGGCGCCGCACACCGAATCGACCTCCATGGGCAGGTCTGGGTCGACGAACGTGAGGTTGTAGAGGCCGAACCGCGGGCTATCAGGGCGCACGCGCGCCAGTCCCGAAAAGCGATAGAACGCGATCGCCGGTGTCGGAAACGACCGCCGGCAGGCCAGGTGCATGCTGCCGTTCGGGCGCAGCAGCTTCGGCCCGATGATGCCGGCCTCGGGGTGCGCGCGGAGCCGGTCGAGCAGGTCGGCAATACCGGCGCGTGGCACCAGTGTGTCGGGGTTGAGCAACAGGATGGCTGCGCCGCGCGCGCGTCTGAGCGCCTGGTTGTTGCCGTGCGCGAACCCGCCATTGCGCGCTGATCGGATCAGCTCGACCCACGGAAACTCGCTTGCTGCCATCTCGGCCGAGCCATCCGAGGACGCGTTGTCTACCACGATGACTTCGGCCTGGATCGATCCGCCGCTGAGTGACGTCGAACCCTCGGCGAGCAGAGACGCAAGGCACTCGCGCAGGTGCTCGCGGGTGTTGTAGTTCAGGATGACGATCGAGAGGTCCATGCTCTGCGGAGTCGCCACCACACGCCGACAGGGTAGCCGACCATCTTGGCAACATCGCCAACGAGGCGAATCACCGGCACGAGCGCAATAGCGACCAGGTGTTCGCGCCGAGACAGTCGCTCGCGCGCCAGTCTTTCATATGGTCGTCGTGCATAGAAAAACGCACCTATCGGTAGAAGGAGCAGGCCCGCGCCGCGACGGCGCAGGAGCGCTACCGCCAGCGCGTACGCGGCGTAGCGTACTGCGTGCCGTTCCCACCACAGGCCTGCTTTTCCGTCGCCGCGCGCGTACAGGTAGTACTGGCGAAAGAACGCTTTGAGCGAGCTGCGCGGCCTGAAGGCGACCTGCGCTCGTGGGGCGAACGTGAACCTGCACCCAGCGCGCCTCAATGCCAGGTCGAACGTAAGGTCTTCGCAGTAATCCAACCACTCGGGATAGCCGCCGACTCGCTCCCAGGCGCTGCGCCTGAAGAGTACCGAGCGGCTCGACGGCAGGAACGTTCTCACGTCGATGTCTTCGAGGGTTGGCAGCACCGTGGCGCCCATCGCGCGTTCGAATGTGCTGCGCGGGTCGGCGCGGAAGAAGCCGCTGACCACGTCGACGCCGTCCATCATCGCTTCCCCAAGAGCGTGCAGCCAGGTCGGAGCGAGTCGCACGCCGCCGTCGGTCACCGCGATGAGGTCGCCCGTGGCGGCGCGGATCGCCACGTTCCGCCCACGGGCGATGTTCGCGCCCGGTTCGCTCAGCGTCCGCAGCGGCAGTCGCTGACTCCAGGTGTGCAGTCTCTGGAGAGTACCGTCAGTCGAGCCGCCATCGACGATCACGATCTCGGCGGGCGGATTCGTCTGGGCCGCCACCGATTCGAGCAGCTCGTCCAGGCTGGCCGCCTCGTTGCGCACTGTGACAATCAGCGAGGTGCGTTCTCGGGCGTTACCGCCAGCCATGGGAACAGCCCGGCCTCCTTCGCCAGATCACCGCCGTTGGCGACGGTCACGCTGCCCTTGGCTGCCCAGGGTACGGCCTCTTTCCAGTACTGCAGGCTGGCTCGCTGCGCCCGCACGACCACACTGTTGGATGCATCCTGCGTCGCCACCGGCAAGCCATAGTGATCGAGCCAGCTCGGGTCGGCCAGGAACTGCTCCTTGAGCGGCGGCGGGACTTTGTCGAGCAGCGCCAGGTGGCGCGCAACCACCCGTTCCCAGGCGAGGCCAGCGTCGGGCGCGGTGTCCAGCGGCGGTGGAGTCTGACGATACACCGCGAGCCAGTCATCCCGCCCGCGATCGTGAAGCACGTCGAACGTGTTGAGAAACGCGAAGCTCTTCTGGTCGGGATGCCACTGAAGGACGGACTTCTGAAACGCCTGAACGACGAACCCGTCCAGCTCGAAACGGCGCGTCACCGGGTAGCCCAGCACGTCGACGCCGCCCAGTGATTGGAATGCCGTCCAGAGTGGGACCCCGCCCTCGTTGGTCACCGCGAAACCCGACGGAGAGTTCTTGCGACCGTTGGTCTGCGTGAAGAAGCGGCCACCCGTGGTGTCGTAATCCGCTCCGCGCGCGGCCGCAGTCCCGGCCCTGATGAGATAGTTGCCCGCTTCCAGCGAGGCAGCCATCACCGTTCCGTGGATGTCCGCCGCGGTGTGCCGTTCGCCCGCGGCATCGAGCCGCGACAGCGCGATTGCCCCGGCTGGAGCAGTGCCGACCGTCTGCGCGAGATCAAAGGTCGCCTTGATCGGGCCGCTGGCCCACAGGCGAACCAGATTTGGGTCGGTCCAGGTCAAGAAGAGCTGCGCTGTACCGCCGGCCTCGATGCTTGCACCGCCGCCATCGACCTTCTTGCCGCCGAGCAGCAGTGCGTCTGAAGCGCGGTATACGTAGCGCACCCCGGTGTCGGGGTCGTCTTCGAGCCGCAGGTCGCCAGGCGCACTGCCCGTCGTGTCGAGATAGGCGCGCAGCGCGGCCAGGGCCTGGATCACGGGCTTCGGACTACCGTCGAGCCGAAACGCGCCGAGCGTTCGCTCGCGCATGTTGAAGCCGTCGGGCATGTCGTTGAGCATCCACTTCGAGCCACCCGCCGCGTGCTGCGCAACCAGACCGAGCGTGATCGCGGTCTCAGCCAGCGCCGCGCGCTCCGGGTCCACCGAATCGGTGGCGTAGCCGAACTCGCTGAGCATGAAGGGCTTGCCTGAATGCGCCTGCTCAATCGACTTCAAAACGTTGAGATTGGCGCGGATCGAAGCGCCGCTCGTGGCGGGATAGCGATGGAAGCTCTGAAAGTCAAGGCCATCGTTGGCGGGCAGCCTGGCGAGCACCGCATCGACGTGGTCGATCGTGATCGGTCGCGTCGGATCAGCGCGTCGGATCGCCCTGACCTGGGGATCCATCCAGGCCTGGAGCGTGCCGTTCAAGGCGTCGGTGAGCGGTGCCCACTTCTGGCCCTCGGCGCCATCCAGATAGTCGAGCGTGGTTCCGCCGTGGCCCTTCACCCATGCGGCGGCCTCAGCGAGCATCTCGCGATACAGCCGCAGGTTGTTGACGTAGACCCAGGCCTCATCGTCATTGAGGGAAGACGGGACTGTTTTGGTGCCCTCATCGCTGGCGCGATAATCGCCCAGCTGGTCGCGCGGCAGACGCTCGCCGAACGCGTCGATCAGCGAGCGTTGTTGGAGTGGGACGCGGCCGGGGTACTTCGCCAGGGCCAGGTCGCCGAAGCGCGGCTCGTTCTTCAGATCGAAGCCGAGAATGGCGGACCGACCGCGGTAGCGTTGGGCGATCTGCCCGGCCGTGGCCGCCACTCTGGCCAGGTCGCGCTCACCATAGTCGTGCAATGAGACGACCAGCTGCAGGTCGCGCTTCTCGGCCAGGCCGACGACCTGGTCGAGCTTGTCCCACTTGCCAGCCGCGATGTCGACCGCCAGCGGCGCCTGCACGAAGACGCGCAAGGCCGTGATGCCGCCGCCGCTGGCTCGGGCGAAATCCGCGTCGATGGCGCCCGAGTCGAACTTGTCGTTGTCCCACATCTGCCAGGCGCGGTCGGCCGGACCTTCGTAGTTCATGCCGGTGATGAACACCGGCACGCCACTAGGCCCCAACAGCCGTTCGCCGTCGCCTGACGTGGATGCGACGGCCGGCCGGACCAGCGCCGCGATGATTACCAGGGCGATGAGCGCGCTCTGCCGCCGCACAGCGCCTGAGTTAACGTCGCTACGGCGGCCGAGTTACCGCGTATCGGGTGCGAGCGCACCCTCACCCCGCGCTCCGCTGCGCTCCACGGGGCAGGCCCAACCCTCTCCCAAAGGGAGAGGGACATTGGTCTACTTCCCCAGCAAGTAGACGTTGACCCGCAACAGGCCTGGACCAGTCGGGTCGAGCTGCTTGAAGGCGCCCCAGCTCAAGTCCACGATGCGACCTGACACGTACGGGCCGCGGTCCGTCACCTCGGCGTCCACTGATCGGCCGGTGTCGACGTCTTCGACGCGCACCATCGTGCCGCAAGGGAGGCTCTTGTGCGCGATCTGCACCACGATGGTGTGGAAGATCTGGCCACACGCGGTCCGATTGCCTTCGAAGCCGTCGCCCTCGCCGTACGTCGAGGCGATGCCCTTTTCAAACGCGACCGGCTTGGGCTGGGGCGTTGGGGCGGCAGTTGGAGCAACAGCAGGCGTTGGCGCGACGGTGGGAACCGGCGTCGGTTTGACCAGTTCTTCGAACTGGCCACTCATGGCCGCGGCGTCCACCTGGGTGGCCGCGACGGGGTACATCGCTTCGGGCAGTGGCTGCAGATTGTGCACGTCCACTACTGCGTCGATTTGGGCAGCGGCAACGCCACCGATCACCTGTTGTACGCCGACGAGCAGCATCGTGCCCGTGACCAACAAGACCGCGGCGGCGCCATGTCGGCCGCGTCCGAACATGGGCATCTCGTCTCCGTGCTCACCCTGGATGTGATTGAGGTGGGCCCGCAGAAGAGGCCTCTGGATGGGGAGCGAGGGTTGTTAATGGATCAGGCGCGATAGGACAAGGGCAGCCGGCGCTGATGTCAAGGCTGCGCGTGTCACGGGCGCGCCACGAAACTGAGACGTCGGTTCGCGCCGGCAATGCTTAGCGGGAGCAGCCGAGCGCGGCGTAGCATCCGCACCACCACTGCAGGAGTAGCTCGCGGATCGTGCCTCATGCGCGACCGCCGGCATCACTCGCCCGTGCCACGGCGTTGCGGCACTCGATCCAGGCATAGCCGCCGGCTGCCCTGGTATCCCTAGCACATCTGTTCTATTCTATAACCAAAGCATGAAGGTACTCTTCAAGAAAGACGTCCCCGACGTCGCCGCAGCCGGTCAGGTCAAAGATGTGGCTGACGGGTACGCGCGCAACTTCCTGATTCCACGCGGTCTGGCCGTGGTGGCGACGGCCGGCACCTTGAAGCAGGTCGCCGACGTTCAGGCGGTTGCCGCGCGCCACGCGGCAGGCGAGGAGCACGCCACGCGAGACCTCAAGCAACGCCTGGAGGCGCAGCCGATCGTCGTCGAGGCCAAAGCGGGCTCGCAAGGGCGCCTGTATGGCTCGGTGACGGCAGCCGACGTCTCGGCCGCTATCCAGAAGCAAATTGGCGTTTCCGTCGATCGCCGCGACATCGACATGGGTGAACACATTCGCCTGGTCGGGTCGTATCAGGTGACCGCGCATCTGCACCGATTGGTGTCGGCGACCATGACGGTCGAGGTCCGCCCGATCGGCAGCGCCTGAGGTCTGGTCTTGGGTCTGGTGACGCCGGCGGGGTCGCGCTGAACGATGGCTGTCGAACGCCTCGGCGATGCCGAACTCGACTCACTGGCACGCGAGGACCGCGCTGAGGAGCGTGACCTCAGCCTCCCGCCGCACAGCATCCAGGCGGAGGAAGCGGTGCTCGGTTCGGTTCTCAAGAACCCGGCCAGCATCGTTCGCGTCTCCGACTTCCTGAGACCCGAGGACTTCTACCAGCAGCGCAACCGACACGTGTTTCGCGCGATGCTGGCGCTGTTTACCGACGGCGTCCCGATCGACTACCACAGTACGGCCGACCGGCTGCAGCAGCAGGGCGTGTACGAGGCCTCGGGTGGCCTGCTGTATCTGAGCGAGCTCAACCTGGCCACGCCCAGCGCCGCCCATATCGAGCACTACGGCCGCATCGTCGAGCGCACCTCGATCATGCGCCAGTTGATCGGCAAGGCCCAGACGATCGCCGAGATCGCCTATCGCGACAACCTGGACGCAGAGACAGCGCTCGAGAAAGCGGAGCAGCTCATTCTGTCCGTATCTGAAAGGCGCGTCACGCGGGACTTCGGACCGTTGGACGAAGTGCTCTCAGAGTACATGGAGCAGGTGCAGGCGCTGAAGGAGGGCGAATTCTCCCGATATGCCATTCAAACTGGTTACGCGGATCTCGACAAACTTCTCGGTGGTTTTCAGCGCACGGATTTGATCATCCTCGCCGCGCGCACGTCCGTAGGCAAGACCAGTCTTGCTCTGAACCTCGCGGTAAATGCAGCGGTCAAGCACAACGTGACCGTGGCAATCTTCAGTCTCGAAATGTCGGCTGAGCAACTGGCTTCGCGGCTACTCAGCATGGAAAGTGGCGTCGATTCAGCACGGATTCGTTCTCCGCATCTGTCGGACCAGGAAAGCCGCAAGCTCGACGCGGCGGTAAACCATCTTGCCAAAGCGCCGATTTGGGTCGACGATACCCCTGCCATTCCCATCATGGAATTACGCAGCAAAGCCAGACGACTGGCCGCTGAGCATGGTGTCGACCTGATCGTCGTGGACTACCTTCAGCTGGTCGCTAGCGACGGTAGCGAGAGCAGGGTCCAGGAGCTGGGGCAGGTCTCGCGCGCACTGAAAGCGCTGGCGCGTGAGCTGCGGGTCCCGATTCTCGCTCTGAGCCAGCTCAGTCGTGCGGTTGAGCAGCGCACCCCGCATATTCCGCAGTTATCTGATCTGCGTGAATCGGGCGCAATTGAACAGGATGCGGACGTCGTGCTGTTTATTTACCGTGATGAGAAATACAATCCCGACAGCGACAAGAAAGGTATCGCGGACGTCATTGTGGCCAAGCATCGCAACGGCCCCACGGGCAAGGTTCAGTTGTTGTTCCTCGAGCGCACCACCAAATTCCTGGACCTCGAGCTGTATCGAAGTTGATGCATCCGCTCACGGAGACGATCGTTCGAGCTCGGTCAAAGGCCGAGTCGTCGGATGGCCTCCAGCGAAGACAGGAGCAGCTTCAGCCGTCGTGTCGTGTGTGCAAAGACCACGGGTTCGTGCGCCGCGATCTGCCAGTTGATCACCCTGAGTTCGGACAGGCTGTTCCATGCTCTTGTCAGGAGGGTCAATTACGCGACCGGATTCGGCGCCGAAGTAATCTCGGTCACCTCGCCCGCAAGACATTCGATACGTTCAAGCCCGACGGACGCGACGGCCCGCTGCAACATTCCGCCGACGCGTTCGAAGCTTGCAAAACATTTGCCCAGAACCCGAAGGATGACCTTCCCTGGCTCGTGCTCAGTGGGCCATCGGGTTGTGGCAAAACACACCTCGCCGCGGCCATCTCGAATCGTCAAATCGAGTTGGGCAAGGACGTCTTCTTTGCCGTCGTTCCCGATCTCCTCGACTACCTGCGGGCCACCTTTGGACCAGCCAGTGACGTCACCTACGATGAGTTATTCGAGGCGATCCGGAATACGCCGCTGCTCATCCTGGACGACCTGGGGATGCAGAGTGATACCTCGTGGGCCCAGGAGAAGATGTTCCAGGTGCTGAACCACCGCTTCAACGCCGAGCTACCGACGGTGATCACGACGAGTTACTCCGTGGATGAGCTCGACGGTCGACTGAGGGCGCGTCTTTCAGACAAACACGTCGCGCGCATCATCCCGATCGGTGAGCGGGACAGCTCGCTCGACGAGCTGCTGCGCAGCGATTGGACTGAGGGTCTGCGATTGCAGACATTTGACACCTTCAAAACAGACGGCCACGCCTCATTGGCCCGGGCCGCGCACGAAGCTGTGAAATTCGCCGAGAATCCCAACAGATGGCTGGTGCTCGTCGGTGAAACGGGCCGTGGTAAGACACATCTCGCGGCAGCCATCAAGAACGTCGTAGGTGATTCCGCGGTATTCATCACGGTGCCGCGGCTGCTCGATCATCTGCGCGCCACGTATGCCCCGGCCAGTCTGGTGACGTACGATCGCGCGTTCAACCGGTTCCTCAATGCCAAGGTATTGATCCTCGACGACTATGGCACCCACTCGTCGAGACCCTGGGCCGAGGAGAAACTCTTCCAACTCATCAACCACAGGTTCAACTCGCCTCTGCCGACCGTCCTCACGACAAATATCCGATTTGACGACTCGAACCGTCTGTCACCTGCCACACAGCAGGAAGTGCGTGTGTTCTCGCGCGTACTCGATCCGTTGATCTCTACCGTGGTTGGTATCGATGCGCCTCATTACCGAAGGCCTGGACTCGATCTGAAGCGACGGCGAACCTCAACCTGATAGCGTTGGACGCGTGGTCGGCGACGGCCTCACGCCTGCGCTTGATCTTGAGCTCATGTTGCGGGTTCTGCTGGCCTTCATTCTGGGTGGGGTAATCGGCTACGAACGGGAGACGACCCAGCGGCCGGCTGGCCTTCGCACCCACATGCTGGTAGCGGCGGGCGCTGCCGTGTTCACCATCGTGTCGATTTACGCCTTCATCGGCCAGGGGACGGTACGCGATCCGGCGCGGGTCGCGGCGCAGATCGTGACGGGCGTCGGTTTTCTGGGCGCCGGGACCATCTGGCGAACGTCGAACGCGGTGCGCGGGCTGACCAC
>Ga0066709_100001722_pt1 | contig 14936 bp, 11 predicted proteins | sample GraSoiAngelo_158_FD_79665 | JGI IMG/M metagenome (GOLD analysis project Ga0066709, IMG submission 79665) | Grasslands soil microbial communities from the Angelo Coastal Reserve, California, USA - 14_1009_16_30cm | ecosystem: Environmental > Terrestrial > Soil > Grasslands | place: USA...
ACCGTGAGCGCACGCAGCAGGTCTCGGTGAACCACCCGGGCTCGCCCGGCAGCGCGTCCAGCTCGGCGATCAACCGCTCGGCGCGGGCCCGCCAGCGCCGCCGATCGGCCGCGACGTAGCAGGTGGCCAGCGTAGCGGCATAGGCGTTGTGGTCGTTGGCGTGCACGCGGTAGCCGCGGGCCTTGAGCGCGTGCCCGACCCGGGCGGTGCCCGAGAACAGGTCGAGCACGGTGCGGATCGGCGCCCCCGCGCCGGCGGCGCGGCGCGCCAGACCGTCCACTTCCTCCAGGATGCGGGGCAGCAGCACCCGCTTGGAGCCCAGGTACTTGATCACAGGCCGCAGTCTAGAGGGACAGGTGGGTCCGGGCCAGCCGTCGCTCCCGGTGCCCGCCCGTGTCCATTCGTGGGACGCGGCCGTCCCACGAGCCGGCGGCCGCCGCACGGACTTTTCATGAGTCAGCACCCCGCGCCTCGGGGTGGACAGGCCGCCACCGGCTGCGTCACACTCGTCCGTCATGATCGATCCTCGCCCGGTCCTGGGACGCGCCCTCCTGTGCGCGATGCTCGCCGCGCTCCCCGCGGCGCTTGACGCGGCGGACGGCGCCGTGCCCGCATCCGCCCCGGTGCCGGTCGCCAGCATCCCCGCCGGCGGCTCGAGCCGCTTCACCTGAGCGGGAGCGGCCTGCGGCCCCTCGACGCCCGTGCCGGCGGCGGAGTTCCTGATCCAGCACCTGAGTCGTACCCTGTGGGATCCGGTGAATCCGCGTCAGCTGGGCTCGCTCGACTCGACGCTGCGTGCCCGCGTCAACGGCGAGATCTACCGCTTCGCCACGGCCGCGACGTTGGCGCGGTTCCAGCGCGAGCCGCGACGCTGGTGCGGCGTGGTGCGTGATCCGGTGTGCGGGATCTGCTTCATCCCCGAGCGGTCCTCGCCGTCGATCGAGTGGGTGGACGGCCCCTACTTCTTCGCCTGCGACTCCACGCGCACCGAGTTCTGCCGCAACCCGGTGCTCTACGCCATCGAGCGCGACTACTGAGCATCGCCCCGGGCGCGCCCGCCCCGCACGCCGCACGCGGCGCGCCCCACCGGGCGCCCCGAACCCCCCGCCGCGCTTGAGCGTCGGCGCGGCGTAGGGCAGAGTCGCGGGCCATGGACGCCGCCACCGCCCTGCCCGCTCCCGGCGCGCCGCGGCGGCGCCTGCCGCTCGCCGCCCCCGAGCGCCTGCTGCTCGTCCTGCTGGCGTTCATCCCGCTCGCCGCCCTCGCGGCCTGGCTCGACTGGGGTGCCGTGACCGTGTTCGCGTTCGCCGGGCTCGCGATCGTCCCGCTCGCGGGCCTGATGGGCGGCGCCACCGAGCGGCTCTCGGCGCGGCTCGGCCCCGGCGTCGGCAGCCTGCTCAACGCCACCTTCGGCAACGCGGCCGAGTTGATCCTCGCCCTGGTCGCCCTGCAGCAGGGGCTGTTCGACGTCGTCAAGGCGAGCCTCACCGGCTCCATCATCGGCAACATCCTGCTCGTGCTGGGCGGGTCGATCTTGTTGGGCGGGCTGGGGCGCGAGAAGCAGGTGTTCGACCGCGCGGCCGCCGCGGCGGGCGCGACGCTGCTGGCGCTGGCCGCCGTGGGCCTGGTGGTGCCGGCGGTCTTCCACCTGGTGGCCGACGCGGCGGTCCGGGGGGCGATGTTCACGCCAGAGCGCGAGACGGCCTCCGAACACTCGCTGTCGCTGCTCATCGCCATCGTCCTGTTCGCCGCCTACCTGCTGAGCCTGGTGTTCTCGCTCAAGACCCATCGCCACCTCTACGCCGGCCAGGCCCACGCCGCGCCCGCGCCGGCCGGGCCGGCGCCGTCCGTGGGACGGGCCGCCGTGACGCTGGCGATCGCGACCGCCCTGGTGGCGTGGATGAGCGAGCTGCTGGTGGGCGCGGTCGAGGAGACGGCGGCCGTCGCCGGCGTGAGCGAGGTGTTCGTCGGCGTCGTCGTGGTCGCCATCATCGGCAACGCCGCCGAGCACTCGACCGCCATCCTGATGGCGATGAAGAACCAGATGGACCTGGCCCTCCACATCGCCATCGGCTCGAGCATCCAGATCGCGCTGTTCGTGGCGCCGGTGCTGGTGTTCGTGTCCTATTGCCTGCCGGGCGGACCGATGGACCTGCGCTTCACGCCCTTCGAGGTGCTGGCGGTCGGCGTGGCGGTGGGCGCGGTGAGCCTGGTCTCGCAGGACGGCGAATCGAACTGGCTGGAGGGAGCATTCCTGGTCGCGGTGTACCTGGTGCTGGCGATCGCGTTCTTCTACCTGCCGTGAACGGAGGCGCCCGATGAACACGCTGCTCTACTTCGTGGTGATGGCGGCCGCCTTCATGGGGCTGTCGCAGGTGCTGCCGGGATTCCGGGTGACGGGCTGGGTGCCGGCGCTCTTCGGTGCCGTCGTCCTGGCCGCCGTCAATGCCATCGTGAAGCCGATCCTGTTCGTGCTCACGCTGCCGCTCACCCTCGTGACCCTGGGGCTGTTCCTGCTGGTGCTCAACGCCCTGATGCTCCAGCTCACCGCCTGGATCGTCCCGGGCCTGCGCGTGGATGGCCTGGGCACGACGATCATCGCCGCCCTCATCCTGAGCGCCGTCGGCATGGTGTGGAAGTCGGCGACCAAGGAGTCGAAGGCGAAGGACTGAGCGGCCGCTTTGCGGCGAGCCGATCGGGCCCGAGGGTCCCCGTGCCCCGCGGGCGGGCGCTCTGGTACCCTGCCGGCAAGGAGGGGCACGCCATGGCCATGACCGCACGCACCACCGCGTCGGACGGACTCATCCGTCGGCTCGACCAGGCCGTCGCCACCCAGGACGTCGATCAGCTGTGCGGCGAGGTCAAGCGCGCCCTGATCGACGCCGTGGGCGCCGGCGCTCCGATCCTCGATGCCGCCTTCCTCGCGCCCGCCCCCGAGCGCTACGCGCGCCGGCTGATGCACCGCGACCCGGCCGGGCGCTACAGCGTGGTGGTGATGGTCTGGGACCGCGGGCAGGGCACGCCGCTGCACGACCACGCCGGCGTCTGGTGTGTCGAGTGCGTCTACCGCGGCCGCATCCGGGTCACCTCGTTCGACCTGGAGGGCGATGCGGCGGCCGAGCGCCTGCAGTTCACGCCCGAGTCGGTCGTCTTCGCGGGGGTCGGCGAGGCCGGGCACCTGATCCCGCCCTTCGAATACCATATGATCGAGAACCCCGACGCCACGCCCGCCGTGACCATCCATGTCTACGGCGGCGAGCTGACGTGGTGCAACGCCTTCCATCCGCTCGATGGCGGCGGCTACCGCCGCGAGCGGCGCACGCTCAGCTACACCGAGTAGCCGGCGGCGCGGCGCTACCGACCACCGATGCGCCGCGTGCTGACGCCCCTGCTACCGGGCCTGCTGCTCACCGTGGCGCTGGCCACCGCCGGGTTCTGGCTCGCCGACCTGGCGTGGGTCAAGAGCACGCTGCACGTGAGCGCGCTGCTGCTGGTCATCCTCATCGGCATGCTGTGGAAGTCGGTCCTCCCCGAGCCGCCGGCGGTGATCCCCGGCATCCGCCTGGCGCAGCGGCCGATTCTGAGGTGGGCCGTCGCGGGCCTCGGGCTCCGGCTCAGCATCGCCGAGCTGTGGAAGATCGGCGGCCCCGCGCTGGTGGTGGTCATCCTCTCGACCTTCGCCGCACTGCTCTTCGGCTGGTGGATCGCCCGGCGGCTCGGCGTCAGCGAGAAGCTGGCGCTGCTGCTCGGCGTCGGCGGGGCCATCTGCGGCGCCTCGGCGGTGGTCGCGGCCGACGCCGTGGTCCAGGGCGAGCGCCGCGACTCGGCGCTGGCGATGGGCGTCATCACCTTGCTCGGCACCGCCGGCATCGTGCTCTACCCGCTGCTGGCGCACACGCTCGGGATGCGCGAGTTCGTCTACGGCGTGTGGGACGGCGCCAGCCTCCACGAGATGGCGCAGGTGGTGGCCGCGGCCTCCGGCGTCAGCAACGAGGCGGTGCGTGTCGCCACGGTGGTCAAGCTCGCGCGCATCAGCCTGCTGGCGCCGGTGGTGCTCTACCTGGGCTGGTCGCTGCGCCACCGCCACCTCGAAGCCGGCAAGGCCAAGGTGGCGCCGGTGCCGTGGTTCCTGGTCCTGTTCGTCCTCTTCGCCGGCCTCAACTCGACCGGCTTGATCCCCGCCGCCTGGCTCGACCTGGTCCGCCGCGGCGACCTCTGGCTACTGTGCGTCGGGATGGCCGGCGTCGGCCTGCAGACCGGCTTCTCCGACCTGCGCCAGGCGGGGATGCGCCCGATCGTGGCGGGAGCGCTCCAGTGGGCGCTCCTCTCGACGCTGGCGTACGGGCTCGCCACCTGGCTCTGCCGCTGAGGGCGGGCGAACCCCACGACCGCACCGCGCCGTCCGCCGGCTCACGCGCAGCGCGCAGCGCGCCGCCCGCCCGGTTTTGACACCCGCGCCGCGCGTGCTAGCCTGCAGTCACCTCCCATGTTCCAGCAGCGCGATGTCCACGCCGAGGAGGCGCGCGCATGTCTCCTGAGCCACAACGTAAGTTGAGCAGCAGCGCGGGCGTCGCGCCGGCGGCGGCCCCGAGCTACCGGCCCGCCACCGGCACCCCGCCCGGCGCCTGGCGTGGCGCGGGATACGGCCAGCCCTTCGGCGCCACCGAGCGCACCGACACCTGGTGGCTCATGCCGCTGGCCCAGGCCTTGGGCCTCGGGCTCCTCGGCCTGTACGCCACCTGGGCCGCCTTCCAGGGCACCCACTACGAGTTCGGCAACTACCTCTCGCCGTTCTACTCGCCGCTGCTCAAGCCCGCGTGGTGGCCGATCTCGCCGGCGTTCCTCATCCTGTGGATCCCGGCCGGCTTCCGCGGCACCTGCTACTACTACCGCAAGGCCTACTACCGGGCGTTCTTCGCCGACCCCTCCGCCTGCGCGGTGGGCGAGCCGCGCAAGGGTTATCGCGGCGAGGTCGGGTTCCCGTGGGCGATCCAGAACCTGCACCGCTACTTCATGTACTTCGCCTCGATCCTGCTGGTGTTCCTGTGGTGGGACGTGATCCGGGCGTTCATGTTCACGGACCCGGACGGCTCGCACTACCTCGCGATCGGCGGCGGCACGCTCGCGATCCTCGCCAGCAACGCGCTGCTCACCATGTACTCGCTCTCCTGCCACTCGCTGCGGCACCTGGTGGGCGGCAAGCTCGACTGCTTCTCGTGCGCGGTCGCGGGCGGCCCGCGGCATGGGGCGTGGAGCCGGTTGAGCGCCCTCAACGCGCACCACATGGGGTACGCGTGGTGGAGCCTGTTCGCGGTCTGCTTCGCCGACTTCTACGTGCGCATGTGCTCGATGGGCGTCTTCCATGACCCCATGTTCGTCACGTTCCGGCACCTGTTCGACTACGCGCCCAAGATCAGCCACTTCCTCCTCTGAGGCGCCGGAGAGCGACCACACTATGGAACCCTTCGATACCCACGAGCACGAGGTGCTGGTGATCGGCGCCGGGGGCGCCGGGCTGCGCGCCGCGATCGAAGCCTCGGCGATGGGCTGCTCGGTCGGCCTGGTGACCAAGTCGCTGCTCGGCAAGGCGCACACGGTGATGGCCGAAGGCGGCATCGCCGCGGCCCTCGCCCACATGGACCCGCAAGACGGCTGGCAGACGCATTTCCAGGACACGATGAAGGGCGGTTCGTTCCTCAACCACTGGCGCATGGCGCAGCTCCACGCCCAGGAGTCCCCCGATCGCGTGCGCGAGTTGGAGCAGTGGGGGGCGCTGTTCGACCGCACGCCGGACGGACGCATCCTGCAGCGCGCCTTCGGCGGGCACACCTGGAAGCGCCTCGCCCACGTCGGCGACCGGACCGGCCTCGAGATGATCCGCACCCTTCAAGACCGCGGCGTGCATCAGGGTCTCGACGTCTACATGGAGGTCACGGTGACCAAGCTGTTCACCGACGGCGGCCGCATCGCCGGAGCCCTCGCCTACCGGCGCGACACCGGGCGCTTCGTGCTGTTCCGCTGCAAGGCGATCGTCATCGCCACCGGCGGCGTGGGCAAGGCGTACCAGGTCACCTCGAACTCCTGGGAGTACACCGGCGACGGGCAGACGCTGGCCTTCGAGGCGGGCGCCGAGCTGATCGACATGGAGTTCCTCCAATTCCACCCGACCGGCATGGTGTGGCCGCCGGGCGTCATGGGCCTGCTCGTGACCGAGGGCGTGCGCGGCGAGGGCGGCATCCTGCGCAACAGCAAGGGCGAGCGGTTCATGTGGAAGTACCTGCCCGAGGCGCGGCGCCACGAGTACGCGGCCGACGAGGCGGAGGCGCGGGCGTGGCTCGATGCCGCGGTCGAGGGCCAGCAGACCGAGGCGCGGCGCCCGCCCGAGCTCTCGACGCGCGACAACGTCTCGCGCGCCATCTACACCGAGGTGCGCGAGGGCCGCGGCACGCCGCACGGCGGCGCGTTCCTCGACATCAGCTACATGCCCGCCGAGCGGATCAAGAAGAAGCTGCCCTCGATGTACCACCAGTTCAAGGAGCTGGCGGACGTGGACATCACCGCCACGCCGATGGAGGTGGGACCGACCACCCACTACATGATGGGCGGCGTGCGCGTGGAGCCCGACACCGGGGCCGCCACGGTGCCCGGCCTGTTCGCGGCCGGCGAGGCGTCGGCCGGCATGCATGGCGCCAACCGCCTCGGTGGCAACTCGCTCTCCGACCTGGTCGTGTTCGGCCGGCGCGCGGGCGCGGGGGCGGCCTATTACGCGAAGGGGCTCACCGCCACGCCGCGAATCCCGGACGCCGAGATCGAGGCCGAGATGCGCGGCCTCTTGAGCCCCTTCGAACGCGCGAGTGGCGAGAGCCCCTACGAGGTGCACCGGGCGCTGCAGGAGTGCATGGGCACCAACGTCGGCATCTTCCGCATCGAGAAAGACCTCGAGACTGCGCTCGCGACCCTCGCCACGCTCAAGCAGCGGGCCGCGCGCGTGCGGGTCGAAGGCGGACGGACCTACAACCCCGGCTGGCACCTGGCGCGCGACCTGCGGAACATGCTCGTGGTCTCGGAGGCCATCACCCGCAGCGCGCTGCTGCGCAAGGAGAGCCGCGGGGCGCACTCGCGCCTCGACTACACCGGCCTGGATCCGGCGCTCGGCAAGGTGAACATGTGCGCCAAGAGATCCGGCGACGGGATGCAGGTGGGCCCGACGCCGCTGCCCGAGATGCCGGCCGAGCTCAAGGCGCTCTTCGACGCGGCGCCGCAGCCGGCGGGGAAGGCGACATGAGCGCCGGCGCCGTGGCCGGGGCGATCGCGGGCGCCACGGCCGGGGCGGCCGCGGCGGCGGCGGGCGCCCGGGTGAAGGCCGAGGCCACGACGGCGAAGCGCGAGGCGGTGCTGCGCGTCTATCGCGGCGATGCCTCGGGCGGCCAGGAGGTCGAGTACAAGGTCCCGGTCGAGACCGGGATGGTGGTGCTGGACGCCATCCACTGGATCCAGGCGCACCAGGCACCGGATCTGGCGGTGCGCTGGAACTGCAAGGCCGCCAAGTGCGGCTCGTGCAGCGCCGAGGTCAACGGCAAGCCCGCCCTCATGTGCAAGAGCCGCATGGAGCGCTTCGCTCCGGGCGAGCCCATCGTGGTGCGGCCGATGAAGACGTTCCCAATCATCCGCGACCTGGTGACCGACGTGTCGTGGAACTTCGAGGTCAACCAGCGCATCCCGCCCTTCCAGCCGCGTGCCGGCGCCGAGTGGAAATGGCAGCAGCACGACGTGGACCGCGCCCAGGAGTTCCGCAAGTGCATCGAGTGCTTCCTGTGCCAGGACGTGTGCCACGTGCTGCGCTCGCACGAGCTCAAGCACCAGTTCGCCGGGCCGCGGTTCCTGGTGCGCATCGCCGGGCTCGAGATGCATCCGATCGACGGCGTCGACCGCACGCCGTTCCTCAAGGACTCCGCCGGCATCGGCTTCTGCAACATCACCAAGTGCTGCACCGAGGTGTGTCCGGAGGACATCCACATCACCGACAACGCCATCATCCCGCTCAAGGAGCGGGTGGTCGACCGGTTCTACGACCCGGTGCAGATGGTGTGGCGGGCGATTACCGGGAAGTAGGAACTGCGGCCGCGGAAATGCGCGGCCAGAGTGACAGCGCGCACCCGAGAACCTCCCCGACCGTCCCGCGGCGAGCAGGGCCGAATCGCGAGTGCTTCGAGGAACCTGCCCCCCTACCGGACTAGCGCGGGGCGACGTATTCGATCACAGCTCCGCCACGTCGGGCGGGGATCCCTCGACACTCACGACGCCTGGCGCCCAGAGCTGAACCAGGCCGCCCTGTGGCCGCCCGCCAACCTCAACCCATAGCCAGGCCCGTGACCTTGGGCGACGACTGCGGCTGCCCCGTCGTGACATCCAGCGGCACCGCCCTGCCGGTCGGCGCCAGCCGCACGGGCAGTCAGGCGTGTAACAACTTGGAGGAGGTACGCGCGCAGCCGTTTCGGCGAGGTTTCTTGCCCGGGGGCATGGTGCTAACGTGTGGTTTCCGGGGTCGGCCCTCGGAACGTGGTCGTTCGATGTCCGGTCCTGGAGCCCCTCTGCCACCATGCTGGCTGCCGGTACCCATTTGGGCCCCTACGAGATCCTCGTCCCGCTCGGCGCCGGGGCCATGGGCGAGGTCTACCGCGCCCGCGACAGCCGCCTGCACCGTGACGTGGCGGTCAAGATCCTGCCCGAGCAGTTCACCGACGACCGGGAGCGCCTGAAGCGCTTCGAGCAGGAGGCGCACGCCGCCGGCCGGCTCAACCATCCGAACATCCTGGCGATCCATGACGTCGGAACCCAGAACGGCACGCCTTACGTGGTCTCGGAGCTGCTCGACGGCCAGACCCTTCGCGAGCGGCTGGAGTCCGGCGCCTTCCCTGTGCGGCGGGCGGTGGAGCTGGCGCTTCAGATGGCCGAGGGTCTGGCCGCGGCACACGACCACGGGATCACCCATCGCGACCTCAAGCCCGAGAACCTGTTCGTCACCCGGGACGGGCGGCTCAAGATCCTGGACTTCGGGCTCGCCAAGCTCACACGCCCCGAGGGCGATGGGGCGGACAAGGGCGGCTTCTCGGTGATCGGGAGCCTCACCGAGAGTCGCACGATCGTGGGCACGGCAGGCTACATGGCGCCCGAGCAGGTGCTGGGCGAGACCGCGGACCACCGCTCGGACCTGTTCGCGTTCGGCACCATCCTCTACGAAATGCTGACCGGCAAGCGGGCGTTCAAGGGCGCCTCAGGCGTGGAAACGATGGCCGCCATCCTCAACTCGGAGCCGGGCCCTCCGACCGACGAGCGGGCCGAGATCCCCCCGGCCCTGGACCGGATCGTCGCCCGCTGTCTCGAGAAGGACCCGGTGCGGCGCTTCCAGTCGGCGCACGACCTGGCGTTCGTGCTGGCCTCGATGCTCGAGGCCCCGACGGCGGCACGCGAGGAGAGGCGAGCCCGCATCAGCCCCGGGCGCATGGCCTGGGCGGCGGCGGGCGTGGCGCTCGGCGCGGGGCTGGCCCTGCTGGTACCGCGGCTCCTCCGGCATGCGCCGGAACCCGAGGTCGGCCGGTTCTCGCTCGCGATCCCCGAAGGGACCACGGTCAACGGGAACGGGGGCGATGTCGTGATCTCCCCCGACGGGCGGATGGTGGCGCTGGTGGCCATCGACTCTGCCGGCGTGCAGCGCCTCTGGATCCGGTCAATCGACTCGCTCGGGACGCGGATGCTCCCGGGCACGGAAGAGGCGAACCTTCCGTTCTGGTCGCCCGACAGCCGCTTCGTCGCATTCTTCGCCAACGGAAAGCTTCTCAGGATTCCGTCGACAGGGGGCGCGGTTCAGGAGATCTGCGACGCGCCGTCGGGGCGCGGCGGATCGTGGAGCCGCCGGGGCGAGATCGTGTTCGCTCCCGGATCGTCCGGGGCGCTGTTCAGGGTTCCCGCCGCCGGCGGCGAGCCCATCGCGGTCACCCGCCTCGATTCGACCCGTCACGAGACCGGACACCGCTTCCCGCAGCTCCTTCCCGATGGCCTCCATTTCCTGTTCGCCGCCTTACCGGGGCGGCACGGCACCTTCGACGTGGACGTCAGCGGGCTCGACGCGAAGCCGGTGCGCAGGCTCATGAGCGCAGAGTCGACCCCCATCTACGTGCCCCCCGGTTGGCTCCTCTTCTCGCGCAGCGGGCAGTTGGTGGCGCAGCGCTTCGATCCAAGGAGTCTTCGGCTCCGGGGGGACCCCACACCCATCGGGGAAGCCGGCGCGCATTCGACATTCGACTCTGAGCCCGCGGTGTCCGCCTCCGCCACCGGGACGCTGGTGTTCCCGAAGGCCGGCCTGACGAATACCGAACTCGCGTGGTTCGACCTCGAAGGACACCGCCTCGGCACGGTTCCCATGCCGGCGGGTCATTACGTCAATCTTCAGATCTCGCCCGAGGGGCACAGGGTCGCCGTCGAACGACGGAACTCGGCCTCCTCGATGGACATCTGGGTCGCCGATCTGGCGCGGGGCCTGGCCACACGCATCATCTTCGAACCCGGGGTCAGCCTCGCGCCGGTGTGGTCTCCTGACGGGGAGGCGATCGTGTACAGCTCGAATCGCGCCGGACCCTACGACCTCTATGTGCGCAGGCTGAGCGGATCGGGGGAGGACGAGCCGTTGCCCAAGTCCAGCGCAGCCTTCAAGGTGCCGCTCGTGTGGACCCGCGACGGGCGGTCCATCCTCGTGCAGTCCTTCGACGGCGCCACGAACTGGGACATCCTGCTCCTGACGCTCGAAGGCGAGAGGAAGACGACCCCGCTGCTTCGGGGGCTCGCGGACGAGGCGCTGGCCCTGCTGTCGCCGGACGGCCGCTGGCTCGCCTATATGTCCAACCAGTCCGGAAGCCCCCAGTTCTACGCGCAGCCTTTCCCCGGGCCCGGCGCGAAGTATCAGCTTTCCCTGCGCGGCGCATGCTTCGCCAGCACGGTCGCGAATCCGGCCTGGCTGCGGGGGGGAAAGGTGTTCGCGTACGTGGGGCCCGACTGCCTCACGCTCATGGCGGCGGACGTCACGGCGGATCCCGCCTTCCGGGCGACGACTCCCCGCCCACTGTTCCGGCTGCCAGACGGGGTCGAGGGTCTCGCCGCAACGCCTGATGGGGGTCGCCTGCTGGCGACGGTGCCCTCCGGTCGCGGGACACCGGCCACGGTCACGCTCGTGCTGAACTGGTCCGCAAGACTCGGGCGCTGACGGCCGGCCGCGCCCGGTCTCCCGTCCTGTCGAGCCCCCCATCCGCGGATCAGGTGGCCGCGAGCGACCGCTCTCCCGCTGCCCCCTCGAGTCGGATCAGGTCCTCTGCGACGAGCGCGGTGAGCGTCCCCCTCACGACGCGACCGGGCGGGGACGGAGCCGCTGGTTCCCGGGCCGACACCTGGCGCGCAAGCGTTGCCAGGCTGCGCTCCCCATCCGCTCGCGCCCAGATCTCGGCGGCGAGGCCACTCAGGACCAGGGCGCGGCCTCGGGCGCGATCGAGCACGATCGTCCCCTGCGGCAGCGCCAGGGATCGCAGGCCCGCTCTGCGGAGCGGACGCGCGGACGGGGGCGCCGCCCGCGGTCCGGCCTCCTGGGCCGTGGCGTCATGGTCCAAGACCCGGAGGCCCGCTTCCTCCACGAGGACGGCGAGGGCGAGGAGCTGGTCGCCCTCGACGATCACGAGGCCGGCCTCCGTCCATTCGTGGAGGGCGTCCGCTGCCTCCGCCTCCGGCATCTCGAGGGCCTGGCCGGCGAAGCTCCGGATCTCCTGACGGCTTCGGACGCGGTCGCAGAACTCGTACAGCCGCCGCATCCGGGGATTCAGCAGCCGGTGTCCGCCCGCTTCGGGTTCACGCTCGTCCCACAGGAGCAGACCATCGTTCCACGGCAGCGCGTAGAGGAACGCCTCGTCTTCGATTCGGCGCCAGCGCCGCGCGGCCTCCAGGAGCGGGCCCATGTAGCGAGCCGGATCGCGGCCGTCCGCGAAGTCGAAATCGAAGTGGTAGGCGAGGCCATGAAGCTCCGCTTCCGGCAGCGGGTAGACGTAGCAAAGGGCGCGAGCGGGCCGCACGTTCGTGATCCCGTGCGCCTCCGCCTCGCAGAAGTAGGGGCTGAAGCGGTCGAGCCGTACCGCACAGAGCATGCTGGGCGCCTTCAGGTGCGAGAGTCTGGGAATGATCCGCGCCTGCTCATCGAACCAGCAAGGATCTTCGCCGGGGAATCCAAAGAGCAGGTTCCAGTACGGGGTGATCCCGAAGCCTCGGCACCACTTGAGAAGCTGGATGTTCTGTAGCTGCGTACAGCCTTTGCTCATCAGTTTGAGGAGATCGGTGTGCAGGCTCTCGATCCCCGGCTGGATCTCGCGGATCCCGGACTCGGCCAGCAGCCGCACCTGATCGCGCGTCAGGTTCGCCTTGGTCTCGTAAAACAGCGTGGTTCCGAGGCCCGCCTCGCGGAGCGCCGGCAGGAGCGAGCGGAAGTAGGTCATGTCCAGGATGTTGTCCGCGAAGCTGATGCCGCGGTCGGGATCGAGCATGGACTTGTAGCGAGACACCAGGTCGATGATCTCGCGTTGCGCGCGCCAGGGAGACTTGCTCCGGTAGCGCATCGTCAGACCGTTGAGCCCGCAGAACGTGCAGTGGTGCTTCTCCCCCCACCAGCAACCCCTCGAGGTCTCGAGCGTGATGTGGCAGCGCATAGTCGCCCCGAGCGGTGACTCGCGTACCCGCTCGAAATAGTCCGAGATCTCGGGGAATGGGAGGTGGTCGAGGTCCCTGACCATGGGCGGATGGGTGAGGAGCGGAACCTCCGACCCCGCGGGGCGGCGAAGGATTCCCGGGATGGGGCCCGGCGGCCGGCGGCCGGCGAGCTCCAGCGCGAGGCTGGGAACGACATCGTCCCCCTCCCCGGTGCAGACGAAATCGATCCAGGGAAAGCTCTTCAGGAGCTGGGCGCCCATCGTGCCCTCGCAGTTGGCCCCGCCGAAGAGGATCGCGGTGCCGGGGTGCGCGTGCTTGAGCAGGCGCGCGAAGGCCAGGGAAGCGGTGTTCTGCTGGAAGGTGGTCGTGAAGCCGATCGCGCGGTATCGCCCCCAGTCCCGGGACCGGAGGCGTTCCTCGAGGAACGGGCCCGCCGCCGCGAGGTCGCGCTCGAATCCGGCGAGGTCCTCGAGGCTGTAGCGCTCGAGGGGAATCAGCACCTCCTCGACGTAGCGCTCGGCTTCCCGCTCGGGCCGCGGGAACAGGCAGTCGGCGAAGATCCGTTCGCCGAGGTACGCCCCGCTCAGATCGGTCGCGTAGCGGTCGTAACGCTCCAGGCCGATCCGCTCGGCGAAATCCAGGTTGAGGTAGATGACCCGGCTGGGGACGGACGCCTGGGCCAGCTCCGCCTGGAGCAGCGACAGGGCGAGCGAGGGCGTGTGAACGTCCCCAAACGGCATTGCAACGAGCGCGATCTCGCACGACGCCGGGAGGGGCCGCTCCGTCCCAGATGGAGTTGGAACGACGCCCGAACTCACGGTCTAGCCCGAGTGATCATGACCGCCCGCCGATAATGCGCGACCTGGAGCCGGACGCCCTTCGGTGGCTGCCCGGGCGGGTACCCCCGCCGCCGAGCGGAACCCCGGCCGAGATGGGCACCCGCCGCAGGCGGGTCCCGCGTGGATCACACGCCGAGGGGCGGCCGGGGTCGAAAGGCCCCGATCGGCCGACAAGCCGCACTGCGGGGCTAGTCGGTGGCGGCGTCCTTCCCGTCCGGCCGTTTCCGACCGCGCATTCTCATCAGCCGGTACGCCCCGATGCCCGCGATTGCCGTGCCGGCTGCGATCAGGGCCGGAGGGTCCAGCATGGGACCTTGGCCGCCGACCAGCACGCGGGTGGCCCCTTGATTCGCGGCCAGCGCCGGGCTGTGAAGCACGGCGATCAAAGGCGCGGAAAACCCCAGCGCGCCCCGGATGACCGCGGCCTTCGACGACGTTTTCGCGGGGGTGGGCTTGGTCCTTCTACGCGGTGTCTTCATGTGCCCCTCGCTTCTCGAGGATGTCGCGAGAGCGGCGCCGTTTCGGCCCAGGTGACCGGACTCGGTGCAACAAACCAACCCGCTCGCGATACCCGCCTGCACCAAGCGCAAAGGCTAGCGCTCGGGTAATATTGCTGTCAAGGAAGTTTCAAGCACCCTCGGATCCAGGTGATGTCGTGCCGGCCGGCAGCCGGCGCTTCGCTGTACTCCATCCAGCATCCCCGAAAGCGGCCACCCAAGCGGCCACCCGTTTCAGGTGGCCGCTTGGGAAGAAACCTGCGGCTACGGGTCGTTCCGCATCACGGCAGCAGCACGGTGCGCGTCGTCGTGACCCGTGCCCCCGCCTTGGCCTGAACGAAGTAGACCCCTGCCGCGGCGGGACTTCCCGACACGTCCCGGCCGCTCCAGCTCAGCGCATGCGTGCCCGCGGGCATCCAGGCGTCGAGCAGGTCCGCGACGCGGCGCCCCGCGGAGCTGAACACCCGCACGCGCACCGGACCGTCCTGGTCCAGCGCCAGCTCGAAGTCCAGCTCGCGATGGACCGGGTTGCGGATCGAGGTGAGCTGGAAGGCGGCCTCGGGCGTGGCGGTGGCGCGGTGAGGGGCCTTCTTGCCCGTGACCTGGATATTGACCGACGCCGTGTTGAGGCTCGGCCGGCCGCATTTCGCGTCGGTGACGGTCAGCGTGGCGAAGTAGCCGCTCGACCCGCTGGCCGACTTGTACGCATGCGAGATGGTCGCACCCGCTTGCGTCACCGGCGCCGAGCCATCGCCGAAGTTGAAGGTGTAAGAGCCCACCCCGTCGCCGGCGTCGGGGTCGCTCGAGGTCGAGCCGTTGAAGCCGACCGTGAGCGGCGCCTTGCCCGAGGTCGGCGACGCGG
>Ga0066709_100001723_pt1 | contig 14935 bp, 14 predicted proteins | sample GraSoiAngelo_158_FD_79665 | JGI IMG/M metagenome (GOLD analysis project Ga0066709, IMG submission 79665) | Grasslands soil microbial communities from the Angelo Coastal Reserve, California, USA - 14_1009_16_30cm | ecosystem: Environmental > Terrestrial > Soil > Grasslands | place: USA...
ACCTGGCCGCTCCGGCCGCAGTCCAGGCGTTGCCGACCCGTCGCCCCACCCAGGCACGTGACCAGCTTGCACGGCCGGCGCGGGACGCTGTGGCGCCGTCGCCCTCGACGCTGGTTCGGTCGGCACGCAACGGAGAGCGGCGGCGGAAGCCTGTGTCGAGGCCCGGGCTCGCGGCGACGCGCACCGCAGGCGGCTCGAACGCCTGGAGGGCACCGGCCGGTGCAGGTAAGGGCTCCCTGCATGTCGCGGTCTGGCTCTGGCCGGCTGCGTTGCTGGCAGGCGGAGCCGCGATCGCCGCCGTCCGGCGCCGGCGGCGCGCCTCGGGCTCGCCAGAGCCCGCGCCTATCATTGCCACAAATGTCGCGCTACTACCTGACAACCCCGATCTACTACGTGAACTCGACCCCGCACATCGGGCACGCGTACACGACGATCGCCGCCGACATCCTCGTGCGGCATCACCGCCAGCGCGGCGACGTGACGTTCTTCCTGACCGGAACAGACGAGAACGGGACGAAGAACGTTCGCGCGGCCGAGGAGGCCGATGTCGATCCGAAGACGTTCGTCGACGGGCTCGTCGAAGACCACTGGCGGCCGCTGCCCGCCCGGGTCGGCGCGTCTCCCGACTTCTTCATACGCACGACCGATGAGGGCCACCATCGTTTCGTCCAGGAGTTCGTCCAGCGGATCTACGACAACGGGCACATCTACGAGGACACCTACGCTGGCCTGTACTGCGTCAGCTGCGAGGAGTTCAAGACCGAAGATCAGCTCACGCCCGACGGGCTTTGCCAGGAGCACGGCACGAAGCCCGAGTGGATCGAGGAGCGGAACTGGTTCTTCCGGCTCTCGGCGTTCCAGGAGCAGTTGCTGCGCCTCTACGACGAGCAACCGGACTTCGTGGTTCCGGACTTCCGCTACAACGAGGCGCGCAGCTTCATCGAGGGCGGCCTCAGGGACTTCAGCCTCAGCCGCGCGGGCCAGCCCTGGGGTGTTCCAGTGCCGTGGGATCCGGAGCAGGTGGTGTACGTCTGGGTCGACGCGCTGATCAACTACTTGAGCGCGCTCACCTACGCGCGGCCGGGCGAGGACCTCCGCGAGGAGTTCTGGCCCGTGGCACACCACCTGATCGGCAAGGACATTCTCCGCTTCCACTGCGTCTTCTGGCCGGCGCTTCTGCTCGCGGCCGGCTACGAGGTGCCGAAGCAGATCTTCGTCCACGGCTGGCTGCTGTTCGGCGACCGGAAGATCTCGAAATCGAGTGGCAACGTGATCGAGCCGCTCGAGCTGACCGAGATCTACGGCATCGACGCGCTCCGTTTTTACACCGCGCGCGTGACGCGCTTCGGCCAGGATGGAAACGCCTCCGTCGACGACGTGCACGAGCGCTATGAGCGTGAGCTTGCGAACGACCTCGGCAACCTGCTCTCGAGGACGACGGCGATGATCGCCCGCTACCGCGAGGGCCGAATTGTGCCGGCGCCGTGGGAATCGCCTTTGCGGGCCGAGCTCGCGCAGCTCGCTCGCGAGGTTCCCGAGCGGCTGGACAAGTACGACCTGTCCGGTGCGCTGGAGGCGATCTGGATCGTCATCCGCTCGCTGAACCGGTACGTCGAGGAGCGCGCTCCCTGGCAACTCGCCAAAGACACAACCAAGTCCGAAGAGCTCGACCGGACCCTCTATGACCTCGCGGATGGGCTTCGCGCGGTCGCGATCGCGCTCGCCGCGTACCTGCCGGAGACTGCGCCGAGGATCCTCAGCGCCCTCGGCCAGGCCGAAGACCTCGCCTGGGAAGGCGTCGCCTACGGTTGGACTGTGGCGGCGGATGGGATCGTGCCCGCCGAGCCGCTGTTTCCGCGGGTCGAGCTCGAAACCGCTGTCGCGTGATCGACACTCACGCGCACCTCGACGGGTGCGAGGAATCGCCCGAGGTGCTGCTCGCCCGCGCACGTGAGGCCGGCGTCGAGCGGGTGATCACGGTCGGTTCGGGGATCGATTCGTGCCGGGCTGCACTCGCAATCGCGGCAGGCGAGCGCGGTGTCTTTGCCGCGCTCGGGATCCATCCGCACCAGGCTGGCGGGCCGGAGGCGGAACGGCTCGTCGAACTGGCGGAGCTGCTCGGGCGCGAGCGCGCCGTGGCCGTGGGCGAGACCGGCCTCGACTTCTACCGCGACTGGGCACCGCACGACCGGCAGAGGAGCCTGTTCGCGGTCCAGCTCGAGCTCGCCCGCGAGCTCGGCAAGCCGGTCGTCATCCACAACCGAGACGCCGATTCGGAGACCGCGGCTGCGCTGACAGGCTTCGACGGAACGGTCATCCTCCACTGCTTTTCGTCGCCGGGGCTCCTCGATCTGGCGCTCGAGCGCGGCTACTACCTCTCCTTCGCCGGCAACGTCACCTATCCGAGCGCCGAGGAGCTGCGCGAGGCGGCGAGACGCGTGCCCGCCGAACGCATCCTGGCCGAGACCGACAGCCCCTACCTGGCGCCGGTGCCTCGCCGAGGCCGGCCGAACGAGCCCGCTAACGTCGTCCACACGGTCGCGGCGCTCGCACAGGCCCGCAGCGAGGACCCAGCAGAGCTCGCCGCCCGGATCGACGTCAACGCGACCGCTGCGTTTTCGCTGCCCGTCGCCTCGCCGGCTCAGTGAGCACGCGGGCGAAGAAGGCGCTCGGCCAGCATTTCCTCGCCGACGAGAACATCCTCGGCGTGATCGGCCGGCTGGCGGAGCTCGACGAGACGGACGTCGTGCTCGAAATCGGCCCCGGCCGGGGCGTCCTGACGGCGTACCTCGCCGAACGCGTCTCGCAGGTGCACGCGATCGAGCTTGACCGCTCGCTCGAGCCGGGGCTCCGCGACGCGCTTGCGGGCCGCGCGAACATCGACCTGCAGTTCGGCGACGCGTTGACGTTCGATCTGGCCGCGCTCGAGCCGGCGCCGACGAAGCTGGTCGCCAACCTTCCGTACAACGTCGCGACGCCGCTCATCGCCGAAAGCCTCGATGGGCTGCCGAGCGTCGAGCTCTGGTGCGTGATGGTGCAGCGCGAGGTCGCAGACCGCTTCTTCGCCGAGCCCGAGACGAAGGCATACGGGGCGGTCTCGGTGCTGGTCCAGCTGGCCGCCGAGCGGACGGGCTTTCATCCCGTGTCGCGAAACGTCTTTCGGCCGCGGCCGAACGTCGACTCGGCGTTGGTCGCGTTTCGCCGGCGCGGGGCGCTGCCCGCCGACTACCCACGTCTCAAGGCCGTCGTCGGAGCCGCGTTCGCGCACCGCCGCAAGCAGCTCCCAAACTCGCTCGAGCTGGCCGGGCTCGCCTCGCGGGAGCAGTCGGCCACGGCGCTCACGCGGATTGGGCGGGACCCTGCGACGCGCGCCGAAGCGCTGGCACCGGAGGAGTTCGTGGCGCTGGCAAACGCGCTCGAATGACGCGTGCGCCGGCGACCGCGAAGCTGAACCTCGCGCTCGTCGTGGGCAGCGCGCGAGACGGCAGGCACGAGCTGACGACGATCTACCAGCGTCTCGACCTCGCCGACCGGGTTACGGTCGTCCCGGGGCCAAGCCTCCAGGTCACCGGCTTTCCCAAGGACACCCTCGTTCGCAACGCCCTCGAAGGGCTGGCGGCAGCCGCCGGCGTCCCACCCCGCTGGACGGCGCGGCTGACGAAGCGGATTCCGGTCGCAGCCGGCTTGGGGGGCGGCAGCTCCGATGCGGCGACCGCCCTGGGCCTTGCAAACGAGACGCTCGACGAGCCGCTGCCGTCCGACGAGCTGCACGCGCTCGCGGCGAAGCTCGGGGCCGACGTGCCGTTCTTCCTCACCCAAGGCCCGCAGCTTGGCGAGGGCGACGGCACGGAGCTGACGCCGCTCGATCTTCCTCAGGACTACTGGGTCGTCCTCGTGCTTCCGCGCGGCGCAACCAAGCAGTCGAGCGGCGCCGTCTACGCAGAGTTCGACGACCGCGAAGGCCCGAAGGGCTACCGCACCCGGCGCGCGGCACTCAAGCGCTCGCTCAAAGAAGCGAAGCGGGCGCGCGACCTCGCCCGGCTGCCTCCGAACGACCTCGCGAGCTCACCGCTGGCCGCCGACCTGCTGGCTCAAGGAGCCTTCAGGGCCGACGTGGCCGGCGCGGGCCCGGTCGTCTACGGGCTCTTCCAGCACCTCGAGACCGCCCGCACCGCCCGGGCCGCTTTCAGAGGCCGCGGCCGCACCTGGCTCACCGCGCCGGCTTGGTACGGTTGACCGCGATGGAGTACGGCGGGCCGGTCGTGGAGCACGGATCAAGTCGCATGGCGCGTTGGCTCCGGGCTCGCCGGGTCCGGATCGCGTTCTGGATAGCGGTCGCCGAAGGGATCCTGGTCGTTTTCCACGCGATCTCGTGGTGGGCGGCGGTCGCGGTCGCCGCGCTCGTGGTCGTCAGTTGGTTCAGCCTCGCCCACCGCCTCCACTCGGAAACCGCACGGCAGGCGGGGTGGATCGCCGCCGTCTCGCAGGCGCTCGTCGTGCTCGTGCCGGTGCTGGTTGCCATCATTGGCACGCTGGCCGTGATCGTCGTCGCCGTCCTCGCTGTCGTCGCCCTCGTACTGCTCTTCAGCTCTCGGGACTAGACTTTCTGGGTGGGCGCGAGGTTCTCCGGCGACGCGGTGGGGCGTAGCCAAGTGCTTTGTCCGTTATTGGGGCGTAGCCAAGTGGTAAGGCAGCGGGTTTTGGTCCCGCGATCCCAGGTTCGAATCCTGGCGCCCCAGCTCGACTCGACTCAGTGACCGATCGAAAGCTCGCAGCCGTTGTCATGGCCGCCGGCCTTGGGACGCGAATGCGCTCCGAGACGCCGAAGCATCTTCATCCGCTGCTCGGCAAGCGCCTCGTCGACTGGGTGCTCGATGCGGCCCGCCCGCTCGACGCCGAGCCACTGGTCGTCGTCACCTCAGCAGAAACGAAAGACGCTCTCGTGGCTGAAGGCGTGACCGTCGCGGTCCAGCCGGAGGCGCGCGGCACGGGAGACGCCGTCGCCGCGGCGCACAACGCGCTCGCTGGCGTCGACGGCGACGTGCTCGTGCTGTCCGGAGACGCGCCGCTCCTGACGCCTGAGCTGCTCGAGGGCCTCGTCGAAAGCCACCGTCAAAGTCGGGCCGCGGCGACGGTGCTCACGTTCGAGCCGGTCCGGCCGCTGCCCTACGGGCGCATCGTCCGCGACGCCCAGGGCAACGTCCGTGCGATCGTCGAAGAGCGAGACGCGACCGATGAGGAGCGGGCGATCCGAGAGCTCAACTCGTCGACCTACGTCTTCGACGCAGCCGAGCTCTGGGGCGCGCTGGACGGACTGAGGCCTGACAACGTTCAGGGCGAGCTCTACCTGACGGACACCGTGCGGGCGCTCGTCGAGGCGGGCAAGCCGGTCGCGACGTACAAATCAGACGACCCCGAGGCGCCGGTCGGCATCAACACCCGCGTCGAGCTCGCCGCGGCGGCTGGCGTCCTTCGCGATCGCGTCAACGAGCGGCTCATGCTCGCCGGTGCGACGATCGTCGATCCGCAGGCCACCTGGATCGACCCCCAGGTCGAGCTCGAGCCCGACGCGGTCGTCCACCCGTTCACCGTCCTGCGTGGCGCGACCCGCGTTCTTCGCGGTGCCGAGGTCGGTCCGCATGTCGTTGCGATCGACGCCGAGATCGGCGAACGAGCGCTCGTGGGCCCCTTCTGTTACCTTCGCCCCGGAACCGTGCTGGAAGCCGGCGCGAAGGCGGGCACGTTCGTCGAGCTCAAGAACTCCCGGATCGGACAAGGGACAAAGGTGCCGCACCTCTCTTACATCGGCGACGCCGAGATCGGCGCGGAGACGAACATCGGCGCCGGCGGGATCACCGTTAACTATCCACACGAACCGGGTAAGCCCAAGGGGCGGACGAAGATCGGCCGCAACGTCAGGACCGGCGTCCAGAATGCGTTTGTTGCTCCGCTTGAAATCGGCGATGACGCGTGGATCGCGGTCGGCTCGGTCATCACGGACGACGTGCCGCCCGGCTCGCTCGCGGGCTTCGCGCCGCGCCAGGTGACGAAGGAGGGCTACGTCTACGACAAGCACGGAAGGCCAGCCGATGACTGAGACCGCAACGCTGCCGGGACTGGAGACCGTGGACCCACCCGTTCCCAAGGGCGAGCCCAAGCGCTGGATCGAGCGAGGCCCGCAAAAGCGGCTGATGCTGTTCTCGGGCAGCTCGAACCGCGAGCTCGCCGAGCGCATTGCGGAGACGCTGGGCGTCGAGCTCGGCGAAGTCCGGCTCAAGACCTTCGCCAACGGGGAGACGTACTGCCGCTACGAGGACTCGATCCGAGGCGCGGACGTCTTCATCGTCCAGTCGGGAAATCCACCCGTGAACGACCACCTGGTCGAGCTGCTGATCATGATCCAGGCCGCCAAGCTCGCGTCCGCGAAGCGGATCACGGCGGTCGTGCCGTGGTTCCCGTACTCGCGTCAGGACAAGAAGTCGGCTCCGCGCGAGCCGATCACGGCCAAGCTCGTCGCCGATGCGCTCGAGGTCGCCGGCGTCGACCGCGTCGTTGCGATGGACCTGCACGCGGGCCAGATCCAGGGTTTCTTCAACGTCCCGGTCGACCACATGACCGCACTGCAGCTCTTCGCGCAGTACTACCGGGACAAGGGCCTGCATGGCGAGGGGATCGTCGCCGTCTCACCCGATCCCGGCCGCGCCAAGATGGCACGGCGCTTCGGACAGATGCTCGAAGGGGACCTCGCGATCCTGAACAAGACGAGGCCCGAGCACGACAAGGCGGCGGTCACGGAAGTGATCGGTGACGTCAAGGGCAAGATCGCGATCATGAGCGACGACATGATCGTCACCGGCGGCACGCTGATCGCCGGTGCGGAGGCGCTGCTCGGCGCAGGTGCGCTCGAGGTCTACGCCTGCGCGACGCACGGGCTCTTCCCGGGCGACGCGTTCGAGCAGCTCGCCGCGAGCAAGATCACGCAGGTCACGGTCACGAACACGGTTCCGGTCGACCCGATCAAGCGCCCCGACAAGATCGACGTCCTGCCGGTTACGACCCTCCTGGCCGAGACGATCATGAACGTCTTTGCCGACGATTCGGTCTCGGCGATCTTCGCCGGCGAGAACCAGCTTTTCTAAGCGCTTCCCAGGTCCTCGATGCGGTCGGCAAGCACGTGGAACGAGCGCTGCGCCGCGATCGCCAGGCCCATCAGCAGCTGATTCATCTCGTCCACCGGCGGTGCGACCCCGGAACCGGCCGCCTGCTGCGCCTTCGCGTAAGCGGGTAGAGACTTCACTTCGCGTCGAAAGATCTCGTCGATTTCGTCCCCTAGTGCCATTGCCTTCTCCTGTTCGAGTTCTGGGCAACAGTAGAGGGCATCGGCGACTGCGAGGCCGCGGGCGGCGCGGCCTCTCCGCCGAATTCCGAGGGCTGGTGCTAGTTAGCTGCCCGGAAGAATGTTTGCGACGCTACTGATCGCGCCGCGGACGCTGGTCGAGAGCGCGGTGATCGCGACGACGACCGTGAGCACGATCACGGCGAGGACGACTCCGTATTCGGCCATGGTCTGGCCCTCCTCACGCCGGAGACCGATCAGTGCCTCGGACGCGGAAACCTGCCATGCAGTGACGAGCCTGAGCACTCGAATCACCTTCCTGTCTGGGCGTGGCCGCGCCGCCGATTTCGATCGGATATCGATGGTCGTCATCGGCGGCTAGCGGAGTTCCCGGTATCCCTAGGCCGAGCGCTCCGACCACGCTCGCTACTGGGCTTGGCACTCGAGGCTTCCAGTGGGACACTTAGGTCTCAATGAAGCTCTTAGCAGTGGCCCTGATCCTCCCGGCCACGATCGTGCTCGTAATCGCGGCTTTCGAGACGCAGATTTTGTATCCGCCGGCCTCGAACGCGCCGACAAAGGGACTCGTGTGGCACGGCCGCACCTTTGCGTCGCGCGGTGATTTCGCTCGTTGGCTTCGATCACGGGGTGTCCGTTATGCGGTCTGGGCCCGCCGCCATCCGTCGCCGCAGAAGCAGGCAGCGAGAGCCAAGCGAACTGGCCAGAAAGGTTCTGACTGGAGCGCCGAAAACGTGGGCGGCGGCTTTGCGGTCCTTGCCAGCCTAGGCCTTGTGGTCGTGCTCGTACGCCGTCGGCGGCCGAGCTGGAGTGGCGGGCTGGTAAGACAGACTCTCCCGCTCACCGCTCATCGAGCCGCTCCGGCGGCAAGGGGCGGGACTCGCCTCATGCTGCGCTGGGCCAAAGCGACAGCTCTGCTCTCTTCGAGCGCGGCCAAATTTTCGGCCAATGTCATTCGCCGCAGAGGCACCGAATTCGCCAGGTTCTTGGCTCGTCGAGGCGCTCCGGCGGCAGAGCGAGGAGCTCGATTGATGCTGCGGTGGGCCAAAGCGACGGCTCTGCTGTCTTCGAGCGCGGCCAAATCTTCGGCCAGGATCATTCGCCGCAGAGGCACCGAATTCGCCAGGTTCTTGGCTCGTCGAGCCGCTCCGGCGGCAAAGGGAGGAGCTCGACTGATGCTGCGCTGGGCCACTGCGACCGCTCTGCTGTCTTCGAGCCTGGCCGCATCGTCGGCCAACACGATTCGTCGCAGACGCAGCGAGTTCGCGTGGTATCTCGCCACGGCGCTGCTCGCGGCCGGCATCGGCATCGTGGCGACGGTGTGGCTCAACCGAGTTTGACCGGGATCTTCCGCGTGCGGCGACAGTGAGGCTACAGCTCGTCTCGCATCGGAGAGATTCCGGCGCCGACGCGCCCAAGCCTTCGCTGAACGGTCGCTACACTTCGCCGCCGTGGCCGGCGAGCGAGTGAAGCTGTCAGTGCGCGAGCGCGAGGGCCGGGGAACCGGCGACGCACGGCGCCTGCGGCGTGAAGGAATGATCCCCGGCGTCCTCTACGGACGCGGGAAGCAGCCCCATGCGATCTGCGTCGAGGAGCGCGAGTTGCGGCGCGTGCTGACTGGCGACCACGGCCTCCACGCGATCCTCGACGTGAGCCTCGACCAGCAGAAGACCACTCACGCTTCGATCCTGAAGGACTACCAGGTGCATCCTGTCCGCGGCTACGTCACCCACATCGACCTGCAGGAGGTGCGGCTCGACCAGCCGATCCAGGCACAGGTCGTCGTCGAGCTCGTGGGGGATCCCGAAGGGGTCAAAGAAGGCGGCGTGCTCTCCCAGGTGCAGCGCGAGATCAATGTCGAGGCGCTGCCGCTCGAGATTCCGGAGCGACTGGAGCTCGACGTCAGCGGGATGGCGATCGGCGACACGCTGAGGCTCGCCGACCTGCCCGCGTACGACGGTGTGACCTACCTCGACGACCCCGAGGAAACGGTGCTCGCCACGGTGGGGGCGCCGACGCAGATCGTCGAGCCCGAGCCCGAGGAAGAGGAGCTCGAAGAGGGCGAGCTGCCGGAGGGCGAGGAGGTGCCGGAGGGCGAGGAGGCACCGGAGGGCGCCGCCGAGGCGTCTGCCGAGCCGGAAGCGGACGCCGCCGGCGAGCAGGGCCCGACCGAATAACCGCGGAAAATGCGTTCGCATTTTCCGCGGGCGCTGGTTTCTCGCATCGCTTCGCTCGCGAACACGAAGAAAGGCGACTCCTCCCTCGACCTGCTCGTCGTCGGACTGGGCAACCCCGGGCGCGAGCATGAGCGCGACCGCCACAACGTCGGTTGGATGGTCGTGGATGAGCTCGCGCGGCGCACGGACGCCCGCTGGCGCGGCAAGTTCTCCGGCCAGCTCGCCGAGGTTCGGCTCAACGGGTTGCGGCTCGCCTTGCTCAAGCCCGAGACGTTCATGAACGACTCCGGCCGCTCCGTTGCCGCAGCGACTCGCTTCTTCAAGGTCGAGCCGGACTCGCTGCTGGTCGTCCACGACGACGTCGATCTCGAGCCGGGCCGCCTGCAGGCCCGCGCGGGCGGGGGCCTCGCCGGTCACAACGGCTTGCGCTCGCTGGCTCAGGCGCTGGGGACCCAGGACTTCCTGCGGCTGAGGATCGGCGTCGGCCGGCCCGGCCGCGGCGACCCCCGATCGGTCGCCGACTACGTGCTCTCGCCGTTCGAGCTCGGAGAGGATGTTGGGGCGCTCGTTTCCCAGGCTGCGGATGCGGTCGAAACGCTCGCCCGAGACGGCGTCGAGGCGGCGCAGCAGCGCTTCAACTAGGCCGGTTCACACGGCTACGATTCGAGCGCGGAACCACGGGTTCCGTCTTTTGCGATGGACCGACCTGTCTTGCACGCATTCGTCGACGCGCTCCTCGAGGACGGGCGGCTCTCCGCCTTCGCGGAGGCGCTGCCGACGCGCGCCCGCGTCTCCGAGCCGGCGCTGCCGCTGCTGCTCGCGTCGCTCCACGAGCGCCTCGATCGGGGACTCGTCTGCGCGCTGCCGGAAGACGCCGACGCCCGGGATGCGGCCGAGGCCGCTGCCTGGTTCCTCGGCGAGGACCGCGTGGCGCTGCTGCCGAGCCGCGGCGTCCACTGGGCATCGGGCCTCGAACCGCCGCCGCACCTCGTCGGCGAGCGGGCACGCGCCCTCGACGTGCTCGCGCGGGGTGGGCTCGTCTGCACTTCGGCGACCGCCCTTGCCGAGGGCATGCCGCCGCCGGGCGAGCGGCCCGAGCCGATCGGGGTCGCGCAGGGCCAAGAGCCGGGGATCGACCTGCTGGCCGAGGGCTTTGCGCTCGCCGGCTACGAACGCGTCGAGCGGGTCGAGGAGCGCGGTCAGTTTGCCGTTCGCGGTGGGTTGGTCGACGTCTTCCCGACCACGGGCAGGGAGCCGTTGCGAATCGAGCTCTTCGGCGACGAGATCGAGTCGATTCGCGCCTTCTCGCCGTTCACGCAGCGGGCGCTGCATCCCGTCGAGAGCGCGGTCGTCTACCCGGCGGCAGAGCGGCGCCCGGACCTGTGCGAGCCGACCCTGCCGGATGACGACGAGTCCCCGGCGGCGCAGCCGCCTGTCCGCGCCAGCGGACCAGTGGAGGGGGTCTGGGGGAACCGGGAGGTTCCCCCAGCTGGCCTGGCCACCCCGGACGACCTGGTCCCGCCGTTTGCGGGCGCGCCGGATCTCGTCTGGGAGCCCGACGAGGTGCGTGCGGTCGCGCTCGAGGAGCTCAACACCGAGCCGAATCTCGCCGGCTCCACGGAGCTCGATCCGCTCCCCGCGAACCAGCCGTTCTCGTTCGAGGCGCAACGGCCGGCGCTCGCCGCGCGCGGGCTCGCCGAGGCCGAGAACGAGCTCGGCGCGCTCGTGCGGGCTGGGCAGCGAGTCGTCGTCGCCTTCCCGCACCGGGGCGAGGCGCTGCGAACGCAGAACTTGCTCCGGCGGATCGAAGCGCGGCTGCTCGAGCCCGGCGAGCCGCTGCCCGGCGAGGCCGAGCTCGTGTTCGCGGTCGCCCCGGCGCGGCGCGGTTTCGTCTGGCGCGAGCTGGGACTCGTCCTGCTCGCCGACACGCAGGTCTTCCGCAAGCGGCCACCGCGAGCCGATGCCCGCCTCGGGAGAGCCCTCCAGAGCTTCGCCGACCTCCGCACCGGCGACTACGTCGTCCACGAGGATCACGGCGTCGGTCGCCTGCAGGCCTTCGAGACGAAGGAGGTCGCCGGCGTCACCCGCGACTACCTGCTGCTCGCATTCCGGGGCGAGGACCGCCTCTACGTCCCGCACGAGCAGATCGGCAAGGTCTCCCGCTATGTCGGCGCGGACAGCCGCTCGCCCGCACTCTCCAAGCTCGGCGGCAAGGCCTGGCAGAACCTGAAGAGTCGCGCCCGCGCGAGCCTGCGCGAGCTCGCGGGCGAGCTGCTCGCGCTCTACGCCCGCCGCCAGCAGGCGGAGGGGGAGGCGTTCGACCTACGCAACGAGTGGCTCGAGCGCCTCGAGACCGAGTTCCCGTACCGGGAGACCGAGGACCAGCAGCGGGCGATCGAGGCGGTCAAGGAGGACCTCGAGGCGCCGCGCCCGATGGACCGGCTCGTCTGCGGAGACGTCGGTTTCGGCAAGACGGAGGTTGCCGTTCGGGCCGCCTTCGCGGTCGCCGTCAACGGCAAGCAGACGCTGATGCTCGTGCCGACGACCGTGCTCGCGCAGCAGCACTGGAACACCTTCCGCGAGCGCTACCGCGACTTTCCGGTGCGCGTCGAGATGATCTCCCGTTTCCGCTCACCGGCCGACGTGAAGCGCGTTCTCGCCGATTACGCCGAGGGCAAGGTCGACGTCCTGATCGGCACCCACCGGGTGCTCTCGCGCGACGTGATCCCGAAGGAGCTCGGCCTGATCGTCGTCGACGAGGAGCAGCGCTTCGGCGTCGCCCAGAAGGAGCTGCTGCGCCAGCTCCGGCTCGAGGTCGACGTCCTCAGCCTGACCGCGACGCCGATCCCGCGCACGCTGCACATGTCGCTTTCGGGCCTGCGCGACATCTCCGTGATCGAGACCCCGCCGCAGGGCCGCCGCCCGATCCGCACCTTCGTCGGCGAATACGACGAGGAGCTCGTCCAGACGGCGCTCCGGCGCGAGCATGCCAGGGAGGGCCAGGCCTTCTATCTGCACAACCGGGTCGAGACGATCGACGAGGCGGCCGAGCGACTGCGGCAGCTCTGCCCCGAGCTGCGCTTCATCGTCGCCCATGGCCAGATGCGGGAGAAGGAGCTCGAGGACCACATGCTCTCCTTCCTCGCGGGCGACGCAGACGTGCTCGTCTCGACGACGATCATCGAGTCCGGCCTCGACATTCCGCAGGCGAACACGCTCGTCGTCGAGCGCGCCGACGCGCTCGGGCTCGCCCAGCTCTACCAGATCCGCGGCCGCGTCGGCCGCAGCGACCTGACCGCGCACGCCTACCTCTTCTACCCGGATTCGCAGGAGCTGACGCCGGAGGCGCGGGCGCGGCTGGCGACGCTGGCCGACCACACGGAGCTCGGCGCCGGCTTCGCGATCGCGATGCGGGATCTCGAGATCCGCGGTGCCGGAGACCTGCTCGGCGCAGAGCAATCAGGCCACGTCGCCGCCCTTGGCTTCGAGCTCTATGTCGAGCTCCTGGGAGAGGCCGTCGCCGAGCTTTCCGGCCAGCGGCGCCCGGTCGCGCGCCCGGTGCGCGTGGATGCTCGAGTCGACGCCTACGTGCCGGCGAGCTACATCGGCTCCGAGGCGCTGAAGATCGACCTTCACCGGCGGCTCGCGTTGACGGAGTCCGAGGACGACCTGCGCGAGCTGCACGCGGGAACCGAGGATCGCTACGGCCCGCTGCCGGAGCCGGTCGAGAACCTGTTCGCGATCCAGGAAGCGAAGCTCAAGCTCGCACGGCTCGGTGCGGATTACCTCGTTTTCCGCGGCGGCCGGGCCACCGTGGGGCCGGTCGAGCTCGGCTCCGGCGAGCTGCGAGCGCTGCGCGGGCGGGTCGAAACCGCCGTCTACACAACGGCGCGCAGGGAAGTTTCGTTAAGGGACGAAGAATTCGACGGAGCAATCCGACTTGTCGATGCTATGCTCGAAACACGCCAAGCAGCCTGAGGTTTGGGCCGTGCTTGGCTCTTCGTACGTTATGAAGCTTCTCCGTCTCGTTCCCATTCTCGCCCTCGTGGCGGCATTTGCAGCGGCCTGTGGCGGCGGCAGCGGCGCGCCGAAATCCGTGCCCAACGACGCGGTCGCGGTCGTCGGCAGCGACACGATCACGAAGGTCTCCTACAACCAGACCCTCGACCAGGCAAAGCGCAGCTACAAGGCCCAGAACAAGCCGTTCCCGAAGCCCGGCACCGCGACCTACGGCGCAGTGCGCTCGCAGATCATCCAGTACCTCGTCGAGCGCTCCGAGTACACGCAGAAGGCCAAGGACCTCGGCGTCAAGGTCAGCGACAAGGACGTCGAGGCGCGGCTGAATCAGATCAAGCAGCAGTACTTCGGCTCCGGGACCACGCCGGGGCAGAAGCCGAAAACGAAGGCGCAGATCGACAAGCTCTACAAACAACAGCTGAAGGCCCAGGGTCTGACCGACAAGGACGTGAAGGACGGAATTCGCGCCCAGCTGATCCGGGAGAAGATCTCGGAGAAGGTGACGAAGGACGTCAAGGTCTCGGACAGCGACGCAAAGAAGTACTACGACGACCACAAGTCCCAGTACGAGCAGCCGGCCCAGCCCTCCAGCCGCGACGTCCGGCACATCCTCGTCAAGAGCCACACGCTTGCGCTGACGGTCTACAGCAAGCTGAAGGCCGGCGGCGACTTCTCGAAGCTCGCACTCAAGTACTCGATCGATCCGAGCAAGAGCACCGGTGGTCGCCTGACCGTCTGCAAGGAGAAGACGGTCAGCTGCCCCCTAAAGACGGTCGCGCCCTTCGAGAAGGTCGCGTTCTCCCTGAAGACGAACGAGATCTCCAAGCCGGTTCACACTCAGTTCGGTTGGCACGTGATCCAGGCCGTCGGGCCTGTGAATCCGCCCAGGAAGGCGACCACGATCCCGTTCGACCAGGTCAAGGCGGCAATCAAGCAGCAGCAGCTCCAGCAGAAGAAGCAGGACTCGTTCACGAAGTGGTGGAACGACACCAAGAAGGACTTCGCGAAGAAGACCAAGTACCAGGTCGGCTACGAGCCTCCTGCGACGGCGACGCAGACGACCACGACCTGATTTGACCCTCTCCGACGCGCTGCTCGAGCTTCAGCAGCTCACGGAGCGGCTGCGCCGGGATTGTCCGTGGGATCGCGAGCAGACGGCCCGCACGATCGTGCCGCACACGGTCGAGGAAGCCTACGAGGTCGCGGACGCAGCCGAGCAGGGCGACGACGCCAAGCTGCTCGATGAGCTGGGCGACCTCCTCTTCCAAGTCTTTTTCCTCTCGCTCCTGCTCGAGGAAAAAGACGAGGGGAACCTCGAAGACGTCGCGCGCGGGATCCACGCGAAGCTCGTTGCCCGGCATCCGCACGTGTTCGGCGGGGAAGCCGC
>Ga0066709_100001724_pt1 | contig 14934 bp, 13 predicted proteins | sample GraSoiAngelo_158_FD_79665 | JGI IMG/M metagenome (GOLD analysis project Ga0066709, IMG submission 79665) | Grasslands soil microbial communities from the Angelo Coastal Reserve, California, USA - 14_1009_16_30cm | ecosystem: Environmental > Terrestrial > Soil > Grasslands | place: USA...
CACATCGATCAAACCAACGGGCATTACGCCTTCAGCGTTTCCACGTTTGACTATGATGACGATGGCTGGCCGGACATCTATGTTGCCTGTGACAGTACCGCCAGCATTCTCTACCACAACAATCACGACGGCACCTTTACCGACGTCGCCGTGACCGCCGGCGCCGCCTTCAACGACGACGGTCGCGAGCAAGCTGGCATGGGCTCTACCGTTGCTGACTACGACGGTGACGGGAGGCTCGATCTTTTCAAGACCAATTTCTCCGACGATACCTCAACCCTCTATCGCAACAACGGCGACGGCACCTTCGATGACAAGACCTTTCCCGCCGGTTTTGGTTTGAACAGCCAGTATCTCGGCTGGGGTGTCATGTTCCTCGATGTGGATAACGATGGCTGGCCCGATCTGCTTCTCGTCAACGGTCACGTCTATCCTGAAGTCGACAGCCAGCGCCTCGGCAGCAATTTCCGGGAACCCCGCATTCTCTATCACAACAATGGCAACGGAACTTTCGCCGATATCTCCGCCGCCGCCGGGCCGGGCATCACGGCGGTAAGTTCTTCGCGCGGCCTGGCCGTGGGCGATTTATGGAATGACGGCCGCATGTCCGCGGTTGTGAGCAACATGAATGCTCTTCCGTCTCTTCTCGTCAATGACGTCCGCAACGGCAATCACTGGATCGCCTTCCATGCGGTTGGTGTCAGGTCCAATCGCGATGGCATTGGGGCAAAGATCACCGTGAAAACCGGCGCGCGCACTCTCGTCGACGAAGTCCGCAGCGGCTCCAGCTACATTTCCAACAACGACATACGCGTCCACTTCGGCCTCGGCGCCGCCAAAATCGATGGAATCCGGGTCCGTTGGCCCAGCGGCCTCCTCGAAGAATTCGGCAGCCTTCCCGTCGGCGCCATTCACACTCTCAGGGAAGGCTCTGGCACACCCGTCGTCGCAGGCTCCAGGAAAAACTGACCCGTTCAATCTCCCACTTGGTCCGCTGCGGTTCGCAGGGCTTCCTTACGGGTGCTGGCCTTCATTGCCAGCCTTTTCTTCATTTGCCGGGATTCGCTCCCTGAGAAGAAAAGTGCCCCTTTGCTGGCGCTGGCCAATTCCTCGCCTTCCCACAGGCTGGGCTTCTCCCCAAGTGATGCCACGCGCGTCGCCAGGACGTGACTGCCTAGGGAAACCAACTGACGGCAAAGGGACCGGGATCTTTCCCGCGGGGGCGTTCCATGAAACGTTGGCGCATTCCGCCGGCTGCGGCTCGTGGAGCGTTTCGGTCTTCGGTGGCTCGCCCCGCAAGCTCATGGATGCGGCCGCCCTCGGCGCCGTCTCGCCCGACGGCACCCAGATTGCTTTTGTTCGCGGCGATCTCGTCAGCGGCAAGAGCAGTTCCCTTCTCACCACAGACCGTCTCCGCGGTGCTCTTGCGTGGGCTTGCGATGGACGCCTGATTTTATTCCCTCAGCGCACTCCCGCCCAACCAGAACGACTCCAGTCTTTGGGCCATCAAAGTCGAATGGGGTCGGCCCGTCCGCCTCACCAGCGGTCCCGGCGGCAAAATGCGCGCCAGTGTTTCTGCCGACGGCAAACGTCTGATCTTCCTCCGCTGGGCCGAAGCTCCTGTCGTGTACATTTCCGAGGTCCAACAGGCCGGCCGCCACTTGAGTCCGCTGCGGCCCCTCAGCCTCGATGAACGCAGCAATTATCCCTATACCTGGACGCCCGTCGGCAAATCCGTGATTTTCACTTCCGATCGCGATGGCATTTTCCATCGCTTCAAGCAAGCCATTGATCAGCCAGCTCCCGATCTGCTTGTCGACGGCGATCAGCCGGTCATACTTGCCCGATTGAACCCCGACAGCCCCGAGATTCTTTACGCTCTCAGCCCCATCCCAGGCGACGCGGACCGCCGAGTGCAGCTCATGCGCGTTCCGGTTGCTGGTGGCACGCCTCGAATGATTTTGGCGGAGCCAGGCATCAATAATTTCCAGTGCGCCCGTTCCCCCTCCACGCTTTGTGTCTGCAGCGAATACACCTCAGATCATCTTGCTTCTTCACCTTTGATCCCGTTACGGGGGAAAAAGAACCGCTTACCCGGATTGAAGACTACGAAGGGTATTTGCAAAATTGGACGCTCTCACCCGACGGCTCGACTCTCGCTTTGGCTAAGAAGCACCTCATTCCGGGGCTCGCTGACATTCGGCTTTTTTCCGTCGCCAGTCGGAAGGACCGGATTCTCACCTTGCAGTCCTGGACCGGAATCGCGTGCCTTGACTGGGCTGCCGATGGCCGCAGTCTTTGGGTTGTGGCTTCGTCGCCAACCGGCGTCCCGACACTCTTGAATGTGGACTTGCGTGGCAAAGCCAGACCGGTCCTCGAGGAATCCGAAAAAGATCTCGGCTGGGCCATCCCCTCTCCCGACGGCCGCCATCTCGCCATCTGGGAGGCCAGCGGCAGCTCCAACGCCTGGCTCCTCGAAGGCTTCTGACGCAGATCACCCCAAACCCGAGATGACTCTTCCGGGCACAAACATGAAAACCGGCCGCGGGCCCTCGGCTTCTTTGCTTTTTCTGTTCACCGAACGGAATGCGGGGAGGATACAATTTCCAAAATTCACCGTGGAGCGATCAAACAAGAGTGGCTGTTGGCGCGGAGACCTGCTCGAACATCTGATCTGAACCAGCGAAACATCTCAACTGCCGTTTATTCCCAGTCGTTTCAGTGTGCGATGCCTCAATCTGCCCAGTTGGCGATTCAAGAAATGCTCGCGCCCGATAAAAGGCACCAGGGGATTGCGGCGCTTCTCCACTTTGCTGCGGGCCTGCCTTAGGCGAGCATCTTCGCCGAATAATTCCAGAGCGTCGTCAAACTTATCCAACGCCTTCTCGCGTCGCCCCGCCAATGCATACACCTCTCCTAGATTCAGGTGGAACTGGATCTCTGTGGGTCTCAGCTGAACCGCTATCTCGCAAAGCTCTCCCGCTTGTTCCCAATTCCGTTGGGCGCGAGCGATCGACAATCCCAGAAACGAGAGGTAGTAGGGGTTATGCTTGTCGCATTCGAACGCCCGGCGCAATCTTACCAGTGCCTTTTGGGGGTATTCGTTCTTGAGAAGCTCAATACCTTCCCTGAACTCAGCCATGGGATCGAGCTCGGTTGTGCCCTTGGCAGTCTCTTTCCCAAATCCGAGGTTCATGGGGGATCCTTAGGTAACGAATCTGGACTACAGACTAATTTAGTCAGGTCAATTACGAGGAGTCTACTGGCCTTACGGTCAGTATTAACCAAAAAGACCAAAGACCGACGCCGTCTCTTCGGGTCGAGGGGGCCCGTGGATACTTCCCAGGTCAGGCGGCATACATTCCGAACGAATCTGCGCCCTGGGATCGCAGAAACTTTTTCATTTCGCGGGTGCTTCCGCTACTCCGACGTATTTGTCGGCGCCGCCGTAGTAGAAGAAGTAGCGATTGTCCCTCTGAACTAAACCTTCGACGAAGACGACATTGGGAACTTGGCCGATCTTTTCCCATGCTGTTTCCGGGCCGAAGATGGGCTGGTCGGGACGCCAGATGAGCTTGCGGGGATCGTTGCGGTCAAACACCGCGACGGCGGTGCGATAGACGAGGTGGTCGTCGGCGCCGTTGTAGATGAGGACAATGCCGCGTGGAGTGAGGATCGGCGGGGGGCCGGGCTCGACAACACGCGAATCAAATTTTCCCGGGCGACGAGGCAGCACCGGCGTCTCGGTCGCCTCGGTCCAGTGAAGCAGATCGGTGGAATACGAGAGGCCCATTTGGTTGGTCTTGTCCCCAGCAGTGCCAAGCCAGTACATCGCATACTTGCCGCTGATCTTTGCCGGGACGATAGCGCCGGACTTCGTCCAACCCTTGTTCCAGTTTCCCCGGTAGGCAGGAAGGATAACACCCTTACGCTCCCAATGAATCAAGCCGCGGGAGGTGGCGAGGCACAGCTGCGCGTCCTTTTTGTTGTAGCCGGTGTAAGTGAGGTAAAAGATGTCACCCAATTTCTGGAGGCGCGGATCTTCGACGCCGCCGTCTTTTTCATACTCGGTTTCGGGCGAGAGGACCGGCTGAACGTGGCGCGTGAAGTGAATTCCGTCGCTGCTTTCAGCGTAACCCAGGCGCGAGGTGCCAGAGGCGTCTTGCGCGCGGTAGAGCATGATGAATTTCCCGTTATGAAACACCACGGCAGGATTAAACGTTCCAGCGGATTCCCACGACCTGCCTTAAGGAGAAAGGATAGGCTCGTTCGAGGCGCGCGTCCATGCGCCAAAAGGAAGATCCGTCGCCGGCGTCGCGAAAGTGAGTGACGCAGCCAGGAGCACCAGCATAACGACATTCTTGAGTTTTACGACATGCATATTCAATGACTCCTCATTTCGCGGGCTTGCTGGGCTTTGGCAGGTCGAATTGCATTGTGCGCACGATGCCTTGGCCTTCTTTCACCACGATCACCTGGTTCGGCTTGATATCCTTCAAGGTTTCCACGAGGCCGCTGGGCCAGTGTATCTCCAGCAGCTCCACCTTTTCCGCTTTCCCAATTCCAAAGTGGATGCGCAGATCGTTCTGCGAAAAGTAGCCACCGCCGCTGCGCACTTCATCGATCTGCGGGTGAAGGTTTTTCTCGCCCGGCAGATGGGTGACGCACTTGATTCGCGCGCCGATACCGCTGCGATTCGATTTCGTGCCGCTGGTTTTAATTTTGATCCAATTGTTTCCTGTGCGTGAATCGCACCGCAACAATTGCGGAAAATCGTTGACGGTGTTGACGACCATATCGATGTCGCCGTCATTGTCGAAATCTCCGAACGCGCAGCCTCGCGCCGCCACCGGTGTGGAGATACCCGGCCCGGCATCGAAGGAAACGTCATCAAAGCGCCCATCGCGCAGATTTTTGTAGAGCAGCTTGCGCTGCGGGTAGCCTGCTTCCGTTTTGAGCTGCTCGACTTCGGGGTACACATGGCCGTTGCAAATCAGGATGTCGGTCCAGCCGTCGTTGTCGAAGTCGAAAAAGCCGCACCCCCAGCCAAGATATTGGGTGTGCTTGCCGAGGCCGCCCTGAAATGTAGTGTCCTCGAAATTTCCGCCGCCGAGATTGTGATAGAGCGAAGGAGTGTCGCCGGCAAAATTGGTCTTGACCAGATCGAGATTACCGTCGAGATCGTAATCGGCGGCGGAGATGCCCATCCCGGCTTGTGGCTTGCCGTCGGCGCTGAGAGCGCAGCCCGCTTCCAGCGCAATGTCAGCGAAGGTGCCGTCTTTTTTGTTTTGATAAAGAGCGCTCGCGGTAGAATCGTTGGCGACATAAATGTCGGGCCAACCATCGTTGTCGAGATCGGCGGTCAGCACGCCAAGACCGTAGGTGCCATTGGCTTTGAGGATGCCGGATTTTTCGCTAACGTCCGTAAACGTCCCGTCGCCGTTATTGTGATACAAGATATTTTTCCCGCCGTTTAATCCGGGAGGCCCGCACGCCACCATGACACCTTTGTAGAGACACGGACCGGACTCAGGTACGGGGGCGGTCTTCAGATCGAGATCGATGTAATTCGCGACGAAGAGATCGAGGTGGCCGTCGCGATCGTAGTCGAGAAAAGCACAACCCGTGTTCCAGCGCTTGCCGTTTCCGGCAACGCCGGATTTTTCACTGACGTCGGTGAAGGTGCCTTTGCCGTTGTTGTGGTAGAGAACATTTTTTCCGAAGCACGTGACGAAGAGATCTTCGAAACCGTCGTTATCGTAGTCTCCGATGCAAACGCCCTGTCCCCAGCCGGAATGAATCAGACCGGCTTTGGCGGTCACGTCGGTGAAGGTGCCGTCGCGATTGTTCTTGAAAAGATGCCAGGAGGGTTCCTGCCCCGCGGGAAAACCTTCGAGGCGCCAGCCGTTTACGAGGAAAATATCCAGCCAACCGTCGTTGTCGTAATCGTAGAAGGCGACACCGCAGCCGGTGGTCTCGAGGAGATATCTATTTTTGTGTTCGCCACCGAAAATAGTTTTGGCGTTGAGGCCGGACTCGCGAGCAACGTTGATGAAGCTGACGCCCAGTTCGCTCGAAAATGCGGCAGGCGAAGGGAAAGCTTCCCGTGCCGAGAAAGAAGTGAAGCCCCGCCAGCCTGGCGGCGTGAGCGCCAGGATCTTCTCCAATGGCAATACCATCGCGGAACGGCTCAACGATTTAAGAAAGGCTCGCCTTGAGGAAGACAAATCGAATGGTACCTTCCCTGCTTTAGCTCATGCTAGAATCTGCCGCCATCCTTTATAGTAAGGGCAAAGTGGCTTTGCAAGCTGGCGGGGCGGCGAAATTCCCCGCGTCTTGCCCACAGCGAGATGTTCCTACCATGACAAACAGTCAGACTACATTTCCATTGCGGCGAGTCTTACAGATAGGTTCCTTCGTGGCGGCGACGGTGTTTTCTCTTATGGTAGTGGCCGTGACCATGCGCGCGCAGGAAACGGCGCATTCGCTGGAGCTCTCGCGAACGGTGCGGCCGTGGGAATTCCTGCCGGTGACAGGGATGCGCGCCGGGTTGCTGGGAGATGAATCCGGGCGGATAGAAGCGTGGGTGTATCCGCTGAAAATCCTGCGGGAGTTTCACCTGAAATTCCATACGGAAGGGCGCGCCCTCCCCGCGGAAGCGCTGGCGCGAACGATTACGGTGCGACCGGAATCAAGCACGATTCTCTACGCCGGCGATACGTTCACGGTGCGGGAGACTTTTTTTGTTCCGGTCGACGAGCAAGGCGCCGTCATTCTACTGGACGTGGAAACCGAGCAGGCGTTCGAAATCGAAGCGGTATTTCACCGAGATTTTCAACTGGAGTGGCCGGCGGCACTGGGCGCGACCTATTCGAATTGGGCGGCGGAACAGCGCGCTTTTTATTTTGGGGAAGAACAACGGAAATTCGCGGCGCTGGTGGGTTCTCCGACGGCGGCGGAGCCTCAGCAGGAATACCAGACCAATTATTCAGAAGCACGGGAAAGTTCGTTCCGGCTGGGCACGACAGCGAAAGGAAAAGAGAAGAAGTTGATTGTCATTGGGGGCTCGATGGAGGGGCGAGCCGCGGCGGAGAGAACCTATCGTCACCTGACGGAGGACTACGCGGATTTATTGAAGGAAGCGGTGGAGTATTACCGTAACTCTCTGGCGCAAACCGTCAGCGTGGACCTTCCAGATGCGCAGCTTCAGCGGGCCTACGATTGGTCGCGGGTGAGCATGCTGCAGGGAATGGTGACGAATCCTTTTCTGGGCGCGGGGCTTGTTGCGGGGTACCGTACTTCGGGAGAGAGCCAACGGCCTGGATTTGCCTGGTTTTTCGGACGCGATTCGTTCTGGACTTCGCTGGCGCTGAATGCCGAAGGAGATTTTCCGAATTCGCGCACCGCGCTGGAATTCATCAGCAAGTTCCAGCGCGAGGATGGCAAGATCCCGCACGAAATTTCTCAGGGCGCTAATTTCGTGGATTGGTTCAAAGGCTATCCGTATCCCTACGCTTCCGCTGACGCCACTCCTCTGTACATCATCGCCGTCAATGATTACGTCGTAGAGAGCGGCGACTCGGCGTTTGCCAAAGAGAAGTGGGAGAGTCTCGAGAAGGCTTATGCGTTTCTGAAATCCACCTATGATGCGCGGGGACTGCCGCAGAATTTTGGCGTGGGGCATGGCTGGGTAGAGGGCGGGCCGCTGCTGCCAGTGAAGACGGAGTTCTACCAAAGCGGATTGGCAGCGGAGGCGCTACGCGCGCTTTCGAATCTGGCGCGGGTGACGGGCCAGGAGGAGACGAGCAAGACACTGGAGAAAGATTTTGCGAAGCAGCGGTCGCTGGTGAACGAAAGCTTCTGGATTGCGGACAAAAAACGATTCGCGTTTGCGCTGGACAAGAACGACAAGAAAGTGGACGAGCCGAGCGTGCTGGCGACCGTGCCGATGTGGTTTGGCCTGCCCAGAGAGGCGGATGCAGTGCCGATGATCCAGCAGCTGGCGGACGCGGATCACGAGACCGATTGGGGGATGCGGATCATCTCCAATCGCTCGCCGCTCTTCAGCGGAGGCGGATACCACTACGGTTCGGTGTGGCCACTGTTCACGGGCTGGGCGTCGGTCGCGGAATACCGCTATCACCAGACTTTTCCCGCGTATGCGAATCTGCGGGCCAACGCGCTGCTGGCGCTGGATGGCTCGCTCGGACATGTGACGGAAGTTCTTTCCGGCGACTACTACCAGCCACTCGCAACGAGTTCGCCGCACCAGATCTGGTCTGCAGCCATGGTTGTAAGCCCGTTGGTGCGAGGCCTGTTTGGGTTGGAATCAGACGCCACGACTGGAACGCTTACTCTTGCCCCCCATGTTCCGGCTGATTGGACTTCCTTTGGAATTCGGAACATACCAACGGGATCCGCCAAGTTGGATTTGCGCTTCGCGAAAGATCTCGGCGGAATCACACTGGAAGTGAAAGCGTCCGGCGACGCGTCTCGTATCATTGATTTTCAACCAGCCGTGAGCTTGCGCGCGAAAGTGCTCGGCGCGGAATTCAACGGCCGGCCCGTGCCGTTTCGCGTCCACTCGAACGGTACAGACCAACACGTGGCAATCCGGGTTGCGGTTGCCGGAGGATCGAGCACACTTAGAATTCGAACAAAAGATGATTTCGGCCTGAGTTATTGCTCGACACTGCCGGCAATCGGGGCGGCCTCGCAAGGCTTGCGCATCCTCTCTGAAACGTGGACACCGGCGCGGGACGGTTTGACGATCAACGTGTCTGGACTTGCTGGCGGCCGGTACGAACTTTTTGTGTGGAACGCGGAACAGATTGCTTCCGTCGAGGGAGCGCGACTCTTCAAGGCCGATGATGGGAAAATCGAACTGGTTCTTGACCTCCCGAAAAGCGGCGCTGAACCTCCTTCCTACGCGACGATTGCAATCCAATTTGCCAGAGCAGACAAGAGACGAGAGCGCACCAAGAGATAGATTCAATTATCAGGCGAGAAGGTCAGGCTCAAGGGCGCGTCACCGGTCGGGGAAAAATGGGAAAAGCCTGCGAATTTCTTCCTCGCTGGGCTGACGTCCGTATTCCGTGATTTCGAACGCCTCTACGTGCTGAATGCGGGCAGCTTGTGGCCCGTAGCGCTTCTCCAATGATTCCCGCCACTCCGGTTGCAGTTTTCTCGCCGCCAGCGGCCCCTCCGCCAGCCATTTCTTCCGCTCTGCGGGATCCCTTGGCACTTGCTCGAACTGTCCAGCAGTCCACGGCAGCCACTCGTAGAACTGCGACGCGTGCGCGTCCAGCATATTGATTTTCTTCTCGAACACGTCGTCAATCGACACCACAATATCCGCATGAAAGGCCTGCGGCCGCGTGAACCGGTCGCTGTAGTACAGGAAAACCGGATTTCGCGCGAGCGGCCGTGTATCCGTAACCAAATCTGGCACGATCACCATGTATGACGCGTCCTGCACCAAGACCCCGGTGTAGCGATGATCCGGATGATAGTCATTTGGGCGGGGTGCGATGACAATGTCAGCTTTCCACTGGCGGATCTCGCGGATAACCTGCTCGCGGACTTCCAGGGTAGGCAAGAGCTTGCCGTCGTGGTTATCAAGGACTTCGTATTCGATGCCGATGCGTCGTCCCGCTTCCTGCGCTTCGGCACGCCGGCGCTTGGCGAGTTCCTCTCCGTGCTGCGTCTGATGACCAGCGTCGCCGTTGGTTAGCGATACAAACTTTACCTTGTTGCCGAGCGCCGCATACTTGGCGGCGATGCCTCCGGCGCCGAGGTCGCAGTCGTCGGGATGGGCACCGAAAGCAATGATGCGCACAGGCTGATTCTGTGCCCGCCCAGGCTCAGGAAACGACAGGAACGACAATATAATCACAACGCATGCGAGCCGCGGTCCGCAACGAGCGGAGTTTGCCCGAAACACTTGCGCAAACGAATTCAGCACGCTTATCTCCATGGGGAGGAATTATATATCGAACATATTCGAATCGCGCGCAGTTACAGGTTCCGTTTCGACATGCCCGAGACTTCTATGCGTCAGTCCCAATCCGTTCGTCGATTCTCGAACTGAGAAGCGCCCGTCGCGGCAATGACTCGTGCCTGCCGCTATTCTGTATCGCGTTGCGGAGAGAAATTGCGGCCTGCTCGACTGCGGTCCGGCCCAAAGAAGTCTTGTCCTCGTATACCCTAATGACCATCGGAGAGCCCCAGCAGCTTGGCCAGCGTTCCGCCCATGATCATTTTGCGCGTGTGCGCCGGAAGAGCGCACGCATCGAACAGGGCGCGATATTGATTCACGACCGACTCTATTTCTTGCAGATCAGTGTCCGATCCAAAGACAATCTTGATAAACGCGCTCGCGTCGCCGTCCGGTGTCTTTACCTTCCACTCTGGGCTATGCCATTCCGTGCCCGACCACCAGAAGAATTTTTGGAAGTCCGCGAGACGCCCCTGCATTTTCGTGAGCGTGGAGCCACTTAGGTCAAAAAACACGTTTGGATTCCACCGCGCGATTTCCGCTGCCCATTCGTACTCCGGATTGCCGCAGTGCGCGCCCAGCACCGTGATTTTTGGAAAACGCCGCGCGACTTCTTCCAGGTAGATTGGTCGCATGCGGCCAGAAGCCACGTCTTCCGGCTCATCAAATTTTCTCCGCAGCACGATGCCGGTGTGGAAAAGAACGATCCAGCCGTACCGGTTCGCCACTTCGTACACCGGGAGATACGATGGATCGTTGTACGGCCTCTTCACGAACTCCAACTCACCTAGGCCACGGTAGCCCATCCCGTGCAGTTCCTCTATCTGCTTGACCACGTCAGGAGCGTCCAAATCCACGGAGCCGAACGGAACTATTTGCGAAGGATGTTGTTTCGCCGCTTCGGCTACGACTTTCCTATTAGAAAAAGGAGTTAGCAAACACGCAGTGAGATTCAGCCGCTCCGATAACTTCAGGAGGTCGGTGATGAAATCGGGATTTTTCTCATCAAAATGCACATGCATGTCGACGATGCGATCTGCCATTCCGGGAGAAGCCGCCGCCCCATCCTCCAAGGAAACCGCGTTGTGCGCCATTCCCCGAAGCAAGCTCCACCAGACCGGAATGGCGGTCGCTGCTCCCGCATTACCTAGAAACCTCCGGCGCGATAGTTGATTGCCCACTGGTTCGCTCCATTTCCGAGGCTCGGCGCGTTTGCCACCGTCGACAAGTGCGCGCTATCGGTTCTCTGCATATTTTATGATATGCAGTACGATTAGTATGGCCACGAGGAGTTAAGGCCTCTGTTAGGAGATCTTAATGTCTCTGTTTCGCCGCCTCTCCCTATTCTGTCTTCCACTCCTCACCCTTATGTTTGCCTACGGCCGCGCCTTTGGCCAAAATGACGCTGATGAAATCGGCCAAGTCGTTGGCGAGGAGATTCTAGCACCCCGTGTCGCCCTGCATCAGATCAAATCCTACATCCTCAGCCGCGCCGCTCAGCCACCCGCGGCTAGGAAATGCTCAGCAATGGACGGAGGAGGCCAAGCGGCTCCGCCAACACTTGCTCCAGGACGTGGTGTTTCACCGCTAGCCCGATGAATGGGTCAAATCCCTCATATGAAAGTGTGGATCATGAGCTCACCTGCGGTAAGTCAGATCCTGTTCCTGCTGGCGCTTTCCGCAGCCGCGTCCGCGCAAGAATGGCGATTTTATGGAGGTGACCCCGGCGGAACGCGATCCTCGCCGCTCAAGCAGATCAATCGTCGCTCGGACACGTGACGGAAGTTCTTTCCGGCGACTCTTACCAGCCGCTCGCAACGAGCTCGCCGCACCAGATCTGGTCTGCGGCGATGGTGGTGAGTCCCATTTTGCGCGGGATGTTGGGGCTCGAGACAGATGCAATCCATCACAGTGTGAAATTGGCGCCGCATGTTCCCGCGGACTGGACGCGGTTCAGCGTGCAGAATGTGCGCGTTGGCAAGAGCACACTGCTGTTTAATTATGGAAAAGGGGATGAGGGAATCGTTTGCAGACTGGGCTAACTTCAGGGAATGAAGAGTGCACGGTCGAGTTTCGCCCGGCAATCAGCCTGAAGGCCCAGGTGCAAAAGGTAGAACTGAACGGCAAGCCTGTTCGTTTCCAAGTGGAGACGCGCGAGGGCGATCAACACATGGTGGTGCAGTTTCCGGTCAAGTCAGGAAAGTACCTCTTGCGGATTTGGCTGCTGAATGAATTTGGATATAGCAATCAATCTGTTTTGCCAGAACTCGGGAGCGCGAGCCGGGGGCTACGGATTCTTTCCGAGACGTGGTCGGCTTCGAGGGACCAACTGACACTGGAAGTTTCTGGTGCGGCGGGAAGCGAATACGAACTGATAACATGGGATTCATGGGAAATTGAAAAGCTGGAGGGGGCAGAGAGCGGACAAAGACCTGGATGGTCAACAATCCGGATTCAAATACTGCCGAGCGAATTGGAGCAGTATCCGCACAAAAAGGTCGTAGTTCATTTTTCAAGCGCCCAAGGCAAGAGCGAGAGACGTTAGCGGAGAAGATCTCCGATCGGCAGGATTTGAAAGTTGAATTTGAACGGAGCTGTGTTCTGGTGCTTTCTCCGTCAGTTTGAGATAGATGAGCCGTTTGTCGCTGGCCGCAGACCTAGATACGAATATGTTCGGAACTTCCTAAGGGGTTCCTTTGCGCAGAGCAACTATTTTTGTCTCTACGGGAACATCGTGCTTCACTTCGACCTGGAGCACGGCCTCGAAGAGTTTCACTTCGGAAGCATCTGACGCGCCAAGCTGGCGAAGAAGTTCCTGGACAGAATCGGGCTGACAGACAAACTCGCTGGCTGCTTGCGTACCGACCGTAGTGATACCTGCAAGAATCAGGGTTGATCGAGCGGGGTTAAGTCCACGTACCAACGCAACTATGGAAAAGTCCTGTGTAAGCGGCCGACTCGATGGAGGCAGAAAAGTGGGCGTCTCGCCGGGTTGAGGATGCACGTTGAAGATGGCCATGTCCCCCCTGCGGGGGCCGGAAGAGACCCGCTGGAAAATAAAATCGTGGGTGCTGGGTATCTCTCGCAAGGTAAGATTTTCTGCGGGCGAGCCTAAAAAGATCAGGTCGTTGTTCTTTGCATCGTCAAGGGTGAACAGGCTACCTCGTTTGACGCGCAATTTGCGTTTCAGCAGGCCAAAGATGTGATCCAAGTCACGGACCGCGAACACTTCGCCTACCCCGGTGTAATGATCCAGGATGTCCTCTGGAGAGTCCTTAGCTGGGTTGTAGAAGCGGAGTCCGGTTTCTGACCGACCGACGAACGGAGCATTACTGAAAACTACCCACGGCTCCTCCGGTCCATTGAGGAATGGCGCCCAGAATAGTTGAAGTGCTGCGGGCGCGATTTCAATACCCTTTGGCGTTGCAGGCCGCGCAGCCTCGCGAGTTACGGCCATTGCAATGATTGTCGCGATAGAAGCGACCAGCGAAACGGAGAGGCACACGACCACGACGAGCAGATTTCGACGCGCCTGTTGTTTCGGGTATTCCCGTTGTACACTGCCAGGCCGGTTTTCGCGTCCTGATTTGATGGAAGGCCGGGGCGCGCTACGGTGGAACGACAGAGCATGAGTTCCCTTGGGCAACTCAACGACGATGGGATCTTCCGAACCCAGCGTGCTGTAATATTCAGCCAGTTTCGTCCGCAGGCGGCCCACTTGCACGCGAACGGTGGCATCTAGATGGGGATCGAAGTCGGTATGCCGTCCGAAGACCTCTGTCGCAATCTGATACTCCTTTACGGAAACTCCCGGATGATCAACTGCATGGTGGGCCAAATATTTGAGCATTTTGCAAAGGGATTCCGAACCATGCAACACATGGCTGTTCACCAGCCTGTCAACTTGTTCAAGACAGCCCTTCCGGTCATCCAATGGCGTCCAGGTAACAGACAATTTAACACCTGCGAAACGCCTCGCCGAACCTACTGGATTGGAGACGTTTGTTCACAGTTACCGTATCAAACACAATGAGACTACCGCAAGGGGCAGCCAATTCTATAATGGCAAGCATTCTCGTTTTGGTTTTAAGCGTCGAGGGGCAAACCGGTAGTCGGTGTCGGTGGGTTCCGGCAGTGGTCATGCTTTGACTCTGCGGGCATCGGGATCGAATTCCGGTACTGAGGAGTGGGAGTGTGCGTGATGAGAAGCTACTTCAGGAATGGCTTGGCGGTAAGTGCGTTTTGTGCCGCCCTGGTTTTGTTGCCGCCGCCGAAAGCAAGCGGCCAAGCGGCTTATGGCACGATCATTGGTACGGCTACGGACCCTAGCGGAGCCGGCGTTCCGAACGCAAAGGTCACAGCTATGGACATGGAGAAAGGTGCTTCCCAGGAAACTACTACTAACGATTCGGGGAACTACACGCTTAGCAACCTTACTCCAGGCAACTACAAAGTCACGATCGAGGCCAAAGGCTTCAAGGCTTACGTTCAGGCAAATCTGCCGGTGATTGTGGGATCATCCACAACTCTGAATGCCACCTTACAGGTTGGTGCGGTGGGTGAAACAGTAACTGTCGATTCCGCGCCGCCCCTGCTCGAGACCGACCGCGCTTCCGTCAGCACCGACTTAACTTCACAGCAAGTCGAGTCGCTCCCCATCCTAGATCGAAACTTCACGGAGCTGGAACTGTTGCTCCCTGGGGCCGCTAAAATGCCGTGGCAACATGGCCAGACCGAAAACCCGCAAGGAGGCATCCAGGTCAATACCAATGGACAGCTCTTTAGCGGAACCAACTTTATGATCGATGGCATGGATAATAACGATCCAGTATTAGGCATTATTGTCATCAATCCGCCCATCGATTCCGTGCAAGGATTCAATGCCACGACAAGCAATTTCGATGCGGAGTTTTCGCAGGCCGGTGGTGTGGTCATCC
>Ga0066709_100001725_pt1 | contig 14930 bp, 9 predicted proteins | sample GraSoiAngelo_158_FD_79665 | JGI IMG/M metagenome (GOLD analysis project Ga0066709, IMG submission 79665) | Grasslands soil microbial communities from the Angelo Coastal Reserve, California, USA - 14_1009_16_30cm | ecosystem: Environmental > Terrestrial > Soil > Grasslands | place: USA...
GCAGGATTGGGGCGCCCGGCGCGGAGAACCGCTACCGTTTCCAGGCGCGGGAAGGCGAGCAACTGGTTCTCGAAGTGAATGCGAGACGGCTGGGTACGGACCTCGATTCGTTCCTCGAAGTATTGGACGCGAAAGGGAACCCGATCGAGCGGGCGGTGGTCCGGCCGGTGTGGGAGACTTCAACCACGCTCCGGGACCACGATTCGGTGGCTCGCGGCATCCGCATCCAGTCCTGGAACAGTCTGCAAGCCGGCGATTACGTAATGATCGGCGGCGAGATTGTTCGCGTGGAAGCATTGCCTCTTTCGCCCGACGCCGACACCGAGTTCGAGGCGTTCAACGGCCAGCGGCTGGCCTTCTTTGATACCTCGACTGAAGCGCACGCGGTAGACTCGCCCGTTTACAAGGTCTCGATCCATCCGCCGGGCACGAAGTTCTCGCCGAACGGCCTGCCGACCGCCCATCTTTACTATCGAAACGATGACGGCGGTCCCGGCTATGGCAAGGATTCGCTGCTCCATTTCACGGCGCCGGCAGATGGCGAGTACATGGTTCGCATTCGGGATGTCCAAGGCCTGGGCGGCGAAAACTATGCCTACCGGCTCACGTTGCGGCGCCCGCGTCCAGACTTTCGTCTGACCGTAACCCCGCGGAATCCGAACGTGCCGGGAGGGGGCGCGATTCCTTTGACGGTTACGGCGTTTCGCATGGACGGCTTCGACGGTCCGATACAGATTTCCTTAGGCGATTTGCCTCCGGGCTTGCATGCCGCGTCCTGCGTGATCAAGCCCGGGCAGGTTTCCGCCACGATGATGTTGAGCGCGGACGCGGACGCGAAGCTCAACCGAGCGGCGGAAATGAAGGTGACCGGCAAGGCTACGGCCGCGGGCGCTACTCTCGAACATATAGCCAATCCGGACGATCACCTGAAATTAATCGCGCTGATGCCCCGCCCCGATGTCCTGATTACTGCCGAGACAAAAGACGTCGCGCTCGAGCCTGGCGGCACGGCGCAGATTACGGTTTCGATCGCGCGCCAGGGCGATTTCCGAGGGCGCGTACCGGTGGAGGTCCGCAATCTGCCGCCGCGGGTACGGGTTCTGGACGTCGGGCTGAACGGAGTCCTCATCACCGAAGACGAATCCCGCCGCAGCTTCACGCTGGAAGCGCTGCCGACGGCGGAGCCGGCCGATCAACTGATCTACGTCTCCGCCGCCGTAGAGACGCGCTCTACCCAGCGATCGTCCTACGCTGCGCCTGAACCGATCCGGCTGCATGTAAGACCGAAACAGGCAACGGCGGCTGCAGCGAATCATTAATTGACTATTTAGCGGCTACGGCTGGAATTCGATAGTCTCAACCTTAAGCAGATCGCCGTCGAGCACGCCGGTCGCCTTGGCCTTCAGGTCTTTTTCCTTGGATAGTTTTTTGAGCACCGAGAGCGTGCGTGCGTTGCCCGCTTCGTCGAACTTCAAGAATTTACCATCCGGGGTTACAAGCCCGAAACCACTCTTGGCGCAAGTGAGCGCGCAATCGCGCGTGTGGCTGGCAAGATCCTTACCGTGGCACATTACATCCACGACCGTGCCCGAGAAGGATTCAGCAGCGGCCGCGTTCGCGAGCACCGTCAGAATCGTGAGCGAAAGGACAACACATTTCATGGATCCATTATGTCGTGAATAGGGAGAGCCGGGCGGCTAGTCATCCCATCTGATCCACCGCCTGAATAAGCGCGCGGATGTAACCGTAGCAAAAAGCAAAGGACTGCAGCCCGTTTGGATCGTTCGGCGCCTGGGGAACATGGTCGGGCATGAGCAGATATGGATAACCCACCTCTTTGTAAACCTGGATGGCCTTCACGAAATCGACATCGCCCTCGTCAGGAAAGACCTCCTCGAAATCATCCCGGCGGCCGCGGATGTTCCGGAAGTGCACGTTGAAGATTTTGCCGCGCGATCCGAAGTGCCGGATTACGTCGAAGATTTCCTTGCCGGGATCATTCAGCATTTCCGCAACGGTCCCCTGGCAGAAATTAAGCCCGTGATATGGACTTTCTTTTATGCTGATGAACTTTGTCAGCCCATCCACAGTGCCGAGCACGTGCGTCACGCCCTGATAGCCCTCGGGCGGAACACCGGGATCGTGCGGGTGGCACGCCATGCGGATCTTATACTCCTGAGCCACGGGGATCACACGATCGAGGAAGTAAGTGATCCGTTCCCAGAACATGCCCGCGTCCACGCGCCCGGCGCGCGTCAAAGGCGGATTTGGGTGCGCATCCCTCAGTCGCCAGGTGCTGTAGGTTGCATCGCCGCGGCCGCGGGAACGTCCAGTGCGCAGCACGCCCAGAATGCTCATGTTGTACTTGATCGCGGGTATGCCCGCCGCCGCGCAATTCCTGATCAACATTTGCAGCGCTTCGATATCGCGGCCGCGCTCGGGACTTTGCGCGAGCATGATGGCCGGATGTTTCTCGCGGTCGATGTGGCTCGAGGCCAGGAACGGCGGAGCAATGCAATCCACACTGATCCCGTTTTTCTCCGCGAGATCGCGCATGCGCCTGAGTTCTTCGACGGTCGCATAGATGCGGTCCCCCGCGATTTCGGGATAGCCGCAGATATTACGGACCCCGTACCGCGCGAGGTATTTCAGATGGGTGTCATTGGTCGGAGCGCTCTGGCACCCTAGTTTGAAGAAAGCGCGTTTGGCGGGTTCAGCGGCAACGGGTTCCTGCGCCATCCCGGCAAGCGCAACTACTCCCGAAGAGGCGACAAAATGTCTGCGATTCATGTTCAGCATGCGACCCGACTTTGAGCGTATCAGATCAGGAATGAAAAGACTCGATAATGCGGCGCACGTCCGTAGAGACGTAAATAGTTTCGATTGAATACCAACCGAAAGATAGCTTGTACCAAGCGCTATGTCAGTGTTTTAATTAGCTCGTGAAGCAATATCGGTTCAGAGGTTAGATTCAGGATTTGGCCCGCAAGAGGCGAACGCGACCGCGTCGCGACCTGGTAACCGGATATGCCGGATTATCGGTTTGAGGGCTTCCGAATTGTGGCTGACATGACTAGAAGAGTTGGGAGTTATAGGCAGCAGGACAACGTATGACATTTGAAATCGGCAGAACAGTTGGAGGGTACGAATTCCTCGATATCCTCGACAGCTCCAAAACCGGCGTGGCTTACAAGGTCCGAAACGTCAAATATGGACGTGTAGAGATGCTCAGGATCCTGCCGCGCAGCGTTCAGGACGATCAGGAACGAGTGGAGCGATTCCTTCGAGAGGTCAAGGTACACGGCCGTTTGAGCCATCCCAATATCATCACCTTCTTTAACGCAACGGAGATTGAAGGCCAGCTTGTGATGACAATGGAACTGGTGGAGGGGACTCCGCTGGCGTTTCGGCTGGAATCGGGATCGATCCATTATCTGGAAGCCATTTATTATGTGCGCCAGATCCTTTCGGCTCTCGGTTACGCGCATAAAGAGGGCATCGTACATCGGGACGTTACGCCGGCCAATATACTAGTTACTCCGGACAACCGCGCCATGTTGGGCGGGTTTGGCATGGCGAAAGCCGCCACGGATCCCAATCTTACTCAGACGGGAACCGCCGTCGGTGTGGCCCAGTACATGTCTCCGGAGCAAGTGAAAGGTGTGGCCACGTTAGATGGGCGATCGGACCTGTATTCTCTGGGTGTAGTACTTTATCAGGCAATCACGGGAAAAGTACCATTCCAAGCCAGCAGCCAGTTCGAGGTCATGCTGGCGCATGTGAACAGCGCGCCCAAGGCTCCGAGCCTAATTACGCCGGGCATCCCCGCGGAGCTCGACAAGATCATTTTGACCGCGCTTGCGAAAGATCCGTCCCAGCGCTTTCAAACGGCGAACGAATTCAGTACTGCGCTGGCAGAGGTAAAGCTGGCTGCAAAGGACAAGGCCGCCGAGAAAAGTGGTCCCTGGCTGGTTGAGGTACCCAAGTTGCGAGAGGAGGTCGCTCGTGTTGTCAGCCCTCCGAGCCCCGCACCCGTTCGGGCTGCCGCCGCCTCGGCCCAGCCGGACCAGGCGAAGGTCAAGTCAGTAACGTTTCTTCCAAAACTGGCGACCACACCAACCAAAGACACCCGCGCCAAGGAATGGACATTCGCGGAATTAGCCCTGAGCGGCGTGGTCACGTCGATCATATTGACAGTTGTATTCCTGGTTCTAATGACAATGACAGGATTATTGCCTCTGGTTGCAGGTCACTAGGGTCCTCAGTGCAACCGTAACGAGAAGCAAGTGAAAAGTCGAATTCGAGATTAGTGTGCACGCCCGAACTGAAGGAGTGGTCTTCAGTTATGCAATTGTCAAACAAGCCGGCGATTACCCGGCCCGAAGTATCGTTTTGGAGAAAACTGCCTTTCCGCAGTTCTAACACGCCAGGTCCCACAGCCGGAACGCCTCAATGAGCTTCACGATCGGAGAAGCGGTCGGCGATTACACAGTCGTCGGGATGTTGGGCAGCGGAGCCGTAAGCACCGTCTTCAAGGCTCAGCATGCGATCACCAGACGAATCGAAGCGCTCAAGATTCTGAAAGTCGACGGAACGGACGCCCAGCGGCAGGCACAACGGTTTCTGCGTGAAATAAGGGTCCACGCCAGCCTCACTCATCCCAACATTGTATGCGTGCATCACGCGTTCTGGATGAACGATGACCTGGTAATGGTGATGGACCTGGTGGAAGGAACCTCCTTACGGAGCTTGCTCGATTTGAGAAGCATACCTGTGGCGCTTGGCATCGACTACGCGTGCCAGGCCCTGGTCGCCCTCAGCTACGCGCATTCTCATGACGTCGTGCATCGTGACATTAGCCCGGCGAACATGATCATTACGCCGGAAGGAACAGTCCGGCTAACCGATTTCGGTCTTGCAAAGACGCCGGCAGACCCGCAGCTCACGCAAACGGGCGCTGTGCTGGGCTCTTTGTATTACATGTCGCCGGAGCAGGTCAAGGGGATCGATGGCGCCGATGCGCGAAGTGATGTGTATTCGCTGGGCGCCGTGCTGTATGAAATCGTCACGGGGAAGAAGCCGTTTAATGAGGCGGATGCGTTCTCGATCATGCTGGCCCAGGTGGAACGCCAACCGGTGCCTCCGGTCGAATTAAACCCCGCGGTGCCGCCAATCCTGAACGAGATCATCCTTACCGCTTTGGCCAAGGATCCGGACGAACGCTTTCAGTCCGCCGATGCTTTCCGTTCTGCCCTGGAGCGCGTGAACCAAGTGATGCACCCATCGACAGGATCCAACGGATCGAATCGTAAACCAGCGCCTGCATCCAACGGTCGTCCAGCAACATTCAGCGGATCGACCGCCGGGCCGCACCAGCGCGAAGCTTACGGCGATCATGTGCCGGCGGAAAGGAACGGGAATGGAGCACCGCCATCCCTACGAAACCGTGATCCTCGCAGACGGTCTGAGCCGCATGCGGCTGCCGCGGATGCAACAACGCGTAACTTTTCAGGATTCAGAAAACCCATGGAACGCAAAAATCTCTTAGTATCGGTAGGGTCACGCTCGCAGAATGTCCACTTCTTCGTGGCCAGTTGCTTACTCGCGGTGGTCTCCTGGTACACCACCGAACAGGGAATGGGGCTGTACCTGCCGAGCTGGCTCTCGCTGTTCTCGTCGATCGGCGTGCAGTCGGCCTTAGTCTTTGTGGCCTGGCGGATCGGGGTCACAAAGAGCAAACGAGGTGTGCTGATCGTGGTTCTCACGATCACGGCGGCGGTCTCGGTGTCGTTCTCCTATGTCAACTTGTACACATGGTTTTCCGCGCGGGAGCGGCCGGCGCAGGTGCAGCGCCAGCTCTATGACACGATCCACGCAGCCACCGACAAGACTGAGCAGCTAGTGACCGCCGCCATCAGCGAGGGCCAGAAGCACGTGTTGGCTTTAGAGGACATGGCGTCCGCCGAAAAGAAGCATGGCCATATGTCAGAAGGGATGGACGCCGACCCATACCTCGCCGTTATTCGCGAGGCCGTTGGGCGGGAAGCACAAGCCCTTGGCAGCGCCAATAGGGGGCGCGGCGAGGGTGTGAATTATCTTGCGTTCACCCGTTATACGAGGCTGGCCCGCCAATCGGTCGACCGCATGACGGAAGCCGAGCGGAGCCTCACTGCCTTTCGAGCGCAAACGAAGCCTTTCGAGGCGAGCGACAAGCAGCTTCGCGATTTCCGGCAAGTTTACGACGCCGTTCCCTGGAACGATGTGGAACAAGCTCTGCACACACAACGATTCGAAAAACCAGCGCTGCCGAACTTCGGCGATTTCGTCGATCATGCAGCGAGCGGGCAGGAAGACCTCCTGCTCGCTTTCAAGGACCTGTTCGAGCGGCCAACGGGCCGGCACGTTTTTGCCTTTACTCTGGCGACTTTCCTGGATCTAATCGTGTCGTTGCTGGCGTATGCGGCCGGTCCGGTTTTGTTCGGGAACTCGGAGAAACGCTGGTTTGCAGCCGGCGCCACGCTCGATGCCCTGGACAGCCAGATCTTCGTGCGCGACTTTTTGCGCAAGCTGATGCCGGACCCGCGCGGAGTGGCCCGGGTGGATGCATCGACGTTGAGCGCAGGCGAGCAACAAGTGTGTCTGCTGCTGGCCTCCAAGGACATGGTCGCGTCGGTGGAGGAGAATGCAAGGCTCTTCTATCTGCTGAGCCCCGAATTGCACGAGCAGCTCCTGGAATCGTCCGGGGGCAGTTAGAGCAGAACCTCCCCTATTAACTAAGATACGGCCGGCGGTTCATGAGTACTAGCCTATCTTTCGTATAAACGCATTCGATTCGAATAAATCGCGTGTAGAATTCTTACGAAGGCCTTTATGACGGCTGCTCCATTACGCGCCAACACGTTGTCTTCAACGCTGCAGATATTCATCTACCTGCAATTCCTCGATGCACTCACCACACTGGTGGGCTTTCGAGCCGGCCTGGAAGAGGCAAGCCCGTTCGTGCGGATGCTTCTGCACAGCGGTCCCGTGGCTGGGCTGCTCGCCTGCAAGCTACTGGCTCTACTGATTGCCGCGGCCTGCGTGTGGCTGGCGCGGTTGAGGCTGATCCGTTGGGCGAACTACTGGTACGCGGGGCTGGTGGCGTGGAACATAATCCTGATTCTAACCAGAATGCCCCAATAACTCCAAGATCTGGACGATAATGCGTCAACGTCTCTTGCGAAGGTCGCAAACCGACGACCGTTTTTAGCCCAGGCGGCCGAAGCTGCGGTTTGTGGTGGGATCGCTCTGCGCGGCGCTGGCTCGGAGCGGTTCAAAGCGCGCACGAAGGGAACGGATGAACGCGTTGGTGGTGGTCGCACCGGCGGGGGGCTTGCCCTGCATCCCGGATTGCAGCCACCGAGCGGCGGCTTCTTCGGCAGCGATATCCAGAGGCACCGGATTCCAGAGAGATCCGAACCAGGCGAACATAGCGCGCAGGCGGGGGCGCATTGTGGGGCCGCCATGGTCAGCGCCACGGACAAGATGGTATTCGTGTGAGAGGTCGAGATCCCAGAGCACACGGTGGAGGAATTCAGTGCCGTCGTGAGCGTTGAGGAAGTCCCGGTCACCGGCCTCAAGGTAGATGGCGAGGCCGGATTCGCGAATCTGCTGCGCATTCGCACGAGCCCGGTTGGCGGGATTGTTTGACTCCCAGAGTGAAGGATCGCGCGCGGAACCAATCAACCGCGGCGGACCACCGGCGGAGTGATGAAGACGGTTGCGCGGAGGAACATCAGATTCGCGAAGGCCCGGCTCAAGCATCGGGTGCATCGCGGCGACTGCCGCGAAGACGTGTGGACGCGTGAAAGCCAACTTGAGTGCGCCATAACCGCCGCCGGAGATGCCTACAATGACAGTCGACTCGCTGACGTTGAAGGCGGAGCGGAGCTGGGGAACAAAATCGCCGGACAGGAATGAGTCCCAGCGAATGGGTCCGTCGGGATCCTCCATGTAGTAGTCGAGGCCGGAGGTCGGAGTAGCGATGATCATGGGGGGAACGGTGTTCTCCGCCCACCACGCGTCGAACAGCGTCTGGAGGTCGACCATCGAATCGCGCGTGCCGCCGGCACCCAAAAGAAGAATACACAGCGGCAACGACTCCTCCCGGCTGGGCGCGAGAACGGTGCGGGGAGGTGTTGCGACGAGATGTCGCGAAGCGTGACAGTGGACGTCATCCGCGGGACTCTCTTCTGGGAATGATAGCGCGGAGCCGGTTCGACTCTGCGCCTCGAGTTACGAAGATCCGGAGGCCGACGTGGCTTTTGAAGATATATACTTCAGTCGGGACTCACAACAGGAGGGCGAATGAGGAAGGATTCGGGCGTTCTGATCGGTGGTGTTTGTCTCATCGCGGGCTGGAGTCTTTGGGCTCAGGATTGGCCGCAATGGCGAGGTCCAAGCCGCGACGGCACGGCACCCTTCAGCGAGCCCAAGACCTGGCCGGAGAAATTGACCACGAAGTGGAAATCCGTGGTGGGAGAGGGCTACGCGTCTCCGATCTTCGCAGGCGGCCGGATCCTCCAATTTGCGCGCAAGGGGGACAACGAGGTCGCGATGGGCGTCGACCCGGAAAGCGGCAAGATACTTTGGCAGCAGAGCTATGCCGCACCCTACGAGCCGGTTCCATCGGCGGCTCGTCATGGCAAGGGCCCGAAGTCGACACCCCTGTATTACGACGGCAGACTTTATACCTTCGGCATCTCCGGAATTCTCTCTAGCTTCGACGCCACGACCGGAAAACTCGAATGGAGGAAGGAGTACAGCAAAGATTTCAAGGGCACGTGGCCGCAATTCGGGACATCCATGTCGCCGGTTGCGAGCGATGGGCTGGTGGTTGTGCTGATCGGCACCAACGATGACGGGGCCATCGCAGCCTACGAAGCTAAATCCGGGGACCAAAGATGGATCTGGAAGGGCGACGGCCCGGCCTATGCTTCCCCTGTGATTGTCGAGACCGGAGGCGTGAAGCAGGTGGTGACCCTGACGCAGAAGTACGCCGTCGGCCTTTCCCTGGCATCCGGCGACCTGTTGTGGCGCATCGATTTTCCGGGACGAAGCGGGATGAATATACCCACGCCGCTTCGATTCGGCCAGCGGCTGATCCTGGCGGGCGACCCTGGAACGATGCTAGTGCAGGTGAACAAGCAGGACAACGCCTGGAAGGCGGAGAAGGCCTGGCAGATTTCCGAACTCACGATGCGTTTCAGCTCTCCGGTACAAAAAGGAAATCTGATTTTCGGATTTTCCAACCGGAACAGCGGCATGTTCTTTTGTGTCGACGCGGAGAGCGGGAAGACGCTCTGGACCAGCGAACCGAGGCAAGGAGACAATGCCGTGATCCTGATTTCGGGAGAGCTCCTGTTCTTATTGAAGGATAACGCGGAGCTGATTGTCGCCCGGGCAAGCGGTGACGGTTTCAAGCCGCTGCACCGCTATCAGGTGGCCGACAGCGCAACTTACGCAAATCCGCTGATGCTGGCCAAAGGAATCGTGATCAAGGACAACACAACACTGTCGTATTTGAGTTGGGAATAGTTGAGATTTCTTGCTACCGCGACCGTGTGTTTTACGTACCACATAATATGCGCCTGATTGCCGACGTTCGTTACGCTTGCCGCACGCTGATCCACAGTCCTGGATTCGCTGCCGTTGCGATTCTCTCGATCGCACTCGGCGTGGGCCTGAACACGGCGATGTTCAGCTATGTCGACGCGATTCTGCTCCGGCCGCTGCCCGTGCCGGATTCTGGCAGCATCATTGAAGTCGATTCCACCGCGCCGGGCAAGCGTCTCGGCAACATGTCCTATCCCGATTACACGGACCTGCGCGACCGGACCCGGACGCTTTCGGCTCTGGCATGCTACCAGCTTGTCCCGGTGGGCTTCAGCACGAGCCGGGAGGGCGCCGGGCACATGACCCTTGGTGTCATCGCGAGCGGCAATTTCTTCTCCGGTCTCGGCATCGACATTACACCCGGGCGCGGGTTTCGAGCGGATGAAGATGTCACGCCGGGCAGAGACCTGGTGGCGGTGATCAGTCATACGCTCTGGGAGAGCGATTTCGGCTCGGACCCAGGCGCGATCGGGCGAAAGGTGCGCATCAACGGGAGCGATTTTACGGTCATCGGTGTCGCGCCCGCAGGCTTCACCGGACCTGAAGCATTCGTGGTGGCGGAAGTGTACGTGCCCATGCACGCCTATCCCCAGGCGATTCCGAATTCGACCAGCGCCTTCCTCACGGGACGCGGGAATCGCGGGCTGACTCTATATGGGCGCCTGAAATCCGGCGTGAGCGTAAGTCAGGCGAACGCCGAGTTATCGACCATCGCGCGTAACCTCGCAACCGAGTATCCCGAGACCAACCGCGATCGCACTGTCACCGTATTGAGTTACCTGCGGGGGCGGTATGAACGGGATCCTGAGGACGCAACCTTTGCATTCATGCTGCTCGCTATCAGCGGGATGGTGCTACTGATTGCGTGCGCCAACGTCGCCAATCTGGTGCTGGCGCGCGGCACAGCGCGAGCGAAGGAAGTCGCCATCCGGATGGCCATCGGCGGCACGCGCTGGCAACTGGTGCGGCAACTCCTCACTGAAAGTTTGCTGCTGGCGTTGTCGGGTGGCGTGGCCGGGCTATCAGTCGGATACGCCGGCGTTCAGTTTCTTTCGTCCATCCACTTTCCCTCCGATTTCCCGATGTCGTTCGGCGTGAGGATGGACACGAGGCTGCTGTTGTTCAGCTTCACAGCGGCGATCGCGACCGGACTGGTCTTCGGACTTCTGCCGGCGCTCCGTTCCACCCGCGCCGATTTGACATCGGCGATCAAAGCGAGCGATCAAGGTCCAGCAAAAGGGCTCTGGCGAGGAAGGCTCGCCGGCCGCAATGTTCTGGTAACCGCGCAGCTCATGTTTTCCGTGGTGCTGTTAATTCTGTCCGCGTTGTTCGTGCGCGGATTCGATGCCGCCCGGCATCTCGACTCAGGCTTTCGGCTTGACCACACTTTGTTCTTCACGCTCGATCCCAGCATGGTTCGATACAGCGAAGCCAAAACTCGCGAGTTTTACCGCAAGCTGGAGGACCGTCTGCGCGGCCGCCCTGGTATTCGGGACGTCGCCCTGTCTTCGACAGTTCCGTACAACAACAGCGGCCAAGCCAGCCGCCGCGTGATGGTCGACGGCTATCAGGCGCGGCCGGGCGAGGATTTTCCGTCGGCGTGGTCCTACATGGTTGACGATCACTATTTCCCGCTCATGGAAACGCGCATCGTGCGCGGCCGGGCGTTCGATGACCGCGATACGGCTTTATCGCCGCGTGTTGCGATCGTGAACGAGACGCTCGCAGCCCGCGCCTGGCCGAATCGCGATCCCATCGGGCAGCGCATGCGCTTGGACGGCCCTAATGGACCGATGGTAGAAGTGGCCGGGGTAGCCAAGACCGGCAAGTATCTCTACTGGGCGGAGCCTGCGCAGTCCGCGGTGTGGATGCCGTTTTCGCAGGAGTACAACTCGCAAATGAAAGTGATCGTGCGCACTCAAGGTGATCCGGCGGCGATGGCGGCAATTGCGCGTGCCGAAGTTCGTGCGCTCGATCCGGACATTCCGATCATCAATCTGAACACCATGGCTGGGTTCTTTGACGATCGAGCGATGCTCGGACCTCGCCTGATCGCGCAGATCGTATCGGCGATCGGAGTAGTGGGGCTGCTGCTCGCCATCATCGGTTTGTATGGCGTGGTCGCCTACGCGGTCAGCCGGCGCACGCGCGAGATCGGTATTCGCATGGCGATTGGCGCGCGGCCTTTCGACGTTCTGCGCATGGTGCTCGGCCAGGGACTGATGTTCACCGCCATTGGAATCGCAGTGGGGATTGCCATCGCATTGGCGAGCGGCCGCTTTGTACAAACCTTCGTCGTCGGCGCAAGCCTGCACGATCCATCCATCCTAGTCGGGGTTCCAGCGATTCTCGCAGCGGTGATGCTCGCGGCCTGCTGGCTGCCAGCGCGCCGAGCTTCGCGCGTGGATCCGATCCGTGCGTTGCGCCAGGAATAGCCGAACACGCGGTGCGCATGAGTGTTGGGCGCGGCCCGAGTATGGTGCATCAGTCATAGCGAAGAGTCTGGATCGGGTCGATTCGGGCAGCCCTGCGGGACGGGATGTATCCGGCGGCAAGCGCGGCGGAGGCAACCAGCAGCACGCCGCCGGTGAAGACCGCGAGATCGAAAACCCGCATAAAGATTATCCGGGCAGCAAGCAGGCGGAAAAGACCGAGAGCCAGAGGCAATCCCAAGCCGATGCCGACCGCTGCGAGCCGCAGCGACTGCTTCAATACCAAACCGGTGACGCTGCCGGTGGTGGCGCCGAGGGCCACCCGGATACCGATCTCCTTTGTTCTTTGTGTCACCGAATAGGAGAGTACGCCATAGATACCGGAAACAGTAAGCAGCAAAGCGAGTCCGCCGACCGCGAACCCAATCCAGGAGGCGGCACGAAAAGGATAGATGCCGGCTGCGTAGTATTGATCCAGAGAATGAATGTCATCCACGGCGCCTGGGGCCAGCGCCCTCAACCTCGCGTCCAACCTGGCGCGTTCGGCTTCCACCTCGCCACGCACACGGACCAGCAACGCTCGCTGAGCCGCCGAGGGGACCGTTGGCAGATACAGTAGCGCGGCGTCCTTCCCGAAAGCGATACAGCACGTAACAACGTCGCCGGCAACGCCGATGATGCGCACATCTCCTGCCGGCTTTCCGCTCAGATGAATGACTTGACCGACCGAGCTTGTATTTGGGAAAAGACGCGCGGCCGCGGCTGCGCTCAGAATCCCGACAGGGATCCCCGAGGCGGCCTCCGCTGGCGTGAAGTTGCGGCCGCGCAGGATCGGGATTCCCAGCATGCCAAAGTACTCCGGCGACACGTAGTTGTAAGCGGCGCTGATCGCTGACCCATTCTGCCCGGAGACATTCGCGCCCGGCACCCATCCGTCGAGCGGAATCGAAGAAGCGGCAGCCACCGAATCCACGCCCGCATCGGAGGCGAGCGCGTCAACCACCCTTGTCCGGCCCTTTTCGACAATATTCATCGCGATCACGGCGCGCGTGCGAAAGCCGATATCGAATGTGCTCATGGCCATCGTTGTGCGAACGAGCACTCCGCACGCAAGCAGCAGCAGCGTGCACACGGTGATTTGCGCAATGACGAGTCCGTTCCGGAGCCGTGCAGGCCTGATGTCCAAGGTGAATTCACCCCGCGCGGCAAGCATGACGCCGGCGCGCGTGGCCTGTATTGCTGGCGCCAGGCCGAACAGGAAGGCCGAGGCGAGAGCGGCTAACAGCATGAACCCGAAGACCCGCCAGTCCAGTGGAAGAGGCACCTGGTGGATCAGCTCCAGCATGTCCTTCGGAACGGTGGCGAACATCACCCGAAGCGCACCACCGGTGGTGATTTGGGAGACGGCGAGTCCGAGGATAGCCGCGGGGATCGAGAGCAGAATGCTCTCGGTGAGCAGTTGCCGGATCAATCGGGCGCGGGCGGCACCGAGAGAGAGCCGGATCCCGATCTCTCTTTGGCGCGCCATGGCGCGGGCCAACATCATGTTGGCCACGTTCGTGCACGCCAGCAGCAGCACGAGTCCGAAAGCCGCCACCAGCGGGCTGAACACAAGCATTAGGTCCGGCGTCAGCGGGATCGCCGTCGCCTTCGAAAGCAGCAGGATTCCCACTGGTTTCCGGTCCTCAGCCAGCTGCGACGTGATCTGCCGTGACCACGCGAACAGAGCAGCTTTCGCGCTGGAAGCGCTTTGCCCGGGCTTGATCCGGCCGACGACGTTGAGCCGCTCCGGACGCGCCGCGCCGAAGAGGTCCGGGCCATCCTGGAGCCGCCCAGCCATGGTCAACGGAGCCCAGAAATCCCGCGGCACCTCACTCAGGTCCTGAAATCCCTGCCGGGCGACGCCAATCACCTGCATCGGACAGCCTCGGATCGTGATCTTTGTTCCGATGATGTCCGGCCGGCCCGCAAACACGGTCTGCCACGTCTGGTAACTCAAGACGAGGACGGGATCCCGCCCGGGCTCGGCTGTGTCCTCGGGCATCAGGGTCCGGCCCACCGCCGCCCCGACGCCGAGCATCTGAAAGTAATTTCCGGTTACCAGTTGCCCCTGGAGAGGACGGCCATCCACGCGTGTGTAGAGATATTGGACGGCCGCCACTTCGGAGAACGAGGGATTGGTCTTTTCGAACTGCTGATACTCGGCCCACGAAAAGGCGTGTCCCCTGCCCTCCCGGTTCGTCCAAGTGAAGCCGTACAGGCTGTAGGGATCGCGAACGGAGATGGGGCGAAGGACGTATGCGTTGAACACCGTGAACAGCGCCGTGTTGAGGCCGAGGCCGAGCGCAATGGCGCCTGCCACGGTGAACACGAACCCGGGGTTGCGGCGGAAGCTTCTCAGCGCATAGCGGACGTCTTGCAGCGCGGTCTCGAATACCTGGTTTCCACGCACGCCGCGGCAGTCCTCCTTTACCGCGCCGATCCGGCCGAAATCGAGACGCGCCATCCGCGCTGCTTCTTCCTGGGAGCGGCCGGCGGCCGCGTGCTTCCGGCGGGCCATCGCAAGGTGAAACTCGACTTCGTCCTCGAGTTCTTTCTCCACGCGCGCGCGGAACACCCACGCCCGAATCCGCAGCCGAAAATCACTCCAGCTCACGGCGCCTCCAGTCAGGCGAGTTCCAGCACTCTGCCGATAGCAGCGGCGAGGCGCGCCCAGTTGTCAGTCTCATGCAGCAGTTGTTTGCGCCCGGCAGCGGTCAAGCGGTAGAACCGTGCGCGGCGTCCCAAGTCGGAAACGCCCCACTCGGCCTTGATCCAGCCCTGGTGTTCGAGCCGGTGAAGCGC
>Ga0066709_100001726_pt1 | contig 14930 bp, 14 predicted proteins | sample GraSoiAngelo_158_FD_79665 | JGI IMG/M metagenome (GOLD analysis project Ga0066709, IMG submission 79665) | Grasslands soil microbial communities from the Angelo Coastal Reserve, California, USA - 14_1009_16_30cm | ecosystem: Environmental > Terrestrial > Soil > Grasslands | place: USA...
CCGCTCGTCCGGCGCATCGTCGCGCCCAACCCGGGCCTGATGACCGGGCCGGGCACCAACACCTACCTCGTCGGCATCGACGAGATCGCGGTGATCGACCCCGGCCCCGACGAGGCCTCGCACCTCGACGCGATCGCCGCCTGCGGAGGCGACCGCATCCGCTGGATCCTCCTCACCCACACGCACTCCGACCACGCGCCGGGCGCGGTCGGGCTCAAGGAGCGCACCGGCGGACAGGTGCTCGCCTTCGGGGCGGCCGACCACGGGCAGGGCGAGGTGGTCGAGCCCGACGTGAGGATCGGCGACGGCTTCGAGCTGGAGGCGACGGAGTTCCGGCTGACCGCGCTGCACACGCCCGGCCACGCGTCGGACCACCTCTGCTTCCTGCTCGAACGGTCCCGCCTCCTGTTCTCGGGTGACCACGTCATGCAGGGCTCGACCGTCGTCATCCGGCCGCCCGACGGCGACATGGCGGCCTATCTGGAGTCGCTGCGCCGGCTGCTCACCCTGCGGGTCCGATCCATCGCCCCGGGCCACGGCTTCGTCATCGAGGACCCCACCGCGACCGTCGAGGGGTACCTCGCCCACCGCGACGCCCGAGAGGCGGCGGTGCTCGGCGCGCTGGCCGCCGGCGACCGCTCGGTCGACGAGATCGTGCGTCGGGTCTACGTCGACGTGGCCGACGAGCTCCACCCCGTGGCCCGCCACTCGGTCTACGCCCATCTGCTCAAGCTGGTGAACGAGGGCCGGGCGCGGGGATCTTCGATTGAGGGAGCCTGGGAAGCGGCCGATAGCAAGTAGGTGACCCGCGGCCCGGCGGACTCCTGACATGGAAGAGCGCACCGGCAAGTCGAGGGTGGTCGAGCTGCACGAGGCCGCCGCTCTGCTCGACCTGCCGGCCGAAGCGGTGCGCTCGCTGACCGACGCGGGGTACCTCACCCCGGCCGCCGACGACGGCGAGCCAAGGTACGCGCTGGGCGACCTCAAGGGGTTCGTGGCGCGCAACGCCGACGACGGGTCCGGCATCGTCTGGGACGTCGAGGGGGACGCCGTCGACCCGCTCGCGCTGCTCGACGCGCTCGACGGCCACGCCGGCGACATGGCCCAGCGCGCCTACGTCACCTTCTGTGCCGCATACCCCGAGGCGTCGGAGTGGACGCCGGGCGAGCAGTCCCGCTTCATCGAGCAGGCGCGCAAGCGCTTCGAGGCCATCCTCGCGGTCACCGGCCAGGGCCAGGAGATCGACGAGTCGCTCGTCGGTGACCTCGAGGAGGTGGGGGCCAACGCGGCGTGGACCGGGTCCTCGCTCCCACAGCTCCTCGTGATCATGCGCATCTCGCGTGACCTCGTGGTGCAGACGGCCGTGGAGGTGGCGGAGGAACGCGGCCGGCACTGGGGCCTGGCACTCTCGCTGCTCCTCAACCGGGTGCTGCCGGCGATGGATCGTTTCACCGACTCGGTGGTGCAGGGTTACTGGAAGGCGGTGCTGGCGCATCAGGGGGAGAGCAAGGCCCGCTACCAGGCCGTCGTCGAGGACTCCTCCGACGGCATCTTCGAGATCGACCTCGACGGGCGCATCCAGTTCGCCAACCGCTCGTTCGCGGTGATCACGGGCCGCACGCCCGACGAACTCGACCAGGCGCCGCTCTTCCAGGTGCTCGTCCCCGTCGAGCAGACCGAGGTCCTGCAGCGGCTCATGACGAGCTCGCCGCAGGGCTCGCAGCGCTTGGAGCTCGTCGTGGAGCGTGCGGACGGGGTGCGGCGTGTGGTCGAGGTGTCCACCCAGCCCCGCCACGAGCACGATGCGGTCGTTGGACTCCAGGGCGTGGTGCGCGACATCACCGCCGCGCACGACCTCGAGGTGGCGAAGAACGAGTTCCTCGCGCTGATCACCCACGAGCTGCGCACCCCGCTCACCTCCATCGTCGGGCTCGGCGCCACCCTCGAGAGCCACTCGCAGGAGCTGGCGGGCGACCAGATCGAGCGGCTGGGGAAGGCGATCCGCCACCAGTGCGAGCGGATCACCCGCCTCGCCGACGACCTGCACGACGTCAGCCGGCTCGAGTCGAGGTCGTTGGTGCTCAACCTCCGGGCCGTCGAGCTGGCGCCGGCCATCGAGGTGTCGCTCCCGACGGTGGCGAGCTACACGCCGGGGGTCGAGGTAAAGGTGGCCGCCGGCATCGAGGTGGTGGCCGATCCCCGCCGGCTCGAGCAGGTGATCGCGAACCTCGTCGAGAACGCCATCGTCCACGGCGACGGCCCCGTCACCCTCGAGGCCAGGACCGACGCGAGCGGCCTGGTCGACCTGTCGATCCGCGACCACGGCCCCGGCGTGCCGGACGCCGTCGCGCCCACCCTGTTCTCGCCCCTACGCAGCTTCGCCCGTCACGACCACCACCGCGGACGGGGCACGGGTCTCGGGCTGGCCCTCGTGCGGGGCCTGGTCGAGGCCATGGGGGGTCGCATCTGGTACGAGGCGGCCCCCGGCGGTGGCGCCTGCTTCCACGTGGCCCTCCCTTCGCCGAGAACGCGTTCCCGCGAGTAGCGTCGTTGCGCCGACGCGCGAAGAAGGGGGCCCAGCCATGGCCGACAAGATCACCGAAGCCCAGCTGTTCATCAACGGTGAGTTCACCGACGCAGTCTCGGGCGAGACGTTCTCGTCCACCGACCCCGCCACCGGTCAGGAATGGGCGCGTGTGGCCAAGGGCGACCGCGAAGACGCCATTCGGGCCATCAAGGCGGCGCGCACCGCGTTCGACGAAGGCCCGTGGCCGAAGATGAGCGGCAAGGAGCGCGCCGAGAAGCTCAACCAGATCGCGGAGGGCATCGGCAAGGCACAGCAGCAGATCGCGGACGACGAGGTCCACGACGGTGGCGGCACGATGCGCAAGGCCATGCTCGCCGACGTTCCCGGCGCGCAGGCGACCTTCCAGTGGTTCGCGCAGTGCGCGGAGACGCTCCCCGACATCACCAATCTCGAGGGCTCACTGTTCCCTCCGTCGGAGAACTACGTGCGGCGTGAGCCCTATGGCGTCACGACCGGTGTCATCCCGTGGAACTTCCCGCTCCTGATGGCGGGGTGGAAGATCGCACCCTCGATCGCGGCGGGCAACTGCTGTGTGATCAAGCCCGCGTCGTTCACGTCGGTGACCGCGCTCGACCTCGCCCGCGTGATCCAGGAGGCCGACCTGCCGCCCGGCGTCGTCAACGTGGTCGCCGGTCCCGGGGGCAGCGTCGGCGAGGAGCTCGCCTCCAACCCCATGGTCGACAAGACCGCGTTCACCGGCTCCACCGAGGTGGGCCGGCGCATCATGCAGCTGGCGTCGGGCACGGTGAAGGCGGTCACGCTCGAGCTGGGCGGCAAGTCGGCGAACATCGTCCTCGACGACGCCGATCTCGACATCGCCGCGGCCGGCGTGCTCTGGGGCACGTTCCTGCACAACGGTCAGGTCTGCGAGTCGGGCACCCGTGCACTCGTGCACCGCGCCGTCTACGACGAGTTCCTCTCGATGCTCGTCGACCGCGCCGGCAAGATCTCGATCGGCAACCCGCTCGACTTCGGCACCGACCTCGGCCCGCTCGTCTCGCGTCAGCAGGTGGAGACGGTCGAGCGCTACGTGGCGATCGGCAAGGACGAGGGCGCGACGCTCGTGATCGGTGGTTCGAAGCCCGAGACGCTCGCCGACGGCCTCGACCGCGAGGCGTTCTACAACCCGACGATCTTCGCGGGTGTCGACAACACGTCGCGTCTGGCCCAGGAAGAGATCTTCGGCCCGGTCCTGTCCGTGATCCCCTTCGACAACGACGACCAGGCCGTGGCGATCGCCAACGACTCGATCTACGGGCTCGGCGGTGGCGTGTGGTCGGCCGACGTCGACCGGGCCAAGACGATCGCCCACGGCATGCGTACCGGCACGGTGTGGATCAACGACTACCACCTGATCGATTCCAAGCGGCCGTTCGGTGGCTACAAGCAGTCGGGGATCGGGCGCGAGCTCGGCACCTTCGGCTACGACGCCTACCGGCAGGTGAAGCACGTCCACGTGAACCCGCAGGCGGGGCGCGACGGCCACGTGCACTACCAGATGCTCAGCGCCAACATCTGATCGTGCGATGAAGGTGACCGCGACCGACCGGGCGGCGCGTGTGGTCGAGCGGATGCGCGCCAAACGTTCGGGCCGGCTCACCATCACGATCGGCACCGGCTGCTGCGAGTCGACCGCGCCGTTCCTCTACGAGGACTTCTGGCCCGGCCCCGACCAGGAGGTCGTCGGTCGTGTCGGCGACGTCGAGATCTTCGCGCCTGAGTACCTGCGCAAGCTGTACCCGGACGAGGAGGGCGCGGTGGTCGACGTCGACGAGGACTACGTGGCTGAGTCGCTGTCCATCGAGACCGAGCTCGGCTGCCGCTTCGTGCTGCGCGGCTCCGGCTTCGAGGCACGCGAGGCACCCGCGTGTGCGGCGGTGCCGACCGTCCCGCCCGCCACCCCGCTCGTGCGCGAGCTGCCCGAGCACCTGCGCGGCCTGCGCATCCGCTGACGCCCCAACCCTGTCCTTCTTGTCGTACGCAGCCGTCCTGAGACGGCTGCCTTCGACAAGAAGGAGCGGCTAGGAGGGGGTGGCGGCGCCTAACCGCTCTTCGACGGCCGCCAGCATGCGGGCAGAGCACCCGCTCATGTCGACGGGTGGCAGCAGCTCGTCGGCGATCCGCGCCGCGATGGCGGCGAACGCCTCGCCCGCCTGACAGCCGGGCGCGGCGAGCGCGAGGGGCATGCCGGCGTCGTTCGCCGCGCTGACCGCGGGCTCGAGCGGCACCTGACCGATCAGGGGCGCGCCGAGCTCGTCGGCGAGCAGCCGCCCGCCGCCTGCGCCGAACAACGCGTAGGACTCGCCGTGCTCGCACGTGAACGTGCTCATGTTCTCGATCACGCCGAGCACCTTGAGGTACGAGCGGCGGGCCATGTCGGCGACGCGCACGGCCACCTTCTGCGCGGCCAGCGCGGGCGTGGTGACGACGACCATCTCGCTGCGGGGCAGCAGCCGGCCGAGCGCCATCTGGATGTCGCCGGTGCCGGGCGGCATGTCGAGCAGCAGGTAGTCCATCTCGCCCCACGACACCTTGACGAGGAACTCCTCGAGCGCCTTGGCGAGCATGAGGCCGCGCCACATGATCGCCTTGTCCTCGTCGTCGACGAGCAGGCCCATGCTCACGACCTTCAGCCGACCCGCTCCGACGGGCACCTCGTGCGGACCGATCTTGCCCTCGTCGTCGCCACCCAGCCGTCCGGTGACACCGAGCATCCGCGGCACGCTGAAGCCCCAGATGTCGGCGTCGAGGACGCCGACGGTGAAGCCCCGCTCGGCGAGCGCGGTGGCGAGGTTCACGGTGACGCTCGACTTGCCGACCCCGCCCTTGCCGCTCGCGACGGCGATGATCCGCGTGCTCAGCGAGACCTCGGTGTCGGGCGCGTTGTCGGCCGCCTTCTTGCGGGCCCGCTGCATGACGTCGGTGCGCTGCTCGGGCGTCATCTCCCCGAAGTCGACCTTGACCGAGCGCACGCCGGGCACGCCCGTCAGCTTGCGCTCGACGTCGTCGCGGATCTGGGTGCGCAGGGGGCAGCCCGAGATGGTCAGGGCCACCGCGACGCGCACGTCGCCCTCGTCGCCCACCGTCACCTCGCGCACCATGCCCAGCTCGACGATGTCGGCGCCGAGCTCCGGGTCGACCACCCCGCGCAGGGTGTTGAGGAGGTCGGACTCGGTGGGGGCGGGCATGACCAGGCATTTTACCCGGGATCGGCCTTGCTAATATGGCCGGGTGAGCAACGACGCCACCAGCCGCGAGCCCGGCCGCGAGAGCACCGCCGAGGCGACAGGCGAGCGGCAGGGGCGGCTCGAGGTGCTCAAGGCCCTCGGCGACAACACCCGCTACGCCATCTACCTGGAGCTGGCCCGCTCGTCCTCCCCGCGCTCGACCGCCGACATCGCCGACATCCTCGGCCTCCACCCCAACACCGTGCGACCCCACCTCGAGCGCATGCGCGACGTCGGCCTGCTCGACGTGGAGACCGACGCCAAGGGCAGCGTCGGCCGGCCCCAGCACCGCTACTCCCTGGCGCGGGCCGCGCCGTCCCTCGGCCTCGAGCCCCCGGCGTTCCCGCTCCTCGCCCGTCTGCTCGCCTCGATGGCCGCGGCCGCCCGGCTCGAGCCCGACGACGCCGCCGATGCCGCCCGCGGCACCGGCCGGGCGATGGCCGCCGACCGCCTGCGGCGTACGCCCGGCGACTCCTGCGTGGCCGCCCTGGCCGACGCCCTCGACGAGCTGGGCTTCGACCCGGCCGTGGCGGGTGACGGCGAGGCCGTGACCATCGCCTTCACCCACTGCCCCTTCGCCGAGCTGGCCGAGGCCTATCCCGAGCTCGTCTGCCACCTCCACCGGGGGCTCGTCGAGGGGTTCGTCTCAGAGTGGGGCGAGGGCGGTGTCGAGCGGTTCAGCACCCTCGCGGACCGCGACCCCTGTCAGGTTGAGCTGAGCCTCCGGTAGTCTGGTCGCATGTCGAGCATGTTCAGCGTCACCGACAGCCGGACGGTCTTCAACCTCACCGACGCCGCCACGGCGAAGGTGAGGGAGCTCCTCGAGGCCGAAGGCGACCCTGCGCTGGCGCTCCGCGTCGCAGTGCGGCCGGGCGGCTGCTCGGGCTACAGCTACGAGATGTTCTTCGACGGCGACATCGCCGCCGACGATGCGGTCTCCGACTTCGGTGGGGTCAAGGTCGTCATCGACCCCGCCAGCGCGCCGCTCCTCGGCGGGGCGACGCTCGACTTCAAGGACGGCCTCCAGGGCGCGGGGTTCCATGTCAGCAACCCCAACGCCAGCCGTAGCTGCGGCTGCGGGCAGTCGTTCAGCTGACGAGCTGACGCTCTCCTTCACGCTCGACGGCCGGGCCGTCGAGGTCGCCGACGACGGCGCAACGCTCCTCGAGGCCCTGCGCGACCGCCTCGGCAACCGGTCGCCGAAGGACGGTTGCAGCCCGCAGGGCCAGTGTGGCTGCTGCACGGTGCTCGTCGACGGCGCGCCGCGTGTCGCCTGTGTGACGCCCGTGCGACGGGTGGCGGGCCGCTCGGTCGTCACCGCCGCGGGTCTGCCCGACGACGAGCGCGGCGCCTGGGCCGACGCCTTCTGCGCCACCGGGGCCAGCCAGTGCGGCTTCTGCACGCCCGGGATCGTCGTGCGCCTTGCCGCGCTGAAGCGCAAGGGCGGCACCGACGTCGACGGCGCGCTGCTCGCGCACCTCTGTCGTTGCACGGGCTGGCGCACCATTGCCGAGGCCTACGCCGCATTCGGGCGCCCGCATCCACCGCGCGACCTTGCGGCCGCGTCGCGTCGGGCCGGCATCGAGGGCGGCGTGGCGCAACGGGTCGGACCCGAGATCGCGCTCGGTGGTGGCGGGTTCGCCGACGACACCGCTCCCCTCGACGCGCTCGTCGCGGTGCCCGACGGCCGTGGTGGTTGGGCGGTGGGCGAGAGCCTCGCCGAGGCACGCCTGGCCGCGGGCAAGGTGCAGGGCCGGCGCAGCACGGTCGCGGTGCGCCACCCGCTCGAGGTCCCGTCCGGAGAGTGGGACGTCACCTTGCGCACGACGTGGGTCGAGCCCGCGTATCTCGAGCCCGACGCGTCGTGGTGCGCGCCCGGCGGAGAGCCGGCCACACCGCTCGCCAACGGCGGCGCCTTCGGCGGCAAGTCCGCGTCGGTCGCGCCCGGTGTGGCCCGCCGGCTGGCCGACGAGCACGGCCGAGCCGTGCGCGTGCTGCTGTCACGCGAAGACGTCGTGCGCCTCGGGCCCAAGCGGCCGCCTCTCGCGGCGGGAGCGCGGGGCGACGGCAGCGGGGTCGTGCGCGTCGCCCGCACCGCGGGAATCGCACGGGCGATCGCCGCGCTCGCCCCCGATCTCACGATCGAGGAGGTCGACGTGCCCGGCCCCCCGACCTCGGTCGCGCCGCGCGCCGCCGGTTGGGCCGAGGCGCTCGTGCTGCTGGCCGGCGCACGCGGTGAGCCCGCGCCGCTGCGCTCGCCCTCCGGCGCGGTGGCCGAGGCGGCGGTGACGGGTGACGGCGTTCACGTGCGCGTCGACTGCGGCCGCCCGCTCGACGAGGTCGTCCTGCGGTCCTACTGCGTCGGCGCCGCGCACATGGGCCTGGGCTGGGTCACGTCGGAGGCCGTCGCGGTCGACGATGACGGCACACCCCACGACCTCACGATTCGGTCGTTCGGCGTCCTGCGGGCGCGCGACATGCCGCCGGTCGACGTCGAGATCGTGCGGTCCGACCGGCCTCCGGTGAACGGGAGCGACGCGGTGTTCGCGGCGGTGGCGGCCGCGGCCTGGATCGAGCAGGGTTGCCCGCAGGACTGGCCCACTCAGCGAGGGAGGACGACGTGAGCAAGCCGGTAGGCCCTTACACGCCGATCGTGCGGGCCGGCCAGTGGTTGGTCGTGTCGGGGCAGGTCGGCCTGGGCGAGGGTGGCCTGGTCGAAGGGGGAGTGCAGCCGCAGCTGCGCCAGGCGCTCACCAACCTCCGTGCGCTGCTCGAGACCGAAGGCGCATCGCTCGCGCACGTGGTCAAGACCACGGTCTTCCTCACGAGCATCGACGACTATGCGGCCATGAACGAGACCTACACCGAGACCTTCGGCGATCACCGCCCGGCGCGCTCCGCGGTGGCCGTTGCCGCGCTGCCGATCGGCGCGCTCGTCGAGGTGGAGGCCTGGGCCTTCCTGCCCGATGACAACTCGTGACAGGATGGGCGCGTGCTCGGCGCCATCCTCATCATCGTCGCCATGGTGCTCGTGTTCCCGCCGCTGGTGTTCGCGGGCGGGCTCGTTCTCAGCGCGCTGCTCGGGTGGACGTTGACAGACGAGGCCGAGGCGACCCACGAGGGCAGCGAGTTCATCGAGCTCAACCGCTGAACCGCTGAACCGCCGAGCGAAACCTACGACCCGCCCCAGCGGGCCTGGCCGAAGCGGTAGCCCACCGAGCGCACGGTCTGGATCAGGTTCGCGTGCTCCTCGCCGAGCTTGGCCCGCAGCCGGCGGACGTGCACGTCGACCGTCCGGGCGCCGCCGTAGTACTCGTAGCCCCACACGCGTGACAGCAACGTCTCGCGCGTGAACACCTTGGCCGGGTGGGTGCTGAGGAACTTCAACAGCTCGTACTCCATGAACGTGAGGTCGAGCGGGCGGCCACCGATCGCGGCCTGATAGGTCTCGAGGTTGAGCAGCAGCTCGCCGTACTCGACCAGCTCGGGGCGGGTGCCGCGACCCGTGCGCCAGAACAGGTGCTTGAGCCGCGCCTCCAGCTCGCGGGGCTGGAGCGGCACGACGCAGAAGTCGTCGAACAGGTCCTCGCGCAGCTCGAGGTCGTCGAGCTGGTCCGGACGGAGCACGAGCAACAGCGGCGCGAGCGGGAGGTCGCGCTTGCGTAGCAGCCGGCAGAGGGCGAAGGCACCGTCGGGGTCGTCGTCGGCGCACACGACGGCGCCCGCCCAGCCGTCCTCCGGCTCGTTGCGCGACGCCGCGTCGGGGCCGGACGTGGCCTTCCACGGGTAACCGCCCAGATCGAGGATCTGCGCGAGGGCGGGCGGCGCGGGATCGGGGAACAGCAGCAACGGTTCCATGCTCAGAGGTTGAAGTACCGCTCCATCTCGAACGCGCTGACGTGGCGTTTGTAGGCGGCCCACTCCGCGCGCTTGTTGCGGATGAACCACTCGAAGACGTGCTCGCCGACGGCCTCGGCGATGAGCTCGGAGCGCTCCATGGTGTCGACCGCGTCGTTGAGCGACGTCGGCAGGGCGTCGACGCCTTCGGCCATGCGCTCCTCGTCGGTGAGCTCGTAGAGGTTGGCGGTGAGCTCGCGCGGGAGCTCGTAGCCCTCCTCGATGCCCTTGAGGCCCGCGGCCAACATGACCGAGAACGCGAGGTACGGGTTGCACGCGGGGTCGGGTGAGCGGAACTCGACGCGCGTCGACGATTCCTTGCCCTTCTTGGCTCCTGGGACGCGCACGAGGGCCGATCGGTTGTTGCGCGCCCAGGCGACGTAGATGGGTGCCTCGAACCCCATCACGAGCCGCTTGTAGGAGTTGACCCACTGGTTGGTGACCGCGGTCAGCTCACGCGCGTGCAGCAGGAGGCCGGCGATGAACCCCTTGGCCACCTTCGACAGATGGAACTCGTCGCCCGGGTCGAAGAAGGCGTTGACGTCGCCCTCGAAGAGCGACAGGTGGGTGTGCATCCCCGAGCCCTGCACACCCGCCAGCGGCTTGGGCATGAAGCTCGCGTGCACCTTGCGCTCGAGCGCGGCCTCCTTCACGACCAGCTTGAACGTCATCACGTTGTCGGCCATCGTCAGCGCGTCGGTGTAGCGCAGGTCGATCTCCTGCTGACTGGGCGCGTCCTCGTGATGGCTGTAGCGCACGGGGATGCCCATCTGCTCGAGATAGAGCACGGTGCGCTTGCGTAGGTCGCTCGCCACGTCGGCAGTGGTGAGGTCGAAGTACGAGCCCTGGTCGAGGGGCTTTGGCACCTCCTCGCCGTCAGGCGTGGCGAAGTAGAAGAACTCCATGTCGGGCCCGACGTAGAACGAGAAGCCGCGTTCGCGAGCTCGGTCGAGCGTGCGTCGCAACACGTGGCGCGGGTCGCCGGCGAAGGGCGTGCCGTCGAGGTCGGAGACGTCGCAGAACATGCGCGCGACCGGCGCGTCGTCGCCCCCTCGCCATGGCAGCTGCTCGAACGTGTTGGGGTCGGGGAGGAGGAGCATGTCGCTCTCCTGCACGCGCGAGAAGCCGTCGACCGCGGACCCGTCGAAGCTCATGCCCTCTTCGAAGGCGGTCTCGAGCTCGGTGGGCGGGATGGCGACCGACTTCAGCTGGCCGAGGACATCGGTGAACCACAGGAGCACGAACCGGATGCCCCGTTCCTCGACCGTGCGCAGCACGTAGTCCTGCTGGCGTTCCATCTGACTCCTCCGTCGTCTGCCCGCTATCTTCGCAGCCGCCCGCCCCCTCGCGATCCAGTTCACTGAGCATTCACAAAGGTGCAACTGCCGGGAAACGCCCCGGCGAGAGGGTGGCCCCACCCACCAGGTCGCCCAAACAAACCGGTTGTCCAACGAACAGGGAGGAACCCCCCGTGCCGCAACGCACACCCGCCGACGTCCTCGGGATGGTCAAGGACGAGGGCGTCGAGATCATCGACTTCCGCTTCTGCGACCTCCCGGGCCTCATGCAGCACTTCTCGGTGCCGGCTCACGAGTTCTCCGAGGACGCGTTCGACGAGGGCTACGGGTTCGACGGCTCGTCGATCCGGGGGTTCCAGGAGATCCAGGAGTCGGACATGATCCTCCTGCCCGACCCCAACACCGCGGTGATCGACCCGTTCCGCGTGCACAAGACGCTCAACGTCAACTGCTTCGTGCGCGACCCCGTGACCGGCGAGCCGTACTCGCGTGACCCACGCTACGTGGCGAAGAAGGCCGAGGACTACCTGGTGTCGACGGGGCTGGCCGACACCGCGTACTTCGGGCCCGAAGCCGAGTTCTACATCTTCGACGACGTGCGCTTCTCGCAGGACCAGCACTCGGCGTACTACTCCGTCGATTCGGTGGAGGGCATCTGGAACTCGGCGCGCGACGAGGGGCCGAACCTCGGCTTCAAGCCCCGCTACAAGGAGGGCTACTTTCCCGTCCCGCCCATGGACCACTATCAGGACCTGCGATCCGAGATGATCCTCGTCATGGAGCGCCTGGGCATCGAGATCGAGGTGCAACACCACGAGGTGGGCACGGCCGGACAGGCCGAGATCGACATGCGCTTCGACACGCTGCTGTCGATGGCGGACAAGCTCATGCTCTACAAGTACGTGGTGAAGAGCGTGGCCCGGCAGCACAACCTCACGGCCACGTTCATGCCGAAGCCGCTCTTCCAGGACAACGGCTCAGGCATGCACACGCACCAGTCGTTGTGGAAGGGCGGGGAGCCGCTGTTCTTCTCGGAGACCGGCTACGCGGGTCTCTCCGACATGGCGCGCTGGTACATCGGCGGCCTGCTCACTCACGCCCGTTCGATCCTCGCCTTCGCGGCGCCGACCACCAACTCGTACAAGCGGCTGGTGCCGGGTTACGAGGCGCCCGTCAACCTCGTGTACTCGCAGCGCAACCGGTCGGCCAGCGTGCGCATCCCGCTGTACTCGAAGAGCCCGAAGGCGAAGCGACTCGAGTTCCGCTGCCCCGACCCGTCGTGCAACCCGTACCTCGCGTTCGCGGCGCAGCTCCTGGCCGGCATCGACGGGGTGCAGAACCGCATCGAGCCGCCCGACCCGGTCGACAAGGACCTGTACGACCTGCCGCCGGAGGAGCTGGCGCGCGTGCCTCAGGTACCCGGCTCGCTCGACGAGGCGCTCGAGGCGCTGGAGGCGGACCACCAGTACCTGCTCGCGGGTGGCGTCTTCACGTCCGATCTCCTCGACACGTGGTTGGCCTACAAACGCGAGCACGAGATCGACGAGGTGCGACTGCGGCCGCACCCCTGGGAGTTCATGCTCTACTACGACATCTAGGGGTTTCGGGTCGCTGACCTCAGGCGACGAGGCCGAGGAGCTCCGCTTCGCGAACAACCAAACGGCGGTATTCGTTCTGTTCCGTGGCTACGAGGCCCACGGTGGTGCGGAGATGGGCGAGCCAGCCGAGCTGGCGTCGGGTGTGATGCAGCTCGATGAAATACCGCTCTCCCACCTCTGGGGCTCTTTCCGCCAACATGCTCATACGGGAGTATCGACCACCGGGGCACCGGGTCACATGGTGCGTTCGCGTGCTTCTCGCTCATGCAAACGGCGGTCGTGACGCAATAACCCCGTACACACCGCGTGGCGGCGATTGACACGTCGAGCGAGTCGTCCGAGAATCGCGACCGTTGGGGAGCGTTACTGGGGAGGGCTCTCGCCGGTGGTGACGGTCATCGCGATTCTCGCCTTCTGGGTCGTGCTCGTGGTGCTATTCGGGGCCGTGATCACTCGCGTGAAGAGTGGTGCGCGTCGAGCCCGGAGCTGGGACACGGGCGACGAGTAGGGCGCGCGAACGCGTTCCTCAGGCGGGCGCGTTCCGTGTCACCACCGCCAGCTCCAGGTTTGCCTCGAAACCCACGAGCGCACGCTCGCCGATCGTGTCGAACCGGTAGCCCGGCGAGGTGCTCTCGACCAGACGGCGGATCTCGGGGTCGACGACGACGCCACCGGGCTCGGCCTCCTTCACCAGTCGGGCGGCGAGGTTGACCACCGGTCCGAAGCAGTCCCCTCCGAAGGTCAGCACCTCTCCGTCGGCCAGACCGCCGCGTACCCGTGGCAGGACGGCGTGGTGCTCGAGGGCGGCGACGATGTCGAGGGCCATGGCGCACGCCGCGACCGGGTCGCCGACCACGAACATGATCTCGTCACCGATCAGCTTGACGACACGGCCGCCGTGGCCCACGACGCAATCCGCGGCCGTCTCCTCGAACTCGGTGAGGGCGGCGCCGAGTTGCATGGTCGTGAGGGTGCGGGCGAGGGCGGTCGACCCGACGAGGTCGACGAAGCCGACCGCGAGCCGCTGTGTCTCCACGCCTCCCGCGCCCTCCATGTCGGCCAGAGGACGCTGCAGCGCGACCATGTGGCCGCGCAGCATGATGTCGATCGCAGCGGTGAGAACGGGCAGCAGGTTGACCGCGTCCAGGTTGGCGCGCACCAACTCGAGACCCGACGGATCGTCCGCCATCGCAGCCGGCCCGATGCCCACCACGAACGCGGAGACCAACGCGTCGGCGATCCGCGCCGTCGCCGAGCCGATCACGCGTGTGAGTTGAAGGACCACGTCCTCGCCGAACATCTGGGCGGTGGCGGCGAACCCCTGCATGAGCGCCACCTCCTCGTTGCTGCCGAGCTGTGCGTCGGGATCGGAATCGGCGAACCCCGCGGCCCGCCGGATCCGAGCGACCAGCTCGAGCGGCACACCGGCGCGCTCGGCCACCTCTCGCCAGGTGAGGCGTTCCCCGGGACGAAGCACGAGACGCGCCGCCAGACCACCGAGCTCGTCGCGCGCGGCGACGATGTCGTCGACCGTCGCCCCGTGCTCCATGAGGAGCCGGAGCGCCTCGAGTCGGTCCCGCGCATCCGCCGCCAGGGGATCGTACAGCCCGGCCGCCTCGAGCGCGGCGGCCGCGTTCTCGGCATCGGCTGCCCTTCCGTCGACCACGACCACGACCGTAGGGCGCCGAGCGGAAACTCGCCCGGTGTGGTCGAGGTCGCCGGTCGCCTGATTTTCGCGCTTCACCTGCCTCACGGTCGGGTCGACATTGTGAGTTGCTGCTTGCAGCTGCGAACACCGAGACCACGTGCTCCGTGCTGCCACCTGAGACGAGGTGACAACGCGTGCAGAAGGTCACGTTGATCGCGAACGGTGCGCAGGGCTCGGCCGCGCAAGTGCGCGCCACGCGGATCGCGGGCGCGCTCGACGGGTTCGAGGTCGAGGTGCTCTGTCGGAAGGGAAGCCGGCTCGCCGATGCTCGCCGCTTCGCGACCGCGGCCCGCCGGGCCGATGTCGTCTACGCCGTCGACCTGGCGAGTGCGCCGCTGCTCGGCGCGCGGTTCCGATCGTCCTCGGCAAAGCTCGTCGTCGACACGGGCGACGCGCCCTCTGCGTTCCTGCGGGTCGTGCGCGCGCCCCGATCCGAGATCGCCGCGGCGCGTCTGATGGAGACGTACGCGTACCGCTCGGCCCGAGCGTTCGTCGTGCGGGGCACTCACCACCCTCGGTTCCTCCGGGAGCAGGGTTGCTCGAAGGAGGTGCACGTGGTGCCCGACGGTGTCGACCTCGACGCCTTCCGCCCCGTCGACGGTGACGGGCTGCGCG
>Ga0066709_100001728_pt1 | contig 14925 bp, 14 predicted proteins | sample GraSoiAngelo_158_FD_79665 | JGI IMG/M metagenome (GOLD analysis project Ga0066709, IMG submission 79665) | Grasslands soil microbial communities from the Angelo Coastal Reserve, California, USA - 14_1009_16_30cm | ecosystem: Environmental > Terrestrial > Soil > Grasslands | place: USA...
CGGCTCACCGGGGTCCTCTACATCCTCGACGAGCCGAGCATCGGGCTCCACCCCCGCGACAACCAGAAGCTCCTGGGCACGCTCCTGGCGCTCCGCGACCTCGGCAATTCGGTTCTCGTGGTGGAGCACGACCGGGAGACGATGGAGGCCGCGGACCACATCGTGGACCTGGGTCCCGGCGCGGGCCGCCGCGGCGGCTACCTCGTGGCGCAGGGCACGCTCGAATCCGTCCGGGCAACGCCCGACTCGCTCACCGGCCGGTATCTCGCCGGGGCGAGCGAGATCGCGGTGCCGCGGACGCGGCGCTCCGGAAGCGGGGCGCGGCTCGAGGTGATCGGAGCGCGCCACAACAACCTCAAGTCGATCCACGCCCGGTTCCCTCTGGGCACGTTCGTCTGCGTGACGGGGGTCTCCGGCTCGGGGAAGAGCACCCTCGTGAACGACATTCTCTACAAGGCGCTCGCGAAGCGGCTTCACCTGGCGAAGGAGACCCCGGGACGGCACGACCGGATCGTGGGACTCGACCAGATCGACAAGGTCGTCGCCATCGACCAGTCGCCGATCGGGCGGACGCCGCGCTCCAACCCGGCCACGTACACGGGCGTCTTCGGCCTGATCCGCGACCTCTTCGCGCAGGTCCCGGAAGCGAAGGTGCGCGGGTATTCGGCGGGGCGGTTCAGCTTCAACGTGAAGGGGGGCCGTTGCGAGGCCTGCGCCGGGGACGGGCTCACGAAGATCGAGATGCACTTCCTCCCCGACGTCTACGTCACGTGCGACGTCTGCCGCGGCAAGCGGTACAACCGCGAGACGCTCGAGGTGACATACAAGGGTAAGTCGATCGCCGACGTGCTCGAGATGACGGTCGACGACGCGCTCGAGCTCCTCGGTCCCATCCCGGCGATCCGTCGGAAGCTCGAGACGCTCCAGGGCGTGGGGCTCGGATATGTCCACCTGGGCCAGCCCGCGACGACCCTCTCGGGCGGAGAGGCACAGCGCGTCAAGCTCGCGACCGAGCTCTCCCGGGTCGAGACGGGGCGGACGCTCTACATCCTGGACGAGCCGACCACCGGGCTCCACTTCGAGGACGTCCGGATGCTCCTCGAGGTGCTCGACCGTCTGACGGAGCGGGGAAACACGGTCATCGTCATCGAGCACAACCTCGATGTGATCAAGCGGGCGGACTGGATCCTGGATCTGGGCCCCGAAGGGGGAGAGGCGGGCGGGCGGATCATCGCCGAGGGCCCGCCGGAAGCCGTCGCGGCCGTGTCCGACTCGTTCACCGGCGAGGCGTTGCGCCCGCTCCTCCAGCCGGCCCGCCCACGGCGCCGCACGGCCCAGGCGGCGGTTTGAAATCCCCCGCGAATGTGGTAAGGTAGCGACCGCCTTTCACGCCGCAACTGTCCCAATGGAAAGAGGATGCTCGAAACCGCAACCGCACCGAAGCGGACCCCGTTCCATCCCCGTCACGTAGCCCTTGGGGCGAAGATGGTGCCCTTCGCCGGCCACGAGATGCCGATCCAGTACGAGGGGATCCTGACCGAGCACCGGACCGTGCGCTCTGGCGTCGGGGTCTTCGACGTCTCGCATATGGGCGAGATCCGGCTTCAAGGTCCCGGCGCCGCCGCCTACGCCAACCGCCTCGTCACGAACGAGGCGGGGAATCTTCCGGGTGGAAAGGTCGTCTACACCCCCATGTGCCTGGAGACCGGCGGGATCATCGACGATCTCCTGGTCTACGCCTCGGGTCCGGACCGCCTCCTGGTCGTGAACGCGTCGAATTTCGAGAAGGACATCGCCTGGATCCGCCGGCACGCGCCGGCGGACGTTACCGTCGTCGACGAGAACGCGCAGACCGCGCAGCTCGCGGTGCAGGGTCCCCGGGCGGAGGCGGTCGTGGCGCGCCTCTACGGAGACCGCGCTCGGGCCCTCGGCTTCTACGAGGCGTTCGAGGAGGGCGCGGGGGACGACTGGACGCTCGTCTCGCGGACCGGCTACACCGGCGAGGACGGCTTCGAGATCTATGTCCGGGCTCGGCGCGCCCTCGATCTCTGGGACCGCGTCTTCGAGGCGGGGAAGAGCGAGGGGATCCGCCCGATCGGCCTCGGCGCCCGCGACACGCTCCGTCTCGAGATGGGCTACTGCCTCTACGGAAACGATATAGACGAGACCACGAATCCGCTCGAAGCGGGGCTTGGCTGGACGGTCCGGTGGGAGAAGCAGGATTTCATCGGGTTGGACGCGCTCCGCCGCGTGAAGGAGGCGGGCGTGAATCGGCGCCTCCTGGGCCTGGTCTTGGAAGAAGACCGGATCGCGCGGGCGGGCTGCGAGGTTCGCTTCGACGAGAAGCCGGTCGGCCGCGTGACGAGCGGGTCGATGGGAATCAGCGTGGGGCGGCCGGTCGCGATGGCCTATCTCGCCGGCGACGCGGCGAAGCCCGGGGCCCGCGTCGAGGTCATCACGCGCGGCACGAGCGCCCCCGCGGCCGTGACGTCCCGCCCGATCTACCGCAACGGATCCGTCAAATCGCCGAAACCCAGGAGCCCAAAATGAACGTACCAAAGAGCCTTCACTATACGAAGGAGCATGAGTGGATTCGCGTGGAGGGCGACGAGGTGATCGTCGGCGTGACCGACTACGCCCAGGGAGAGCTGGGGGACGTGATCTTCGTCGAGCTGCCGGCGCCGGGGACCAAGGTAGCCCAGATGAAGGCATTCGGTACGATCGACGCCGTGAAGACCGTGAGCGATCTCTTCGCGCCGGTGGGCGGCGAGGTGACGGCGGTGAACACCGAGCTGAAGGAGAATCCGGCTCTCGTGAACCAGTCGCCCTACGACAAGGGCTGGATGGTCCGGATCCGCGTGGCGAACCCGAAGGAGATCGACACGCTCCTGAACGCGGGCGCCTATGAGAAGCACCTGGGGGCGCACGCGTGAGTTTCGTCGGACGGAGCGACGCCGAGCGCCGCCAGATGCTGGAGCGGATCGGCGCGCCCAACCTCGAATCGCTCTGGGCGTCGATCCCCGAGGAGTTCCGCGTCACGGGACCGCTCCCCCTACCGGCGCCGCTCGCCGAGTACGAGATCGCCCGGAAGTTCGAGCAGTGGGGGGAGCGGAACGCCGACGCGAGCCGCTACGCCTGCTTTCTCGGAGGCGGGATCTACGACCATTTCATCCCCGCCGCCCTCCGCTCGATCATCTCGCGCTCGGAGTTCGCCACCGCCTACACGCCCTATCAGCCCGAGGTCTCGCAGGGAACGCTCCAGGTCATGTTCGAGTACCAGTCGCTGATCCGCGAGCTGACGGGCATGGAGGTGGCCAACGCCTCGATGTACGACGGCGCGACCGCCGCCGCCGAGGCCGCGCACCTGGCCGCCGGCGCGACCGGCCGGACGCGCGTCCTGGTCTCGGCGGGGCTTCACCCGCATTACCGCGAAGTACTGAGAACATACGCGTCGGCCGGCGGATTCACGGTCGAGGACCTTCCGCTCGCGGGAGGGCGCACGTCCGCGGCGTCGATCGCGCGAGCCGAGGGACCGCAGATCGGGGCAGTCATCTGGCCGCAGCCCAACTTCGAGGGAATCGTCGAGGACGGAAAGGTCCTCACGGAGGCCGCGCACGCGGCGGGCGGATACTCGATCGCGGTCGCGGATCCGGTCGCGCTCGCGATCCTCACGCCGCCGGGCGAGGACGGCGCCGACATCGTCGTCGGGGAAGGCCAGCCGATCGGCGTCCCGATGAGCTACGGCGGTCCCCTGGTCGGCTTCTTCGCGATCCGGAAGACCGACGTGAGGCGGCTCCCCGGCCGATTGGCCGGCGCGACGGTCGACCTGGACGGGAAGCGCGGCTACGTGCTCACGCTCCAGACCCGCGAGCAGCACATACGCCGGGAGCGGGCGACATCCAACATCTGCACGAACCAAGGGCTGATGTCGATCGCGAACACGGTCCATTTGGCGCTCCTCGGGGCGCAGGGAATGCGCGACGTGGCGACGCAGTGCTTGGAGCGGGCGCACTACCTGGCGGGACGCCTGGCCGAAATTCCCGGAATCACCCTGGCGAACGGGGACGCCCCCTACTTCCGCGAGTTCGTCGTCCGGCTCCCAGGGAGCGCGGAAGCGTTTGCGCGCGCCGCGCTCGAGCGAAAGATTCTGGCCGGGATTCCGCTGGCACGCTTCGATCGCGCTCGCGGCAAGGATCTTCTCGTGGCGGTCACGGAAAAGCGGAGCCGGGAAGAGCTCGACCGTTACGTCGAGACCGCGGCCCAGTGGGCGAGGACCGCGGCGGCGAAGGCCCCGGCGGAGGCGGCGTGTCGGAGCTGACCTTGAGGGAGCTCTCGGTTCCTGGGCACCGCGGCCCGCGGCTCATGCCGCTCGACGTGCCCGCGCAGGGAGCCGAGCGCGTGATCCCCAAGGATCGCCTGCGGCGCGCGGCCCCCGCCCTTGCCGAGGTGTCCGAGCCGGTCGCGGTCCGCCACTTCGTGAACCTCTCGACGCTCAACCACCACATCGACAAAGCGATCTATCCGCTCGGCTCCTGCACCATGAAGTACAACCCGAAGCTAAACGATGAAGTGGCCCGTATTGCGGGATTTGCAATGCTGCATCCGTTGCAGCCGGAGGAGACCTCGCAGGGAGCGATGGCGGTCATCTGGGAGCTTCAAGATTGGCTCAAGACGGTGATGGGGATGCCCGCGATCACGACGCAGCCGGTGGCCGGGGCGCAATGCGAGCTCACGGCGATCCTCATGACGCGCGCCTACCACCGCGATCGGGGAGACGCCCGCGAAGAGGTCATCGTCCCCGATTCGGCCCATGGCACGAACCCCTCGACGGTGCACCAGGTCGGCTATCGGGTCGTGACCGTCCCTTCGGGGCCGGACGGGCGCGTGGAGATGGACGCGCTGCGGAACGCGATCACCAAGAAGACGGCCGCGATGATGCTCACCAACCCGAACACCTTGGGGATTTTCGAGACGCACGTCGGGGAGATCGCGCGCCTGGTTCACGAAGCGGGAGCGCTCCTCTACCTGGACGGCGCGAACCTCAATGCGATGGTGGGCCTCGCGAACCCCGGCGCGATGGGGTTCGATTTCGCCCACATCAACCTCCACAAGACGTTCTCGACGCCCCACGGAACGGGCGGCCCCGGCGGCGGGGTTCTATGCACCCGGCAGGAGCTGGAGCCTTATCTCCCGCTCCCCGTGCTCGAGAAGAATGGTGAGCGCTACAGCTGGAGCTACGAGCGGCCCCGATCGATCGGCCGGGTCCACTCGCATTACGGCAATTTCGGCATCCTCCTCCGCGCGCTCTGCTACATGCGGACGCTGGGCGGGACGGGGATTTCCGAGGTGAGCCGCGAGGCGATCCTGAACGCGAACTATCTCAAGGCGCGCCTCGTGGAGGCCTACGCGCCCTCGCACCCCGGGTACTGCATGCACGAGTTCGTCCTCTCGGCGAGCCGGCAGAAGGCGCGGGGCGTGAAGGCGCTCGACGTGGCGAAGCGGCTGCTCGATTTCGGCATGCACGCCCCGACGACCTACTTCCCGCTCATCGTGGACGAGGCGCTCATGATCGAGCCGACGGAGACGGAGACGAAGGCGAGCCTCGATTCGTTCGCCGAGGCAATGCTCACGATCGACCGGGAGACGATCGAGGACCCGGCTCGGGTCAAGGCCGCTCCCACGAAGACGCCGGTACGCCGCCTCGACGAGGCCCGCGCCGCGCGGAGACTGGAGCTCAGCTGGCAGGACACGGAGGCTCATGGCGGAGCCGCATGAGGAGCGGCCGCGCAAGGCAGGGGAGCTGAGCTGGACCGCCTGGCCGGCGCGTGAGCGTCCCCTCGCCGCCGCGGTGCTGATCGTGGCCGCGGTCGTGCTGGGCATGCTCGTGAAGAAGGGAACCGACGATTCGTTCCTGGGCGTGGCCGCTCCGGGCTTCGTCCTGGCGTCGCTCTCTTCGTTTCTGCTCCCGACGAGCTACCGCCTGACGAAGGAGTCGTTGGAGGTGCGCTCGCTCGGGGTCTCGCGCGTGCGTCCGTGGACGGAGATGCGGCGGATGACCGTGGATCGGACCGGCGTGTTCCTGAGCCCATTCGACCGGCGAAACTGGCTGGAAGCCTACCGAGGCGTCCGGCTTCTCTTTGGAGGAAATCGCGATCAAGTGGTGGCGTTCGTCGAAGCCCGTATCGGGCGAGGTGCCGCGGAAGCCTAGGCGGCCTGATCCGCCCGCGGGCTCCGACCCGGCTCGGGACGGCGGGCGCTCTCCGGAAGACGAGCGTCTCTTGGAGCGGCTGGCCGAGTTCGCGGTGTCGCGCCGGATGACGGTTCCGGCGATCCTGTTTCTCGAAAGCGTGAAGCCGCTCTCCTTCCTGGGGAGCCAGGCGCTCTACTTTTTCGAGCCGATGGTCCGGGCGCTCTTCACGGTCCCGGAATACGAGCGATTCGCGGCGCTCATGGAGCGGCGCGAGAACATCGAGGTACTCTTGGTGAAGATCGAGGACCGGGACGAGAAGGCCAGGCAGGCCGAGCGCGAGCGGAAGGCCGAGGAGCGCGCGGCCCGCGATCAGGCCCGGAAAGGGAAGGATTCTCCGTGACGATCCCAAAGCCTGAAGCGATCAATTCGATACTCGCGACCGACTGCGGGAGCACGACGACGAAGGCGATCCTGATCGAGCGGCGCGGGGACGAATATCGCCTGATCGTTCGCGGCGAGGCGCCGACCACGGTCGAAGCCCCGTTCGAGGATGTGACGCGGGGCGTCCTCAACGCGATCATGGAGGTGGAGGAGCTCGCCGGCCGGAAGATCCTGGACGGCGAGAGGATCATGACCCCCCAGTCCGGACCGCAGGGAGTCGATCTCTACATCTCGACCTCCAGCGCGGGCGGTGGCCTCCAGATGATGGTCTCGGGCGTGGTGAAGAGCATGACCGGGGAGAGCGCCCAGCGCGCCGCGCTCGGCGCCGGGGCGATCGTGATGGACGTGATCGCGAGCAACGACGGCCGCCTGCCGTACCAGAAGATCAAGCGCATCCGCCAACTTCGCCCCGACATGATCCTCCTATCCGGCGGGGTGGACGGAGGGACGACCTCCCACGTCGCGGAGATGGCGGAGCTGCTCGCTGCGGCGGACCCGAAAGCGCGCCTCGGCGCCGGGTACGAGCTGCCGGTGATCTACGCCGGGAACAAGGACGCGCGGAAGATCGTGGAAGAGCGGCTGGCGCACAAGACCGCGCTCAAGATCACCGACAACCTCCGGCCCGTCCTCGAGCGGGAGAACCTGACCCCGGCGCGCGACATGATCCATGACCTGTTCATGGAGCACGTGATGGCGCACGCTCCGGGCTACCGGAAGCTGATGACGTGGTCGCCCGTTCCGATCATGCCCACGCCCGGCGCGGTGGGCCTCATCATCGAGACGATCGCCCGGGACGAGAAGATCAGCGTGATCGGCGTGGACATCGGCGGCGCGACGACCGACGTCTTCTCGGTGTTCCAGAGCGTGTTCAACCGGACGGTCAGCGCCAACCTCGGGATGTCGTACAGCGTTTCGAACGTCCTGGCGGAGGCCGGCCTCCCGAACATCCTGCGCTGGGTGCCGTTCGAGATCAGCGAGCACGATCTCAGAAATCGGATCAAGAACAAGATGATCCGGCCGACGACGATTCCCCAGACCCTGGAAGAGCTGATCATCGAGCAGGCGATCTCCCGGGAGGCGCTGCGCCTCGCCTTCGAGCAGCACAAGATGCTGGCGGTCGGTCTCAAGGGGGTGCAGCAGGAGCGGACGATCTCGGACACCTTCGAGCAGACGGGGAGCGGCGAGACGCTGGTGCGGCTCGACCACCTGGACCTTCTGGTGGGAAGCGGCGGCGTCCTGTCGCACGCGCCGCGCCGGGCCCAGGCGGCGCTCATGCTTCTCGACGCCTTCCTCCCGGAGCACGTGACCGAGCTGGCGGTCGATTCCATCTTCATGATGCCGCAGCTCGGCGTTCTGTCGACCGTGCATCCCAGGGCCGCGAAGCAGGTGTTCGAGAAAGACTGCCTCATCCGTCTCGGCTCGACGGTGGCGCCGGTCGGCCCGGGGAAGGAGGGGGTCACGGCCCTGCGCGCCTCCCTGGAGTTCCCGGACGGACGCCGGGAGACCCTGTCGATCCCGTACGGGTATCTGAAGCTCGTTCCCGTGCCGGAGGGCGAGTCGGTGAAAGCCGTCCTGAATCCCGAGCGGGGGCTCGACGTCGGCGCCGGGAAGGGCCGTGAGCGCGAGGTGGTCTTGAAGGGCGGCGTGGTGGGCGTGATCTTCGATTGTCGGGGTCGCCAGCCGTTCACGCTCCCCGCGGACCGCGATCGCCGCATTTCGAAGCTGGCGGAATGGAATGAGGCGCTCGATGCCTACCCCGTTGCCGCCGTGAAGGTCTGACGCATGGCCCACTCGTACACGCCCGGACTCAAGGTCTCCGCCTTCACGACGCTGCGTCGGGAGAGGAAGCTCCCGCTCGCGGGAACCGTTCTGGTCTCGGTCGGACAGAAGGTCGAGGCCGAGACGATCGTCGCACGGACCGAGCTGCCCGGAAACGTCCAGACCGTGAACGCGGCGAACATCATGGGCGTTCTCCCCGAGGATGTCCCGGACTGCCTCGTGAAGCCGATCGGATCCCCGGTGAAGAAAGGGGAAGCGATCGCGGAAAGCCGCTCCTTCTTCGGGCTCTTCCGGTCGAAGGTCCTGTCGCCCACCGACGGCACGGTGGAGAGCGTCTCCACGGTCACGGGCCAGGCCCTGCTCCGCGAGCCGCCGATTCCGGTCGAGGTCGACGCCTACGTCGACGGGACGGTCGTCGAGGTGCACGAGAGCCAGGGGGTCACCGTCGAGACGCGCGGCACCTTCATCCAGGGGATCTTCGGCATCGGGGGAGAGATCAGCGGGCAGCTGCACGTCTGCGTGGCGGGACCGGGGGAGGCGCTGACCGAGGCGAATCTCGGGAGCGATGTACGGGGGAAGGTCCTCGTGGGGGGATCGCACGTCACGACGAGGGTCCTCAACCGGGCGATCCAGCTCGGCGCGAAGGCCGTGGTCATCGGCGGGTTCGACGACCAGGACCTCCGCGAGTTCCTCGGCTACGACCTGGGCGTGGCGATCACCGGCTCCGAGGAAAAGGGGCTGACGCTCGTCGTCACGGAGGGATTCGGAGAGATTCCGATGGCCGGCCGGACGTTCGAGCTCCTGAAAAGCTGCGAGGGGCGAAAGGTCTCCGTGAGCGGCGCGACGCAGATCCGCGCGGGGGTGCTCCGGCCCGAGATCGTGGCGCCCCGCCTGACGGAGGCGATGCCGGCGGAGGCTCGCGCCGACGGTGCCGAGCCCGAGGGGCTCACGGTCGGGAGCCTGATCCGCGCCATTCGAGAGCCGTACTTCGGGCGCCTCGGGAAGGTCGTGTCCCTGCCGCCCGAGCTCGTCCCTCTCGAGACCGAAGCTAAAGTCCGGGTCCTCGAGGTGGATTTTGGAGACGGCAAACGCACGCTCTTGCCGCGCGCGAACGTGGAGATGATCGAGTCCTAGAGCCTCGGAACGGGCAGATGCCGCTTGACACCCGCGCCGGAGCGCCACTAACGTGATTGGGAACGCCGGACGTAAGACGTAGGGAGGGGTCGAATTCGCGTGCTGGGCGTCGAGCGTGGCAGAGCGGGCGTACACCTCCCGGCGGCCGTTTCAGTCGTGTTTTTCCTCTGTTCTCTCCTGTTGGCCTCCCCCGCAGCCGCCTTCCCGCTCAGAGCAAGGGACACGCCGAACGACGGCGGGGGAAGCATCACCCTCGAATGGACCGCTCCAGCGCCCGTGGCCAAGGAGTGGGTCCTCGTCCGCCGCGAGCGCGGGGGGACCTTCGCGCCGGTGATCACCATCGAGGGGACGGCCCATTCCTTCCGCGACGGCGCCGTCCAGACCGGCGTCTTCTACGAATATCAGCTCGTCGCCCAGCCGACCGACCCTCAGCTCGACTCCGAAGTCTCCGCGCCGACGCGGGCCTTCGCCGCGTGGTTCGACCGGACCAAGCTGAACGTCCTGGTGGTCGCAGGGATCTTCTTTTTTCTCCTCTTCTTCTACATTCGCCAGGCCGAGAGCGGGGTTCGCTGGTCTTTCCGGAAGATCCCCGGGCTCGCCGCGATCGAGGAAGCGATCGGACGAGCGACGGAGATGGGGCGCGGCATCCTCTACGTGCCCGGGGTTCAGGAGATCGACGACATCCAGACCATCGCGAGCATGATCCTCCTGACCAAGGTCGCCCGGATGGCCGCCAAGTACGAGACCAATCTGCTCGTTCCCGCGAACTCGCCGGGCGTCTACACGGTGGCCGAGGAGGTAGTCAAGTCGGCCTACGCGGACGTGGGCCGGTCCGACGCGTACCGGAGCGACCAGGTCCGCTACATCACCTCGGAGCAGTTCGCCTACGTCGCGGCGGTCAACGGCATCATGCTCCGGGAGCGTCCCGCCGCGAATTTCCTTCTCGGCGCCTTCTTCGCGGAATCGCTCCTCCTCGCGGAGACCGGCCACTCGGTCGGGGCCATCCAGATCGCCGGCACCGCCAACGTGCATCAGATGCCGTTCTTCGTCGTCGCCTGCGACTACACGCTGATCGGCGAGGAATATTTCGCGGCCAGCGCTCTCCTCTCGAACGACGCGCGCCTTCTGGGGAGCCTCAAGGCCTCCGACACGGTCAAGATTTTCCTCATCGCGGTCATCGTCGCCGGCTCGCTCCTCCTCACCTTCGGCCAGTCGTGGCTCACCGGCTTCTTCGCCACCCAGTGAGGCGTCCGCGATGAAGCGCGAAGTCCCGATCCTGATCACTCTGGTGTCGGGGATCTTCTGCCTGATCGGTTTCTTCGTGCCGCATCCCTGGATCCACGATCTCTACGGCGACGTGCAGAACTGGGGGATCGTGGTGGTCGGCTGCACGTACGTCCTGGGCGTCGCGAATCTCTTGCGTATCAACCTCCGCCAGGCCCAGCGGAGAGAGGGTGACTGGATCTACAAGATCGTGCTCATCCTCGGCCTTCTGACCACGATGGCGATCGGGTTCTCGGAAGGGAACCACTACTCGGACGTGCATTCACGCTTCCAGTGGATTTACCTCACGTTCTACTCGCCGATGACGTCCACCATGTTCGCGCTCCTGGCGTTCTTCATCGCGTCCGCCGCGTTCCGCGCGTTCCGGATCCGCTCGCCTGAGGCGCTCCTGCTCGCCATCGCGGCGTTCATCCTCATGATCGGCCGCGTTCCGCTCGGCAACGCGATTAGCCATTACATACCGGACGCGGCGGACTGGTTGATGGAGATTCCGCAGAACGCCGCGAAGCGGGGCATTCTGATCGGCGCGGCGCTCGGGGTCATGGCCACCGGCATCCGGGTCATCCTCGGCCTCGAGAAGGCCTACGGCGGCGGAGGGGAAGGAGGCGCGTGAGGGACTTCCTGGCCGGGCTGCGGGCGCTGGACCGCCGATGGATCTTTCTGGCCGTCGGGCTCCTGGTCATCGCCCCGCTCCTCTTCGGCTTTCACCTCGCGCCCGTCGTGCCCAGCCATCGCGCAAAGGGCTTCTACGATGCCATCGAGCGCCTCCCGGAAGGCTCCACGGTGCTGGTCGCCGCGGACTACGATCCCGGGACGAGGGCCGAGAACTATCCCATGCACCTCGCCGCGGCCCGCCAGCTGATGCGGCGGAACATCAAGATCATCGGCGTCGAGCTCTACCCCGCGGGCGTTCCCATCGGCGACGACGTGCTGCGGACCATGGGCGCGGAGCTTGGAAAGAAACTCGGCGTCGACTACGTGAACCTGGGCTACAAGGTCGGGAACGAGCTGGTGATGTCCTCGATGGGCACCAGCATTCCGAAGACGTTCCCGGTGGACAGCCGAGGCGTTCCGGTCTCGAAGATTCCGGTCATGAGGGGGATCGAGAACTTTCAGCAGATCGACATGATCGTGAGCATCAGCGCGGGATATCCGGGGACCAAGGAGTGGGTGCAGCAGGTGGTGTCCCGCTTTCACGTGCCGATGATCGCCGGGGTCACCGCCGTGAGCGCGCCCGAGTATTATCCCTACCTCCAGGCCGGACAGCTCCAGGGGCTGCTGGGGGGCATGGCCGGCGCCGCGGAGTACGAAGCTCTCGTGGGGAAGCCCGCGCTCGCCACGAGGGGGATGGACGCCCAGTCCCTGGCCCACGTGTTCATCGCGTTCATGATCATCCTGGGCAACATCGCGTTTCTCGGGCAGCGGAAGCCCGCGAAGGGATAGGAGAGCCATGCATCTGAGCTCGGACATCGGAGTCTGGATCGGGGCCTTCCTCACGCTCGGGATTTTCAGCTTTCTCTACAAGGACAACCCCGTATACAAGTTCTGCGAGCATCTCTTCGTCGGGATCTCGGCCGGCTATTACGTCGTGCTCACGATGATCTCGTCCGTCTATCCCAACATGATTCAGCCTCTCTTCACGAACTTCACGCACGATCGGAACTACTTCCTGCTCATCCCGCTCGCGCTCGGCATCATGCTCTTCTCGCGCTTCTTCCCGCGCGGCGACTGGCTCTCCCGCTGGCCGATCGCCTTCATTCTGGGCGTCTACCCGGCGCTTCGGATCACCGGGTTCGCTCAGGGGGATCTCGTGGAGCAGGTGCACGGAACGATGCTTCCGCTCTGGGTCCCGGGAGACGCCGGAACGACGATTAACAACTGGCTCCTCGTCGGAGGTCTCCTCACCACGCTCATCTTCTTCTTCTTCTCGAAGGAGCACAAAGGCGCGCTCGGCGGGAGCGCCCGCGTCGGGATCTACTTTTTGATGATCAGCTTCGGAGCTTCCTACGGCTACACGGTCATGGCACGGGTCTCGCTGCTCATCGGACGGGTGATGTTCCTTCTCGACGATTGGCTGGGCCTGCTTCGGTTCTGAGGCCGTGGCCATGTCCGGCCGACCTTCCGTCCACTACCTTCCCCACCGCGCCGGCTCGGGCGCCGATCAGATGGCGATCGACGGCGCGCTTCTCGAATGGGCCGCGTCGGGACCGTCGCGCGCCGTCTTCCGCACGTATGCCTGGTCGCGGCCGACCTTGAGCCTGGGAAGGGCGGAGCCGTATCCCTCGGGGTGGGACGTGGCGGCGGTTGAAGCCGCGGAGCTGGACGTCGTGCGCCGGCCGACGGGCGGGGATGCGGTGCTGCACGACGGGGAGCTCACGTTCGCCGTGGCCGCGAGCCTTCCGGGTCCGTGGGCGCTCCGGCCCCGAGCGTTCGCCGACCTGGTGGCCGAGGCGCTGGCGGAGGCGCTCCGAGAGCTCGCGCTTCCGGCGGAGCGGATCGATCCCGGTGAGGAGCGGGCGGCGGTGGGCCGCCCCGGCGACCAGCCCTGCTTCGCCCGGTCGTCCGCAGGGGAAGTTCGCGTGGGTCCCTACAAGGTCGCGGGGATCGCGTCCCGGTTCACCCGGGGGGCCGCGCTGAGCCACGCCTCGGTGCCGCTCTCTCCGCGCCACCGCGACGTCGCGTCGTTTCGCGCGAACGCGGGGGGCGACCGGGCATTGCTCGAGCGGCACGCGCGCTCCACGACCGAGCTCCTGGGGCGCGACGTCGTGGATTCGCTCCTGGGCGCGCGCGTCGCGGCGGCGCTCTCGGCCCGGCTCCTGGCACCGCTTCGCCCCGCCGTCTTCGCCGAGCTCGGAATCGCGGAGCCGGCGGAAGGATGAGGCGGCCGCGGTTCGACTGGTGGGGGATCACCCTCTACGCGGCCGCCATGGCCTTCGTGGAAACCGCCTGTGTGGTGTCGTTGAAGCGCCTCTACTTCCCCGAAGGGTGGCGGCCGCCGTTCCACGCGATTCCGGCCGACGGGCTCCTGCTCGAGCAGGCGCGCGAGACGGCAACGCTCGTCATGATCGCGGCGGTCGCGTTCCTCGGCCGCCCGGCGTGGCGCGAAGGGGCGGCGCGCTTCCTTTGGATCTTCGGGATCTGGGACCTTCTCTATTACGCGTTCCTGCGATTCCTCACCGGCTTTCCCTCGGGCCTCGGCGACCGCGACATCGTGTTTCTCGTTCCCCACGAGTGGATCTTCCCGGTGTGGGTGCCGTTCGCGTGCTCCATCGGATCGCTCGTCGTGGCCCTGCTGCTCCATCGGAGCGGGACGCGCGAAGGCTAACCGCCCGGTCGTGTGATACCTTCGCCCGCATGAGCAACGGCAACGGTCCGCTCGTGGGCTTGGTCATCCTGGACGGCTGGGGGATCCATCCGCGCGCGGAGGGGAACGCGATCCGCCTCGCGCGCACCCCGGTGATGGATCGTCTCCTCGCGACCTATCCGAACGCGACCCTCACGACGTGCGGCGAGGCCGTGGGGCTTCCCGCCGGGCAAATGGGGAACTCGGAGGTCGGACACTTGAATCTGGGCGCCGGCCGGATCGTTTACCAGGATCTCACGCGGATCGACAAGGCCGTCGCGGATGGGGAGCTGGGAAAGAACCGGGTGCTTCAGGGGACCTTCGACCGTGCGAGGAAGCGGGGCACGCTTCACTTCATCGGGCTCCTCTCGCCGGGCGGAGTGCACAGCCACGAGGACCATCTCCACGCGCTGCTCCGCATCGCGGCCGATGCCGGCGTGAAGCGGATCCGCGTCCACGCGTTCCTCGACGGCCGCGACACGCCGCCCCGCTCGGCGAAGAAGTCGATCGAGGCCGCGGAATCGGTCCTCCGCGCGATCTCGGGGGGCGCCATCGCCACCGTGTCGGGCCGGTTCTTCGCGATGGACCGCGACAAGCGATGGGAGCGGGTCGAGAAGGCCTATCGCGCGATGGTGTTAGGCGATGGACCCGTCGCCAGGTCGGCGTCAAAGGCGCTGGAGGACGCCTACGCGCGTGGTGAATCCGATGAGTTCGTGACGCCGACCGTCATCGAAGGCGCCGACGGATCGATCCA
>Ga0066709_100001729_pt1 | contig 14924 bp, 6 predicted proteins | sample GraSoiAngelo_158_FD_79665 | JGI IMG/M metagenome (GOLD analysis project Ga0066709, IMG submission 79665) | Grasslands soil microbial communities from the Angelo Coastal Reserve, California, USA - 14_1009_16_30cm | ecosystem: Environmental > Terrestrial > Soil > Grasslands | place: USA...
CAGCGTCGGCATCCATGCCTCACCGGCCGAGATCTATCACGCCCTGACCGATCCGCACGAGCTGTCGCGCTGGTTCGTCTCGGAGGCGAGCATCGACCTGCGCCCCGGCGGCTCCTACCGCTGGGTGTTCGGGGAGGGGACCGGAGCCGCAGGCCCCGACGCGCTGGTGACTTCGGGGGAGTTCGTCGCCATCGTTCCCCAGGAGTATCTGCGGCTCAGCACTCCGGTGGAGGGGACCGAGACCCTCCTCGAGTTCCGCCTCGACCCGTGGCGCGACGGCAGCATTCTGACCGTCTCGCACTCCGGCTTCCCGGGCGAGGAATCGTGGGACGATACGTTCCGATCCATCGACCAGGGCTGGCAGTCGGAGATCCAGATCCTGAAGCTCTACATGGAGGTGGCGCGCGGCATGATCAGCCGCTCGCGCTTCCACGAGGCGCGCGTGTCGGTGCCACACGATCAGGTCTACGATTCGTTCACATCCTCGGCCGGTCTGTCGTCTGGGCTCGCCGACCTCGCCGCCGCCGACGCCGCGCTCGGCGGGGAATTCCGGCTCGACCGCGACGGCCGGCCGCCGATCAAGGGCCGCTACGTCGTCTGGGACCCGGACCGCTTCCTGGTCATGACCTTCGAGGCGGAGCGCCCGTCCGTCGTTCGTCTGTGGCTCGAGGAGTCCGAGGACGGAACGATGACCGATCTGAGCCTGGAGCACCGTCTGTTCGCCCCCGACCAGAAGAGCCTCGCTCCGTTCGACTGGGAGGGGGCGATCGAGAAGCTGGCGGCTGCTAAGCGGACTCCGTCGGCACCGTGAAGGCCGCCTGACGGCCGAGCACGAGCAGGTCGGAGTCGACCTTGAGCTCCAGCTCTTGACCGGCGTCGAGGAAGAGCAGGAGGGCCGATCTGACCTTCACTCCGAGCGACTCGATCGCCACGGCGTAGGCGGCCGCCTGAGGGCGGTAGATACCGGCGCGCTGATTCACGAAGCTCGCCGGGTCCTGCCCTCTCGGGACCGAGTCCGTCTTGTAGTCGACCAGGACACAGCCGTCCGGTTCCTCGATCAACAGATCGATCCGCCCTTCGAGCAGGACGCTTCCCGAGCGCTCGTCATGAAGGGTCACCGCGAACGGAAACTCGGGGTCGTAGCGCCCGGCGCGTGACAGGCGGGCCGGCAGGGAGGTCGCGTACGCCGCCCGCACCAGGCGCGCGATCTCCGTCTCATCTTCCCTGGCCAGCCCCGCCTCGAGGGCGGCGGCCGCGGCGGCCCTGCCGATGACGTCGGGCCCTGGCAGAGATCCCGCGGGGGGCAGTCTCTCCAGGAGCGCGTGCACCGCGATGCCGATATCCCGGCGCCGGGCGCGGCGGTCGGTGGCCAGGGATGCCGCGCCGGGCTCCGCGGCGACCGACCGAGTGCGAGGCACGAGAGACCCCTCGAGAGACGACGCGGTGCGGATGAGCCGGCCGCGCGACGCGATATCGAGGGCGCGCCGCAGGCCTTCTTTCCAGGTCATTCTTTCGATCGTGAGTCGCGCATCGACCGCCGTCTGATCATCCGGGGCCATGGTGATCCGGAATGGTGCCGAATCGGGGGAAGTGACTTGAAGCGTGCCTGAATCCACCACCCGGCAGTGGGTAAGGGGCCCCGAAGCGGGATGGGCGCATTCCGAGGGGCCTTCCGGCGGCAGCGTCCGTGCCTCGCGGAGGAGGCCGAGAAAGGAGGAGTACTGGCCGCCGTGGGGCACGATCGGCAGGACCAGGTGGTCGCGCGCCCGCGTCGCCGCCACGTACAAGAGCCGGCACATCTCCTCCTGGCCGCGTGCTTTTTCGGCATCATCCGCCGCCGCGAATCCCCAGGACCCGGATTGAATGTTGTAGTCCTGGAAGGTGAGGGAAAAGTGGAAGACGCCGCTTCTCCGGTCGACGCAGAACCCGTCGCCGCCTTTGGCGCGGCCAGCGGCGTCCGCCAGGATCACGATTGGAAATTCAAGCCCTTTTGCCTGGTGCACGGTCATCAGGCGGACGATGTCATCCCGTTCCTCGACCGTGGGAGATTCGGACTCGTCGCGCTCTTCCTCCCCCATGGACGACAGGAAACGCACGAACGATCCGAAGCCCGGGTCGCCCATCGCCTCGTGCCGGCGCGCCAGATCGACGGTCTTGAGGAGATTCGCCGCCCGCTGCTCTCCCTGGGGCCGCAGCAGAACCAGCGCCAGGGCGCCGGTCCGCTCGAGCACGTCTTCGACGGTGGCAGAGGACGACCTGTCGTTGCGCCTCAGGTGCAGGTCGCGAAGGAGGCGGAAGGCGTCCCCGACGGGCGTCTCTGCGGGGACAACGTCGGCATCACGAAGGTAATCGAAGCGCCCGCCCGCCCCTCCGCAGCCGGCATACAGAAACAGGTCCTCGTCGGAGCAGCCGAAGAAGGGAGAACGCAGGGCGGCCGCGACCGACACGCCATCGTGCGGGTTGTCGATCGCGTTGAGAATCCTGTGCAGGTGCTTCGTCTCCTGACGCCTGTAGAACGCCCGGCCGCCGATCACCCGGTAGGGAAGGTCCCGAGCCCGGAGCGCCTCCTCGAAAGCATCGAGACCGGTCAGACCACGAAACAGGAGCGCGAAATCGCCGTAGGCGGCCGGACGCCTCGTCCCGTCCCGATCGAGGATCATCCACTCCTTCTGCGCCACGACGCGACTTAGCAGATCGACGATCATCGCGGCCTCGACTCCGCGCGCCCCATCGGCGGTGCGCGCGCGCTCCGCGGCGGCGGGAGGCAGGGGGACCAGCGTGACCGCCGGATCGTCTCCCGTCCGATTGCGGAACGGACGGATCGGAGTGTAGGCGGGCTGCTGGCTCTCTTTGTCGCGAGGCCGGAACAGCGTGTCGAAGACCTCGTTGACCCAGGCGATGATCCCGGGCACGGTCCGGAAGTTGACGGTGATCGATTCGCTGCCACCTCCCGGGCTGCCGGCCAAAATACCGCTCGCCGTCCGGTAAACGCCGATGTCGGCCCTCCGGAAGCGGTAAATCGACTGCTTCGGGTCTCCCACGATGAACAGGCGGCCGGATCCTGGTCTGGCATTTTGCCAGTCGGCCGCCCGGGGTTCGTCCTCGGAGAGGAAGAAGACGATCTCCGCCTGCAGAGGATCGGTGTCCTGGAACTCGTCCACCAGGAGATACCGATAGCGGTCGCGGAAGTAGGCGCGCACCTCCCGGTTGTCCCGCAGCATGTCGCGGGCCCCCAGGAGGAGACCCTGAAAATCGAGGCCGCCGCGAGCCTGCAGCGCCTCCGCGAACGCAATCGCGAACCGACGCAGCCACTGCCCCAATCGAAAAGCCACCCGGCCGCCGAACACCGCCAGCGTGTCTTCGCGGTCTCGCGCGACCTCCTCGAACAGGCTCTTGACCTCGGCCAGGGTCTCGGGGGGCGACCAGTTTCCCCTGGGACCGGCCTTGCTGTTGACTTTGCCCTCGGACAGGATCCGCAGGAGAGCGGTGTCGGGGTCGAGCCCCGCAATGCCGTCGCGTGCACCCATCAGGGCGCGGATCTGGACCAAACCGCGGTCGTCTTCGACCCGGCAGCGCGCGGACAGGCGCTCGAGCCGACTGACGCGCTCCCCGAAGCGCGCGACAAAATCCGAAGAAGCCGCGGCCGGCGGCGGCGCGGGAGGCGGGTCAACGTCCCTGTTCTCGACCGCGAAGTCCGCCAGGGTGCGGACGCGCTCACGGCCGACGCCGAGGTGAAGAGCCGGCCCGAGGTCCGGATCGCGAGTCTGCAGGGACTCGCTCCAGAAACTGTCGAAGACCTCGTCCTTGAGGATCTGGCTTTCCAGGGCGTCGAACACCCGGAAGCGGGGATCGATACCCGCCTCCACGGGACGCTCCCTCAGGAGCGAGGCCGCGAAGGCGTGGATGGTCGTGACCATGGCGCGATCGATGGACTCCAGCGCCTGGCTGTAGAGGGCGCGTCGCCCGCCTCCTTCGCGAATCTTTCCTTCGATGCCTTCGCGCAGCCGAACCTTGAGCTCCCCGGCCGCCTTCTCGGTGAACGTCACGATGGCGAGCCGCTCGATGGTGGCGTCGGGCGAGGTCAGGATCCGGGGAGCGCGCTAGACCAGGCGGGTCGTCTTCCCGGTGCCGGCGCCCGCCTCCACGACGCAACTGCGATCGATCCGTTCGATCGCCCTCTGCCGCACGTCGCGGTCGGCGGGCGGGTTTGGATCGCTCGTCTTCACTCCTCTTCGCTCCTGCTCTTGAAGTCCAGGAAAGGGGCCGCGACGGGATCGGTTCGCTTGCGGCCGAAACGCGCTTCGCGCGCCTCCCCACAGACCGGCCGGACCCGGCACCTCTGGCACATGGTCTTCTCCGGATACAGGAAGAATGCGCCCGAGGCGATGCCGTCCTCGACGAGGCGCCCGACCACGCGCAGGTCATCCAACATGGCCTCCCACGCCCGCCGGTCGAGCCGCTTCGACCGGAAGCCCCCCCGGAGCGAGACGGACTGGTAGAGAGCCTGCTCGACCCGGGTACCCGGCAGGAGATGCCCGGCAGCCAGCACGTACACCGGCGCCTGCAGAGCCGTCCCCGCGCGATGTGAATTGTCGGGGTAGTCATCGAGCCGGCCGCTCTTGTAATCGATGACACGCGCGCGGGCGCCGTCGGCGGTCAGGTCGATGCGGTCGATCTGGCCTTTGAACAGAAGAGCCCTGTCGTCAAATGCGAGGGAGACGGGCTGGCCCGTGGACAGCGGGTCGTCCGGGAGGTCCGCGGTCGCCGGAGCGGGCGGGGGCGGCATCCCGAAGCGCACCTCGAAGTGGGCCGGGCGGAACCCATCCGTCCCCTCGGCCTCCGCCGCCTCGATCTCGCGATCCAGGTAGCGGCCGAGGTCCTCCCCGATCCTAAGGCGCTCGATGTCGCGCAGGAGCGGCAGGCCGGTGAGCCCCAGCGCGTCGGCCTCGGCGAACCGCCGGTCCACGATCGCCCTCAATCTCTCCTGCAGGGCCTGTCGCGCGGGCCTGCGGAGCGGCGACAGCCCGGCGTCGTGCAGGCCCGCGAAGAATTCATGGAGCACCCGATGCACCAGGATGCCGCGGTCCTGCGCGGACAGCCTCTCGATCTGCTCCGGTGCCTCCAGGGGCTCCAGCCCGAGAATCCTCTCGCAGAAATACTGATAGGGACAGGCCATGTACTGCCCAAGCCGCGTGGGGGAGACGGCCACGCCAGCGAGGCCGTGCCGGTGGGAAAGCAGTGCCCGGGCCGACGGAGCGCGCAGCAGACCGTCCACCGGTGTGAGATGCCTGTCGCCCCAGCGCCGCTGCTCGAACAGGATGCCGCGCGAAAAAAAAGGCGGCCGGTCCCGGTTCAGGGCGGGAAACAGCGCGCGCGCCGCGTCCCTCCCGCGGATCCCCTCGGCCACGACCGACAGATCGAACTCTCGATCGCGAACGGAGAGACCACGGTCGGCGGGGAACAGGTCCGAGATTCGAATCCGTTCCACGTGCGCTTCCAGGCGTTCGTAGTCGCAGGAACGGTTCAGCAGCGCCTCCATCGTCCGGAGCAGGTACGACGAGGGCAGCCGCTCCCGGGCCGTCTGCGGGTCCAGCCGGGAATAGGTCAGGACGAGGGCGTCGCGCGCGGATCCGGCCGCAAGCGCGAAGAGAAGCCGCTCCTCCTTGAGGCGCTCCGCCTTGATCGGGAGCCGGTGGCCGTCTCCAGCGGCCCGGTTGAGCGTGTGTCGCTCGGTGTCGAGCAGGACCGGATCCTGGCGAATCGGCGGAGGGAATGACTGCTCTGTCAGGCCGACGACGACGAGGGCGCGAAATCCGAGCCCGCGCGCCGTCTGGACGTCGCCCACCAAGAGATGCCCGCGCTGGAAGTGCCCCTCGCCGGGGCCGCGTGTCTCGAGCTCCGCGTCGAGGAGCCGCCTGAACTCGGCGAGCGTGGTGCGGGGCGTGATCGCGTCGAGCGCCGCCAGGTTCTCGGCCGCTTCGAGGATCGACTCCCGCTCCTCGGCGGGGGCCAGAAACCGGCGCGCGAGGCCGGCAACGGCGTCCGACATCTCGCTCCAGGCCGCTTCCCTGGGGAGCCCATCGAGGGCCTTCGCCAGGCGCGCATACAGTCGTCGAAGGCGGTGACACTCTTCGATGAGACGCGGGTCGGGTGGCGGCCCGACCTCGGGGTCCTCCGCGGCGCTGGCTTCCGCAGCCCTGAAGGTGAGGGCCCGCGCCAGCCGATCCAGGCGCTCGTCCCAGGCCTCCCGTCCGGACACGATTCCCGCCATGCGACTGAGCAGGTCCCAGTCGGCGGGGTTAGGCGGGGAAGCCGGCGGCCGATCGCCGGCGGGCTCCGAAGCGGCTCTCAGGACTCCGGGGTCGAGATCCGCGACCGCGAGGAAGTCGATCACGGCCGCCCGTTCGTGGTCGCGTTCCCTGATCTCGAGCAGTGAGAACAGGGCGCGGGCCGCGCGTGTCTGTCGCAGCGTCCGCCCCTCGAGACTGAAGGACCGGATCTCAAGGGGCGCAAGTTGCGAGGCGATGAGGCGGGCGTACGGGTCGGCGCCACGGTAGAGAACGCCGATCTCCTCGAGCGGCACGCCCCGCCGAGTCATCTCCGCGACGGTCCGGACCGCCTCGAGGACCTCGCGCGCCTCTCCGGGCGCGGCGATGATCCGGAGCGAGGAATCGAGAGGAGCCGGTTCGACGCCCTCGGGTGCGTCCTCGCCGGCATGACCGAGCGGCAGGAAGAGATTCCGCTGGAGCCGCTCCAGGGTCACACCGGCCCCGGCAACGGACGGCATGGGCGCGGCCGCCGCCGGAGGTTCCGGAGGCGCAGACCCAAAACCTGCGTCCAGAAGACGCGCGCGCGCGTTCTTTGCGAACTCGAAGGCCGGCGTCTCGCGGTAGGGGAAGAAAATCGCCGTGGGGAGGATCCGGGCGAGACGCAGCAGAAGGTTCTCCTGGAGCCACGTGAAGTCGTAGAAACCGTACACGAACAGACGGGTCATCCCGGCGAACGGTTGTCCGTCCTGCAGGGTCGACGTCCCGGCGGCGTCGCGCTCCAGTACGGCCAGCGCGCGGGCCATGAGGCCGGGGCGATCGATCAGGCGAGCGCTTTTAAGCTTTTCCTCGTAACGCTCGTGCACATCGGCCAGATCGCGAGCCTTCCGGTGGCCCTTGGGGAAGCACCGGCGCAGGTCGCCGGGGGTGAGCCCGGCGTCGCGCACGTCTCGCAGTGTGGCGAGGATCGCCTCCTCGAACCCTTCCGTCCGGGCGATGCTGGCGAAGTACGAGGTGTCCGGAAGAGCCTTCGCCAGCACGCGTGCCAGCAGGCGCTCCCCGGCCACCGGGATCGCGCGCAGGCCTTCACGGTCGATTTCCGCCCGCGCGAGCGTTCGGGCGAGGTCGAGGAACGTCATGACGCGCAGACCGCCCACCACTCCCAGGCGGCCGGCGAGGAGCCGCGTCAGATACAGGCCGAGCAGATTCGATCCGACGAGAAGAACGGCCGGCGCCAGCGGACCTCGCTCATGCCGGTGAGCCGCGACCGCCGAAGCGAGGGCGTCTTCAAGATCGGGCCGGAAATCGCCGAAGACGATGCGGCGCTCGATTGCGGATGGCACGTGACTCCTCGTTGGAGGCGCGCCCTGATGATAGAACGAACCTGACCGCGGCGAGAGGACGTGTTTGGAAACGGAGCCGCGAGGTGGGCGGGGGCTGCCCTGGAACTCAGTTCTTCTTGTCCGGGTCGGGCTTCGGGTCGAGGGCGTTGTCGACGAGAGCCGCGAGGTCGTCGTCGGGGGCCAGAGCGCTCTGATCGCGGTGCATGAATTCGGCGATCTCGTCCTGCAGCGACTTGGGCTCTTCTTTCTTTTTGGCGGCCTTCTTCCTGGAACGTGGCTTCGGCGCGGGCGCGTCGTCCTCGGGCTCGCGGCGGCGGAACATGTTGATCTCTTCCTGGGTCATGTCGGGGACGGGCAGGGGAGACGGGGCCTGCGGCGCCACGGTCGGCGCAAGGGTCTCGGGAGCGGGGAGGAACGCGTCGACCAGGATGCGCTTCTTCGGCGTCCTCGCCTGAAGCTCGAAGCGCTGGTAGATGTCCTTGGTCTCCGGCCCCATGGCGTCGTCCCTAGTTGTTGCCGGGATCCTGCTGGAACATGCGCAGGCACCGGCGGGCGTTTTCGTTCATCGGATCGAGCTCCAGCGCCCGGCGCCAGGCCTCGACCGCCTTCTCGGGCTGCTTCATCTTGTAAAAGGAGTTGCCCAGGTTGGTGTACGCCACGGCGGAGTCGGTGCTGCTCTGGATCGCCTGGCCGAACATCTCCGCGGCGCGGTCGAACTTTCCGGACGTGTGGTACATGAAGCCGAGGTTGTTGTACACCTCGGCCATGCCCGGGTCGAGCCGCAACGCCTCCTGGAACGCCTCGGTCGCCTCCTTCTCCTGCCCCAGCTTCGAGAGCACCAGCCCGAGGTTGTTGTGCGCTTCGGCGTACTCGGGGACGAGCTCGATCGCCCGGCGGAAGGCCGCGAGCGCCGCCTCCAGGGCGCCGCGGTAGTAAAGCGACACGCCGCGGTTGTTGCACTCCTCGGCCTCCTCCTGGCGCCTGCGGGAGAGGTCGGCCTGGTCGCGCTGCAGCTGGGTCTCGACCGCCTGGATGACGGCGCGATTCCCCTCGTGGAGGCCGCGCAGGGCGGCGTGCGTCTTCTCCGATTGGCCTTTCACCAGGAGGAGTTGTTGCGAAATCTGCAGACTTTCGTCGGCCGACTTGTCGGCCTTCTTGTCGATCGCCGCAAGCGCCTGCTCCAGCTTGCGGGCGTTGGCGCTGAGAAGGGACATCTCCTCCAGGAGCCTCTCGGCGACCTTCTGCTGCAGGTCGGTGATGGCGGCGAGCTGATCCAGGCTCTGGGAAGCGGCGGCCGCCGTGGCGCCGACGCCGCGACCCTGCTCTTCGAGGCGGGCCTGGACGCGGCCCATCGTCTCGTCGAAGGTGGCGCGCATTTCTCCGAGGTAGGCCTGCAGGCCCTGGGCGGTGCGCGCCTCGCTCTCCTCGAGGACGGCCGCGATCCGGCCGTCGTTCTCCTGAAGTCTGGCGGCGATCCGCGCTTCGACCTCATTGAGGCCGGCCGCGAGGCGTGTCTCGAAATCATGGGGTCCGGTCTTCAGCTGGAGCTCGAGCCCCTGGAAACGCTGCGCCAGGGAGGTCCCCACCTCGGTCACCTTGCCGATGGACTCCTGACCGGCATGGCGAATGACCTCAATGACCTCCATGGACGAGTGGAGAAGGCCCTTGCCGACGTCGGTGAGACGTCTCTCCATGTCGGTGAGGGCGGTCGGGGACAGGGCGGGAGCGGCCGCCTGCGGGCCCTGCTCGGCCATCTTCAGCATGGCGCGGCTGGCCATCATTAGATTGCAATCGCGCTGTTGCTGATTGAAGAAGCGGCAATTGTCGTAGATGCATTCCCGGTCGACAGGGTTGCCGTGGTCGTCGGTCGGCTTGAGCGCCGACAGCATCGGGCAGATCATGACGTCCTCTCACGCGAGGTCATGACGCGGCTCCTCGATCAAATGTCAATGTGGTCTCGCCGAGGAGGCGCCTCCGGCCACCCATCAGCTCGGCGGCCACGAGATCCCGGTACACGCGGGCCAGGGAGATGTCGAGTCCCGGCTCCGAGCTGTCCCGGGCGAGCGCCTCCAGGGTGCGGGCGGCGAGGGCGTAATCGCCGGACCGTGCCGCGGCAAAGGCGAGCGTCCGGCTGGCGCCCAGGCGCGCCAGGTGCTCCGTGGCGCGCGGGTAGTCGCCGTGCCGGAGCGCGATCTCGGCCCTGAGGTGCTGCGCCTCGTTCTGATCGACCTGCGCCGCGTGCCGGTCCAGGAGCGCCGACGCGTCACGCAGCTCTCCCAGGTCGACCAGGACGCGCAGCATCGTCTGCAGGTCGGCGCCGCGTCGCGAGCCGCGCTCCACCTGCTCCCGCAGGCGCGCCGCGACGGTCCGCATCACCTGGACATGGGTCTCGTGCACGCGCTGGAGGAACTGGTTCTTGTCGGGGGCCAGTCGCGCCGCCTCGGCGAGGTATTGCCGTGCCGCCTCCTCATCGCCGCGCGCCGCCGACAGGCGCCACAGCCTGATCAGGATGGGCAGGCGTTCACTCTTGCTGCCACCCTTCTGGAGCTGGTCGGTGAGGACGCGCACCGCCTCGCTCTCCTTGCCGGAGGCGGCGTGGTGGTCGGCCACGAGGAGCGCGCAGCCATGAGATTCGGGCGCGCGCGCCCGCAGCGCCTCGGCCTCCTCGATGATCGCGGGCCAGAGCTCCGGCTTCAGCCGGGCCGCCTGGTGCAGGTCGGCCAGCGCCTGGTCGACGAGCATCCGATGGGCCCGCAAGCGCCCCCGCCACAGGTAGGCCTCACCCATCTTCGGGGCCGCCTTCAGGACGGCCTCGATCCCCTGAAGCGCCCGCTCGATCAGACCCGCGTCGCGGCGGGCCGACTCGCCGTAGGCGGCGAGCGCACGGTCGTGCTTCCCGGCCCGCATGCAGGCGTCGGCGAGGAGCAGGGAAATCGTGGCGCTTCCCTTGTTCTGCTTCTGGATCTCCTCCAGGCGCGGCAGGAGCCTCTCCGCCTCGCCGGGCATCTTGTCGAGGGCCTGCTCGATCTTCTCGGCGGCGGCCTGGAACTTGCCGCGCGCCGCGTGGATGGCGCAGGCGGCCACGTAGGGGTCGGGGCAGGTCGGGTCCGTCTCGATCATCTCCTGAAGACGCTTCAGGACGAGCGGGGCCAGGGAGGCGTCCAGGCGGAACGCATTGAGATAAGTGGCGGCGCTGCGCGGCATGAGCTTCAGTTGCTGCAGCGCGCGTCCCATCTCGAAGGTGGCGAACGCCAGCTGCGGGTCGGCCTTCAGGATCCGGTCGAGGTGGCCGGCGAGGACGCTGGCCAGGTCGGTGCGCAGGTCGAGGAGGGATGAGATCACCTGGACGGCGCGCTTGTGGTCGCCCGTCTCGCCGAAGATGAGGAGCATCGACAGGCCGACTTGAGGCTCGTCGGGGAAGGCATCTCTGAGTCGCTGCAGCTCGCCCAGCACGGCGTCGGACAGCTTCGGGTCGGCGGTCCGCGCCGCGCCCAGCGCCTCGACCGCCCCGGCACAGAGCCCCTCCGATCCCAGCACCTTTCCGAGGGCGAGCGCGGCCAGCGGGTGCGTGCCTTCCGCGTCGATCAGGCTCCGTAGTTTTTCGATGACCGCCGAACCCAGGGACCGGTTCTTGCCGTACGCAGCGAAGTAGCGCTTCACGGCGGAGTCGGAGTCCCCCCTCTCGCGCAGCGCGTCGCCCATGGCGACGGACACCCGCGCGGTCGTCTCGTCGTCCTTGAGCTTCAGGGTCTCGGCGCCGGCCGAGAGCACGCGGTCGTAACGCTTTCCCTGAAGGAGGGCCTCGACGAACCCGGTCCGCGCCTCGAGGTCGTCGGGAGACCGGGTCAGGATTTCCTCGTATTTCTCGATGACCCGATCGAGGAGCGGGCCGGCGCCAAAACCGCCGCGCGCCAGCTCGGCAAGGGCCCCCTTGTAGTCCTGACGGTCGAGGCACAGCGTCGCCAGAAGGACGCGCGCCTCCGCCGCCTCCGGGCTGTCGCGGTCGAAACGCATGAGGGCGTCCCTGATCTCCGCCGTCCGCTCGGGGACCGCCTGCAGCAGGTCACGGAAAATCGCCCCGGCGGGCGCCAGCTGCCCCGCGAAGAACAGGGCCTCGCCCAAAACGAAGCGGACGGCGTGGGGGAGCGGTGTGCTCGCTTCGAGGCCGCGCAGGAGTTCGGCGACCGCCGCCGCCTGGTCGGGGGCCGCCTCGGCGAGGAGCGACAGGAGCCGCAGGAACTCGGCCGCCAGGTCCGGGTGCGTGCCGGCCACCGCCCGGACATGCTGCAGCGCCTCGGGGTAGCGCTTCATTGCCAGGCAGGCCTCCGCCGCGCCGATGCGGCCGCGCGGCGACTGCGGATCGTCCTTGAGGATGGCGGCGAAGCGCGCCAGTCCCTCGCCGGAGGAGACGGGCGCCTCGCGCACGAGGTGGCGCAGGAGGACGATGGCCCGGTCGCGCTCACCGCTCTTGATCAGAAGATCGGCCAGGAGCAGGTGGGCCTCGGGCGAGGCGGGGTCGGCGTCGAGGATCTTCGTCAGCCGCGGAATGAGGAGACTCTCCTCCTGTGGCGCCAGGGCGCGCGCCTTCCGCAGGCACTCGACGGCCGCCCCCGCCCGGCCTTCCGCGAGATGGACGTCGGCGAGCAGATGATGAACCCGGGCGCTGGCCGGCGTGGCGGCCGCGATGGTCTCGAGCGGCTCGCGGATCGCCGGCAGTCCCTTCTCCTCGGCGATGGCCATGAGGATGTCGACCGCCGTTTGAGGTTGCCCTCGCCGCGCCAGGGCCGAGGCGAGGAGCAGGCGCGCGTGGCCGCCCTTGTCCTTCTCGGAGGCGGCGAGACCTTCCAGGGCCGGCACGACCTGGTTGAGGAGAGCGCCGCCTTCCACGAGGGGGCGCATGGCGTCGACGGCCGCCTCCTCGTCGCCGGCCGCCAGGAGGGCCGACACCAGGATCCAGCGCAGGCCGGGCTTCTCTCCCTTCTCTTTCAGGTACTCCCGGACCCTCTCGGCCACCGGCGCGCCGCCGCGCGCGTCGGTTTCGAGGACCAGGGCGAACTGCTGCACGGCGTCGTCCTCGCGGCCGGCGCGCAGATGGAGGTCACCCACCGCGGCGCGCAGGGCGGCGTTCTGATAGTCCCTGGCGAGGAGGGCCTGCAGCCGCTCGAGGACCCTGGGGAGCTCCTCGGGGTTGTTCTTGGCCACCAGCCGGTAGATGGTCGCGGCCGGGTCGTACTCTCGCAGCGCCTCGTGGCACAGAGCCAGGGTGTAGGCGGACTGGAGCGACGTCTTCGCCATCTTCGCGTCCGGGGCGCTCTTGCGCAGCCCGTCCCACTTGCCCTTGTGGCGCGGCAGGAACGAGCGGATCTCCTCCGGCCGCATGCGCTCGAACGCGTCGAGGGCGCTCTTGAAATCATTCTGTCGGATGAAGTGCTCCGCGACGGCGTCGAACAATGGCGAGACGGTCGCGTGCTTCGCGCGCAGCTCCTCGATCATCTCGCTGGCGCGCCGGAACGACCGGGGGTGCCGTCGCAGGACGGAGCGCAGGGCCTCCGCCGCCTCGCTGCCGCGGTTGGCGAGAACCAGGTAACGGCACAAGTCGAAAAGAACGTCGGCGTCTTCGGGGGAGGTCTGGCGAGCCTCGAGGAGGATCTCGATCGCCTTGTCGAGCTGTCCCTTGGAAAAGCATTTGAGCGCCCGGGACACGGCGCGGGCCTCGGCGCTCTGCGTGAGGTCCTTGACGATTTCCTTCAGTCCGCTGAAGTCCATCCCGGTCTATGCCATGCGACGGCACACGAGCCCCTGTGCCGTGTGCCTCACTGCAATATAGGTTCCCAAGAGACCGGCGCCACTCTCGCGCCCCCTCGCGGCCGCCCTTGACGCGGCGCGGACGATCGTCAATGATCCGCGTCAGACGGGCGCTCCTGGCCCGACCGAGACGATCGATCCAAGAGGAGAGCATGCGCGCATCCGAAATCATGACCCGAGAGGTGGCCACCGTGACACCCGAGACCCCGATCGAGGACCTGTGCGACCTGTTTCGGGAGCGTCGCATCACCGGGGCGCCGGTCGTGGACCTGGGAGGACGCCTGGTGGGGATCGTCTCGAAAGACGACGTCCTGTTCCGCGGCCGGGGTGTCCCGTCCGAGCCGCGTCAAACTCCCGACATCAAGGCGCTCTTCAGCTCCGGGTTCGTCGGCTTCGACCAGGGGAGCGATGGACCGACGACGGTTGGCCAGATCATGACCCGGGAGGTCTTGAGCGCCCCCGAAGACTCCAACGTCGACGATCTCTGCCGGCTCATGTGGGAGCACCGAATCCACAGGGTGCCGATCGTTCGCGGTCTGCTCCTGGTAGGAATCGTCAGCGCACTCGATGTCTGCCGGGCGGTGCTGGACGGACGGATCCTTCCGCACTGACCATTTTTGGACTTCGCTCACGTATTTGTCGATCGGGTGGGTCTCTTGCTCGGGGGGAAACTGCACATTTCGGGGATCCAGACGCAAGCCTCGACCCCCGGGCGCCCTATCTGACGTTTCCTCAAGTCGTTGCCCGAAGTCGCCTCGGATTCGCCCACGCGACTGTAGGACGTTCTCCTCTCGATAGTTCTGTCAGAACGCGAATCTGGACAGGCGTGTTCAGATCCGCTCCGCCCCCACTAACCTTCTGAAAACCCGCCCCTAACGGCTCTGCGCCAGGGAATCGACGCGATTCGCGTCGTCAGGCTGGACATTTGGGCGTTTCTGCGCCCGCATATGCAAGCGGCCTCTCCGATCCCCGAAGGCCCCGTCCTGTAAGGGTTTCGACCGAATGGCCCACGGAATCGTGCTTGGCAGCGGGGTTGCTCTCTTTAAGGGTGTTTGCCGGTGGCGTTCTGGCCCCGGCAGGAGGAGGGCGGGCACGACATGAGTGCAATCCGTGATTCGGGCCACTGGTTGAGACGGTCGCTGGCGGCCGGAGCGATTCTGCTCGTGCTCCTCCTGTCGGCGCCCGCCGCTCTGAGCGGCCAGGGCGGCAGCAAGTTGTCGCGCGAAGTGCAGGACAAGATCCGCGCGGCCGGCGCCGACGATCTACTGCGGGTCATCATCCGGACGACGGGTGAGCCGACCTCGGCGCACTTCGCCCGGCTGCACGGACGGGGCGGGGCGGTGAAGGTGCGCCACGAGGCGATCCGCGGGTATTCGGCCAGCGTGCCCGCCTCGCAGCTCGAGGCGCTCGCGGATGACCCGGAAGTGGCCCACATCTCTTACGACTCTCCGGTCAAAGCGCATCTCGATATCGCGTACAAGGCCGTGAAGGCCGATCTGGCGTTCATCAA
>Ga0066709_100001730_pt1 | contig 14922 bp, 13 predicted proteins | sample GraSoiAngelo_158_FD_79665 | JGI IMG/M metagenome (GOLD analysis project Ga0066709, IMG submission 79665) | Grasslands soil microbial communities from the Angelo Coastal Reserve, California, USA - 14_1009_16_30cm | ecosystem: Environmental > Terrestrial > Soil > Grasslands | place: USA...
GCCGCACCCGTCTCGTAGATATAACGGGCAATCGGTGTCGAGCCGACGAACGAGACGGCCCGTACCAGCGGATGGCGAAGCAGCGCGTCGACCGCCTCCTTATCGCCGTGCACGACATTGAACACGCCGTCGGGCAAACCGGCTTCCTGCAAGAGCTCCGCCAAGCGCAGCGACAGTGTCGGATCACGCTCCGAGGGCTTCAACACGAACGTGTTACCGCAGGCGATCGCCAGCGGAAACATCCACATCGGCACCATCGCCGGAAAGTTGAACGGCGTGATGCCGACGCACACGCCGAGTGGCTGCCGCAGCGAATAACTGTCGACGTCGGTGCCCACCGCGTCGCTGTATTCGCCTTTGAGCAAGTGAGGAATTCCGGTGGCGAATTCGACCACCTCAAGGCCGCGCGTCAGTGATCCTTCGGCGTCCACGAGTGTCTTGCCGTGCTCCTGCGTGACGACGCGCGCGAGGTCCTTCTTGTGCGTGTCGAGAAGCTCGCGAAAGCGCATCAACACCCGCGCGCGACGCAGCGGTGGCGCGGCGCGCCAGGTCGGAAATGCTTTGGCCGCTGCCTGGACCGCCGCATCGACGTCCGCGGCATTGGCGAAGGGCACGTGACGAATAACCTCGCCGGTAGCCGGATTGGTCACCTCGCCATAACGGGTCGTCGTCGGGTCGGCCGCGCGGCCGCCGATCCACAGCGGCAACCGCTCGAGTGTCGTCAAATCCATGTTGATTCCTCCATCACGTGCCGCGCCAGGTGACGGACTCGTTCAGCGGTCGAATTCCGCGAGGCGAGCCACATAGCGCGCGACCATGTCGATTTCCAGGTTGACCTTCGCTCCCGGCAGAAGATCCTTGAACGTTGTCACATCCAGTGTATGCGGGATCAGGTTCACCGCAAAGCGTGCGCCTTCGACGGTGTTGACGGTGAGGCTCACGCCGTGCACGGCGATCGATCCCTTTGGCGCAATGAACCGAGCGAACTCGATCGGCGCGTCGATGGCGAGGTACCGGCTGCCCGATGCATCCCCCGCTACCGGGCGCGACTCGGTAACGGTTCCCACGGCGTCGACATGTCCCGCGACGAGATGGCCGCCCAGACGGTCGGCCAGCTGCAGCGACTTCTCGAGATGCACCCGATGCCCGCGTTCCAGCGGTGCAGTGCAACGGATGGTCTCGCCCGACACATCAAACGTCAGCGATCGTCCGTCCGAGGCAACGACGGTCAAACAGCAGCCGTTGACCGCAATGCTGTCGCCGATGTCGACATCGGACAGGTCCATGCCAGCCACCGCCACCCTGATACTCGCTCCGTCACTCGCAGGGCGGATGTCCTCGATCAAACCGAGTGCTTCGACAATTCCGGTGAACATCAGCGAGTCCTTGATGCCGTTCGGACGATACGCGCAATCACGCGAAGGTCCGCACCGATCCGCTGAATCCCTTGCCATTCGAGCGGCACGCGCGCGGAAAGCGACGTCAACGGGGCCGCCAGCTCGAACATCCCGCGCGCGGGATCGCCCAGCACGCTGGGAGCGACATAGACGAGGAGCTCATCGACCAGTCCGTCGCCGATCAACGCACCGTTGAGGCGGGCACCGGCTTCGACATGGAGCTCGTTGACGCCGCGCCCCGCCAGCGATCGCATCATCGCTGTCAGATCGATCCGGCCTGCGCTGTCGGGAAGCGCGAGCGTTTCGACGCTGGCTGGCCATCCGTTATTGCGCGCGCCCGCCGTCACGACAAGCGACGGACCCCCGCCGAGCACCCGTGCCTTCGGCGGCGTGTCGGCGTTCCGATCCACAATGACGCGCAGTGGCTGGCGGGTCGTATCGACGTCGCGCACCGTGAGCTGAGGATCGTCCTGCAAGATCGTGCCCACGCCGGTGAGAACGGCGCAGGCGCGCGCCCGCCAGGCGTGTCCGTCGGCGCGGGCATCGGGCCCGGTAATCCATTGACTCGCGCCGTTCGTGAGGGCGCTCCGCCCATCGACACTCACGGCGAGCTTCACCCGCACCCAAGGCGTGCCTCGCGCCATCCGAGAGATGAAACCGATGTTCAACTCGCGGGCTTCATTCTCGAGCAGGCCCATGTCGACGACAATGCCAGCGGTGCGCAACCGTTCTGCACCATTCCCCGCTGCTGGATTGGGATCCGGCATCGCGGCAACGACGCGACCAATGCCGGCAGTCAGGATGGCGTCGACACACGGGGGCGTGCGCCCGTAATGATTACAGGGCTCGAGCGTCACATAAAGCGTCCCGCCGCGTGCATCGCGCCCATGCTCGCGCGCCTGCTTCAGCGCGTTGACCTCGGCATGCGGCTCGCCGGCACGCAGATGAAAGCCTTCACCAACCACCGCGCCGTCTTTGACGACGACACAGCCGACACGAGGGTTCGGCGTCGCCGTGTAGAGGCCACGCTCCGCAAGCGTGAGCGCACGTGCCATGTGCGCGTGATCGGCGGCGCTATAGTCGGGCATCGTTGATCGGCTGGGGTCACTCATTCGACGCGCCTGGCTTCGATGCGCGCAAGTCTCAGCGCAAATCGCAACGACGCAACGGCGTCCGTTACTTTCGCGTTCGCTTCATCGCCGCCGGCGGCGCTTCGACTTCCTTCAGCGCATCACGGAAATCGGAAACATCCTGGAACGAACGATAAACGGACGCAAAACGGATGTACGCAACCTTGTCGAGCTTATAGAGCTCCTGCATCACCATTTCTCCGAGCTGCCGCGACGGTATTTCGCGCTCGCCGAGCGAAAGTACCTGCTGCACGATGCGGTCGATTGCGGCATCCACGTATTCGGTCGGTACCGGTCGCTTGTGCAACGCGCGCTGAAAGCCCACGCGAATGCGTTCGACGTCAAAATCCGCGCGATTGCCGTTGGTCTTCACGACCTGCGGCAACCGGAGCTCCGCCGTTTCGTACGTCGTGAAGCGCTTTTGACATTGCGTGCATCTGCGACGCCGCCGAATCGAGTCGCCGGGCTCGGATGCGCGCGAATCGATGACCTGCGTGTCGTCGCTACCGCAAAACGGACATTTCATCTCAACGGTAGACCGGGAAGCGCCGCGTCAGCGCCCCGACGGCGTTGCCGACATGCGTCAGCACCCCTTCGTCCGCGGGCGCGTCCAGCACGTCGGCAATCAGGTGCCCGAGCTCCTCGCATTCGAGCTCACCGAATCCGCGCGTCGTGATCGCAGGGCTGCCGATGCGAATGCCCGACGTGACAAACGGCTTCTCGGGATCGTTCGGAATCGCGTTCTTGTTGACGGTGATGTGCGCGCGCGCCAGTGCGGCTTCGGCGTCCTTACCCGTGATGCGCTTGGCGCGGAGATCCAGCAAGAACATGTGCGAGTCGGTGCCGCCCGAAACGACGCGAAGCCCGCGCTCTTGCAGTACTTTCGCCAGAACACGCGCGTTCTCGAGAACGCGCTCCTGATAGATCATGAAATCGCGGGTCATCGCCTCGCCAAATGCCGCGGCTTTGGCGGCGATGACGTGCATCAGCGGACCGCCCTGGATCCCCGGAAAGACCGCTGAATTGATCGCTTTTTCATGCTCGCTCTTCATCAGGATCAAACCGCCGCGCGGTCCACGGAGCGTCTTGTGCGTCGTGCTGGTCGAGAAATCGGCAATGCCGACAGGCGTTGGATAGACGCCGGCCGCAATCAAGCCCGCGTAGTGCGCCATGTCGGCCATGAACAACGCACCCACGCTGTCGGCGATGGAGCGAAAACGCTTCCAATCGATGATGCGCGAATACGCTGAAGCGCCGGCGACGATCAGCTTGGGTTTGTGCTCGTGCGCCAAACGCTCGACCGCGTCGTAGTCGATGAGCTCGGTTTGAAGGTCGAGGCCATACGCAACGACGTTGAACCATTTGCCGGAGAGGTTGACCGGCGAGCCGTGCGTCAAGTGGCCGCCGTGCGGAAGACTCATTCCGAGAATCGTGTCGCCGGGCTTCATCGCCGCGAAGAACACGGCCTGGTTCGCCTGCGCACCGGAATGGGGCTGGACGTTCGCGGCATCGGCGCGAAACAGCTTCTTTACGCGATCGATCGCCAGACGCTCGGCGATGTCGACGAATTCGCAGCCGCCGTAGTAACGCTTGCCGGGGTAGCCTTCGGCGTATTTGTTGGTGAGCTGCGATCCCTGCGCCTGCAGCACGGCCATGCTGGCGTAATTCTCGGAAGCGATCAGCTCGATATGCTCTTCCTGGCGCCGGTTTTCGGCCGTGATCGCCTCCCACAGCTCCGGATCGGATTTCGCGAGTGTGAGCGTGCGGTGGAACATGGATGTGGCGTGCTAATTCGTGTCGAAGGGGAGATAGAGTTTAGCATTCGGTCGGGTAAGCGCCGTTCGCGACGATGCCTTTCTCCATGATTGGCCTGGGCGCAATTGCGCATATAATCCGCTGCCGGGCGAAACCCAAAGCCCACGATTGCCCGCCTAAACGAGTCTCGAGGCGCGACGCTGCGGCAAGTGCGCCCGAAGGGAGGTCCGTTGAACGCCTTGCTCGCGCTGTCGCGGGCGATTGATGCGCTGAGCGAGCGTATCGGCCGCCTCATCTACTGGCTCATTCTGGCCGTCGTGCTGATCAGTGCTGCGAACGCCACGGTTCGCAAACTGTTCAACTACAGCTCCAACGCGTACCTCGAGATCCAGTGGTACTTGTTCTCGGTGATCTTCCTGTTCGGCGCCGGTTACGTGCTTTTGCACAATGCGCACGTACGGATCGACATCGTTTCTGGACGACTATCGGCGCGCGCGCAAAACTGGATCGACATTGTCGGCATCGTGCTGTTTCTCTTTCCGATGGCGATCACGATCATGTGGCTGTCCTGGCCGCTGTTCATGGATTCGTACACGCGCAATGAAGTGTCGACCAACGCGGGCGGTCTCGTGATTTGGCCCGCTCGTCTGATGGTGCCTATCGGGTTTTTCCTGCTGATCATGCAGGGCACCTCCGAGCTCATCAAGCGCGTCGCATTTCTGATGGGCTTGATCCCCAATCCGCTGGAACGGCACGACAAGAGCGCAGAGGAGGAGTTGCTCGAGGAAATGGCCCGCGAGCAAGCGCAGACGCCGACCGGGGCGAAGCCATGACCGCCTGGGTCATCGCCAACATCGCGCCGCTGATGTTCTGCGCGCTCGTGATCACGCTGCTGTTGGGATTTCCGGTCGCGTTTTCGCTCGGCGCCGTCGGCATCGCGTTCGGGCTTCTGGGGATCCACCTTGGCCTGCTCGGCACGTCGCTGCTGCAGGCGCTACCCGACCGGATCTGGGGGGTGATGTCGAACGACACGTTGCTCTGCGTGCCGTTCTTCACGTTCATGGGACTGATCCTCGAACGTTCCGGTATGGCCGAAGACCTGCTCGACACCATCGGCCAGTTGTTCGGGCCGTTGCGCGGCGGCCTCGCTTATGCGGTCATCTTCGTCGGCGCGCTGCTGGCTGCGACTACCGGCGTCGTCGCGGCGAGCGTGATCTCGATGGGGCTCATTTCCTTGCCGATCATGCTGCGCTATGGCTATGATCGCCGGCTCGCATCAGGCGTCATCGCCGCGTCGGGCACGCTGGCCCAGATCATTCCGCCTTCGCTCGTGCTTATCATCATGGCCGACCAGCTCGGCCGCTCGGTAGGCGACATGTATGCCGGCGCGTTTATTCCGGGCATCGTGCTGGCAGGTCTCTATGCGCTGTACACGCTGGGCGCGACGATCGTCAAGCCGAATTGGGCTCCGGCGCTTCCGCTCGAAGCGCGTTCGCTGCGCGAGCCGAATGGCAAAAGCGGGATCGTTTCGGTGATTGTCCTGGTGTTGCTTTCCGCAGTTGCCGCGGTTGTCTACGCCAAGCTTCGCCTTAAGGAAACGGCGCTCGACGAAACGATCGTCATCGCGACCTGCGTCGGCACGGCGGCCGCGTTTTTCGCTGCGGTGATCAATCGCTTCCTGAAGCTCGGCCTGTTGTCGAAGATCGCCGAGCGCGCGACGTTCGTGATGATTCCGCCGCTCGCGCTGATATTTCTCGTTCTCGGCACGATCTTCCTGGGCGTTGCAACGCCCACGGAGGGCGGTGCGATGGGCGCGACCGGCGCGCTAATCATGGCGCTTGCACGACGCCGACTGTCATGGAAGCTGCTGAGACAGGCGATGGATGCGACCGCGAAGCTCTCCACGTTCGTCGTGTTCATCCTGATCGGCGCGCGCGTGTTCAGTCTCACGTTTTATGGCGTCAACGGCCACGTGTGGGTCGAGCATTTGCTGACGAGCCTCCCGGGAGGCCAGCTCGGCTTCCTGATCGTCGTCAACGTGCTGATCTTTTTCCTTGCGTTTTTCCTCGACTTCTTCGAGTTGTCGTTCATCGTCGTACCGCTGGTCGGACCCGTCGCGGAAAAGCTCGGCATCGATTTGATCTGGTTCGGCGTGCTGCTCGGCGTCAACATGCAGACGTCGTTCATGCATCCGCCATTCGGCTTCGCGTTGTTTTATCTACGGAGCGTTGCACCCAACAAAGAATATCTCGACAAGCTGACGCGCAAGAGAATGCCGCCGGTGACGACGGGCCAGATTTACTGGGGCGCCGTGCCGTTCGTCCTTATCCAGGTCGTCATGATCGCGCTCGTGATCCTGTTCCCGAAAATGGTGATGGTCTACAAGGGCATCGAATCCAACATCGATCCGACGAAGATCGAGATCGAGCTGCCGCCGAGCCAATCGGGAGCGCCGCCCGGTGCCCAGCCAGGCCAGCCGGAAACGCAGGAGCAAACGGAGCAGCGCGAGGAGAAGGAGCAGAATCGCGACGCGCAATCGATCGAGGATTTGTTCAAAGCTCCGGCGCCCGGCGCGCCGCCGCCAAATCCGCCGCCTGGAAAATAGCGGCCGCTGCGGATGGGATAGGGGGCGGGATTACTCCCGCCGCCCTCCCAGCCCCGTACATGCGGTTCCGCCTTAAGCTTCGTTCAGATTCCGAATCACTCCGGACACCCTTGCCGTTCAGCTAACACTTCCCTTGCCAGGTGTGTAAGGGACTTTCACCCTCAAGTCATTCGACCCGCCACCACAGCGAGTCGAACAGCGCCAGTCACGGCGCTGCGCGCCATGCCTGGCGCACCAACAAAAAAGCCCCGCTTTTCCCGCGGGGCTCTTCGAGCGACGGTCGTTGTCGTCTACGTTTTCTTCGCGGCAGGCTGTGTGTTCGCCGTCGCCATGAACTGGTCGAAGTTCTGCTCCGCCACACGGAACCACAGGATTTCCTCGTCGCGGAACTTGCGCCACGGCTCGAACACTTTCTTGAACGCCGCGTTCTTCGCCGACGTTTCGTCGAACACTTCGGTCGCGGCCTTGTATGACGCTTGCATGATCTCGCGCGGGAACGGGCGAAGCTGCACGCCCGCCGCAACCAATCGCCGCAACGCCGGCGGATTGACCGCATCGTACTTCGCGACCATGTCGACGTTGGCCTCGTAACAGGCGCCTTCGAGCGCGGCCTGATAGTCCTTCGGCAGCTTTTCGTACGCGGCGATGTTGACGAAGAGGTCTAGCTCGGGACCGCCTTCCCACCAACCCGGGTAGTAGTAAAACTTCGCAACTTTGTAGAGACCAAGTTTTTCGTCATCGTAGGGTCCGACCCATTCGGCAGCGTCGATCGTCCCCTTTTCCAGCGCCGGATAGATGTCGCCGCCGGGAATTTGCTGCGGGACGAGACCGAGCTTCTGCAACACCGTACCGGCGAAGCCGCCGATGCGCATCTTCAAACCCTTCATATCGGCTACGCTTTTCAGCTCCTTGCGGAAGAAGCCGCCCATTTGCGCGCCGGTGTTGCCCGCCGGGAAGTTGATGATGTTGTAGCCCTTGAAGAACTCGCGCATCAGCTGCAACCCGCCGCCGTGGTACATCCACGCGTTCTGCTGGCGCGCGCTCATACCGAACGGGACCGCGCAGGCGAAGGCGAACGTCGGGTCCTTGCCGAAGAAATAATACGGCGCGGTATGGCAGCATTCGACCGTGCCGTTCTGCACCGCGTCGACGACGCCAAATGCTGGAACGATCTCGCCGGCCGCGAACAATTGGATCTGGAACTTATTGTTGGTGACCGCGGCGACGCGCTTTGAAATCGTCTCCGCGCCGCCGTAGATCGTATCCAAGCTCTTCGGAAAGCTCGACGCCAGCCGCCATTTGACTTCCGGCTGCGCAGGCGCTTGCGCAAATGCCGGTGCGGAACCCGCCGCCAGAATACCCGCCAGTCCCGTGTTCTTGATGAACGAACGACGTTCCATCCAAATCTCCTCGTAAATGTCGGCCGGGCCGACGACGTAGATCCGGTCTAGAGCAGCGCGGCTCGCGCCTTGTCACATGCCGTCATGATGCGCGCGAGCGCCGCCGGGCTGGCGCGGATTCTAGCGGATTTTGCCGCCGTTACCTTAAGGTTGTCTTAGGCAGCGGTTCCGTGTGCCAGGTTCGTTTTATGCGGAAAGCTTTCGCACCGCATTGAAGAGCGCCCAGGTCCAGCCTGCCTGGCGCTCGAGCGTTTGGCTGAAGCGTATGAGGTAGCGACCATTGCCGGTATCCAGCTCGACCATCCCGCCGGAGGGAAACTTGTCATCGGGACCGATCAGGCTCCGCTGCGAGCCCTGGCGATTCGCTGAATGCGCCGGAAGATAGATCCCGAAGAACGGCCGCTCATCCTCGCCGCGACCGGTATCGGCCGGCGCCATCCAGCTCCGCATCAGCACGCGCACGATCCGGCGGGCAACGACTTCGACGCCGACGGTCACTTCGTCGACCTGCTGGCGCTGCATCCGCCGGACGACTGCCAGGACCCAGTGATCACCCTCCTTGATCGCGACCAGCTCGCCAAGACGCGCGGGCGCGTCCTTGACCGGCGCGATCAGCCGGCAGCCCGTGTCGCTGCGATCGACGATCTTCCACGTTGTACCTTTAATACGCCGGGTGATCGATTCCGGATTCGTGCCGGGCATGACTTGCGTCACTTCGTCGAAGCTCGTCGAAACACCCGGCGTACGCGCGGCGTCCGGCAGCCGTTCGATCTCGGCGACCGCGCGCGTCAGTGCCTGCAATCCGACAACAACGCGCACCTCGCCATCGGTTACATGACGCGCCGCGCGCGGCGCATGCGCAATTGCTTCCGGCCCGAACAACGCCGCTAGACGCATCAGCAGCAGCCGTTGTTCCCGGGGCGGCAGGTCGCCGGGTTGAGGCACGTCATCATCGTGCTCGGGAAGCCAGCGCATTCTTTCGACGACGCGTGCATAAATCGGTCCGGCGTCGAGGAACAGATTGCGACCGCCGACATGGGGTTTGTCGCGCCGGCGCAACCCCTGCGCGCCGGTGAGGTCGACGAAGAATCCGGCGCCCTCGCCTGGCGGTGGCACGAGCGACAACGACGGCGTCCAGTCCTCGAGCTGACGCGCTGCCCACTCGACCTGATCGGGCGTGAAGTTGCCGGAGTCGAGCCGCATCAGCATCAACGAATTCAGGTACACCTGTTCGAGTGAAACGCCGGGCTTCGCGAACGCGCCCGCCCCGAACACCAGTTGCTCGCGCTGCCAACTGCGAATGCGGCCGAACTCGTAGAGCTCGTGAAAATCGCGCCACTGCGCGGGTATCCAGTGACTGTAGCGAAAGAGCCGAAACTTGCCGTCGAGCCCCTTGTAATGGACGAGCCGCACGAGCACCCACGGCAGGATCGCGCGCCAGCGCTTGCTCTCCGCACGCGGAAATCCCGACATGAGCGACGCGTGGTAGGCCGCGACGAATGCCTTGACGAGATCGAACACCGAGTGCCACAGCCGCGATTCCACCGCTGAGCTTTTTTGATAGTTCGTGACGTACTGCTGCGTGAGCTGCGCGATGATCGGCTCGAGGCGCGCGTCGATCTTGAGGAGCGCTTCGACTTGCGCGGCCGCTACGTCCTTTCGCGCGCCGGGAAACTTCGCGACGAGCTCGAGCGCGTCCTTCTGGATCGCCATTGCGTCGCCGGTCGGAAGTTGCGCGATCCAGCGGTCCGCGTGAGCAGGGTTGCGCAGCGGATCCGCGAGCGACTTGACCCACGTGAAGACCGTTTCAATCATCACGCCGGCGGGTCGGATCGCACCTTGCATTCGCGGCAGCCCGCGCGTTACTGCCCGGCAACCGTCATTTTTGCGATGAGGATCGAGCCAGTATGTCGCGATCCCCTGCGATCGACGTCGCGGCCGACCGCGACAATGTCGCGAAACATCTGCTTCAGATTGCCTGCGATCGTAATCTCTTCGACTGGATAGGCGATGCCCCCGTTTTCGATCCAGAATCCGGCGGCGCCGCGCGAGTAGTCGCCGGTTACCGGATTGACGCCATGGCCGAGCTGCTCGGTGATCAACAATCCTCGATCCATCTGTTGGCAAAGGCCATCGAGATCGAGTGCTCCAGGCGTAACCGCGAGGTTGTGTGCGCCGCCGGCGTTGCCCGTCGTGGCCAGCCCGAGCTTGCGCCCCGAATAGCTTCCCAGAAAATACCCGTTTAGAACACCACCCGTGACGAGATCGCGCCGGACCGTTGCGACGCCTTCGTTGTCGAATGGCGCGCTGCCACGCGCGCGCGGCAAATGGGGTTCTTCACGAATATTCACGATCGGCGAAAAAACTTGATCGCCCAGCGAATCGAGCAAGAACGACGATTTGCGATAGAGGCTGCCCCCGGACACCGCGTTGACGAAGAATCCCAGCAGATCGGCGGCCTCCGGCGCCTCGAAGATCACCGGGCATTCGAGCGTTGACAACTGGCGCGCGTTCAAGCGACGCGCCGTGCGCAACCCTGCTTGCCGCCCCACTTCTTCCGCGGACAACATTTCCTCCGGCGCCCGGGCAGCCGTGTACCAGTAGTCGCGTTGCATCGCGCCGCCTTCTTCGCCGACGACGGCGCAGTCGATGTGGTGACGCGAGCTCCGGTAACCGCCGCGAAAGCCGTTCGAATTGGCGTAAACGAATTCGGCTTCACCGCGCGCGACCGTCGAACCTTCGCTGTTGCTGAGTCGATGATCGACCGCAAACGCCGCCGCTTCCGTTGCACGGCCTAGCTCGATTGCGTGCTCGACCGAAAGCGGCCACGGATGATAAAGATCGAGATCGGGCGGATCGTGGGCGAGTCGCGCTGGATCGGCAAGGCCGGCAAAGGGGTCGTCGGCAGTGAAACGCGCGATGGCAATCGCCTTTTCGACCGTCGCGCGAATCGACTCGTCCGCGAAGTCCGCGGTACTTGCATGTCCGCGCCGCTGTCCGATGAAAACCGTGAGGGCGACGCCTTTGTCACGGTTGTAGGCGATCGTTTCGACCTCGCCTTTACGGACCGTCACGGAAAGACCAATCGCCTGCGAAACGTCTGTTTCGGCGGCGGTCGCGCCGCCAGCCTTCGCGGTATCGAGAATGGTTTGCGCGATACGGTCGAGCGCGGCCGTTGAAACGGGAAATTGTCCATCGACAGACGTTTCCGCGCCGCCTGACTTCGGTGCCCGACGCGTGATGCTTAATGACGAGGTCATCGATGGCCTTTGCGAGCGAATGTCGCGCCGTGCGTGCGCTCCACGCCTACGTCACAAGCAGTGCGGAGCGCCTATCGGTATGATAGCAAAGCGCCTTGATCAAGCCCGCTTCGCCTGCATACTTTTGCACCACCGATCATGTTTCCATCCGAAAAGCGACAAAACAGCGCCAACGACGTTCCGCAGGCACCCTCCAAATCGGAGCGCAAGCGCGCCATGCACGAGCTGCAGGCGCTGGGCGAAGCGCTGATTGCGCTGGACCCGGACCGGTTGGCCGCGCTTGATTTGCCCGAGCGTCTGGCGGATGCCATTGCGCAGGCACGCGGGATCACGCAACACGAGGGCCGGCGGCGTCAACTGCAGTTCGTCGGGAAGCTGATGCGCGACGTCAACGCAGCGCCGATCAAGGCGACACTCATGCAATGGCAGCGCGGCTCGAACACGGAGCGCGCGCGGTTCGCGCGGGTCGAGCAATGGCGTGACCGCATGCTCGCGGAACCCGACGGGCTCGCGCACTTCCTCGCCGCTTATCCGAGTGCCGACCGCGCAACGTTGACGGCATTGGTCAACGATACGCGAGCGGAACGCGCGCGCGGAGGGCCGCCGCACAAATCACGCGCACTCTTTCGCGCGCTCACTCGCATTGTCGACGACGCGAACGCATCTCGTGTCTGAACTTTTGATCGGCCTCGTCTCGATCTCCGATCGCGCGTCGGCCGGAGTCTACGACGACAAGGGGATCCCCGGTCTCAACGAATGGTTCGCCACTGCCCTCAAGACGCCGTGGCGCACGGAAGCTCGATTGATTCCGGACGATCAAGCGGTGATCGAGCGAACGCTGGTCGAGTTGGTCGATACCGTAGGCTGCCATCTTGTGCTCACCACTGGCGGCACCGGGCCAGCGCCGCGCGACGTCACGCCGGAGGCAACGCTCGCGGTTGCGCACAAGGTGATGCCTGGATTCGGTGAGCAGATGCGGCAGGTCAGCCTAAAATATGTTCCGACGGCGATTCTTTCGCGGCAAGTCGCCGTCGTGCGCGGTGTTGCGCTGATCATCAATTTGCCGGGCCAGCCGAAGGCCATCAAGGAAACACTCGACGGCATCTTCCCCGCGGTCCCCTATTGCATCGACTTGATCGGCGGACCGTACATCGAAACACACGATGAAATCTGCAAAGCGTTCCGGCCGAAGAGCGCGATCCGACCACCGCCGGCTTGATCACACCGTTGATCGCGACGCCGTTTCCCAATCAGCCGCCGCCTTACGAGGGCCGCAATCTCTATTTGACCGACGTCGCGCTGCAGGAAGCCGTTGCGCGTGAAGGTGGACTCGCGACGACCGAGCTCGAGCACTGGGGCGAGACGCTGGGAAGCGCTGAGACGTTCGCGCTCGCCGACGCCGCCAACCGCAATCCGCCGCAACTTCGAACGCATGATTCGCGCGGCGAACGGATCGATGCCGTCGAATTTCATCTCGCATGGCATACGTTGATGCATCTCGCGACAGCGGCGGGCGAGCATTGCGCGCCTTGGGTCGACACTGCGACGCGCGCTCACGTGGCGCGCGCGGCGATGTATTTCCTCCACGCGCAAGTGGAAAACGGCACGCAATGTCCGTTGACGATGACCTACGCGTGCGTGCCAGTGCTGCGGCAGCACGCCGCGTCGAATGCAGCACTTGGTGATTGGCTACCGCGCCTAGTGGTCCGCGATTACGATCCGCGACCGCTCCCGATCGCGTCGAAGCGCGCAGTGTTGATCGGCATGGGGATGACCGAACGGCAAGGCGGCTCGGACGTTCGCGCGAATCTCACCCGTGCCCAACCGCACAGCGATGGCACGTGGCGGTTGCGAGGCCACAAATGGTTCTTCTCGGCGCCGCAATGCGATGGACATCTTGTTCTTGCGCAAGCCTCGGAAGGCCTGTCTTGTTTTCTGCTGCCGCGCTTTCTCGCCGACGGAACGCGCAACGCCGTCCAGATCAATCGGCTCAAAGACAAGCTCGGCAACCGTTCGAATGCATCGTCGGAAGTGGAGTTCCACGATGCGGTGGCGTGGCCGCTGGGCGAACCAGGACGAGGCATCGCAACGATCCTGGAGATGGTTCAGCACACGCGGCTCGATTGCGTGATCGGCAGCGCCGGGATGATGAGGGGTGCGCTCGCGTACGCGCTGCATTATGCTGCGCATCGAATCGCGTTCGGCCGGATGCTGTCCGAGCAACCGCTGATGATGGCCGTGCTCGCCGATATAGCGCTCGAAGTCGAAGGCGCGACGGCGCTGGCGCTGCGCTTGGCGCGTGCCTTCGATCCGACATCGAATGGGCGTGACCGCGCCCTCGCCCGGATCATGACCCCTGCGGCGAAATACTGGATTTGCAAACGCGCTCCGATGGTCGCGCTCGAGGCAATGGAAGTGCTCGGTGGAAACGGCTATGTCGAGGAAACGCCGCTGGCGCGCATCTATCGCGAGGCGCCGGTCAACTCAATTTGGGAAGGCTCGGGCAATGTCATCTGCCTCGATGTGATGCGCGCGGCACGGCGCGAGCCGGCAACGATCGACGCGCTATTCGCGGAGCTCGACCAAACCCGCGGTGGCAATCGCGATCTCGATGCGCACGCGGCGCTGCTGCGCGACCTGTCGACTGCTGCTGATGATCAAGCGAGTGCGCGCCGCTTCGCGCAAGCGATCGCCGTTGCGTTCACCGCGTCGCTGCTCGTTCGTCACGCGCCGGCGTTCGTCGCCGACGCGTTTTGCGCATCGCGGTTGCGTGCCGATGCTGCGTTCTCTGGCGCGGCGTTCGGCACGCTACCGAAAGACATGGACACTGCCGCGCTGATCCGGCGCGCGAGTGGCGCATGAAGAAAGCGCAGGATTTCGACTATCTGACTTCGAGCACGCCCTTCATGTTCGGGTGCAACAGACAGACGTACGAATATTCGCCCACGGTCTTCGCCGTATAGCGCCAGGATTGCCCCGCAGCGATACTGCCTGAATCAAAAGCCGGCGCGGCGGTGACGGTGTGCGGAAACGGATCCTTGTTGATCCACTCGACAGTATCGCCGCGCCTGATGGTCAATGCAGCCGGCTGATAAGCCGTCCCTTCGATGATCACGCGATGGATCGCGGGCCTTTCGGCGCCCAGCGCGTCGCCGCATAGCGAAAGCAAGCCAGCGCAGGCAAGCGCAACGGCGACTCGAATCGAATGCTCACCGACGGGTCCCGGCAAGCACGCGCGCAGGCGCGTAATTGACATCAGGCCGCCTTGCCGAGCTTCGACTGGATCTGCTTCGCATGCTCGAGATGTCCGACGAAAGCCGGCCGTACCTTGACGATGAGCCCTTTCAGCTCTGCGTTCTTGGCGTTGGGCACCAA
>Ga0066709_100001731_pt1 | contig 14920 bp, 15 predicted proteins | sample GraSoiAngelo_158_FD_79665 | JGI IMG/M metagenome (GOLD analysis project Ga0066709, IMG submission 79665) | Grasslands soil microbial communities from the Angelo Coastal Reserve, California, USA - 14_1009_16_30cm | ecosystem: Environmental > Terrestrial > Soil > Grasslands | place: USA...
CCGAAGGGCGAGGACCCAGCCTTCTCGATGAAGCCCGTCGAGGCGCGGCTGCGCGAGCTCCTGCCGGACGAGCGGATCCGCCTGCTCGAGAACACGCGCTTCAACCCCGGCGAGACGAAGAACGACCCGGACTTCGCGCGGGCGCTTGCCGACGACCTCGACCTGTACGTGAACGATGCCTTCGGCTCGGCCCACCGCGCTCACGCCTCGACGGTCGGGGTGGCGGAGCTCCTGCCCGCGTACGCCGGCCTGCTGCTCGAGCGCGAGCTGGACGAGCTCGGCAAGCTGCTCGGCGAGGTCGAGCGGCCCTTCGTCCTCATCTCCGGCGGCGCGAAGGTCGAGGACAAGCTCGGCGTCCTGCGAAACCTCGGCGGCAGGGCGGACGAGGTGTTGATCGGCGGCAAGATGGCCGAGGAGCTCCGCGCCGAGAGCCCGCTCGAGTTCGAAGTCGAGCTGCCGACCGATGTCGTCGCCGCGGCCGAGTTCGCGGAGGATGCGCAGTCGAAGGTCATGCCCTACGCCTCGCTGCCTGCCGGCTGGCTCGGCCTGGACATCGGTCCCGAAACCCGTGAGGCCTTTGCGGCGACCATCGCCCGGGCGAAGACGGTGTTCTGGAACGGGCCGATGGGCGTCTTCGAGTGGCCGCGCTTCGCCGAGGGCACGAGAGCGGTGGCCGAAGCCGTCGCGCGCGCGGATGCGCACACGATCGTCGGCGGCGCCGACTCGATCCGTGCCCTGACCGAGCTGGGCCTCGTCGACCAGGTCGACTGGGCCTCGACCGGCGGTGGAGCTGCCCTCGAGCTTCTGGAAGGGAAAGAATTGCCCGGCGTGGCGGCGATTCCGGGTCGGACGAAGGGCTGACGCACGGGACTCGCATGGTCTGTCAACGAACATGGGACGCGTAGCGTGCTAATCGCAGGTAACTGGAAGATGTACAAGGGGCCGGCCGAGACGGCCGAGTTCTGCGTTGAGCTGAAGCGACACGTGGGCGACCTCGAGGCAATCGACGTCGCCGTCTGCCCGCCGTTCACGTCGCTCGCCGTCGCCGTGCAAGTCCTCGCGGGAACCGACATCGCCGTCGCCGCCCAGAACGTCCACTGGGAGCCGGAGGGCCCGTTCACGGGCGAGGTCTCGGCGCCGATGCTGCGCGAGCTCGGCGTCTACGGCGCAATCGTCGGCCACTCCGAGCGTCGCCAGCTCTTCGGCGAGACCGACGAGGGGGTCGGGAAGCGCGCGCGGGCCGCGCTCGACGCGGGCCTGTCGGTGATCGCCTGCGTCGGCGAGACCGAGGCCGAGCGGGAAGGCGGCCGGACCGAGGACGTCCTCCGCCGGCAGGTCTCGGTGCTCGAGGCAGAGGACAACCTCGTCGTCGCCTACGAGCCCGTCTGGGCGATCGGCACGGGGAAGACGGCGACGACTGAGATTGCACAGGAGGCGCACGCGTTCATCAAGAGCCTGCTCGACGTTCCGGTCCTCTATGGAGGATCAGTGAAGCCGGAGAACGCTGCCGAGTTGCTCGGGCAACCGGACGTCGACGGCGCGCTGGTCGGCGGCGCCTCGCTCGACGTGGAATCGTTCTCCGCGATTTGCCTAAACGCTACGCGTCTTATGTAGTTGGACGGGCCATACGAGGTCGGTACCGGTGCCGAAGCACGGCCTCGTAGCTCTCGTCATCCTCGACGGCTGGGGCCTCGCGCCGCCCGGCCCAGGCAACGCCGTCGAGCTTGCCGAGACGCCCGTCTTCGACCGTCTCTGGGCCACGTATCCGCACACGACGTTGAACGCCTCGGGGGAGGCGGTCGGGCTGCCTCACGGTCAGATGGGCAACTCCGAGGTCGGACACCTGACGATCGGCTCGGGCCGCGTCCTCTTCCAGGACCTGATGCGGGTCAACAGGGCGATCGAGGACGGCTCGTTCTACGAGAACCCCGCGCTTGTGGGCGCCTTCGAGCGCGGTGAGAACGTCCATCTGCTCGGCCTCGTCTCCTACGGCGGCGTCCATTCGCACATCGACCATCTGAAGGCGCTCCTCCGCTTCGCGCCTGAGAAGACCTGGATCCACGCCTTCACCGACGGCCGCGACGTCTCGCCGCACTCCGCGGTCCACGATCTCGCCGAGCTGCCTACCGACCGCATCGCCACCATCAGCGGCCGTTACTACGCGATGGACCGCGACGGCCGCTGGGAGCGAACGGACAAGGCCTTTGAGGCGATCGTTGAGTCCAAGGGACTCAAGGGGTCTGACCCCATTCAGGAAGTGCAGCGAAGCTACGACGAGGATGTGACGGACGAGTTTATCGAGCCGATCGTCTTCCCGGACAGACCGCGGCTCGGCCCCGATGACTCCGCGATCTTCTTCAACTTCCGTCCCGACCGCGCGAGGCAGTTGACGGAGCGCCTGCTTGCCTCACGATTCGATTTGACGACGATGACGCGTTACCGCGACGACTTCGACTGCCCGGTCGTCTTCGAGGAGCAGAACGTGCCCGAGACGATGGCCGAGGTCCTCGCCGAGCACGACATCCGCCAGCTGCACGTCGCGGAGACCGAGAAGTACGCGCACGTCACGTACTTCTTCAACGGCGGGCGCGAGCGCGAGTGGGCCGGCGAGCGGCGAATCCTCGTCCCCTCCCCGCGCGACGTGCCGAGCTACGACGAGAAGCCGGAGATGTCCGCGGCCCAGGTCGCCGAGGAGCTCGACCGTGCGCTGGCCGAGGACGGTTACGGGTTCGCGATCGTCAACTTCGCCAACCCGGACATGGTCGGCCACACGGGCTCGATTCCCGCGGCCGTGAAGGCGGTCGAGGCGACCGATGCGAGCCTGGGCCGAGTCCTCGAGGCGATCGAACGCGAGGGAGGAGTCGCGCTTGTGACCGCGGATCACGGAAATGCCGAGCAGATGCTCGACGCGGAGGGCAAGCCGCACACTGCACATACTTCGAACCCGGTCCCGCTCGTAGTCACCGATCCGGACGTCTCGCTGCGAGAGGGCGGGGGGCTCAGCGATCTCGCGCCCACCGCAATCTCCCTGCTAAGACTTGCAAAACCTTTACAGATGTCTGGCCACAATCTGTCGGTGGAGAGCGAATAGCGGGATATACTCGGCCACCTTTCAAATGCCCCTACAGCAGCCTGATTTCGGCGTACTGAGGAAGGCCCAGCGCGGTGACGAGCGGGCCTTCACCCTTATCGTGCGCACGTACGAGGGGCCGGTTTTCAACTACGTCCTGAGGCTCGTCGGTGACCGTGCGCTGGCCGAAGATCTGACCCAGGAGGTCTTCCTCCGCGTCTTCCAGGGGCTGCCGAAGTTCTCGCTCCGCTGCCGCTTCACGACCTGGCTCTTCCAGGTGACGAAGAACCGTGTGCTCGACGAGCTGCGCGCGGTCGAGCGCCGGCCTCGGCTGACCGTCGCGCTCGACGACATCCCGCCGCTCGAGGTCGTTGACGCCCCGTTCGAGCGCGTTGAGGCGATCGACACCCTGTGGCGCTCGGTCGAGGAGCTCAACGTCGACCTGAAGATGGCCCTGCTCCTGCGCGACGTCGTCGGCCTCTCCTACACGGAGATCGCCGACTCGCTCGAGATCACGCTCGCCACGGTCAAGTGGCGTATCTACAAGGCGCGGGAAGAGGTTCAGCTCGCGCTCACCCGCGAGGGCGTCACCTTCGGCGAGGAGAAGTCCGCTCCCGCCGAGGTTACCTCCACCTAGGAGGGCTTGGCGAAACGCAGCGCTGTGCCGCCGGGCCGCGCTGCTCGCCCCGAGGCCGCGTCCTCCGTCGCCCCAATGCAGAAATGCATTGGGGCTCCCTGCGTCCTTGCCTCGGAACGACCATCGCACCCCGGCGACGAGCGACGTTCCGCCAAGCCCTCCTAGTCGTCTAGCCCGAGTGGTCGCGGAGCCAGGCGGCGAGGTTGCGCGCGCGCTCGGCAGGTGACGAGCCGGGCCGGACCGGCTGGACGGCCGGCGTGCTCGGTCCCGAGTCGTGTCGCGGCAGGGCGAAGGCGAGGACGACTCCGATCAGGGCCACCGCGGCCGCGAGCGCGAGCCACAGGCGACGGTCGGCGATGCGGCGACCGCCCGCGGAAGGCATCCTCGCCGTCTCGGCGGTCATGGGCCGCGTCGACGCCTCGGGTGAAGCCGCCTCGAGCTCGCGCGCGAGCTCGGCCGCGGAGGCGGGCCTGTAGGCGGGATTCCGCGCGAGGCAGCGCATGACGACGTCCTCGAGCGCCTCGGGAACCTCGACTGCGAGCTCCCGGATCGGCGCGATCGGCGCCTCGCGCTGCTTCGCCAGGTCCGTGAGCGAGTCGAAGGTGTGCGGCGTCCGCCCGGTCAGGAACTCGTAGAGGACGACGCCGAGCGAGTAGAGATCGGCCGCGGCCGTCACCTGCTCACCGGCGGCCTGCTCGGGTGACAGGTAGGCGGCCGTCCCGAGCACCGTGCCGATCATCGTCAGCTGCGTTGTCTCGGCGGCGCGCGCGATCCCGAAGTCGGCGATCTTGACGACTCCGTCGGTCCGGCGGAGGAGGTTGCCGGGCTTCACGTCGCGGTGGACGAGACCGGCCTCGTGCGCGCATGTGAGCCCTGCACAGGTCTGCAGGCCGACGTCGACGGCTTCGGCCGGCGTGAACCGCTCCCGCCTCTGGAGCTCATCCGCAAGCGTGCTGCCTTCGACGTACTCCATGACGATGTACGGCCTGCCATCGTCCTCGCCTGCGTCGAAGACGCTGACGATGTTCGGGTGCGACAAGCGTGCCGCCACGCGCGCCTCGCGCAGGAACCGCTCGCGGAAGGTGTCATCGCCCGCGAGCTGTTCGGCCAAGACCTTGACTGCGACGGCCCGGCCGAGCTCTTCGTCGCGCGCAAAGTAGACGGCCGCCATGCCGCCGCCGCCGAGTGTTCGCTCGACCGCGTACCGGCCTCCGGCGAAGCTCTTCAGTCGCTTCCCTTCTTCTTGTGCTTCTCGCGGCCCTTCCCGTGGTCGCCTTCCTGGGGCGGAGGCTGAGGAGGACAGTTGAGCTGGTCGACGAGCGCCTGTGCGTTCGAGCGGAGCTCGGGCGCGAGCGAGCGAGGCACGCTCCCGGCGGCGATTGCCGCCTTGACGCGTGCCCGCAGCTGATCGGCTCGCTGTGCCGCTCCGCACACGTCGTGCGCGTCGACCCGGTCTGCGATCGCGTCGCTTTCGTCCGCAAGCTGGGCAGCAGTCGCGGGGTCGATTTTCGCGGGGGCGCGGCTTCCGCTACCGCAGCCGGCGAGCGCAAGCGCGCTACACGCCGTTAGCAAGACGCTCAGCGAGCGCATCCGGTAGCCCCCTTTCCCGAATCTCGGCCTGCGTTCGCTCGACAGGGTAGGGGATGCGTCGAAAGCGGGCCCGACCCGCGCCGAGATCGAGCTCGAGCCAGGCTGCGCGCGGGTCGCCGTCTCGCGGCTGCCCGACCGAGCCGGGGTTGAGCAGCCAGCGGTCGTCTTCGAGATCGATCTCCGTTCCCTCCGGGGCCAGCCCTCCGCCGAGATGGCCTTCGACGAGCCCGATCGCGAGCGCGATATGGCTGTGACCGACCAGGATCAGCGGTGCTTCCGTGACCTCGAACGAGTCGCGCGCGACCTCCTCGGTGAGGACGTACTCCCAGACGGGGTCCCTGGGGCTCGCGTGGTAGAGCTCGACGCCTTCCGTCTTGGCCTGGGGGGAGAGCGTCTCCAGGTAGGCGCGGGCATCGTCGAGGAGAACCGTTTGCGTCCAGCGGGCGCTCTCGGCCGCGTCGGGCGCGAACTCGTCGAGGTCGAGCCGGCCGAGCACTCCCAGATCGTGGTTTCCGACCAGGCAGAGCGCGGCGCGCTCCTGCACGAGGGCGGTCGCCTCGTTCGGGCGGGGCCCATAGCCGACGAGGTCGCCCAGGCACCAGATCGCATCGGGCGGTTCCTCGTCGATCGCTTCGAGCACCGCTTCGAGCGCGTGTAGGTTCGCGTGGATGTCGGAGATGAGGGCGACTCGCACGGGGCCTGCCTGGCGCGTGGCAACGATAACCGCGGTCGCTCTCGTCTGGCTCGTCGCTGCCGCCCTGCTCTGGCGGACGAGCGTGCCGGGCATCGACCTGCCGAAGCTCGATCAGCACCAGTTCTTCAGCGGCTCGCTGCTCGCGCGGACGGCCCGCTACGAGCGTTTCGTCCTGATCGACTTCATCCTCTCGCTGCTCGCGACGATTGCCGCGCTCCTCGTCTTCATGCGCCGCGCGCCGCGGCTCGCTCGCAACACTGGGCTCGGGCCGATCGGCGCGGGATTGATCGTCGGCATGATCCTGCTCGTTCTCCTCTGGGCGGTCGGCCTGCCCTTCGCGATTGCGCTCCGTTGGTGGGAGCAGCGCCACGACCTCGCTCAGGGCTCGTGGATCGACTGGCTCGTCGAGCCGTGGGCTCAGCTGCTTGGCGGGGTCGCGGGAACGATGTTCCTGATCGCCGTCGTGATGGCGTTCGCCCGGCGCTACCCGCGCCACTGGTGGCTGCCCGTGACCCCGATCTTCCTCACCGTCGCCGCGGTCTTCGTCCTCGTACAGCCGTACCTTCTCGCGGGCGGGATCGACCGGCCGCGGAGCGCCCAGCTGCGCCAGGACGTGCGCACGCTCGAGCGCGCCGAGGGCATCGACGCGCCGGTCGACGTCGAGAAGGTGAGCAACCTGACGAAGGAGGTGAACGCATTTGCGGTCGGCCTAGGGCCGACCGAGCGCGTCGTCATCTGGGACACGCTCCTCGACGGGCGTTTCTCCGAGGGCGAGGTGCGGGTCGTGCTCGCGCACGAGTTCGGCCACATCGCGCATCGCCATCTCTGGAAGGGCCTCGGCTGGACGCTCCTCTTCGCGTTCCCGCTCACCTATGCGCTCGCTTGGATCACGCGCAGGCGAGGGGGACTCGGCGACCCCGGCGTGCTCCCGTACGCCTTCCTGGTGCTGGTGCTCCTGAACCTGGTGCTGACGCCGGTGACGAACGTCGTCTCACGGCGCTATGAAGGCGAAGCCGACTGGTCGGCGCTGCGAGCGGCCCGCGACCCCGTCTCTCAGGAGACCCTCTTCGAGAAGTTTGCGAAGACGAGCCTCGAGCAGCCGAATCCGCCGTCGTGGGCGTACCTCTTCTTCGAGGACCACCCGACACTGATGCAGCGGATCGCGATGGCCGAGGCATGGAGGCGGAGCAACTCTCGTTAACAAATGACCGGTCGACCCGATCGAACCGGCCGAAACCGATCGAAGGCGCCGCTTACGGCGCCGACCTCAGGCCGCGCGGGTCTCCCGCGCGGACGTCTGAAATGACCGGTCGACCCGATCGAATCAATCGAAACCGATCGAAGGCGCCGCTTACGGCGCCGACCTCAGGCCGCGCGGGTCTCCCGCGCGGCCGTCTGAAATGACCGGTCGACCCGATCGAATCAATCGAAACCGATCTAGGTGTCTTCGCCGTCGGTCGTTTCCGGGAGGTTCCGGATGTTCTCCCGGCTCGACCACTTCGAGTAGGCGTCGTTCATCGCGTCCAGCAGTTCGTGCATGAAGCGCGTGGACATGTTCACCCGTGCCACGACGACCCCCGGCACGTCGCCCTCCTCGACTTCGTGGTCGATGCGCGCAAAGGTCAGCGTGAACTCGTAGTCGGAGAAGCTGATGTTCGCGAAGTTCGAGTAGACGCCGGCCATCACATCCGGGTCGATGTGGATGTTGAGCTGTCGCTGCTGGGCGTCGTCGTCTTCCACGCTCCTACGATATACCCGTGAACAACCCCTTCTCCGCGCGCCGGATCGCCTACGCGGTCGGCGGCGCGTTCATCGTCCTGGCGGCCGGGACTGTCGGCTTCCACTACTCCGTCGACGAGGGGTGGCTCCAGGCGTTCTACCGCGCGGTCGTCACCATCTCGCTCTCCGGGCTGGACACCGTCCCGCAGAACGATTCGGCCCGGCTGCTCTCGATCGGCCTCGTCGTCGCCGGGCTGACTATCTTTGCGTACGTCGCCACGATCCTCGTCGAGGGGATCGCGCGCGGCGTCTTCACGGGCGCACTTGTCGAGCGAAGGAGGCGACGGGCGATCGAGCAGCTCCGAGACCACTACATCATCTGCGGCTACGGCCGGGTCGGGCGGCGCGTGGCCGAGGAGTTCCGTGAGGCGGGCGTCAAGTACGTCGTCCTCGACTTCAATCCCGAGGCGATCGAGTTCGCACGCGAGCACGGTGACCTCTACATCCAAGGCAATGGGACGAACGACCACGATCTCGAAGCGACGGGGCTCGCGCACGCCGCCGGGCTCGTCGCCTCATCCGCCTCGGAGGTCGACAACCTCTACATCAGGCGCTCGGCGCGAACGGCCCGTCCCGATCTGCTGATCGTCGCGCGCGCATCGGATGAGGACGTGGCCGAGAAGCTCCGCCGCGCCGGCGCCGATCGGATCGTCCAGCCGTACTCGACCGCCGGCAAGGAGATGGCGGCGCTCGTGCTGAAGCCGCAGGTTGCCGCGTTCCTCGAGGTCGTCACCGGGACCGGCGGCGGCGACTTGCAATACGAGGAGATCGAGGTCACCGACGCCTCGGGTCAATCGGGCAAGACGATTCGCGGGCTGCGCATCAGGCACGAGACGGGCGCTGTCATCGTCGCGCTCCGCAAGAAGGACGGCACCTTCGATACGACGCCTGATCCCGAGGTCGTCCTGGAGGCTGGCGACGTGATGATCGCCGCCGGCAGCTCGGACGAGCTGCGCGCCCTCGAAAAGCTGTTCGCCCCGCGGGAGGCCGTTGCCGGCTAAATCGGTCTCCAGGCTCCAGGAACAGCTCAGGCGTGTCGCCGGTGCGCCGGTCGAGCTCGAACGGCCGTCCAGCTCAGAGCACGGCGACTACGCGACGAACGCGGCCCTCCAGCTCGCTCCGAAACGCAAGCGCTCGCCTCGAGAGATCGCGGAGGAGCTTGCGGAACAGGCTGCCGGCCTGGAGCTCGTCGAGCGCGCCGAGGTGGCCGGGCCGGGCTTCGTCAACCTGTGGCTCGCGCCGGCCTGGTACGGAGACGCACTGTCCGAGATCCTCGAGGCGGGCGACGCGTACGGGGGCGGGTTCGCGGATCCGGTGGAGCGCATCCAGGTCGAGATGGTCTCGGCGAACCCGACCGGGCCGATCACCGTCGCCTCGGCGCGGAACGGCGCCTACGGCGACTCCCTGGCGCGCGTGCTCGAGCACGCAGGTCACACGGTCGAGCGCGAGTACTACTACAACGACGCGGGCGCCCAGATGGAGCGGTTCCGGGCCTCGGTGGAGGCGATCCGGCGGGGTGAGGAGCCGCCGGACGACGGCTATCGCGGCGACTACGTCTCGGAGCTGGCCGCTGCCGAGGGCGACCCTGTGCCGAAGATGCTGGAGCAGATCGAGCAGTCGCTCGAGCGCTTCCGGATCCACTTCGACTCCTGGGCGCTCCAGAGCGAGCTCGCGAAACGGCTGCCCGAGCTGCTGCCCCGGCTCGACACTTACGAGAAGGGCGGAGCCATCTGGGCTCGCTCCTCCGCGTACGGGGACGAGGACGATCGTGTGCTCATTCGCTCACCCGAGCAAGGGGGCGAGCCCACCTACCGGGCGGCAGACGTCGTCTACCTCGTCGACAAGCTCGAGCGAGGCTTCGACCGGGCGATCTACGTGCTCGGCGCCGACCACCACGGCACGCGCCGGTGGTACGGCGCGATCGCGAGCATGCTCGGCTACGACCCCGAGCGCGTGGAGGTGCTCATCTACCAGCTCGTCCATCTCGTCGAGGGCGGCCAGCAGAAGAAGATCTCGAAGCGCAGAGGCGACGTCGTCTTCCTCGACGACTTCATCGACCGGATCGGCGTCGACGCCGCGCGCTGGTACCTCGTCAACCGCGGGCCCGACCAGGCGATCGACATCGACGTCGACCTCGCCCGCGAGCGAACGGAGAAGAACCCCGTCTACTACGTGCAGTACGCGCATGCTCGAATCGCCGGCATCCTCCGAAACGCCCCTGTCGAACTTAGCAACAGTCTGTCGCAAAGTCCGGAGGAGCTCGCTCGCGAGGAGAAAGATTTGATCAAGAGGCTCGCCGAGTTTCCGGAGGTCGTGGCGGAGGCCGTCGAGCGGCGCGGCCCTCACGCCTTGCCGAACTACGCGGTCCGCGTCGCCGACGACTTCCACCGCTTCTACCACCACCACCGGGTACTGGAGAGCGAGGCCCAGGAGTTCCGCCTGGGCCTCGTCCGGGCGACTCAGACGGTGATCGCTCGCAGCCTCGACCTCGCCGGCGTCGAGGCTCCCGAGCGCATGTAGATCCCGAGTAGGATTGGCGCGTGACCCAGGCTGCGGAAACCGGCGTGCGAGCAGGGACTTCCGGTGTCGCGCCCGACCGCAACCTTGCGCTCGAGCTCGTGCGCGTGACCGAGTCGGCCGCCATGGCCGCGGGCCGCTGGATCGGGCGGGGCGACAAGATCTCCGCCGACCAGGCCGCGGTCGACGGGATGCGCCTCATGCTCGACACGGCGTCGATGGCCGGCGTGGTCATCATCGGCGAGGGCGAGAAGGACGAGGCGCCGATGCTCTACAACGGCGAGGAGATCGGCTCGGGCTCCGGCCCCGAGGTCGATGTCGCCGTCGACCCGCTCGAGGGGACGACGCTCACCGCGAAGGGCCAGCCGAACGCGATCGCGACGATCGCGGCCGCCGAGCGGGGAACGATGTTCTTCCCCGGCGCGGCCGTCTACATGGACAAGATCGCCTGCGGCCCCGAGGCGGCCGACGTGGTCGACATCGAGGCCCCTCCTGCGGAGAACGTCAAGCGCGTGGCGAAGGCGAAAGGCCTCAAGCCGAGCGAGATCTCGGTCGTCGTCCTCGAGCGGGACCGCCACGAGCGGCTGATCGCCGAGCTGCGCGCGATCGAGGCGAAAGTGCTGCTGATCACCGACGGCGACGTCGCGCCGGCTATCGCCGCCGCCCAGCCCGGGACCGGGGTGGACCTGCTGATGGGAATCGGCGGTACGCCTGAAGGTGTCCTCTCCGCCTCGGCGCTGAAGTGTGTCGGCGGCTCGCTCCAGGGCAAGCTGTGGCCGCGAAACGACGAGGAGCGGCAGGCGCTGATCGACGCAGGCTACGACCTCGACCAGGTGCTCACGACCGAGGATCTCGTGGGCGGAGACGATGTTTTCTTCGCCGCCACGGGAGTCACGACGGGCGCGCTCCTGCGAGGCGTGCGCTACACGAAGGATGGGGCGATCACGGACTCGATCGTCATGCGCTCACGCTCGGGCACGGTGCGCCGAATCGAAGCGCACCACGCCTTCGGCAAGCTGGAAGCCCTCTCCGGCGGCCGCTACCGCCAGCAATAGCCCGCACCTGTCGAGGGATTGTCCCCTCGGCCATGCCGGTTTGGCCGCTAGCCGAACGTGACGACGAGCCGGTCGATCTCCGTGTCGCGCAGGCGCAGGATCAGCGTGCCGGCTCGGGCGGCCGGCTCGGCCTGCCAGGCGTAGTCGGCGACGACGAGGTCGTCTCCCGACTCGCGGGTGCGCAGGATCACGATCTCGTCGTCCGGCGGCTGGTCGACGTACGCGCGTGCGATCGCGGGCTTGCCCCGGAACGGGCCGAGCGGGACACCCTCGAATGCGAGCTCCGCATCGTCGGCGAACTGCTCGAGCATCGGCCCGAAGTCGCCTGAGCGCACGCCCTCGTTGAAGCGCTCGACGTGCGACCGGAGAAGCTCCTCGCTAAGCGACTTCGGCCGTCTCCCATTCCGGCGCGTACGAGCCCGACCGTGCCGCGCTGTTGAACTTCGCCCGCCGGTAGAACGCCTTTTGCGCTTCTTCCACTTTGCTCGGGTCGCCGCCCCACGCCTTCAGCGCCGGCGCCTGCAACGCACGGCCGTACGAGAACGAGAGCTCCCACGGATGCGGGCCGCGCTGGTTCATGACGTTCAGCCGTGCGGTCGCGTCCTTGTCGCCCATGCCGCCGGACAGGAAGACGACTCCCGGCACAGCGGCGGGAACCACGTTCCTCAAACATTTGATCGTCAGCTCGGCGACCGTGTCGTCGTCGGCCTGATCCGGACAGTCGTAGCCCGAGAGCACCATGTTCGTCTTGAGGAGCGAGCCCTCGCGCTGGACGCGCTGATCGAAAAGCTCGGTGTACAGAGCCTGGAGGGTGCGGTCGGTGACGCGGTAGGACTCGTCAATCGTATGGTCGCCGTCCATCAGCACCTCCGGCTCGACGATCGGGACGAGCCCGGCCTCCTGCGAGAGTGCCGCGTAGCGCGCGAGCGCGTGCGCGTTCGCCCAGATGCAGTAGTCGCTCGGGATTCCCTCGCCGATGGAGATGACCGCACGCCACTTCGTGAAGCGCGCGCCGAGCTCCCGGTATTCGGTCAGGCGGTCGCGCAGGCCGTCCAGCCCCTCCGTCACCGTCTCGCCGGGCGCGCCCGCGAGGTCTTTCGCCCCCTTGTCGACCTTGATCCCGGGAATGATCCCGCGGTCGGCGAGAAGTTTCGGGAACGGCGTTCCGTCCGACGCGCTCTGGCGCAGCGTCTCATCGAAGAGGATGACGCCGCTGATGTAGTCCTCGATGCCCTCGGTCGTGAACAGCAGATCGCGATAGGAGCGCCGGTTTTCCTCGGTCGACTCGACCCCGATCGAGTCGAAGCGCTTCTTGATCGTGCCGTCGCTCTCGTCCGCGGCGAGGATCCCTTTCCCCTCGGCAACCAGTGCGTTGGCGATCGACTCGAGGTCTGTTGCGGGTTCGGTTGCGACCATCTGTGGCCTCCTGTTCTCGTCGGCGTGATTATCGCCCTTCCGGGCTGTCCCTAGTGAGGATTTTCTCGCCCCAGCGCTGCCGTGGCCGAAGGGCGGCGCTCGTCGGGGGACCGGACGACTGCGAAGAGGTTGCGCTCGCAAGGATTGCCCGCCGGATCGAAGGCGCGATGGCGGCCGAGGTGGTCGATTCGCGAGCCGTCGCAGGTGTGGGCCAAATAGGCGGTCAGCCACGAGCGGGGATCGGGCGTCATCGGCGGGAGACGGTAGTCGGGCGTCATCTCGGCCTCACCCGAATCGAAGAACATCACTTTCCCGGTGCGCAGCCAGATTGCCTCGAGCATCTCGGTGGCCTCGCTCAGCCCATGAGAGCGCACGAAGTGATGCCAGACGGAGAGACACAGGACGCAATCGGAGGGTGGGACCGTGATCACGTTCTCGGGAGTGACTTCCATCGCGAGAACACCGACGTTGCGTGTCCCGCTTCTGCGGACTGCATAGAGCGCCGTCCGATAGTTGCTTGGATCGCTCTCGATCGCGATCGTCGGAATGCCCGCCGCTGCGAGCTCCAATGAGAAGTAGCCCTCGCAGGCTCCGATGTCGATCGCGCTCCGAACGGCCTGCCCCTGGATGATCGGGAGCATCACCGACCATCGCGACTCGGAGCCGCCCCTTCGAGCCGCGGCGCGTGCAGGGAGCGATGGGATGGGTTGATAGAGCCCGTGAGGGAACGTGTCGATTCGAAAGCGCACCCGATCCAGCGCTCCGTCGACGGCATCTCTCGTCAGGATTCGTCGCAGAACACCCGTTAGCAGTGGCCACCGGTGGGCGGCTGCGTCTTGCGCGCCGCCCACTTTTCGCCGTGGCAGATACGCCTTCTCGTACGCCCAGTCCAGAGCGACGCCCGTGAGGAGCCCGCCGACCATCGCGGCCACGGGGGCTTCTTCGACGAGGGGGACCCATATGCGGGAGATTGCGATCACGCCCAGCGGGAGGGCGACGGCCCAGAAGCGTCCGATCACGAGCCCGGCGAGCACGGAGGGCGCAAAGAAGGCGATCACGAGGGGCCTGGGCTCTTGAGACTCGTGCACCGCGATTGCGCTCAGGCTGGCGAGATAGATCAGGGTCGCCCCTGCTTGCAAAAGCAGCGGCGGGGGCTGCAAGCGTCGACCGGTGACCATCTGATGGAGTTCTAACTCACGCGCCCTGAGGCGGGAAGCGCCATCGGCCGACGAGCTGCTCCGCGGACCTCGGTATCTCGACTCATTGCGGACGTAGCTCAGTTCGTAGAGCATCGGCTTCCCAAGCTGAGTGAGCACGGGTGAACCCATGGTTCCCCCGTGGGCCCCCTCCTTCTCAGACCACTTGTTCCGTCGAGTTGAGAGCTCCGGCGGGCAAAGCCCGCCTCCGCTCGCGCACGTCCACTCGAGACCCGACTGGGCTATCCTGAACTCGCTCCAGCGCGGACGTAGCTCAGTTGGTAGAGCATCAGCTTCCCAAGCTGAGGGTCGCGGGTTCGATCCCCGTCGTCCGCTTTCCTTTGCGGTAATCCGCACGGGCTTCTTCGCGACGTGGGGCAGCAGCACGAGTGAGCAGCAGCCCTTCGTCTAGCCGATCATTTCGGCCAGGCCTCGGCCAGCTTCCGACGTGTCTCGGACAGATGCTCCGGCAGCACTTTGATGTCGGCGAGCACGGGCATGAAGTTCGTGTCGCCGGCCCAGCGCGGGACGAGATGCAGGTGGACGTGATCGATCACGCCGGCGCCTGCGATCCGGCCCAGGTTCCAGCCGAGGTTGTAGCCCTGCGGGCCGTAGACCTCGGCAAGCGCGCCCATGCCCTGGTTCGCGAGCCGGTGCACCTCGACCACCTCCTCGTCGTCGAGCTCCCCGAAGTCGGCGAAGTGGCGCGTCGGAGCGATCATCAGGTGGCCGGACGCGTACGGGAACTTGTTGAGGAGGACGAACGCCCGAGAGCCGCGGTGGACGACGAGCCCGACCTCGTCGGCGCTCTCGTGTGCCAGGCAGAAGATGCACCCCTCCTGCTTGTCGGCGCTGCCGACGTATTCGAGACGCCAGGGCGCCCAGAGTGGCCGGGTCACGACGCGCTTCTATCAAGAGAACGACGCCGCCGCTTGTGAGACTTTGCAACAGACTGTTGCTAAGTCA
>Ga0066709_100001732_pt1 | contig 14920 bp, 8 predicted proteins | sample GraSoiAngelo_158_FD_79665 | JGI IMG/M metagenome (GOLD analysis project Ga0066709, IMG submission 79665) | Grasslands soil microbial communities from the Angelo Coastal Reserve, California, USA - 14_1009_16_30cm | ecosystem: Environmental > Terrestrial > Soil > Grasslands | place: USA...
CGAAACTTTTACGAGACGGCCGTGAGCCAACCGCCCATTCCGGGCACCGTGCTGCTGTTCACGCCACAGCGACTGCGTTTCCAGGCCCTGGACGAAGGCAACGCCCTTGGCCGCCTTCAGGATACTGAAGAGAAATTCCTCATCATCGACGGCCAGCACCGACTTGCCGCCCTCCAGTTCTACGAACGGACCCATCCCGACGAGGCCCGCAACATCCACGTGCCTTGCGTCATCTTCGACGGCCGGAGCGACGATTTCGCCACCGAGATGTTCGTCATCATCAACTCCACGCCCACCCGAATCAACAAGAGTCACCTGGTGGATTTGTACGAACGAGTTTCCTGGGCGGAGCCGGACCGACGGTTCGCCGCGCGCATCGTGGAAATGCTCTACCGCGAAGGCGACAGCCCGTTGCGCTACCGGATCAATCGCCTGGGCGGCCGGAGCAAACAGGAAAAATGGATTCTACAAGCCGAGCTGTTCAATGAAATCCATCGCTGGGTGCGCCAGGCCTGGTCCAAAATCCAAAAGGACAACGGCGCGGACAAACGCGGGGCCGGGCGATATTACAGCATGGCCCGGGATTTTCTAAAGGCCTGCGCCCAGGTGTGGGGCGAATCCTGGGGCAACGACAATTACATGGTCACCAAACCGGTCACGCTCAAGGCCATGATTCGCGTCTGCGCCGATCTGTCCGCGCAGGATGCCGATCCGGAAGACGACCGCATCGAACGCTGGCGCCAACGGCTCTCGCCCTGGAGCGAACGGCTGCGCGACTTTCGCAGCGACGGCTTCTACGAGCGGTTCCCCGCCAAAGGCCAGGTGGAGCGCGTCGCCCGCGTTCACCGTGAACTCGGACGCGCGGCTGGAATCCAGGGCAGGTCTGGGCGGAAATCGGGCCAGGAGTAAGAAAGGAGTTTTCTTGTCACGCCATGACGGGCCCCGTCCGCATCGCGCTCATCGGTGATTACCATCCCCAGGTTAAGGCGCACGTGGCCGTGCCCGCGGCCCTGGCCCTGGCCGCAGCCGACCTGGTCTGCAAAATCGAACCGGTCTGGCTACCCACGCCCTCGCTCAATCACTGTGCCCAACAACAACTCTCAGGATTTGCTGCGATCTGGTGTGTCCCCAATAGTCCGTATGTCAGCATGGACGGCGCGCTGCGGGCCATCCGGTGGGCGCGCGAATCGGGGCGCCCGTTCCTCGGCACGTGCGGCGGGTTTCAGCACGCCCTCATTGAATTCGAAATGAACAAAGCCTTGCCGCGCTCGCCCGCATTCTGCGAAATGTGATCTGACCATGCGCAAAAGCGAAAGGAGCCTTTCCGTGAACCGACCCGGCCTTGAGCCCTCCCGGGAGGGGAGCCAGTGTTCGTCCGCGCCACAATCGGTCCTCCCTTTCCATGAACCGCGTGCGAAAGCGGGAGCAAGCTCCACGCACTCCAAACGCTGCCGCGCAGTGGCCGAGTGCCTGGGACTTCGCGAAGCGTTTGGAGTGCGTCCGGCTTGTCGGCGCTTTCCACGGTTCATGGTCCCAATGCATGCGCGAAAGCGAATGGAGGCTTTCCATGAACCTGTCGCCGCGCCGCCAGGTTTTGGACTGCGCCAGTCCGCTGGCGCATTCAGATCTGGGCCGCGGGCGCAAAAGCGGCAGAGGACGGCCGCAGTCCAAGACGCTGGAGCGTCAGATGCCGCCTCGTTGCAGTTCATGCTCCCACCGCATGCGCAAGTCCAAAAGGAGGCTCTCCTGCCACAGAAGACCGTCGTTTCGTCGAATTCGATGTTCGATGTTTGGTGTTCGATGTTCGATGTTCGATGTTCCAAATTCCGCCGCCGCACCGGACTCCTCACTTTGACCGTTCTGCTTCCGCTCCTCACCAACCGCGCTTTCCCCGCCGAAACCCGTGCTGCCACCGACCCGCTGCCAGCGCTGGTCCAGGTGCTCCGCGAATCGAACGATCCGCGGCTTCAACTCGATATTCTCCGCGGCCTGAGCGCGGCGTTCAAAGGGCGCCGCCGGGTTCCGATGCCACCAGGATGGGATCAGGTCGAAACGCGGCTCGGCCAAAACGCCCAGGCCGACGTGCGGGCTCTGGCGCAGTCCCTTTCGCTCACCTTCGGCAGCGCGCGGGCCCTCGAGGCGCTGAGGAACACAGCCACCGATCCCGCCGCTGATTTGAACGCGCGCCGCACCGCATTAAGTGCGTTGCTCGACGCCAAAGACGCCGGCCTGCCGCCGATCCTGCTGGGCTTGCTCATTGAACCCGGTCTGCGCGGCGCCGCGATTCGTGGCCTGGCCGCTTACGACGATCCAAAAACGCCGCCAGCCATCCTGGCGGTTTACAATTCTCTCGAGGGCGCGGAAAAACGCGATGCGCTCAACACGCTGGCGTCGCGCGCCGCCTTTGCCAAACCGCTGGTCTCGGCGATCACCGACGGCCGGATTCCGCGCAATGCCCTCACCGCGGAAATCATTCGCCAGTTGAGGAATTTGAAAAACGCGGAGATCGACGCCGACCTGCAAAAGGTTTACGGTACCATTCGCGAAAGCAGCGCGGACAAAAAGCAGGAAATCGAACGCTTTAAGCGCATTTATTGGGCGGGCGGGTCGCAACCGGGTGATGCTTCGCGCGGTCGGGCCGTGTTCGCCCGCGTCTGTCAGCAATGTCACACGCTCTTTGACGCGGGCGGAAAAGTCGGTCCTGACCTGACCGGGTCCAATCGCGGCGACCTCGAGTACATTCTGCAGAATATTCTCGACCCCAACGCAGTCATCCCGAACGAATATCGCGCCTCGACCATCGACCTGAAGGATGGACGCAGCCTCACGTGCATCGTGAAACAGCAGGACGACAAGTCCGTCACGGTTGTCACCCAGACTGAAACCCTTGTCCTTCCCCGCAATGAAATTGAATCCCTGCAGCAAAGCGAGTTGTCGATGATGCCGGAGGGACTGTTGGCGCCCTTGACCGACCAGGAAGTCCGCGATCTGATCTACTACCTCGGCCGTACCGGCCAGGTGCCGCTGCCCGGTGAAACCAAATAGACCATCCATTGGCGCCGCCTGCTGCTGCTGCGCCCTGCTTGCCGGCACTCGGGTCGCTGCCGGGACGCCGGTCGCCACCAACCTCAATGAATACCTGCTCGCGCCGTTGCGAATTCATTTGTTGTCAGCGCCGGATAGGCCAGCGGTCACAACCACCCTGACAGCCACGGACGTCGCCAGGATTCTCCTTAAGATCAACCGCGTTTGGGCCCAGGCCGGGATGAATTTCTACCTCGAATCGCTCCTGAACGAGGAGGCGGCCAACCTGGCCTCCGGCCTCGGCCTCGGAAAACCGGACGATCGTTCCGCATTGTTGTCGCTGCGCCCCGCGGCCTCCCAGGCCACCAACCTACTCCACGTTTACTACCTCAAACGGATGTCGGTGAACGGGGTTTATCTCGGCCCGGCGATTTTTGTAAAGGACACCGCGTCATTGCGCGAGGTGGAAGGCGGGATTGACGAGCCGTTGCCCCGCGTGACCTCGCACGAACTCGGCCATGCGTTCGGTCTGCCGCACCGGCAGGACACGACCAATCTGATGGCCTCAGGAACGACCGGCATCTGGCTGAATGATGAAGAGGTCAGACAAGTCAGGGACCAGGCGCTCAAATTGCCCTGGATTGAACCTGCAACCACGGTCAGGCGCAAGGCCGCGGAATTGATTCGGGAGGGCAAAACCAACGAGGCCGGCATTTGGTGCCGGCGATTGGCCGCCATCCCGCTGACAGCAGACTGACCGGTCTCAGATCCCGGCCGGCGTTCCAGGAATCCTGACCTCGTGGGAAAACCATGGTCCGAGCTCACCTCGTCGCGGCGCAATTTTCTCCCTCTCCTGGGTGCTCCTCTCGCCCATCCGATGGGAGAGGGGTCAGGGGAGAGGGCAAGGGAGAGCGGGGAAAGGGCCGGGGTGAGGGCGGGCGTTTCGGTCCACGCCACTTCCATGAACTGCTCAATCGAATGCGCGGCGTCGGGAGTCCTGAGTCTCAGATGCCGACCGGAGTCCTGCGGCTCCGAACCCCCCGCGTCGGCGCCAGGTGGTTTGGGCAGCAATCGGACAATGACCCCGATCCGCCCGGCAACCTCACGCTCCCGTCGGAAGACGAGTCTTGTTTTCAGCAGGCCCGGCTACGGTCGAGGTGAACCGCTGATAGAGAAACGACGCGACGATCGCGATCACCGCAACCCCAATCAGCGCGCCGACGCGGTAAAGCTGCGCCAGATTCGCAAGGTCGGGAAAAAATAGTTTCAGGAGCGTGACGCCCAACAAAGCGAGCGCGGCGTAACGAGCCGGCGCAATGCCCTTGATCAGACCCGGCACGAGCAACACCAGGGCAAACAGCGCCCAGGCGATGCTGTAGCTCATATCCCGCGTGAAATTTCCCGTAAACTTGAACGTCAGCGCGGCCGTGCCGGGTTTGGCGAAAAAGTCGGCAATTTGAATGTTTACGAGCAGGAACGCCAGCACCGTCCCCAACGTGCAGAGCAAAGCGGGAGCGTTGATTGTCAGGACGCGCTCGCGCGGCGGAGCGAGCAGGCGCGCGCCCGCGAACTGGCTGACCGTAACCAATCCGTAAGTGTAAAAATACCAGTTCAGGATGGGCAAGGCGCTGCGCGGATGGTAGCTCAGCACGGCGGGGTTGAAGGCGAGTCGAACGAAGGCAACGGCGAGAAACCCCACTCCAGTCAGACGCAGTCCGGCGTGCGGAACGTGGTGGAACAGCCAGCACAACGCCGCGCCCTCCAGCGCCCACGTGATCGTGAGCCACTGCCGCTCGAATTGGATTGGGAAAATTAGAGTGATGAAGAACAAGGCGCTGCCGCCGAAGAGCGCCAGTTGTGTCATGCGCGCGGGCGATTCCGCCGGGACCCTTTTGAGCACTCCGACAAGGCCCAGCAGCGCCGGCAGCACAAACGCCGCCGGGAGCAATCCCATCACTTCATTTGGCCACGCCACCCTCACCAGTTGATGAACCAGAAAAAACTGCGCCGGCCCGGCCAGCGCTGCCGCGAACCACGGCCCCCTGACATGAGTGAATTGTCGAATCGCAAACGGAAACACGGCAAAGAGCGCGAAGAACGCCAGATACCACGCCAGTACAGGAACGGCGACCGCCGGTGTGAACAGCCGCAAATGCCACGCCTGTTCCAGCGCGGTCACACAGCCCAGACCGATCAGTGGCAGCCACTCGACCCGCAACTTCCACGTCACCACCAGCAGCATCGCGGCCAGCAGCATTGCCAGCCCGAATACCGGTGACGGATTTGCCAGCGGCAGCCGCCCGACGATCATCAACAGAAGGGCGAACGGCAGCACGACGGCAAACGAAGAAATCTGCGCCGCCAGGTCGTCGCTCAGAGCCTGCGACTGACCGGTCGTCGTCTCCCTTTTCCGCAGTCTGCGCCGCAGCCACGCGCCGCCGGCTACGAAAAAAATGGCACAGGCGCCGACAACGAAAAGCAGCGTGGGCAATCCGGTGAGTACGGTCGGAATCTTGAACAGCACGCCTGCTGCGCCAACCAGGGTAAGCGCCAATACGACCAGTACCGGCACCGCTGAAACCGTCAGCGCCGCCAGCAGTACGGCCAGCAGGTCAACCAGCAGAATCACCGGCCAGATCAGCACGGTGAGTTCCGCCAGCCTGAAGATCGGCACCAGCAAAGCCGCCAGGGCCACCGGGGGAAACAGCAGCGACCACCAGGGCGGGCCGGTCGCAGAATCGCGGCGCTGCAAGGCCAGCGGCAACAACGAGTGGACGTCGGTGAATGCCAGAGTGAACACCAGTCCTGCCGGCAGGAGTTCGTTGGTGACCCGGCTGCCCAACCACACGGCCAACAATACAAACATGACCGCGCCCGCCAGCGGCTGCGCGACCACCACCCGACGATCCAGCCGCGTCAACAGCAGCACGCCGGCATCCACCACGAACCCGAAGCCGAACAACAGCCATGGCCGGGCGCCCAACGATTCAAAGCTCGCAAAGTAAAACGCGAAGGCGAACGCCACCGCCCCCAGCGCAGCGGCGGAACTGCTGATGAACCAGTCCTCTTCCTTGCGCCTCCGCGCGACGTGTGTGGCGCCCAGCCATAATCCGTTGAAAAGGAGAAGAATCGTCATCGGGATCAGCACTTTGTTTCCGATAAAGTATTGCTCGCTTTGGAAGAACTTCGCCGCCCATCCAACCTGCATAATCAGCGTCCCGGCGGCGGCGAGTGCAGCGAGATAAAACCATCGCCGCTGCAGCGCAACGGCAAGCAGTCCCGCATCCAGCAGCGCGATGTAGGCGAACAAGGCCACCGGTGCGTCCTCCACGCTGGACAGCAACACTGGCGTGAGGAAACCGCCGAGCATGCCCAGGAGCGCGATCACCTGCGCCTCCAGGCGCACCGCCAGCAGGATTGCCGCCGCCGTGACCACCGTCATCAAGGCAAACGTCGGCAGTGGCCCGAAGAACGCGAAATGGTAAACCGCACGGCAGGCAAACATTACAGCGTAAAGGATCAGAATGCCGGTCGCGCAAAGCGTGTGAGCTGTGATCGAGTAGTCCTTGCGGCGCATGACCATGCCGCCCGTGACCAATCCGATTCCCACCAAAAAACCCAGCGCCACGCGCACCTCGGGTGGAATGAGGTTATGTTCGAAGGAATATTTTACGAAATAGGCCACCCCAAGGAACAGCGCCAGGCCGCCGATCCACGCGAACAGTTTCGCCCCCATGAATTGCTCCCAGTTCAGACTGCCTTTGAGCTTTTCAAAGCCGAATGCCGGTTGGCGTACGGAAATTGGTGGGATAATCGGCGGGACCGCCGGAGCGAGTTCTGCCGACATCCGCGCTGTGGGCAGAACGGGGCGCAATCCGCTCAGTGGAGCGATCGGCTGCGTGCCGGGCACAGACGCACTCCCCGGAAAGTCAGGGGGGCGCTGAAGGCCTTCGAGCGGCGCGCTCCCGGACAACGGTGCGGCAGGATGCTGCTCCGATCGAGGCTCAGAGGCAACTACCGTCCGCTCGACGGGGCCCTCGAGCGCAACGGCCTGTTTCTCCAGTAGATTCCTGAGCCGCACCAGTTCCACTTCGATCGCGGTGATGCGCCTATTGATCCGCTCCGCCTCGCGCTCGGCCCGGCCCGCCCGGGCAAAGGCGACGACGGGCAGAACGAAAACCGTGACCACGACGGCCAGGACAACGAGAATAGCGTACCCTTCCATAGGTGCGGATCAGGAATCGGCGGGTGAAACCTCCGTTGCTGGCCCATTCATGTTGGCACGATCTAACCACTCTTCCGCCCAGGTTTCCACCATATTGCATCGGCCAAAATGCGCCCCACCGCACGAGGGATGGCGGCGTTCAAAGCTGTGAATTATCTGGCCTGACCCCGGCACCGGCTGGAACCATCGCAATCACCCCGACGAAAATTTTACGCATATGCGTATTTTTTCCGCAGGTCATCAACCACAGGTGACGAGTGGGGGAGTTAGGTGCCCTCCTTGTTCCCAGGGGCCACAGTTCGCCTCCGAAGCCGCGGCCTCCGTTCCTCCGCTCAGCGCGCGGTGTTTCAGTTTGCGTTGCGTCGCACTTGCGCCAGAATCGGCCCATGCACCTCCTCACGTCCGGGTCCAAGATTCTTGTGCTGGCGTTCGTTTGCGTCTTCACCCAATCTCGCGCGGAACAGTCCAAGCGAATGGCAGAAACCGAATTCGGCAAAATGCCCGACGGCACGGCCGTGAAACAATTCACACTGCACAACGCCAAAGGCATGGTTGCGAAAATCATTTCCTACGGCGCGACCATCACCGAGCTTCAGGCCGCGGACCGCAACGGCGCCCTGACAAATGTGGTGCTGGGCGCGGCAACGCTCGAGGAATACCTCAAAGGCGTCAACGCGGCGTCGGTCATCGGGCGAGTGGCCAACCGGATCGCCAAAGCCCGCTTCACCCTCGACGGACTCGAATACCACCTGGCGGCCAACAACGGGCCGAATCACCTCCACGGCGGGCGAGTCGGCTATGCGAAAGTTGTCTGGGAGGCAAAAGCGTTGCCGCCACGCAATGGGGAAGGGAGCATCCAACTGACCTACCAGAGCAAGGACGGCGAGGAGGGCTATCCCGGTAATCTCCACGTGCAGGTGACCTATACGCTGACTGATGACAACGAACTGCGGATCGAGTACGAGGCCAAGACAGACCGGGCGACGCCGGTGAACCTGACCAATCATGCCTATTTCAACCTCGCAGGACAGGGCGACGTGCTCGATCACGAGCTGTGGCTGGCCGCCGACCGATACACTCCGGCGGACGAGGAGTTGATTCCTACGGGCCAAATCGCCGAAGTCAAGGGCACGCCGCTGGATTTCACCAAACCCGCGCGCATCGGCGCGCGCATCGAACAGCTCAAACCCAAGCCGGGCGGCTACGACCACAATTTTGTGATCAACAACGGAGGAAAATCACTGGTGCTGGCGGCCCGCGTGGCGGAACCGAAAAGCGGCCGGGTAATGGAAGTGCGCACAACCGAGCCGGGCGTGCAACTCTACACAGGAAATCATCTCAAACACGGCGCGCTCTGTCTCGAGACACAGCACTTTCCCGACTCGGTCAACCAGCCGAAGTTTCCTTCCACGATTCTCCGGCCCGGCCAGACCTTCAGCAGCGCGACGGTGTTCGCCTTTTCTGCACACTGAAGGGCCCGGCCTTCGGCTCCGGCAGAGGCTGTGGTGGCCCAGGATGATTCTGAAAACTCCGATCGGGGTTGATCTGACCGGCGGCGTCGAGGCGGGCGAGGAGAAACGCTCCGAAGTCTCCGGCGCAGCTAGGGTCGAGCTTAGTACCCCGTTCCATAAATACGACCACGTTTGTTGCGTCGATTTTCGGTTCTGGCGAGGCGCGACGAGGAAGCATCCCCCGCAGTGGGGCTGTGACCGAGGAGCAACGAAGCCAGAGCCGAAAAGCGACGCAACCCTCCGGGCGGCGGTTCTTTTTGGCCCAGACGTCGTTGCTCACTCCTTACAAACCCCTGAAGGGTATGCGCGTCGTTCGCGCCTCGTCTTGGGCCAAAAATCCCTCGCTGCAAACGTGGTCGGATTTATGGAATGGGGTACTTAGTTTGAACAAACGCCGGACCAAAGAATCGAATTATCCGAACCATCCGACGATTGGACGGCGGACAGGCTATTCATTCAACGCTCCGCATGACAAAGGACACGGTATGACCGCGAAAGGCGTCTTGCTCGCTGCAGGCCCGGCTTTGCTCGGATTGGTTGCCGGGCTCGTGATGGGCCGTAATTGGGACCAGCATGCGGCGGCGCCCAGCGCCGCCTCGCACGCGAACGCTATCCATTCGAACGGAACGAAAAACCTCAAACCGCCTCTGCCGGGCAAGCCGCCCACCCGGCCGATGGAACCAGTCCGCTTCGCCGCGGCGGGAGATCTGGCGCGGACGATGACCATCGAAGAGGTCAGTGCCGCCCTCCAAACCGCGCTGGCCGAGAAGAACCAGTCAAAGCGTTACCAAGCAGTTCAGAGAATCGCGGGCGCTGTCGCCGTCGCAGACATTCAAAAAGCCCTCGCCCTGGCGGAGTCCATTCGAAATCGCGACCTCAAAGCCAACTTCGTCTCGATGCTGGCGTCGCGCTGGGCGGAATCGGACCCTGTGTCCGCAATGACTTATGCCCAGCGGATGTCAAACATGCAGCAAAGGAATCAGACGGTAGCCAATGTGCTGGGGATTTGGGCAGCGCACGATTCCGCAGCCGCGCTCGCCTGGTATCAACAACTGGCGCCCGGTCAGCTTCGCAACCAGGCCAAATGGAATCTTGTCTCGGCGCTCGCCCAGGAAAACCCGCAAGCTGCGTTTGATGTGGTGCAAGCCTTGCCATTCGGTCCCGACAAACGGAATATTTACGAGACGATATTCGGCCGCTGGGCCAGCCAGGATCCCGCGACCGCCGCGGCCAAAGCGCTCGAACTCAATCCCGGTTTTCGCGGCGACAACGCCCTCCGCACCATCGCGAGTCAGTGGGCTACCCAGGACCCCGACGCTGCGATGGCTTGGGTGAAAAGTCTGCCCGAAAGTTACGGCAAACGAGCCGCCATGCAAAGCGTCGCTTACGGGTTGGCCAACGCCGATCCCGGCAAAGCCATTGAATTTGCCCTGACGCTGCCGGCGGGCCAGCCGCGCGATCAGGCCCTTGGAGCAGCCGCATCCGCCTGGGCCAACTCGGATTTGCAGGCCGCCGTGGCCTGGGTGCAGCAGTTGCCGGAAGGACAGGCAAAACAATACGCGCTCAACAACCTGGGCTGGCAGTGGGCGGAGACTGACCCGCGGACGGCGGCGGCTTACGCCGAGAGGTTGCCTCCTGGAAATGCGCAGAAAAATTTACAGGGCACGATCGCCGGTCAATGGGCGCAATCCGATTCTCAGGCCGCCTTGGAATGGGCATCACATCTTCCGGTCGGCCAGGGCCGCAATAACGCGCTGCAAAACGTCGTTTCCATCTGGGCGCAGTCCGATCCCGCGGCCGCTGCGGCCTATGCCTTGACAATGCCGCCGACGCAGACCAGGAACCAGGTCCTGGCGAACATCGCCAATCAGTGGGCGCAAGTGGATGCCGACGCGGCGGTCGCTTGGGTAAAGCATCTGCCGGCGGGCCCCGCCCAACTCGACGCCTTGCGTCAGGTGATGTATCCCCTGCTGAAGTCGGATCCTGAGGCGGCAGCGGAGATGGTCCGTTCCCTTGCGCCCGGCGAGGCGCAAAACGATTTGGCCGGCCAAATCGCCTCGCATCTGGCAAACTCGGATTTGTCCGCCGCCATCGCCTGGGCGCAGCAATTGCCGGAGGGTCGCGCCAAGGAAAACGCGGTGCAGAACCTTAGTGGGCAGTGGGCCCAAACCGATCCGCAAGCCGCGGTTGAATTTGCCAAAAATCTGCCGCCCGGCAACGCGCGCAGCCAATACCTCAACAATGTCGTCTCACAATGGGCAAACAACGATCCGCAGGCCGCGCTGGCCTGGGCGGCCCGGCTCTCTGAAGGCAGCGAACGCGATCAAGCCTATCTCAGTGTCTCTTCCAGTTGGGCGCAGCACGCCCCGCGTGACGCCGCCAGTTTCGTGGCCAGCCTGTCCCCGGGCGAAGGCCAGAACCGCTCGGCCCTCGCAGTCATCGACGCGTGGTCCAACTCCGAACCGCAGGCCGCCGCCGCGTGGGCGTCTGCCTTTCCCGATGGCCATTTGCGCGACAACGCCCTCGAGATGGTCGCCCGCCAGTGGGCGCAAACTGACCCGACCGGCGCAGCCACCTGGCTGACGGAGCTTCCCTCCGGCCATGCGCGCGACTCGGCCGTCAATTCCTTCGTCAACACCATGAGCCCGCAATATCCGGAACTCGCCGCGCAATGGGTGACCGCCATCGACGACCAACAGATGCGGGTGAACCAGATGGAAAACGTGGCGCGCAATTGGGTGAACTTTGATCAGACCGCGGCGCGCGCTTGGATCGCTCAATCGCCCCTTCCCGCCGAGCGCAAGAATCAGTTGTTGAACCGCGCGCAATAAGACGCCGCATCACCGCCTCGAAAGACCAGACTCAGCCCTCGCAACGCCGCCGAGTGTGCCCGCCCCAGCAGGCTTCCATGACGAAACTTTGTCCCAGAGTACTTGGTTATAGCGTGGCGGTTGCGCCAGCGAAAGGAGCGCGGCGTTTACGCGAATGGCACTAAGTTAGGCCCTCGATTTTTTGCAGTTCGGGATACTTCGACCTCGCAGCAATTGCCGACGATACCGCCAGCGCGAATACGCCATTCGCCCAAATCTCTTGGGCCGGCGCTTGAGCAGCCGCGGTTCACACCGGCCGGGCCGCTCGGGCACCGCATCGGCCGCCAGCACTCGCAATAACTCCGCCACCAGCGCCGTGCGCCCTCGTTTGGTGCGCGCCCGCAACAGCGCTTCGCCAAAATGCCGCGTGGCGTCCACCGCACCCTGGAAGCTGATTCGTTCCAGGGGCACGTCCCAGGTCTGCGCGGCCTCCTGCATTAAGGCCCGGATCAATTGATAGGCCAACAGGTGCATGGCCAGCGCCCGTTGGATCATCGCCGGCGAGCGCACCGCCAGGTGTTCCATGCCCAGCGCAATCTTGATCTGCCGAAAAGTCAATTCCACTTGCCAGCGCCGCCGATACAATGCGGCCAACGCGCTGGGCGGATATTTCTGGTCGTCCAACAATGTCGTCACCAGCGTGACGGTGCGCGTGCGAAATCCTTTTTCCTCCACGCGCACGCGCACCAGCCGCACGGTCAGCGTCGCGGGAAAGGCCAGCCATTGTTCCAGGCTCAGGCCCGCCGGCACTTCTTTGGGGCGGCTCCAAGTGATCAATCGATCCATCGGTCCCAGGCGCTGGCCGCGGCGGAAGTCGGCACGGCGCGAGGCGTGCAGTCGGCAGACCGCGTGGGCCCCGCGCGCCTGCACCAGGGCCAACACCCGATAGCAGCCGTAATAGCGATCGGCCAATAACACTTCCCCCGGCAGGAGCAACTCCCACAACGTCGCCGCCAACGCCATCTCCGACTGCCAGTAATCGCCGGTGTTCCAGCCCAAGAGCGCTCCACTGGCCAGACAGAACCAGCCGACCAAGCGCAGCAGCGGAAAGCCACAGCCCGGCGCCTGATCCGGATGCTGCGGAAACTCTTTCTGATTGGCCAGCGTGTCCTCGGCGGTGAGCGTGGTGGCGTCGAGCACCTTGACCACGTGGCCGCACCACCGTTGGGCCGCGCCGACCCCTTGCTCCCTGCCGCGACCCACCCCTTTGATCGCCTCCTGCAAGCGCTCCAGCGGCAGCCGGGACCGCGCCTGGCAATACGCGCTATCGTCATCGTCGGGCACCGGCCAGTTCTCCAGCCGGGCCTGGGCCTGAGCTTGGCGCACAGCGGCGCGACAGGAACTGCCCGGACTCAATACCTGGGCCAGGAAGGTCCAGAAGGTCAGGCCCAAGGGCCAGCGGCGCTGGCGGGAACAAGGGCCGGTTTTGGTGGGACACAAGGTGTGAGCCGGCAGCCAACGCCCGAAGAGCCCTTGAAGTTGGTGCAGGATGGGCCGGCCACAGTCGGCGCTGGGCAAAGCGCGACGCCCAGCGCTCAAGCGGGCGCGCCAAGGCAGGAAGAAGGGAGTGAAGAAGTCGGAGCGTTTGGATTTTTCTTTCATAGGGCGGTATGGTGGCCGCTCTATTGACAAGGGTGCTAGACTTTTGTTCATGAACCCTTCAACCCCGGACCTGGCGGCATGGGAAAAGGAATATGCCCGGCTGCGCGAACAACTGGGAGAGGTGAGCTGGATCAGCGAAGGCTACGTGCAAGACCGTGGTCCCGGTGCCGGCGGTCCGTGCTACCAGTGGACGCGCAAAGTGCGGGGCAAAACCGTGAGCGTGGCTTTGAGCCGGGAGCAATATGAATGGCTGCGGGAAGCCATCGCGCAATGGAAGCACCTGCAAGCCACCTTACGCCGGATGCAACGCTTGAGCAGACAGGTGCTCTTTGCGAGCGTGCGCCATCCGCGCCGGCGCAAGAAGCTGGGCAAAAGAACCTTAGGCCTTATCTAAGTGCCATTCGCGTTTACGCCGCTTCTGCGGTGGACAGCCCTGGGTCTCTTGGGAATGCCTGGGCCGCGAAAAGGTGCGGACGCTGAAGCGGCCTAAAGGCCGCGCTCCTGCCGCGTTCAGGGTTGGGACGCTAAGCAAATACGTCCCACATGGGACAAAGTTTCGTCTCGTGTCCTAACCAGCCGTTCAGGATCGTCGGTGGTCCCGGACGAGGGGCGCTCTAAACCTCTCCAATGAAGAATGAGCGGACTCACGTCCGCTGCTACAAGGTCCTAATCTGCATTTCTCACCGCCTGCTGCGATCGCCAACATTCTGTGGGTAGGGCGCGTCTGTCCCAACGCGCCGTCCCTCCTTTGCCCGGCGGCGCGATGAGGACATCGCGCCCTACCTTGGTGAGAAATGTGGGCTAAGAGGCTCCTTTCGCTTTTGCGCAGGCATTGGGACCATGAACCGCGGGATTGGAGCGCCGGCCTCCGGTTCATGGAAAGCCTCCTTTCGCTCTTGCGCATGCATTGGGACCATGAACCGCGACGAGGCGGCCGCTGGCGCGCTAGCGTCTTGGACTGAGGCAGTCCTCTGCCGCTTTTGCGCCCGCGGACCAGATCCGAAAGCGCCAGAGGACTGGCGCACTCCAAAACCTCGCGGCGTGCCGGCTGGTTCATGGAGAGGGGTTCACCACCAGAAATGGGGATAGGTGCCGTCGGTTCGGACGTGCATGTCCCGAAACTTACGCCACTCGACGTGTCCGTCGAGGAAGAGCAGGTTGCCGCCGCTGGGCTGATTCCCCTGGAGATGGGCCGTGTCGTGCTTTTTAGACCAGCCTCCTTGAATGCCGGTGTAACGGTTGCCGGCGCGGTTGACCTCGTTGCCATTCCAGGAGAGGGTCGCGTCCGCGACGATGACCCGCTCGCTGGGGCCCGGGTTGATCAGGGTCCCGTCGGGCATGCGCCAGGCAACTGGATTAAACGACTCGGTGATGTTGGTGCTACGGACTCGACCGGAGCCCTTGAAAGCGACGGCGTAACCGATCACGCGATAACCTGGAGCGTTCTCGGTGGCGACTTCATTGGTCTGGCGGGTGGAAAACGCCCACAACTCATCGTTGTTCGGTTTCCAAAACGAGGGACAATAGAGAATATTGCGTGTGCCGCCGTTCTTAACGAACGCGTTGGCAGCTTTGGCAGGGAGGTCCCAGGGCCAGAATGCGGCGGGGCCGCAGTCTGGAAACTGATCGCGATAGTCGTCGGCGTACATTCGTATGGCGAGGCCCAGTTGTTTGATGTTGCTGGCGCA